>JGI2924J29684_1078737_pt1 | contig 151737 bp, 127 predicted proteins | sample BenlonsequencITS_FD_29684 | JGI IMG/M metagenome (IMG submission 29684) | reverse complement strand
GCGCGGAACTTATGGCGTTCGTCACTTCGGCTATTCGCGAGGCCAAAAACGCCGACCAGGTCCTCAAACGCGTCTGGGAGGAGACCGGAGTCCAACTCACGGTGCTCTCGGGCGCCGACGAGGGCAGGCTGACCTTCCTCGCGATGCGGCGCTGGCATGGATGGGGCGCGGGGCGCATCCTCGGCCTCGACATCGGCGGCGGATCGTTGGAACTCGCGCTCGGCGGGGACGAGGAGCCAGAAGTCGTGCAGTCGCTCCCGCTGGGGGCGGGGCGGGTGACTCGCCACTGGGCCGCAGGCGACCCCCCGACCGCGTCGCAGGTGTCGCGTTTGCGGGAATGGTTGGAGGCGCAGCTCGCCCCGGCCGCCCGCATGTTCGCGCAATACGACCCCGCGGACCTCGCGGTCGCGAGTTCGAAGACGTTCCGCTCGCTCGCCAGGCTCACTGGCGCGGCCCCCTCGTCGGCGGGCCCGTTGGTTCGCCGGTCGCTCAGCTTGCAGGCGTTGCGGCAGCTGACCGCGTTCATCTCGCGGATGAGCTCCTCGGACCTCGCGACGCTCGACGGCGTGAGCGCGGACCGGGCGCACCAGCTCATCGCCGGCGCGCTGATCGCCGAGGCCGCGATGCGGACTTTCGGCGTGCAGTCGCTGGAAATCTGTCCGTGGGCGTTGCGGGAAGGCGTGATCTTGCGCCGCCTCGACGCGGAGGTCCATCCCGTCTTCCTGCCAGCTCCAGACGCTGCTCCCTTGGTCTCAAAGTGACCCGGAGCGGCCGTTGATTCCTGGTTCCCAGCCACTGGCGGTATTCTGTGCGCAACGTTGACGCGTGAGCGATGAGGCGGGTGTGACCCCGTGTGGGCGCAGAGCCGAGTAGAGTGAGCAGGACATGGAAGATCAGGATCAACCAAGCGTTTCGGTGAAAGACCTCTTGGCCCGCATGGGCAAAGAGGAGTCCGACCTTGCTCTGGGTGGCCGTTCGCGCCGTCGGCGCTCTGGGGCGAACAGCGTTTCTGTCGGTGATCTCACCGGCGACATTCCCGTCGTCCGCGATGGCGCTCCGCGCACGCACCGCGCCGATCAAGCCAACCGGAAATGGTCCGGGTGGTCAAAACGCGAAGACCCTGACGCCCATTTGGACGAACGCGACCGGGAATGGGACTTCCGCGTCCTCTCTGGAGAAATCGAGCGGGTCAGCGACGAGGGCCCGCGCGACCAAGCCGAGCCTGCTGAAGAACTCGACGGCGGCCCGTCGATCTATCGGGAAGAGTCTTTCTTCCAGGAGCGCCCTGAGCCGCCGGCCGAGGAGCCTGTGTTCGAAGCCCCCGAGCCAGTCGAGCAGTTCTGGTATGACGAGGCGGCCCAACAAGAGCCCGGCTTTCTTCCCGAGGCCGAAATCAACGGACCGCAGGCCCCCTACGCGTCCAGACCGGCCGAAAAGGAGACCGAGCCCGCGGAGCTCGGGGATTCCGCGCACCACGACTGGTTCGCAGAGCCAGGAGCCCCCGGATCCCAGGTGAGCGCATGGGGGCAGGGGACCGGCGATGGAGCCGACTGGCCCGAAGCGACCGAGCCTGCCGAGCACGACGAGAAACCCCACAAGCGAGTCAGCGCTTTCAAAGCAGACCAGCTCGAGCGGGCGCGCGAGGTTTTTGAGAAACGCAAGAGCCACGGCGAGCCGGTCCATCGGAGCGGTTTCCTCGGCGCGGTGGACAAAGCCGCCGCCGCGCGACTCCCCGCCTGGGCCTCGATCGCACTGCAATTCGTCGTCGGCTTCCTCCTCGGCGCCGTGCTGTTCTGGGGGTTCCGCCAATTGTGGCGCTCGGACTCCACGATTTTCACCGCTGTGCTCGCGGTGGTCGTCATCGCTGTCCTGGTGCTGGGCGCGCGTTGGGTGCGGCGCAAGAACGACTGGGTGAGCATGGGACTCGCGGGGCTGGTCGGAGCCTGGGTGTGTTTCGGCCCGCTGGCCATCTCGCTCCTTGGAAGATGACGGACCGCACCAACCGCGCCATCCGAGTCGCGCTTTCGACGTCGTCGGTGTATCCGGAGAACACTCGGGCGGCTTTCCGCTACGCCGAAGAAGTCGGCTACGACGGGGTCGAGCTCATGGTGTGGATGGAGTCCACGAGCCAAGACATCCGCGCTATCGCTGGCCTCTCGCAGCAGCACAACCTTCCCGTTTTGTCTGTCCACGCGCCATGCCTGCTGCTCTCCCAAGCTGTGTGGGGCTCTGACCCCGTCGCCAAACTTGCCCGTTCGGTGCGCGCCGCAGAGGACCTCGGGGCGGACGTGGTCGTCGTGCACCCGCCGTTCCGATGGCAGCGGCGTTACAGCGCGGGTTTCTCCGACCAAGTCGCAGAGCTGTCCCAAGGCCAGGTGAAAGTCGCGGTGGAGAACATGTTCCCCATGCGCTTGGAGCGGCTGTGGGACACCTGGGCGGGCCGCAAACTGCAGGAGCGGCGCACCGTCCCCGACTCGGTCAGCGCCTTCGACCCGTCTCCGGACCCGACGGACGTCGGCTACGAGCATTACACCCTCGACCTCTCTCACGCCGCGACAGCGCAGGTGGACGCGCTCGCGCTCGCCGACCGCATGGGGGACCGGCTCCGGCATGTGCATCTCGGCGACGGCTCGGGCGCCCCTGTGGACGAGCACCTGCTCCCCGGCAGAGGCTCCCAACCGTGCGCCGAACTGTGCCGCAGGCTCGCCCACAGCGGATTCTCCGGGCATGTGGTGCTGGAAGTGAGCACGAAATCAGCCCAGAACCGCGAAGAGCGGCGGGCCATGCTCGCCGAATCCCTCGAGTTCGCCAGGGAGCATCTCGCGCGGCCGCGTTCCAGCAAGAAGTTCGTCGGCACGACATCCGAATCAGAAGACAAGGAGCAGCAATGACCACAGTGGCGATCATCGGTGGGGGAAAGTTGGGCGAGGCGTTGCTCTCTGGGCTCATCGCTGCAGGCCGCGAGCAGAACTCGTTGAGCGTTTCGGAGGCGGACGCGGCCAGGGCTCGCGCGCTCGGCGAGCGCTTCGGCGTCCGCGCAGGTTCGATCCCCGAGGTCGCCGGGCGGGCCGAGGTCATCGTCATCGCCGTGAAACCGGCGGACGTGGACTCGGTGCTGCGAGAGCTCGTCGTCCCGCTGCGCGACTCCGCGGTCGACCATCTCGTCGTTTCCTTCGCCGCCGGAGTGCCGATCTCGCACTACGAGGCCGGTCTGCCCGCAGGCACGCCCGTGGTGCGGCTGATGTCGAACACCCCGATCAGGGCGCGTCAGGCGATGACGGCGGCGGCTCCTGGGCGCCTCGCCCGCGAAGAGCATCTGGCGCTCGTCTCGGAGCTGCTCGAACCGCTCGGCGAGTTGGCCGTCGTGCCGGAAAGCCACCTGAACGCGGTCACCGCGGTCGCGGGCTCCGGGCCCGCGTATGTGTACCTCCTCGCCGAGGCGATGATTGACGCGGCGGTCTCCGTCGGCCTCGGCCACGAGATGGCCGAGACGATGGTCCGGCAGACAATTCTCGGGGCCGCCGCGTTGTTGAGCGAGGACCGCGCTGTTCCCCATGACTTGAGAGCAGAAGTGACCTCCCCAGGCGGCACCACAGCCGCAGCAGTGGTGGAGTTGGAGCGAAAAGGGCTTCGAGCTGCGGTGATCGACGCAGTGCATGCGGCGGCGGCGCGGAGCGCGGAACTCGGCAGGCCGAAGAACCCAGCGCCGTGAGGGGCCTCGACTAGTCAGACGCCTATGTTACGGTTAAGCTTCTGTGAGCAGAAACGTGACACGTGGGCACGCCGACCGTTGGCAGGCCGACGCGAACATGAGACAAGCTTGAGACCGAGGATGGAGCCATGGCAGCGAGAAAGCCCTCACAAGGCGGCGAGGGCGGCGAGCACACGCTCGTCGCGACTCCTGGGCTCATCGGCGGCGAGAGCCGGTTTTTGACCGTCGCCGAAGTCGCCGGGCTGATGCGGGTGTCCAAGATGACGGTCTACCGCCTCGTGCACAGCGGAGAACTGCCCGCCGTGCGGGTCGGACGCTCGTTCCGCGTGCATTCCAAAGCCGTGCACGATTATCTGGAAACATCCTATTACTCGGCGGGGTGATTTCCATTGGCGCGAAGAGCGCCTTGTGGGGCTCCGGGCCGATTTGGGCTCACACGCGCGAGCGCGTATGCTGAATCGCTGGCTGTAAACCTTGGCGCCGATGGCGAGCGCCCCTGGAAAACATTCGAGAAAGGCTCCTGTATGGGCTCAGTTATCAAGAAGCGGCGCAAGCGGATGTCGAAGAAGAAGTACCGCAAGCGGCTGAAGGCGACCAGGGTCCAGCGCAGAAAATTGGGCAAATAGACGTTGGCAAGAAGACAGGCCCCGTCCGGCGAACTCGCCGGACGGGGCCTGTCTTGATTCCACGGGGCCTGCCGTGTTCGACTCCTTCAGTCGCGCTCAATCCGAAGGGCCGCGCTCCATGCCCGCAAGAGCGCGGCGAGCAGACGGTCGCGGTGGGTCATCACCGCGGTGGCGGAACCGGCCAGCACACCGATCGCCAGCGCCGAGGGCACGCCGATCCGGGCGGCTTTGCGGGCGGTGCGGTAGTCGCGGATCTCCCAGCCTCGGATGCGGGCGATCTCCCGCAGTTCGGGGTCCGGGTTGATCGCGACGGCCGTGCCGACGAGCGAAAGCATGGGCACGTCGTTGTGGCTGTCCGAATAGGCCGTGCACCGTTTCAGGTTCAGCCCTTCCCTTGCCGCGAGCGCGCGGACGGCGTGCGCCTTGCCGAGTCCGTGGAGCAGGTCTCCGACCAGCCGGCCCGTGAAGAGGCCGTCTTTGCTCTCCGCGACCGTTCCCAACGCCCCCGTCAGGCCGAGGCGCTCGGCGATCGTCTGCGCCAGCTCCACCGGGGTCGCGGTGACCAACCACACTTGCTGCCCGGCGTCAAGGTGCATTTGGGCGAGCGCCCTGGTGCCCGGCCAAATCTTGCCCGAGATCACCTCGTCGTAGATCTCCGCCCCGAGACGGCGCAGTTCCGCCGTGGAGCGGCCTTCGATGAACGAGAGAGCCCGGCTCTTGCCCCGTTTGACGTCCTCGGAGCTCTCTTTGCCGGTGAGGCGGAATTTCAACTGCATGAAAGCGAAACCGACGATGTCGCGGGTGCTCAGGTAGTCCTTGGCGACCAGGCCGCGCGCGAAGTGGATGATCGAGGCGCCCTGCACAAGCGTGTTGTCCACGTCGAAGAACGCCGCGGCAGTGAGGTCGGGTTGGACCTCTTCCTGGTCTTGCGCGCTTTCCACGCCCAGTTCAAGGCCTTCGAGAGCCTCCGCGGCACGCTCCTCGTCCTCGACCTGCTGGGCGAGCAAGACCTCGTGCGCGACTTCCGCCGCGGCTTCGCCTGCGAGGCTGTGTCGGTCTTGGCGCACGGGCGCACCTCCTTCTCTGGTTCTAGCCTACTTGTGCCGCGACGCGAACCCGCAGAGGCAGGCCGCACCCTCGGCTTCATAGGGTAGCCTTACCTAATTGGGCAGGTCACAGCCTAGAAAATCACACCCGGCGAATTGGAGAACTGGGACTGTTGGGATTACCGTAGAGGGACTGGCGGTCACAGACCTCCAGACTGCACTCACAAGGAGGCCGAATTGATCGCCGACGGCTGTTGCGCCGGGGAGGCAATATGAGCTTGCTCGTCCTTGGCGTGTCCCACCGGACCGCGCCGCTCGCGATGCTCGAAAAAGTCGTCGTCGCCGAATCGGACCAGCCCAAACTTCTCTCCCGAATAATCGGAGAGGGCAACGTCGCAGAGGCCCTGGTGCTTTCCACCTGCAACCGCGTCGAAGTCTGGGCGGTCGTCGAGGCTTTCCACGCAGGCGTCGCCCGGATCGGCGAAACGCTCGCCCGCCACACCGGCGTCGGCGAGCGCGAGCTCACCGAGCACTGCTACGTCCATTACGGCAAGGCCGCCGTCCAACACGTCTTCTCTGTCGCGGCCAGCCTTGACTCGATGGTGGTGGGGGAGCAGCAAATCCTCGGCCAGGTGCGAACCGCCTACGCCACCGCGACCGAGGCGGGGTCCGTGGGCGCGAGCCTGCACGGACTCGTCCAGCATGCGCTGAAAACCGGCAAAGCCGCCCAGAGCCAGACCGCTGTCGCCCAAGCGGGCCCTTCGATGGTCTCGCGCGCGCTCGACAAAGTCGCGACCCACCTCCCCGCTGGCTGGACCGGCGCGCGAGTGGGCGTCGTCGGCGCTGGGGCGATCGGCTCCCTGGTGGTCGCGGAACTGGTCAAGCGTGCTCCGGGGCTCGCCGAAGTCGTGACGCTCAGCAGGACCCAGTCCAGTTCCCTCCGGCTCGCGCAGACCGCCAGGGCCGGCGGGCTTGAAGCCCGGTCGGCCGCAATGGACGATTTGGTGGAGCTGCTGCCTTCCTTCGACGTTCTGTTCACCTGCGCGGGCGCGGTCGGGACCCTGTTGGTGGCCGAGGACTTCGCCGAAGTCTCCCGCCGATTCGTGGTGTGCGACCTCTCCGTCCCGCGCGATGTGGACCCCGCTGTCGCAGACCTGCCGAACGTGCGGGTGGTGGACACGCAATCGCTGTCCGAGGGCTTCGAGCAAGCCGTGGACCAAGCGGCCTTGGCGGACGTGGAGGCGCTTGTCGCCCGTGAGGTCGCGTCGTATTTGCAGGGCCAGCTCCAACAGTCCGTCGTGCCGACCGTGACCGCGTTGCGCCTGCGCGCCGACGAGGTCGTGGCCGAGGAGCTGCTGCGGTTGGAGTCCAAACTGCCCGACCTCGACCAGTCCCAACGCACCGAGATGGCCAAAACAGTCCGCCGTGTCGTGGACAAACTGCTGCACATGCCGACGACCCGGGTCAAGGAACTCGCGGGCGACGGCGAAGGCGGCAAGTACGCCGAAGCCTTGCGCGAGCTTTTCGGGCTCGCGCCCGGTTCCGTGACTGCTGTCATGGGCGCACCGGAAGGGCTTCGGGGGCAAACCCGTTGATCCGGGTCGGAACCCGAGGGAGTCTGCTCGCAACCACCCAAGCTGCGACGGTGCGCGACGCGATCCGCAGCCTCGGCGAGTCCGCCGAACTTGTGATTGTCGCCACAGTTGGCGACAAAAGCTCCGGTCCGATCACCGAAATCGGCGTCGGCGTGTTCACTTCCGCGCTGCGCGACGCCCTCATTGCCGGTGAGATCGACATCGCCGTGCATTCCCTCAAAGACCTCCCCACAGCGCAAGACCCAAGGTTTTCCCTGGTCGCAGTGCCGGAGCGCGCAGATCCGTCCGACGTTCTCGTCAGCCGTTCCGGTTTGCCGCTCGCAGAGCTGCCCCCTGGCTCGACTGTGGGCACCGGAGCGCCGCGCCGCGCCGCCCAACTGCGCCTCGCACGAGCGGACTTGGAAATTCAGCCGATACGAGGCAATCTAGATACCAGAATGCGTAAGGTTGCCACAGCAGAGTGCGACGCCATCGTGGTGGCGCGAGCGGGCCTTTTGCGACTCGGTCGAGAGCAGGAGGCGACTGAAGTCTTGCATCCGGCCGTCATGTTGCCGGCGCCAGGACAAGGCGCCCTCGCCGTTGAGTGCCGCTCCGACGCCCCCGCGTCCCTCACAGAGACCCTCGCGAAACTCGACCACGAGCATAGCCGAGCTGCTTCAGCGGCAGAACGGGCGGTGCTCGCCGAACTTTCCGCGGGCTGCTCCGGGCCGGTGGGAGCGCTCGCGCGGATGACTGGGCAGACCCTGCGCGTCGAAGCGTCGGTGATCGCGATCGACGGATCGCGATCAGTGCGCGCACACGCAGAAACCTCGGTGCTGGGCACGGAGCTGTTGAGTCAAGAGCAGCACGCGGTCGCCTTGGGCCGCCGCGTGGCCGAGTCGTTGCGTTCCATGGGAGCCATGGAACTCATTGGAGACGTATAGGGCCGCACAGGCCCGTTGTGACTGGAGAAAGCGTGATGGACAAGAAGAAAACCGCGGGACGGGTCGTCTTCGTCGGCGCAGGGCCGGGCGACCCCGGCCTGCTGGCGTGGCGCGCTCGCGAGACCTTGATCGCAGCCTCCGTGGTCTTCGCGGACCCAGGCGTCCCACGGGAGATCCTGTCGCTGATCGGCACCCGGAGCTCGGTGGACGAGGAAGGCCAGACCCTCTCGAAACCGGACCCGCTTGTGACCGTGCTGCCTGAGGAGATCGACTCCTCGGATGTGGTGAAGATGCTGCTGAACGAAGCGAAGAACGGCAACGACGTCGTCCGCCTGGTGGCTGGCGACCCAGGTTCGAGCGAGGAAGTGGTCGGGGAGCTCCTCGCGATCTCCCGCTCGCAAGCGCCGATGGACGTCATCCCCGGCGTCTCCGCGACGGCGGCTGCCCCGCTCTACGCGGGCATTCCGCTCGGATCGATCCACACGGAGGCCGACTTGCGCGGTGACGTGGACTGGAGCGCGCTCGCAAGCGCGCCCGGCTCGCTCGTGCTGAGCCTCACCGCCAAGCAGCTGGCCCCCACGGGCGCCGCGCTGATCGACCAAGGGCTGCCGCCGAACACCCCGGTCGCCATCACCTCCGCGGGCACCACGCGCACCCAGAAAACCCTTGAGTCCACGCTCTCCGGCCTGTCGCAGATGGGAGCCGAGCTGCCAGCCCCGCTCGTGCTGACCGTCGGCAGGGTCGTCGGTCAGCGCTCGAAGCTCAACTGGTGGGAGAGCAGGGCGCTGTTCAGTTGGTCGGTGCTGGTGCCGCGCACCAAAGACCAAGCTGGCGAGATGTGCGAGCGGCTGGTCTCGCACGGCGCGATCCCGGTCGAAGTGCCGACCATCGCGGTGGAGCCAGCCCGCAGCCCCGCGCAGATGGAGCGCGCGGTGAAAGGCTTGGTCGACGGCCGCTACCAATGGGTGGTGTTCACCTCCACGAACGCGGTGCGGGCGGTCTGGGAGAAGTTCAACGAGTTCGGCCTCGACGCCCGTGCGTTCTCGGGCGTGAAAATCGCCTGCGTCGGACCAGCGACCGCGAAGCGTGTCCGCGAGTTCGGCATCGAACCGGAGCTTGTGCCGGAAGGGGAGCAGTCCTCCCTCGGCCTCCTGGACGAATTCCCGCCCTATGACGAAATTTTCGACCCGGTCAACCGGGTGCTGCTGCCCCGCGCCGACATCGCCACAGAGACCTTGACGGCAGGATTGCGCGACGGCGGCTGGGAGGTCGACGACGTGACCGCGTACCGCACGGTGCGGGCTGCGCCGCCGCCGGCGGAGATCCGCGAGATGATTAAGACCGGCGGCTTCGACGCAGTGTGCTTCACCTCGTCCTCGACAGTTCGCAACCTCGTCGGCATCGCGGGCAAGCCCCATGCCCGCACGATCATCGCGTGCATCGGCCCGAAGACAGTGGAAACGGCGCAAGAGTTCGGCCTGCGGGTGGACGTGCAGCCCGAAGTCGCCTCGGCTCCCGCTCTGGTGGACGCGCTCGCGGAGCACGCTGCGAGGTTGCGCGCGGAAGGCGCTTTGCCGCCGCCCCGCAAGCGCTCCAGGCGCAGCAGCTCCAGATGATCCGCCCTCGGCGCTCACGGGCCACCCCTGCTCTGCGCCGGCTCGCCGCGCAGACCCGGGTGAGCCCGGCGCAGCTGATCCTGCCGATGTTCGTCGCCGATGGCATCGCCGAGCCCAAGCCCATCGCCTCGATGCCCGGCGTTGTGCAGCACACCAGAGACAGCTTGCGCAAAGCCGCAGAGGAAGCAGTGCGGGCTGGTGTCGGCGGCCTCATGCTCTTCGGCGTGCCGACAGCTGAGCACAAAGACAGCACAGGGTCGGCGGGCGTGGACCCAGACGGGATTTTGAACCGCGCCCTCGCCGATCTGCGCGACGACCTTGGCGACGCGACGGTGCTCATGGCGGACACCTGCCTTGACGAGTTCACCGATCATGGCCATTGCGGCGTGCTCGGAGCCGACGGCGCAGGCCGAACTGTGGTCGACAACGACGCGACCCTCGCCCAATACACGGCGATGGCCCTGGCCCAGGCCGCCGCAGGAGCGCACGTCGTCGCGCCCAGCGGCATGATGGACGGCCAAGTCGGCGCGATCCGGGCTGCCCTGGACAGCGCTGGCAGAGACGACGTGCTGATCCTCGCCTACGCCGTGAAATACGCCTCAGCGTTCTACGGGCCGTTCCGTGAGGCGGTCGGCAGCTCCCTGGGCGTCTCTGGAGAAGGCGGGGGCGACCGTCGCACCTACCAGCTCGACACGGCCAACCGTCGCGAAGGGCTGCGAGAAGCGCGGCTCGACGCCGAAGAAGGCGCGGATTTCCTCATGGTCAAGCCTGCGATGAGCTACTTGGACATAGTGCGCGAAGTCGCCGACTTGTCGCCGGTGCCCGTGTTCGCCTATCAGATCTCGGGCGAATACTCGATGATTGTCGCCGCCGCCGAACGAGGATGGATCGACCGTGACGCGGCGGCTTTGGAATCGGTCACGAGCATTGTCCGAGCTGGCGCGGACAGCGTCCTCACGTATTTCGCCGTCGAACTCGCCCCTCGCCTCGGATGAAAGCAGCTGTTCTCGGGAGCCCGATCGGGCACTCGCTGTCACCGGTGCTGCATATGGCCGCCTATCGGGCGCTCGGGCTCGAGGATTGGACCTATGAGCGGATCGAGTGCGCCGCCGACCAGCTGCCAGAACTCGTCAGCGGGCTTTCCCCGGCGTGGGCGGGGCTGTCCGTCACCGCGCCGAACAAACTCGCCGCGCTCGCGTTCGCCGACACCCGCACCGAGCTCGCCGAGGCTGTCGGTTCGGCGAACACGCTTGTGCGCCAGGGGGGCGGCTGGCACGCGGACTGCACCGACGTGGACGGCGCCGTCGGCGCGTTGGGGGAGCTGGACATCGATCCGAGCGGCAAACCTGCCGTGGTGGTCGGTTCTGGCGGGACCAGTTTGCCTGTTGTCGCCGCGCTCGCCCGGCGCGGCATCCGTGAGGCTGTGGTGGTCTCACGCGACGAGAAACGCGCGTATCCGGCCCTCAGGCTCGCCAAAGCCTTTGGGCTCAGACCGCGCTGGATGGATCTGAACAGCCCGTACCTCGCGAAAGTCGCGGCCATCGCCGAAGTTGTGGTGAACACGGTGCCCGCCGACGCTCTCGCGCCGTGGGCGCCCTCGTTGGCGCAGGCTTCGGCCGTGTTCGATGTGATCTACGACCCTTGGCCGACCACGCTCGCCCGACTTGCCGCGCAGGGCGGATCGCGAGTCGTCGGCGGCGATTCGATGCTCTTGCACCAAGCCTTCCGGCAAGTCGAGTGGTTCACCGGGCAACCGGCTCCCCAGGAGGCGATGCGCAGCGCTCTCTCGGCGGCGCTCGGCGCGCGGGCTCGCCGGGCCTAAGAGGTCGGCGCGGGCAGGGGGCCGTTGGCAGGCTCGGCCGGCGGGAAGACCTTGGTCTGTTTGCCATCGAGGATGAAGCCGTGGTCCACCTGGTAACAGGCGGTCATGGCTCCGTCCACGCCGCACGTCACACCGCGCCACGAGATCTTCGTCTTGTCCGGCAGCATGTTCGGTTCGTCTTCGAACTCTGGCGCGGGCTGGTTGTCCACGACGTTCCCCCGGACGTGGTTGGCCCCAGCGGGGGCTCCGTGCAGCGGGCCCCAGCACTCGTAGCTGTACGCGTCGACGTTGAGGAAGCAGCTCAGACCGCTCGGAGTCCGGAACTGCAAATGCAGGCCGCTGGCCGTGTCCCCGCCTGCGAGATACTCGCTCCAGGTCACCGGTTCGAAATTGTCGATATTCGGGAAGTCCGGCGGAGCGGCCTGCGCTGCGGGGGCGGCGAGAGCTGCGGCGGCGAGAACGGCACAAGGAAGGGGGAGTATCAGGCGCACGAAGTCAGCATAACCGGTGCGGTCCGCGGAACTCCGGAGCGCTCACTCGTCTGATTCGAGGCGCAGGCTGATCGAGTTGATGCAGTAGCGCTGATCGGTCGGGGTGTCGTAGCCCTCGCCCGCGAAAACATGGCCGAGGTGGCTGCCGCAATTTCCGCACAGCACCTCCGTGCGAGCCCTGCCGAGGCTGCGGTCCTCGCGCTCAATGACAGCGTCTCCGGCGAGCGGGGTGAAAAAAGAAGGCCAGCCGCAATGCGAGTCGAACTTCGCCTCGCTGCGGAAAAGCTCCGCCCCGCAGGCCCGGCAGGAATACACGCCGACCGTGGTCGTGTCTGTGTACTCGCCGACGAAGGGGCGCTCGGTGCCTGCCTCGCGGAGCACCTGGTACTCGCTCGGAGAAAGGCGCTCGCGCCACTGCTCCTCGCTGAGAGCTTCCGCCTCAGCTTTCGAGAGCTTGGGGCTTTGCGACGAGGTCGGCATCTGAGTCATGCGTCAATGGTAATAGCTCTTCATCGTCTTCGGGCCGCTTCGCGATCCAGAGCGCCGCGAAAACGCCGACGATGAGGACCGTCCAGCCGAAGGTGAACTTCAGGTACTCGGCGTCCCGGCCTTTGGGGTACAAGAAGATCAGCAGATCCCTCGGCGGATTCTCATGGTGCAGCGGCTGATTGAATTCCCAGAAATCCAAAGACATGCACCCGTAGAGGCCCAGCCACGGGGCCCAGGCGCGCATCGGCGATCGCGGGCGCACCACGCACAGCGCCATCGGCACGAGGAAGAGGGAGTAGTAGCCCTGGCCCAGCGAGCCGATCAGGAAGGTGGCCACGAGCGTCAGGCCCGCCGTCATGGCGGCCCACAGCTGCAAATCCGTCCGCCGGAACCGCTGGTGCAGCCACCACAGGCTGATCAGGACAAGCGCGCCCAGAACCACGCGGACAACCGACAGGAGCCACGGAGCGACCCCGTAATAGGCGCCGACGCCTTGGATCGCGCTGTTGTAGTAATCCCTCGGCTTGCTGATGTACGGCACGACGTCGCTGTAGTACTTGTCCGCGTCCACCGAGCACAGCTGGCCGATGACCAGCAGCACCGCTGGCAGGGCGAGCGCCACGACGAAAGTCTTCCACCAGCGGAGCAACAGCGGGATGAGCAGCAGGGGGGCGAGGATCGGCTTCACCGCGAACGTCAGGCCGAGAACGGACCCGGCGAGCCACGGGCGGTTGTGCTTCACGCAGAGCAAGAAACCGGCCTCCGCGAGGAAGATGAAGCCGTTCACGTTGGTGAACGTCAGGGTGTTCGTGGCCGATTCGGTGAGGAAGACGGCGGCGAGCAAGGCAGGCGTCGCGAAGGAGCGCAACGGCAGTTCGAAGAATTTGAGCAGCAGCACGCAGGCCGCGATGATCGCCGCCGAGGTCGCGGCGATGAAGATGAGCCGCGCGGTGATCGGGTCGAAGTGCGTGATCGGGCAGAGCAGCAGCGTGCCGCTCGGCGCGTACAGGTAATGCGGCTCGACCTGGCCGAGGTTCTGCGTGTAGACCGGGCGGTGGTTCAAGAAAGCGAGCCCAGCCTGGTAGACGGGGGTGAAGTCGTCGGTGATGTGCTCGTTGACGGCAAGGATTATCGTGCGGTGCAGCACAGACATCACAGCGATGGGCCAGAGCGCGGCGTTGAGCGCTTTCGCGCCCGAGGAGTTCAGCCATTGCGGCGAGGGAAGCCGGTGGAGAGAGGACACCTGCGAACCATACTCACACGGGGACGGCGCGGGCAACAAGCTAGGCCGGGCAGTAGAGCTCGGCGGCCTCAGGCCTGCCGGAGTTCAGGTATTTTTCCGCTGTGTCCTGCGCGCACCGGGAGCGCAGCAGCGGCGAGTAGCCCAAGCCCTCCCACCCGACGAGTCCCAATGCGCCGTTCGCGAGGCCGACGAGGGCTTTGATCGGCCCCGGATCGGAAGACCCGACAATGGGGTTGCTCTTGGTGAACAGCGCGAGGACAGGGGCCGCGAAGCTCTTCGGCCCGTCCAATGTCTGCCCGCTCGGCCAGCCGGAGCAGGCCAACAAGGATTTCGCGACCACGTCGCCGACCAAAGGGTACTTGTCTTTGGCGCTCCAAGCTTGGGCGAGCTCCTTGGCGCGCTCCGGCGTCGGCTCCTCGCGCTGGTCGTTGCACCCAGCCAGGAACTGGCCGTCGGTGAACCGCTCCGACATCATCTCGCCGAACCGCGAGCCCAGCCCGTCCGGGTCGCTCAACGTGTCGGCCAACGAGGTGACCGCGGCGGGCTGACCGGCGGGGTCCAGGGCCAGGACCGTGGCGATGTACTCGACCAGAAAGCTCTTGGACACGCTGCCGAGCTGGCCCGAGCCCGCCCGGCTGAGAAGCTCCTGGAGCTTCGCGTCCGGGTCCGGTCCGAGCGCGCAGCCCAGCGCTTTGCATTCGGCGGTGAAAGCGCGCAGAGCGGATTCAAGGCCGGCGGCGCGTTGCTCGCCGACAACTTCTGCCTCCGAGCCGTACGGCTGCGGGGAGTCCAACACGAGGCGGGCGATCTGGTCCGGGTGGTCGTGAGCGTAGGCGAGCGCCACAGAGGCCCCGTTCCCGACGCCGACCAGCGCGAGGCGGGCGACCTGCCAGGCGGCGCGCAGCGCCTCGATGTCCTCCTCCGAATGCCGGAGATCGAAGAACCCCGGCTCCGCCGAGAGATACTGCGGGCAGTCGCCGATGTATTGCCGCGCCTTTTCCGCGAGAGAGCCGAACACGTCCGCGCCCGCGGTTTGGAACTGCATCTGGTCGACTATGGCGCGGCGCTCGTCAGCGCCGAGGGGGCCGCAATTGGCCGCCGGGGTGCTGTCCAGGCCGCGCCGGTCGACCGCGACGAGCGGATGCTCGGTGAGGGGGGAAGAAGCCGACGACGCGGCGAACGCCGCGAGATAGCGCGTGGACGCCACATCGGCGCCCGTGGTCAGCACGACCGGAGCCGCGTCCGGCTTTGTGACAGGGGTGCGCAGCCGGGCCAGCGACAGCGCGATGCTCGCGCCCCGGCGTTCCTGAGACGGCACGGTCAACGAGGCGCATTCGAGGACGACGCCGCGCGGCGGGGCCGGGAGATTGTCGGCCCCATCGAGCTGGCGGGCGCACTCACGCCACTTCAGATCGGTTTTCGGCGAATCGAACATCGGGATTCGCGGGCCGTTCTGGCCCTTCTGGTCCTGCGGCTTCTGCTGGTTGTACACCGGGAGTTTCGGCCCGCCGAGCGGACCTGTTCCGCATCCGGCGCAGACGCAGACCAGCGTCAAGGCGGCCAGCGCCGTCACGAGTCGTTGCCACATGACAATCCACCTTACCTGGGCGAGCCGTTGTGAACTCGACCTCATACCTGCGGGCTCGGTTCGAAATGAGGAGCCTAGCAGCGCTACTGTGCATACCGTGGTGTTGCATCTGACTGATCTGCGGCCCGTGGTCGCCCCGGACGAGCTTGTTGCCAGCCTCGTCCCGCCGCCGACCTTCTCCGATGTCAGCTTCGCGAGCTACCGGCCCAACCCAGACGAGCCGAGCCAGGCTGCGGCGGTCGCCGCGGCGGAAGCCTTCGTCACCCAGGCCATGTACGTGCGCGGCAGCAAAGCGGGCCTGCTGCGCAAACCGCGACGAGGCATCGGGCTCTACCTCGACGGCGGGTTCGGCGTCGGCAAGACGCACCTTCTCGCTTCGAGCTACCACGCGGCCAAGACACCGAAGCTGTTCGCCAGCTTCGTGGAGATCACGAACTTGGTCGGAGCGCTCGGCATGGCCGACACCGTGGAGCGGCTGGCCAAGCACAGCCTGGTGTGCATCGACGAATTCGAGCTCGACGACCCGGGGGACACCATGCTCCTCTCCCGGCTGTTGAGCGAACTTTTCGACCGCTCCGTTTCGGTCGCCGCCACCTCGAACACCCTGCCCGGCCAACTCGGCGAAGGACGTTTCGCCGCGAATGACTTCCTCCGCGAGATCCGCCGGATCGCGGACGGCTTCCAAGTGGTCCGTGTCGACGGCCCCGATTACCGGCACCGGGACCTGCCCGCGCCGCCGGCGCCGCTCTCGCCGCAAGAACTCCAACTCAGGATCTCCCGAACGCACGGGGCCAGCCTGGACGAGTTCGACGATTTGGCCAAACACCTGGCGACGCTGCACCCTTCGTGCTACCGGGAACTCGTGAACGGGGTGTCCGCGGTCGGGGTCTCAGGGATGCGGCCAGCGCAGGACCAAGCGGTGGCGTTGCGCTTCGTCGCCTTCATCGACCGGCTCTACGACGCGGGAACCCCGGTCCTCGTCGCGGGCGAACCCGCGGACAAGATCTTCACCGAGGAGATGCTCGCCGGGGGGTACCGCAAGAAATACTTGCGCGCGATCTCCAGGATCACGGCGCTCGCGCGGGCGGGGGAGTCGGTGGGGCTGAGCCCGACCTCGGTCCTCTAGCGACGCCGCGGCCCTGGCGGGGAGCCCACCGCGTCGCTGATCCCGACGCCGCGCTTGTTGGTCCGTCGGAGTCTCGACGCGACGTCACGGCCCTGGCGGGGAGCCCACCGCGTCGCTGATCCCGACGCCGCGCTTGTTGGTCCGTCGGAGTCTCAGCGCGACGTCACGGCCCTGGCGGGGAGCCCACCGCGTCGCTGATCCCGACGAACTCGGCGTAATCCTCTGTGATCTTAGGGCTGCCCCAGACGACCTGGGCCAGGGCGCGCAGCATCGGGCCGAGCGTTGCCGCCACATCGGCTTCGTCCGGGCCGTGCCCGCCCTCCCAGAGGCACAGCTCCGCGCCGAGCCCTTCCGGGCTGCCCTGCGCCAGAACGCTCTCGCCGCTCGCGCCCAAGGGGTACGCGTCAGGGGAGAAATAGCGGTACACCGTGGCCGGGTCCGGAGTCCGACGGCCGATCACGTAGTACAGCTGGCGGGAGGTCGAGTTGAGAAGCTGGTGCCCGGCGGCGGCCTCCTCCTGCGCGGAGAGGCCTGCGCCCGACCAATGGTCGATGCTGATGTCCGGGGCGACCGGCACAGTTGAGTCGAGAATGAGCGCGCTGTTCCAGATCCGCATGGATTTGCCCGCCGCCTTCACCAGCTCGTCCATCTCGTTGATGAAGCCATGGAAGAGATCCACGGGGTCCGCTCCCGCCCCGTACCGGGCCACAGCGGCCTGGGTCAGTTCGGGATGCTGCGCGAACTGCTCAGGAGACATCCACTCGTCGGCTCCGAGGAACCAGACTTTCGCCGGGAACAGCGGCAAATACTCTCGGATGACGCGCGCGGCCAGCTCCCATGCCTCGGGCTTGGCCAGATTGAGCACAGTGAGGCCCCATTCGCCCTTAACACCGAGTTCAGAGTGTCGTGCGAGCAGGGCGCTGGCGTGGCCGGGCAGGTCGAACTCCGGGATGACCGTGATATGGCGGCGCCCGGCGTAGGCGACGAGGTCCGCGATTTCGGCCTTGCTGTAGTGCTGGGGGGCCACTGCTTCGGGCTCGGCGTCGCTCTGCACCCGGAACGCCTGGGAATCGGACAGATGCAAGTGCAGCGTGTTGTACTTGAGGTACGAGAGCTCTCTGACGCGCTCGCGCAGCCAGTCGACGGTGTAGAACTTTCGCGCGACGTCCACCATGAACGCGCGCTCGGGCCAGTTCGGCCAGTCGCGCGCGGTCCCGCCAGGAAGGGCAGGCGACTGGCGCAGCCATTGGACAGCGGTGCGCGTGCCGAGGAAGGCCCCGGCATCGTCCGTCGCGGAGACGACCAGGGTCCGCGCGACAGAAATCTCGTAGCCTTCAGCCCCGAACTGCGGGCCAGGGCCGAGTCGGCGCAGCTCGATGTCCCCGTCAACGGCTCCGTCCGCCGCGACGGCGAATCTGCGCCCGAGAACGGCTCCGAGGTCTTCGGCGAACACTTCGGCGGTCTCGCGAAAGGCCTCCGGGGCGACGATCCTCGCCGCCGCGCCGAGGTGGAACGCTCCGCCGCTTGGGGCCCAACGCTGCACGGAGGGGATGATGGGCGGCAACACCGCGCCGTCCGCCGAGGCAAGGCTCGCGGAAGCGTCCGACGGGGCCGCGCGGGAGGGGGCTTCGGGGCGGGCGCTCTGCTGCGCGCACGAGCAGCACAGCGCCGCAGCGACGATCAAAGCTGCGGCGCGTCGTGGCGGACGGAACCGAAACACCTGCGACACGTTGGCATATCATGCCAGATCCCGACCGCGCTGGACGGATGCGGCGGGCTCCGTCCTGGCGCGCTCCGCACAAGACGTTCTCGAACGTCATCGTTGCAGCATGCCCACAGCCCCGCAGGCCGAGAGACGCGGACACCGCCGAGAGAGCAGAGAACGGAGCGCGGACAATACGGCCCCGGTGAGCGCGCACGACGAGAAGAGGGGAGGATGCTCGCATGGCTTTGTTGACTCTGGACGAAGTTCGGTTAGCGGCGGAGTTGCTCGCCCCGGTCGTGCATCGCACGCCGGTGGTGGCTTCTCGCGCCCTCACCGAGCGGTGCGGCACGCCGGTGTGGCTCAAGTGCGAGAATCTTCAGCGCACCGGTTCGTTCAAACCGCGCGGCGCCTACGCGAGGATCGCGCGGCTCTCGCCCGAGGAGCGAAAGCGCGGGGTGGTCGCGGCGAGCGCTGGCAACCACGCGCAGGGCGTGGCGTGGGCGGCCAGTGAGATGGGCGTCGCGTCGACGGTGTTCATGCCTGGGGGCGCGTCGCTTCCGAAAGTGGCCGCGACCAAGGCATATGGCGCCCAAGTCCGTTTGATCGGGGCCTCGGTGGACGAGGCGCTCGGGCACGCTCGGCGCTTCGCCGAGGAGACCGGCGCGGTGCTGATCCATCCCTTCGACCACCCCGATGTGATCCTGGGCCAAGCAACATGCGGTTTGGAGGTCGCCGAACAGCTGCCCGCGACGAGGACGCTGGTCGTGCCGCTCGGCGGGGGAGGCCTGCTCGCGGGGATGGCGCTCGCCGTGAAAACGCTCCAGCCCGACATGCGCGTCATCGGCGTCCAGGCAGAAGGAGCCGCCGCGTGGCCCGAGTCGCTTCGGGCTGGCGCGCCCGTGGCGTTGTCCTCCATGTCCACCATTGCCGACGGCATCGCGATCGGCCTGCCGGGATCGGCGCCGTTCGAGCACGTCGCAGCGCTCGTCGACGACGTGGTCACGGTGAGCGAAGAAGCGCTGTCCCGCGCGGTGCTGTTGTGCTTGGAGCGGCTCAAGCTTGTTGTGGAGCCCGCCGGAGCGGCCGCGGTCGCCGCGTTGATGAGCATTCCCGGGCCGGAGCTGGGATTGGCTGGCGAGGTGTGCGGCGTGCTGACCGGCGGCAACGTGGACCCTCTTTTGCTCACCAGAGTGATCGCCCATGGCTTGCGCGCGGCGGGCCGCTATCTCACTGTCCAAGTGCGGGTGCGCGACCAGCCGGGCGGATTGGCCGAAGTGCTCGCCGTGTTCCAGCGGGTCGGGGCGAGCGTGGTGGACGTGACGCACTCGCGCATCGCAGAAGGCTTGAGCTTTGGCGACGTGCAGATCAGCGCCACTGTGGAAACCCGTGGCAGTGAGCATCAGAATGCAGTGCTCGCCGCTATTGCGGAGGCCGGGCTCGTGGTGGGATGAGCAGGCGCGGTTTCTCGCGGCGGGCGCTCTGGCGGCGGCCGGACTGGCCCTTGTCCCGCCTGCCGAGGCCTGCGGAGACGAGCCCGCCGGAGTCTGCCAGCCCGCAGAGGGGCAGACCCTTTCGCGCGGTTCGCAGGTCACCGTGAACGGCTGGGAGGTCGAAGCGGAAGAGACGAGGTGACGTTCACGAAGAAAGGCACGGGCGTTTTCGTCAGTGTCCAGGACGCGCGCGCCCTTTAGGCCGTGTTCTCCAAATCCAGCAGGACCCGCTTGGCCTCCGCGCCGCCCCGGTACCCCCCTGCGGCCCCGTCCGAGCGAATGATCCGGTGGCACGGGACGACAAGGGGGATCGGATTCGTCGCGCAGGCCGAACCGACCGCGCGCACGGCCCGAGGACTGCCTGCCAGCTGCGCGAGCGTCGCGTACGTGGCAGTGGTCCCATAGGGGACTCCAGCGGCGAGGTGTTCGAGGACCGTGCGCCGGAAGCCTCTGGACAACTGCCAGTCCAACGCGAGGTCAAAGCAGCGCAACCGCCCCGAGAAATACGAGTCGAGTTGCCAGGCGAAGGCGTCGAGCCGACCAGGGGCCTGCAGGACGCGCGGGCTGATCTGATCGGCGAGACTCTGCAGGACGCCGTCGTGGCCTTCCCGAGCGAAAGCCACCCGGACCAGCCCCAAAGGCGTCGCCGCGGCCAGCAACGGCCCGAGCGGGGAGTCCACGACCCGGTAAGCGACGTCGAGCAGCCCTTGGTCCGCAGCAGCGGACGCGAGGCGGGCGCGGACACGGTCGAGATCGGCGCTCTCGACGGGGCACAGGTCGGTCGGGTCGATCTGTTTCATCGTCTTTCCTGCTGTTCTGATCTGGAAGGATGTTTCAGGTACACGCGGCGCAGGGCGGCCACGCCATCGGAGGCTGCTCGCCGCACTGCGGCCGCGGTGCTGCCCGTGATGTCGGCCACCTGCTGGTACGGCAATCCGGCGAAATAGTGGTAGGCCACCGCTTGGCGTTGCTTCGCGGTGAGGGATCCGAGCGCGTCGTCCAGATCGAGGTCCCGTCCGTCAGCCCGCTCGCGGGCGGGCTGTTCGGGCAGATCCGCCAGAGGGGCGGCCCTGCGGGCGGCTGCACGCAGAACGTCGATCGCTTTGCGGTGCGCGATCGTCACCAGCCATGCCTCGACGTTGGCGCCGACGGACAGATCCGGATAGGACTTCATCGCGGCAAGGAACGTCTCCGACCACACATCGTCCGCGTCAACGGGGCCCGCCACCGCGCGGGCGACGCGCAGCACAGTCGCGCCGTGCTGGGCGACCACGGTCTCGAACGGCTCCTTGGTCACCACAGCATGGCTTCGGCCGGGAGGAGCGCGCCCTCGTGTTCGAGCAGCGCGCGCTTGCGGTCCAGCCCGCCCGCGTACCCGGTGAGGCCGCCTGTCGAGCCGAGCACCCGGTGGCAGGGGATGATGATCGAGACCGGGTTGTGCCCGACGAATCCGCCGATGGCCCGAGGGCTGATCCCGCCGCCGATTTCCTTCGCGAGCGCCCCGTAGGTCGTGGTCTGGCCGAAAGGGACCTGTGCGAGCCTGCGCCACACCCGTTGCGCGAGCTGCGAGCCGCGCGGACGCAGTTCGAGGTCGAACTCCCGGCGGCTGCCCGCGAAGTACTCGCGCAACTGCGCGATGGCCTCGTTGAAGCTGTCGTCGCGAGCGGGGTCCGTCCTCGCGCCGAATGAAGACTCGTCAGGCCGGGTCCAATGTCCGGGGAAAAAGATCCCGGTGAGGCCCTCCTCGTCCCGGACGAGGGTCAACGGGCCGATAGCCAGCGTCCCGAGAAAGAATTCGACGACAACGTGCCGGGCGGCGCTCGTGGTGGTGGACATCATGCTCTCCTCTCGCTCTTCTCATGAAGACGCGCGGGCGGGAAGTTTTGTGAGGCCGGGGGCGACGATTTCTGGCGCTCGGCAGGGGAGGGGCGCCACGCTCTCACTGTATCCCGAGGCCAGCGCGATCCCGAAGCCCGCCCGCGCGGGCAAGGTGGGGCCCCGCCCGCGCCAGCCAGCCGCCACAAGCCCGCCCGGTCGGCCGGACGAGTTGCCCGAGTTCGGGGCTGGCGCGCGGTAGCCTGCCTTGATGCGAAGCCACCAGTACGGCGACATTCTCGCCCCCCGCCCCCGTCGGCAGCCCGCGCCGGAAGTCGTCGCGGAGATCGACATGGTCGTCGAGGACCGCGTCTCGGATTTCTGCGGCGCGGTCGTCGCCGTGGACACCGACCGCAAAGGCTACGTGACCTTGGAGGACGCGCGCGGAAACCGGCGTCTTTTCGAGATGCGCCCCGGGGCGTTCCTGTTGGAGGGCAAACCTGTGACGCTCATCCGCCCGCGGCTCGCCTCCGCAGACGCGCCCCTGCGCACCGCGTCCGGGTCCACAGCAGTCCCCGCGATGCCCGCGAAGGTTGCCCGAGCGAGCCGGATCTGGGTCGAAGGCGTCCACGACGCCCAGCTCGTGGAGCAAATCTGGGGTGACGACCTGCGCGTCGAAGGGGTGGTGGTGGAGCCGTTGCACGGAGTGGACGAACTCGCTGACCGGATCGCCGAGTTCTCGCCCGAGCCGGGGCGGCGCGTCGGCGTCCTCGTCGACCATTTGGTCCCCGGGAGCAAGGAGTCGCGGATCGTCGCCCAAGTGGCGCATCCGCACGTCCTCGTCACCGGCCATCCGTATGTGGACGTGTGGGAAGCGGTAAAGCCCGCGGCCATCGGCATCCCCAAATGGCCGAACGTGCCGCGCGGAGTCCCCTGGAAAGAAGGCGTCTGCCGCGCGCTCGGCGTGAAGGACACCGCTGCGATGTGGGCCAGGGTGCGCAAAGGCGCGAAGGACTACACGATGATCGAACAGCCGCTCTTGCGGGCCGTTGAGGAGCTGATCGACTTCGTCACGGCATGAGCCCAGAGCGCGGGGGAGGCCCTGCGGGCTCCTCAGCTCGTCGGCGCGACGGCTCGGGCGGCGAGGGCCGCGTAGGTTCCGAGGAACCCGCAAGCTGGCAGCGCCTTCTGCCACGGGTGGCCCGCTCGTTCGAAGACGGCTTTGTGCTCAACATCACAGCTGAGTCGTCTTCGTCGCACTACACTGAGCGCTATGGCAACGACCGCAGACCGCATCATCTCCGCGTTGAAGACGACCGGCGTGCGCCGGGTCTACGGATTGCCGGGGGACAGCCTCAACGGGTTCACTGACGCAATCCGCCGCAGCGAGGGCATCACCTGGGAACACGTCCGCCACGAGGAGACAGCCGCTTTCGCAGCAGCTGCCGAAGCGGCGCTGACCGGTCAATTGGCGGTCTGCGCGGGCAGCTGCGGGCCGGGCAACCTGCATTTGATCAACGGGCTCTTCGACGCGCAGCGCAGCGGGGTCCCGGTGTTGGCCATCGCGGCGCACATCCCGCTCGCCGAGGTCGGCTCCGGCTATTTCCAAGAAACCCGCCCGCAGGAGCTGTTCCGGGAGTGCAGCGTGTACACCGAGCTGGTCACCGGGGCGCAGACAGCGCCGCGCATCGTGGAGATGGCGATGCGCGCGGCCGTCGAAGAGCGCGGCGTCGCGGTGGTCGTCATTCCGGGGGAGGTCTTCTTGAGCCGCGCGGGCGAGGACGGCTGGCTCAGCAAACCCGTCGTGGCCACCCGCTCGGTGGCGCGCCCGGACGACGAGTCCCTGCGCCAGGCGGCCGAGATCATCAACGGGTCCCACAAGATCACCATCCTCGGCGGCGCCGGGACGGCGGGCGCGCACGACGAGCTGGTCGGACTCGCCGCCGCACTGCAAGCGCCTATCGTGCACGCGTTGCGCGGCAAGGAGCACATCGAGTACGACAACCCGTACGACGTGGGCATGACCGGGCTTTTGGGGTTCGCTTCGGGCTACAAGGCGATCCGGGAGGCCGATGTGCTGCTCATGCTGGGCACCGACTTCCCGTACCAGCAGTTCTACCCGGAGAACGCGAAAATCATCCAGGTCGACATCCGGGGCCGCCAACTGGGGCGGCGGGTCCCCATCGACCTCGGGCTGGTCGGCACAGTCAAAGACACCATCGCGGCGCTGGCGCCGCTGCTGCGCCGCAACGACAATTCCCAGCACCTCGACCGCGCGGTCAAGCACTACCGCAAGACCCGCGCGTCTCTCGACTCCCTGGCGGTCAACGACCACGACAAGACCCCCATCCGCCCGGAATACGTCGCGGGGCTCGTGGACCGGCTCGCCTCGGACGACGCCGTGTTCACGGTGGACGTCGGCTCACCGGTGGTCTGGGCTTCGCGCTATTTGACGATGAACGGCAAGCGACGGCTGGTCGGATCGTTCACCCACGGCACGATGGCCTGCGCGTTGCCGCACGCGATCGGCGCGCAAACAGTCGACCGCCGCCGCCAAGTGGTCGCCCTCGCCGGCGACGGGGGTTTGACGATGCTCTTCGGGGATCTCATCACGCTGACGCAGAACAACCTTCCCGTCAAGGTCGTCGTGTTCAACAACTCGTCGCTCAACTTTGTGGAATTGGAGATGAAGGCCGCCGGGATCGTCAATTTCGGCACCGAGCTGCACAATCCGGATTTCGCGGCGGTCGCCCGCGCGCTCGGCATTCCCGGTTTCCGGGTCGAGCAGCCCAAAGACCTTCAGGCCGCGCTCACGGAAGCGTTCGCCCACGACGGCCCGGCGCTCGTCGATGTGGTGACCGCGCGCCAAGAGCTGTCGATTCCGCCTGTTATCACGGCCGAGCAGGCAAAGGGCTTCACCCTGTACGCGATACGCACGATCCTCGCCGGGCGGGCGGATGAACTCCTCGACTTGGTCTCGACCAACGTCGCCCGCCCCCGCCGGATTTTGGACTAACCCCCACCGCGCAAATTCCCCGAGCGCCGCGGCGTCCCCGCCGCGGCCGGTTATCGGCTCGGCTCCATCGCGGCGGCGCCGAGATCCGCCCGGAGCCGCTTGTAGCCGTGCAGATTGTTCATCTTCGTCGGCTCAGGCGGGGCGATGAGGCGAAGACCGGGGAAACGCTCGAACAGCATGCGCAGCGCAACGGCCCCCTCAGCCCGGGCCAGCGCGCCGCCGACACAGGCGTGGACGCCCGACCCGAACGCGAGGTGCTCGCGCGCGTTGCGCCGAGTGACGTCGAACCGATCAGGGTCGGGGAAAACACTCGGGTCCCGATTGGCCCCGCCGAGGAGCAGAACGACAACGTGGCCGGGCCGCAAACGCCGCCCGGCGATGTCGACCTCCTCACGGGCGACCCGCGCGGTCATCTGCACGGGGCTCTCAAAACGCAGAATCTCCTCGACCGCTCCCGGCCACGCACTGGGGTCATCGCGCAGCAGCGCCAACTGGTCGGGGTGTTGGAGCAAGAGGACGATCCCGTGGGCGATCAGATTGACGGTGGTCTCGAAACCAGCTCCGACGAGGAGGGCGGCGTTGGCCGCGAACTCGCGGTAGGACAGCTGCCCGTCAGCGGCCAACCGTGTGAACGGCGTGTCGTCTCGGCAGGCGCCGCGCCGTATCCGGTCGAAATGCGCGCGGAAATCCCGGTCGGCTTCCCGCAAACCGGCGATGCCCCGGCGGTACTGCGGCCAGGTGACGCCGAGGCCCACCAACGGAGCTCCCGCGTCGCCCCAGTCGAGCATGCCTTCGCGCGACTCGGCGGACATGCCGAGCATTTCGGCGATCACCGTCACCGGGAGCTGCGCGGCGAAGCTCCGGACCAGATCCACGCTCTGCCCGTCCTCGAAATTGTCCAGAAGCTCCGTGACAAGCTCAACGACCCTGTCGTTGAGCTTGTCGATCGCGCGGGGCGTGAAACTCTGCGCGACCAGACGGCGGTAATGCGTGTGCTCGGGCGGGTTCATCGCCACCATCGCAGGGGGCTCGACAGGATTGGGCACCTGGGGGTCGGTCTTGCGGAACAGCGCAGACAAAAGCGGCGGGATAGTGACAACCTCGGCGTCCGCCGCCGCGAATCTGTTGTCCCGCAGCACTGCCCGGCAAACCCCGTGGTCACCACTCGCCCAGACGAAAGGTTTTCTGACCAGGACTCCCTGATCCCGGAGCCGACCGAGCAGCCGGTAGCGCTCCTCGCCTTCGCCGCGGCCCAACACAAGCCTTGCCAGCGGCTCGCCCCGCCAACCGATCACTCGCATGGCCGCGCGGGTCGAGCCGTGCAGGCAGGCCCACCGGATCCAGATCTTCGCTTCCATCGCGCGATGCTCCTGCGTCCGATCCTCAAAGGTGAGACATTGGGGGACGTTGATTGTCTCATAGTCTCCAGTTACCACTCGACGGCCACTCGTGCCAGACGCCGTTTCCCCACCAAAGCCACGCTCCACGAAGCGCTCGTGCTCTCCGAAGCCCTGCGCTACATGCAAGAATCGGAGCGGATCAGCGCGACATTCGAAGAGAGCATCGTGGCCACCACGATTTTCAATGTTCGGTTCTTCGGCGAGCATGCGCTGCTCAAGAAACTGCTGCACACCCGCCCCGCCCTCTCCTTCATTCTCACCCAGACCACCAGCATTGATCTCGAAAACGACGACGCGATCCGCGCCTCGCCCTCGACTACCTGTTGCCGACGGCTGTCAGACCTTCGCGAGGATGAGCCTCGCGACCTCCTGCGCCCCGAGCGGAGTCAAATGCAGCGGCTGGCTCTCAGGCTGCTCGGTCGGGCCCTGCCGCTTGCACGGGGAGTTCGCGCGCCGTGAGGTGGATAGGCATGCAGGTGCTCAACGTCGTGGCGAAGAAATCGAGGGTGTTCTCGCCAATGCCGATCGTCACGAGGTCGGAGTCCTCCGTCACCGCGCCCGCGCCTGCCGCTGGAAAGCCGATCAGCAGCGCAGCAACCGCGCCGAACGGCCTCGGTTCCTGATCACGGCCTGACCTTCGCGGCAATGATTTTTCCGAGCTCTTGCGCTCCGAGCGGAGTCAGATGCATCGGCTCGGTCTCCAGCCAGTTCGTCGTGACAAATCCGGACACCCACGTCGGCCCCGTCGAACAGATCCCGTGCCCCGTCGAAGGAGTGTAGACGTCCACATAGATCGTCCCGGTCTCTTTGGCCACCTGCTGCATGGTCGCGTTGATGCCCTGAAGCCTCTCATTGATCCACGCCGCGTCGCCTGAAGTCATCGGCAACGACGCCGTGCACTCGCGTCCGCTGACGAAAGCCTGCGGGTACCCGACCAAAGCGATCCTGCTGTTCGGGGCTTTGCTTTTGATCACATCCACAGCGCCGCGCAGATCCCGGTGGATATTGTCGCGGACCCCAGCGAAACCCTGCTCGCTCAGAAGCGGCTGCTCCTCCGGCCCTTGTTTGCGGCAGCCGTCCCGATCCGTGAGGTCGATCATCAGGCATGTGGTGACCTGTTTGAACATGAAATCTTGATCGTTCGCCCCAAAAGTCACCGTCACAAGGTCGGTGTCCTCCGTCACCGCGTCCAACTGCGGCGGGACCACAACCCCGAGAACGCTCAATTGCTCGCCCGCCAGCGCGCCGCTCTTCGCGCCCGCGCAGCTCGCGTCGGTGAAACCGTTGCCCGGCTCCAGGCCGAGAGCCGCTGCCACCGCGGCCGGGTAATTCTCGTCAGTCCTCGCGCAATTCGGCCCGTCCGGGTCCAGTCCCCGGACGCCGGGCTTGCTCACATACGAGTCGCCGAGCGCCACATAATGCCGCACCGGTTGCCGCTCCGGCTCCGCGCCCGCCCCTGCCGCAGGCAAGGCGAAGAGCGCCACAAGGGTGGACAAGCTTGTCGATAGCAATGCACGCGTCCGCATCAAACCAGCTCTCTGCCTATCGATCGCCCCGGCCTCGTTGCCAAGGAGATGAGAAGCGAAGTCTATCCGAGCATCGGGCGCGTGAACACCCTCGCGCGCTCGGGGGCTGGACGCAGGGACAGGCACAAGGCTCCTCAAACCCCGGAGAACCGATTTTTCGGCACGAATGGCAGCGGGGGAGCCGTCGCGTCTGGGGAGGAAACGGCCGCGTCGTCCCGGTGAGACCGGAACGACGCGGCCGTTCGCGCGATGTCTCAGGTCGCGCTGTTCTGCAGCGGCGCCGCAGAAGGCCCGGCCGTCATCGCCCGGACGTGGGCGCGGCTGTCAGGTCGTAGACAGTCACGCCGTCAACCACTTCAGCGCGGTAATTCCGGGAGACCCAGGCCGCGATTTTGTCTGCTTCGGAAGGCTCCTCCGCCTCCTGCGCCATGTCCGCCTCCTGCGGCGCGTCGAAGCCGGCGGGCGGGCGCGGACCGCGTTCGCCGGGGGCTATGTAGTAGTGGATTTCGCACTCGGCGACGTACCGCTGGAACTCGGCGAGCGTCGGTGCGGGGTCCCCGCCGATGAATCCGCCGAGCGGCATGACGGGCAATCCCGTCGCGAGCTGGTACTCGGCGGCTTCGTTGGAACCTTGCGCGGCGGCGGCCCAGCGGTACCCGCCCGCGTCTTTCGACAGGAGCGCGACCATCCCCGCGGTGACGTTGGCGGGGCCGGGCAGGGCCGGGCCGACGCTGTTCCCCCCTGTCGTCCCCGGGGAGGCTGACTGCGGAAAGGGCGTCTTCGCGTCGGGAATCTCCGGCCCCGCCGTGACGATGCCGCCGGTGTGCGTTGTGCCCAGCGTCTGGACGCAGTACGCCAAAGGGCCCGCGAACACGGCGAGAGCGGCGGACACGAGAGTCACGGTGCTGCGCCAACGCGCCGCGGACGCCGCAGTGGCGATCAAGACAGCGGCCCCGGCCCCGAAGGCCAAGACCGCCCAGCGCAGGGGCGGCAGAAACTCCGGCGAGCGCCCGAGCAGGACCCACGACCAAGCCGCCGTGGCGGCTGTCGTCGCCGCGAGGACCAGCGCAGCCCCGCGCGTCCGTCGGAGCCGCCACAGCTGCGCCGCCCCGGCCCCGACGAGCGCTGCGACAGCGGGCGAGAGGGCAACGGTGTAGTAGTCGTGGAAGAGGCCCGTCATGAAGCTGAACACGCCCGCAGTCGTGATCAGCCAGCCGCCCCACGCCAGGTAGAAGGCCCGCGCGGGATCGGTGCGCCCGGCTCCTCTGCAGAGCACGAGGCCAGCTGCGAGGAAGACCAGCGCGGCGGGCAAGAGCCAGGAGATCTGCGACCCGGCGACATCGCTGAACATGCGCGTCAGTCCGGTGCTGCCGCCCCACGGGGCCGGGGGACCGCCGCCTTCTCCGCCGCGCAAGCGTTCGAGGCCGTTGTAGCCGAAGGTCAGGTCCAGGAAGCTGTTGTTCGTGGAGCCTCCGACGTAGGGGCGGTCGCGAGCGGGGGTGAGCTCCACCAGCAGCACCCACCATCCGCCCGCGACGAGCGCGGAAACAGCGCCGACCAACGACTGGCCCAGCCGGACCAGCAGCGGCCTCGGTCCGCACGCCAGATAGGTCGCGCCCAGCGCGGGGACAACGAGCATGACTTGCAGCTGTTTGGCCAAAAAGCCCAGACCGACCAAGGCGCCGCACAACGCGATCCACCGCGTGCGGCCGTCCTCCACCGCGCGCAGCAACGCCCACACGGCGGCGATCATCAAGAAGACCAGCAGCGCGTCGGGGTTGTTGTAGCGGAACATCAGCGTGGCCACCGGGGTCAGCGCCAGCGCGGACCCCGCGAGCAGGCCCGCGCCGGGACCGAACCGCTTCCCGACGATGGCGTACAGCAGCGCGACGGAAGCCGTCCCCAAAAGCACCTGGGGCACTTGGAGCGACCAAGTGTTGACCCCGAAGATCCGCGCGGAGATCTCCATCGGCCACAGCGCCGCCGGAGGTTTGTCGACGGTGATCGAATTGCCCGCGTCGGACGAGCCGAACAAGAACGCCTTCCAGTTCTGGGTCCCGGCCTGCGCCGCAGCGGAGTAAAAGGCGTTCGCCCACCCGTTGCGGCTCAGCCCGATCAGCCAAAACCCGGTCGTCGAGACCAGCAACGCCGCGACAGCCCAACGGTGTTTCGGAACGGCCGCTCTCCGGCGGCCGGGCGCGGCCCTCATGCCTGTCGTCCCCGCCGCCGAGCCGGCTTGCTCCTCAAGCAAGTCTGGTGCGCGCATCGGCGGCCTCCGAAACCTGTCGCCCTGATGAGGCGAGACGGACGAGTTGGCGCAACAGGAAACCCCTGGCGGGGGTGGAGCCGAGCCGGTCCGCCAGGTGGCGGACCGGGACGGCCCCGACAAGGCGCTCCCACACGAGCCGGGCGCAGCCCCTGAGGTCGCCGACAGGGGGAGCGGCGTCCGGGCGGTCGCCGTCCGCCGCGCAGTCGACGGGCACCTCGTGCAGGCGCAGCCCGACGCGTTCGGCCAAGATCAACAACTCGGTGTCGAAGAAGTGGTCCGCGTCAGCCACATGCGGCAGCAACTCGCGGGCGGCCTCGGCGCGGATAGCGGTCAAACCGCACCGGGCTTTGGGGAATTTCGCCCGCAGGACGACTGCGAGCAACATGGCTTCCGCGCGCGACACGCCCCCCAGGGCGCCGTGTCGCGCGCGGAAGCCCAGCGCCACGTCGGAATGCCCGGAGATCAGCGGGGCCGTGAGCGGCGCGAGCGCCGCAAGATCGATGGAAAGGCCGACCCCCATCGAGGCCAGCACCGGGGCGGACGAGGACGACCACGCCGCGTTCAAGGCCCCGCCGCGCCCTTTCTGCTCGAAACGCAGCACCCGCAGCCCGTCCAGCTCTTCGGCCAGAGCCTGCGTCACGCGGGGCGTGTCGTCCTCGCTGGCCTCGTCGGCGATCGTGATCCGCGTCTGGTACGGCAAATGCTCCCGCATGTAGCCGTGCAGCCGCCGCACGGATTGCTCCAAAGCCTTCGCTTCGTTGCGCACCGGCATGACGACATCGAGGACCGGGACCCCGTGGCGCTTGGCCAACACAATGGCGTCGGGACGGAAAGTGTTGGGGGGACGGTGTGGCGCGAGACTCTTCATACACTCATCCTGCGGCCCTGGCATGGGCCTGGGATGGGAAACGCCTATGCGTCCGCTATGAACGCATCCGACCAGCGAGCGGGCAGCGTGACAGTGAACACTGTGTCGCCGGGGGAGCTGCGCACGGTGATGTCCCCGTCATGGGCGCCCACGACAGCAGCCGCAATCGCGAGCCCGAGACCGGTGCCGCCGCTTCGGCGCGATCGCGAGCTGTCGCCTCTCACGAACCGCTCGAAGATCTCCGACTGCTGCGCGGCGGGAATCCCTGGTCCGTCGTCGGCCACCGTCAGCACGGCGTCGCTGGTGGTGGCGGCGAGAGCGACGGTCACCGAAGTCCCCGGCGGGGTGTGCGCCCGGCAGTTGGACAACAGGTTCGCCACCACTTGGTGCAGGCGAGCGCAGTCGCCTGGGACGACCACCGGCTCGTCGGGGATGTCCAGTGACCAGAGGTGGTCCGGAGCGGCGACATGGATGTCGCTGACGGCGTCGACGACGAGCTGCGACAAGTCCACCGGCTTCTTCTCCAAAAGGGGCCCCGAGTCCAGGCGGGCCAGCAGCAGCAGGTCCTCGACGAGCCCGGTCATCCGCACCGCCTCCGCGCCCACCCGCCCCATCGCGTGGGCCACCTCGGCAGGGACTTCGGCAAGGTCTCGCTGGGCCAGCTCGGTGTAGCCTCGAATCACCGCCAGCGGGGTGCGCAGCTCGTGGCTGGCGTCGGCCACGAACTGCCGGACCCGCGTCTCGCTGGCGTGCCTCGCCGAGAGCGCGTCGGCAATGCGGGCGATCATCCGGTTCAACGCGGCGCCGAGCTGGCCGACCTCGGTGTGCGACCGGTCGGGGTCCATCTGGACGATCGGGGTCGGCAGCTCGACCTCGCCCCGGTCGAGGTCCAGGTCGGCCACCTCTTGCGCCGCATCGGCTACCTGCGACAAAGGGACCAGCTCTCGGCGGACGATCAGCGTCCCCGCGACGAGCGCGAAACCGAGCGCCGCCGCGGCGACGGCGCAGAAGATGCCGAACACCGACAAGAGCGTGCTCTGCACCTCAGCGGCGGGCAGCCCGGTCACAACCTCTGTGCCGTCGCTCGCCGGCGCTTTCAACACCCGGTAATCGCCAAGGCCGTCGAGCCTCATGGTCGCGGCGTGGTCCCGGGGAGCGGCCGCCAGTTGCCGGTAGGCGGTCTCGGCGAGCCGTTGCCGCGCGCCGCTCGACGTGATGACCGCCGCCTCCGCAACGCGCCCGCCCGCCATGACCGCGCCGACCGTGCCGATGGACTGGCCCGGCGCGTTGAGGAAGATTGGCCCCGGCCCGGACCGCACCTTGTCGTCGGCGAGCTGCGGGGGCGGCCCGAGGTCGAACAGCACCACCGAGCGCCCGCTCGCGTCGCGGAGCTGAGCGTCGAGCTGGCCGAACAGGTAGCGGTCCATCGCCAACATGGTCCCCGTGCCCACCCCGACGCACACCAGCACCAGCAACGCCGCTTGCGCCGCGACCAACCGGGCCCGCAACGACCACGTCCTCGGCCCGCGCCGCCGCCTCGGTTCAGCGGGCCGGTTTGAGCACATACCCGACGCCTCGCAGCGTGTGAATCATCGGCTCCCGCTCCGTGTCGATCTTTTTGCGCAGGTAAGAGACGTACAGCTCGACGATGTTCGACCGTCCGCCGAAGTCGTAGCTCCAGACGCGGTCCAGGATCTGGTTCTTGCTGAGCACCCGCTTGGCGTTGCGCATCATGAACCGCAGCAGCTCGAACTCCGTCGCGGTCAAAACGATCGGATCCCCGCCTCTGGACACCTCGTGACTGTCCTCGTCCAGGACCAGGTCCCCAACCACGATCCGGGCGTCTGAGTCCTCTCCCGCCATGCCCGCGCGGCGCAAGAGCGCCCTCACCCGCAGCATCAGCTCCTCCAGGCTGAACGGCTTGGTCACGTAGTCGTCGCCGCCCGCCGTCAGCCCGGCGATCCGGTCCTCCACCGCGTCTTTCGCAGTCAGTAGCAGGAGCGGCAGCGCCGGATACATCTCGCGCAGCCTGAGCAGCACCTCCAGGCCGCTCATGTCTGGCAGCATGACGTCGAGCACCACCACGTCCGGAGCCGCGTCGCGGGCAAGCTTGATCGCCCCCGCCCCGTCGAAGGCCACGGCGGGCTCCCACCCCTCTCGCCGCAGCGCCATCGACACCAGCTCCGCCAGAGCCTGCTCGTCGTCAACCACGAGCACTCGCGCGGGCCCTCCGCCCGCGCGGCGCGGTACTTGGTCCAAGAGAGGCATCCGACGATTCTCCCGCCTGAAGCTATGCGCCAGCTATGAGCCCTCAGCTCGAGAAGCCTCTCAGCGCTCACCTCGTGCGCATCGGAGCATCGCCCACTCGGGCGAATCCGAGCATCGAGCACTGAAAAATGCTGCTGAACAGGCAAAACGCTCTCAGGTCGCCGTAGAGCCGAGTTTTCGCCCTCAATGGCAGTCGGGGGCCTGGAAAACCATCAGCGGAATGTTCAAGGTCGGCATTCCAAACGATCCACGCGCAAACAGACACGTACGAGAGGACGAGCCGGGCGAAGTCGCACGGCTTTACCTCGACGAGCAACCGGGGGGCGTCTGAATAGACCTGGCCGCTTTTGAGCCTGCTCCGGGAATGTCCAGATTCATTGCGACAATGGCCAACGACAGTGAGACCGGACAGGGGCAGTGACTCATCTGGTGCAATACGCAGTACTTGAAATGACATAATGTCGATTATCGGCACACGGCCATTCGGAAAATCGCCAGGCAACTCCAACAATGCCACGGGACCAGGATGCCCGAGGCTCGTGCTCACCGAGTGCTCACCAGATGAGGCATGAGCGCCCAACAAGCCTGAGATGGAGTTTCGGTGACCGGGACGCCGCAGTAAACCGTTTGCGCCCTGCGGTACAGCGATTTCCATGATCTTCTGACACTCGCTCCGAACCCCGGCGTCAGCGCGCGGGCTGCTCGGAGAGCTTCGCCTTCGCCGCCTCAAAAGCGCGGATCGAGGCTTCGGTCTCTTTGGTGTGCTTGTTCACGAAGCCGAGCCACATCTCCAACGGGGTGCGGAAAATTGCGGCGGCGATCTCCGACGGGCGCCCGATGTACGGAGCTTGTATGCGGGGCTTGGACACCAGCGAGCGGGCGATGACCTGGGCCGCCTGCTCGGGAGTGTGCCCCGGAGTCATGTGCACCCAGCCTGTGGCCACCATTCTGGTTTTCAGATGCCCCGCGTAGACCGTGCTGAGCCCGATCCCGTCGGCCCTGGTCTCCATCGCCACTGAGCGCAGCCACACGTCGAAACCGGCCTTGCACGCCTGGTAGAACCCCCAGCGCGGCGCGACCGGGAAGAGCACCCCGGCCGTGCAGATGTTCACGATGTGCCCGCTGCGGCGCTCGCGCATGCTCGGCAGGAGCGCCATGGTCAACCGCATCGGGCCGAGGAAATTGACACCCACCATCGCGTCCATGTCCTTGGGCCGCTCGCAGGAGAGATAGATGGAGCGGCGCAGTGATTTGCCCGCGTTGTGGACGAGGTAGTCCACATGGCCGTGGTCGGCGAGCACGTCCGCCGCGAACTGGTCGACGGCGCGCAAGTCCCCCATATCGACTTGGTACGCGTGCGCTTGACCGCCTTGCTCCTGGATTTCCGCGACGATCTCGTCCAGGCGTTCTTTCGTGCGCGCGGCGATGACGACGACCGCGCCCGCCCTGGCCAGAAGTTTGGCCGTAGCCTCGCCTTGGCCGAACGAGGCCCCGGTGACCAGGGCGACTTTTCCCCGCACCTCGGCGCTCAGCTTGTCGAGGCTTTTCAGCCGGCGCGGGCCGACCACCTCCATCAGCAGCTCTTCCGCTCGCTGCAGGGTCGTCGGAGCGCTCATGGCCACACCTCTCGTTCAGATAACAGGTCAATGCAAAGAGTAGCATTATCTGAATTGCGTTGGTTAGACTCTCCCCCATGCCCCGCATGACCCGCGCAGACAGCCAGGCGCAGACCCGCGCGCTGCTGCTCGCCTCCGCGCGCAAACTGTTCTTGCGGGACGGCTACAACGCCACCGGGATCGCCGCCGTCACCGAGCACGCAGGGTTCAGCAGCGGCGCTTTCTACTCGAACTTCCCCAGCAAAGCGGCCCTCGCATTGGAGGTTTTGCAGGAAATCCAAACCGAACGGACCAAAGAGCTCGAAACGATCCTGCGCTCGCGCGCCGCCGACATCGGCGCTCGGATCGACAGCTGGAGCGAGGAGGTGCTGCGCAGCGGGTGGCCCCTGCTGGAGCTGGAATTCGCCCTCGCCGTTCGCGGCGATCACGAATTCGTGCAGCAAGAAGGGGGGCGACATGTGCAGAGCGTGGCGTTCATCACCAAAGCCATGGAGGATTTCTTGCCCCCCGAACTCGTCGAATTGATGCCGGTCAACCAGGTCGCCGAGGCCGTGATGAACCTTGTCGTGGGCGTCGCGGTGCGCAGGATCATCGACCCGAAAGTCTCATTCGCGCCGCTCAGCGAACTCGCGAGCCTCGTCAGCCCTTTCGTGGGGGCCGATGGGACAGCTGCGGCAGACTCCAGTTCGACGGGCGTGATCGACCTCGGATCCCGCTGAACTCAGCGCCCGTGCAATCAGCGCCCGCCGAACGCGGCGGCCCCCTCGCCAGGCGGCGGCGCGCTGCGGCAACAACGCGGCGAAGCCGCCCTCACGCGCGCCCCGCGCAGGCTTCGCCGACCATGAGCGCGCCGAGGCACAGAAAGACAACGCCCGTCACAAAGTGCACACGGCGCATCCGTGCCATGAGGCTGGTCCGCAAAGACCTCTGGGACAACAACACCGCGAGCGCGCTGAACCACGCGCATGCCATCGCTGTCATCACCGCCCACACCGCGAACTGCCCGGCCAACCCGCCCTCCTTCGGCACGAAACGCACGAGCAGGGCTCCGAAGAAGACCAACGCTTTGGGATTGCCCAAATTGGTCATCAGCCCGGCGAGGAAATCCGCTCCCCACCCCGAATCCTCAGGCTCGACCACGCTGGCCTCTTCGGGCACGGGCTTCTTCGCCGACCGCGCCGACTGCCAGCCGAGGAACATGAGACACACACCGCCCAGCGCGGACAAAACAGCGCGGGCATGCGGGAACTCGCGCAGCAAAGCGTCCAGGCCGGCCAATGATGCGAGAATCCAGACCTCGATCCCCGCAACGACACCCGCCGCGGCGGCCAAGGCTCGGGAGAGCCCTTTCGCGATGCCCCTGTTCGCGACGAGGAGGACGTCCGGGCCGGGCGAGAGAAGACCGACCGCCCACACCCCGGCCAGCGCAAGCAGGCCGCCCTGGCTCATACTTTCCAGATCGCCAGCGTCGGCCACTCCCTCGGATTCTGCCCCTCTTTCGCGGGCAAAACTATTTCGAGCTCGGTCAGCGGCCGCTCGTCCGGCACGAACTGCTGGCCGGTCTGCGCGGCGCCAGGTCCGACGTTGAGCTTGCAGCCGGCCAGATACTGCGGGCCGGTCTTCTCGAAGTGCAGAGGCCCGGTGAACTTCCAGGCGCGCTCGGCGTCGCCGAGCGCCCGGTCCAGGTCGTCGGCGTTCTTCGAGATGGCCGAGGTCGCGACTTCGCTGTAAAAGCCGTACTTCGGGTCCTTCGCCTCGCCGAACAGGCCGAACACGCCTTGGAAGTCCCGCCGCCAGCTGCGCCATGTCGTGTCCGGTTTGACGTCGATGACCCAGGTCTCGGTCACGCGCCACCACGAACCGCAGTCGATGATCTGCCCTTCGAAGCCTTCGGGCGTGCCGTTCAGTTTCTCCAAGCGTGTTGGGGCGAGCGTGATGGACACGCCGTCGCGCTGATAGGTCACCGGTTCGCCGAGCCGCAACCGCAACGGCTCCTTGCCCACGTCCTCGGGCGTGACGACTCTCCCCTTGCCGAGCGTCGGCGCAGCAGCCGCAGAAGACGCTCTGCTGCTGCTGGCCGCGCTGGGTTGCTTCGTGGAGCACCCCACGAGCATGAGCGCGAGCGCGAGGAAAACGGACGCCTGAGCCTTCACCGAAGAGTACCTGCCTGTTGTGCCACGCGTTCGAGCTTATCGCGATACTGGGACCACCACGCCGGACCGCCCGGGGCAAGGCTGTCGTTGCCCGCCCGATGCCCTGCCGCCCCGTCGATGATCTCACGCACAATATCGGCGTGACCAGCGTGCCTGTTCGTCTCCGCGACCACATGGACCAGAACGGTGTGCAGTGTCGGCTCGGCGCGTTCCGGGGGCCACCACGGCACTCGGCCTCGGTCCGAAAGCTGCTTGTCCTCGATGGTGGCTTCCGCCCAAGCCCACGCTCTGCGGTAGAGCGCGACGATGTCCTGGCGCGTCTCGTCGGCCGTCGCCCACATGTCGTCATTGGGGTGCGCCTCGTCCGACCACCACGGCACATCCTCCTGCGGCGGCCTGCCGAAGACCAGGCCGAAATACCCGAACTCGACACTGGCCAGATGCTTGACAAGGCCGAGCAGGTTCGTCGCCGTCGGAGTGAGAGGCCTGCGCGCGTCGTACTCCGAGAGCCCGTCGAGCTTCCACAGCACCGCCTCGCGAGCAATCTGCAGATATTCGCGCAGTGCTGCTTTCATGTCTGTCTCGGCCACAGCCCCAAGTGTGGCACGCGGGGCGCTCCCGATGCCACACCGCCGACCCGGCACGCTGCCCGCGACTGCCTCGAACAAGCCGGGACCTGCTGGGAACCGTTACCAACTCTTCACACGCCGCTGCCAGGACAAGGGCCGCGATCGGCCAGAATGGACAATGTGCCGACACGCTCCACGATCATGGACACCAATAGTTACCGGGGCGACGCGCCAGACGAGCTGCCAGACTCAGACCGGCAGCTCGTCAACCGTCGCGAACAACTCCTCGGGCCCGCCTACCGGCTTTTCTATCAGAAACCAGTCCACCTGGTCCGAGGCGAAGGAGCCTACGTCTGGGACGCGCACGGCACGCAGTACCTCGACGTCTACAACAACGTGGTGAGCGTCGGACATTGCCATCCCGCCGTCGCCGAAGCCGTCGGGCGCCAACTGCGCGTTCTGAACACGCACACCCGCTACCTGCACGAAGGCATCGTCGACTACGCGCAGAGGCTGCTGGCCACGATGCCCGCCGAGCTGGACCAAGTGATGTTCATGTGCACCGGCTCGGAGGCGAACGACCTCGCAGTGCGCGTCGCCCAAGTCGCAACCGGCGCGCGCGGGGTGATCGTCACCCGCGAGGCGTACCACGGCACGAGCGCGCTCACCTCGGGCCTGTCCCCCGCGCTCGGCAGCGGCCAACCGCTCGCGGACTTCGTGCGCCTGGTGGACGCGCCCGACACCTACCGCGGCAGAGACGGCAGCGCGTTCGCGGCAGATGTCCGAGCCGCGATCGACGACCTCGTCGGCGCTGGTTTCGGCTTCGCGGCTCTGCTCGCCGATTCGATCTTCTCCAGCGACGGCGTGCTCCCCGGCGAGCAAGGGATGCTCCGCGAGGCGGTGGACGAAGCGCGCCGCCGAGGCGGGATGTTCATCGCCGACGAGGTGCAACCCGGCTTCGCCCGCACCGGCGAGGCGTTCTGGGGCTTCGCGCGCCACGGCGTCGTCCCCGACCTGGTGACCATGGGCAAGCCGATGGGCAACGGGTTCCCCGTCTCGGGTATGGCAGCGCGCGCCGAGGCCCTGGCTCCTTTCGCCACGACGCTCCCCTACTTCAACACGTTCGGCGGGAACCCGGTCGCCATGGCCGCGGGGCAGGCCGTGCTCGACGTGATCGAGCAGGAGGGCCTGCAACAGCACAGCGGCGAAGTCGGCGCACGGCTCCTTTGCGCATTGCAGGAGCTCGGCGACAGGCATCCGCAGGTCGGCGATGTGCGGGGCGCGGGCCTGTTCATCGGCTTCGAGCTGGTGCGCGACCCCTCGGCGAAAACCCCGGACAAGCAATTGGCGCTCCAAACAGTCGAGGCGCTGCGCGAGCGGCGGGTGCTGACCTCTGTCGCGGGCCCCCACGGCAATGTGCTCAAGCTTCGGCCGCCGCTCGCGTTCCAGGAACGCGATATCGACTGGCTCGTCAGCGCCCTTGACGAGGCGCTCGGCGAACTCGCCGCGCAATGACGTCCTCGGCGGTGGAGCCAGAGCCCAGCCCGAGCTGGATCGCCTGCGGCGCGCGGTGGACCCGCGCGGGCGGCAGCGCGCTGCGCCGCGCCCATGATCCGGCCGACGAAGTGTTCGCCTCGCCGCTGCCCGCGATCCTCGCCGCCTGGACGGCTGCCGCTGACGAGGGCATCGCCCCTGCGGTCACTGACTCGGACGAAACCGGATTCACCACTGCGCTGATCGCGCACGCGCGGCCCGCCAAACTCGACGACCTCGCCGACGAAAACCTGCTCCGCGCCGCGCTCGGCCTGCGGGCCCGTTTCCACGAGCTCGACGTCGAACTGCCCGAGCGCTCCCTGTTCGACGACGTGGCGCGGCTGCGCGACGCGCACCGCGCCGCCTCGATCCCCGTCCCCGCTCAAGCCGACGAGCTCAGCGACACGCTCGAGCGTTTCGCCGCCCGTCATGAACGCTTCGCCATGCAGTCCCGGCCATGCCACGGCAACGGAGCCGTCTCGAACTTGCTCCTGCGCCGATCCGGCGGCCCGATGCTCACCGGATGGAGCCTGGTGGCACGGCGAGATCCGGTGCAAGAGGCAGGGTCCGTCATCGCCGAGCTGAACCCTTGGCGCACGAGCTCGCCCGCCGTGCTCGAAGCGCTCCGACTGCCCGCCGAGGCGGACATGGCGGCGCGAGCCTGGTCGGTGGCAGACGATCTGCTCTGGGTGCTCATCGCGCACTGGCGGATGGCGACCGCCCCGGACAAGGACGTCGACTACGTGAAATATGGTTTGTGGCGCGGCGTCCTCGCCCTCGCCGCGACGCGCGGCTGCTCGGACTTGGCGGCATGGCTGCAGGACCCGCGATGAGCGCCGCCATCCCCGACCGGACCCGCGCCGCGTTGCGCTCGGTCCCGCTGTGGTCCGGGCGCCAGATCCGGGCCGAGCCGCTCGCCGGCGGGCTGACGAACGAGAACTGGCTGGTCACAGACATCGCCTCTGGGTCGCGGTACGTCATGAAAGTCCCCGGACAGGGCACAGAGGAGTACATCGACCGCGTCACGGCGAACCGCGCCGCAAAGGCCGCCGGCGCGCTCGGGCTCTCCGCCCCCGTGCATCACTTCGACGAGACGACCGGGGTCGAAGTGGCAGCCTTCCTCGAAGGGCACACCGCCTGCACCACGGCGCACTTGCGGGACCCCGAGCTTGGGGCGGAAATCATGTCGCTCTATCAGCGATTGCACCGCCTGCCGCTGCTCGGCAAACCGTCCACCCTCTTCGACCTCGCCGACGCGCAACTGCGCCAGTTGCGTGCCGCAGGGGGCTGGGTTCCCGAGCCCGCCCGTTGGTTGGCCGCAGAGTTCGACGACCTCAAGGCGCGCTTCGAAGCGTCCGGGTTCGACCTGGTGCCGAGCCACAACGATCCGATGCCCGGTAACTTCCTCATCGGCCCGGACGGGCTGAAAATCATCGACTTCGAGTACGCCTCGGACAACGACCGCAGCGCCGACCTCGCCCTCTTGTGCGCCGAAGCGTTCATCGACCACCCGTCGCAGGCATTGCTGGACGGCTATTTCGGCTCCCCCACCGCGTCGGAGGTCGCGAGGGTGCAGGCCTCGCAGTTCGTGGCGGATTTCTTCTGGGGCGCGTGGGGGCTGCTGAACGCCAAGGTGAAAGGCAGCGGCTTCGACTACCACAAATACGGCGTGTGGAAGCTCGCCCGCGCCGCCATGCTGGTACGGCTCTACGACTGGGACGCCGTGAAAGCGGCGGTCTGAGGCTGCCCGCGGCCGCGCGCCCTGCGCAGCATCCCCGCGGGGCTACGCCCACGCGAGGGGATCTGCGCCATAGCGGCCCGGCGGCCAGCGGTACTGCAGCCGCTTGGCCGCCGTGAACACCGGGGGTTGCGCGTACCGCAGCTTGCCGTGCGCGGAATCAAACTCCCCCGTCGCCACAGGGAGCTCCCGTGCCGCGTGCTCGACAGGCGGCAAATCCAGCAAGAGCTGGGCAGTGCGGGCCAAACTCAAATGCGCCCAACCCGGCCCCGCCTCGCGCCGCCGCGCCAAGAGCGCCAGCACGGCAGCCGCCGCGCCGTAGCCGGTGGCATGGTCGAGCGCCTGGCACGGGAGCGCCCCAGGGCGCCACTCGCCGCCCGCGCCCGTGCGGCCGTATCGCTCGCCGATGCCCGTCGCGCACTGCACCAGGGAGTCGAATCCTCGGCGGTCCCCCCACGGCCCCTCGTCGCCCCACGCGTCGAGCGTCACCACCACCAAATCGGGAAAGCGCTCGCGCAAGCTCTGCGCGTCCAACCCGAACCGGCGCAATGCGCCAGGGCGGTAGCCGCACACAACAGCGTCGGCAGATGCGGCCAGGGCGAGAACTGTCTCCAGCTGCCGAGGGTCCGCGCAGTCCGCCACAGCGCTGCGTTTGCCGAAACCCGCGTCAATGTACTGGTCGGCCAGCTCCGGGTTGTCCGGCGGATCGACGCGCAGCACCTCTGCGCCCAGCAATGCGAGCAAGCGGGTGGCGATCGGCCCGGCAATGACTCGCGTGAAGTCGAGAATGCGCACCCCGTCCAGGGAGCCAGGCTCCGGCAGGGCTCTCGTTCTGCCTTCTGCCAGGGCGAAACGGATCCACGGCTGCTCGCGCACAGCCCGGCCCATCGGGCTGTCCCGCCACTCTTGCGCTGTCCGCAACGCGACTGCCAGGCCCCCCGCGCTGGTCACCCGGTCGGCCACTTCGTCAGCGGCAAGCCCTGCGAGCCGGCGGACAGCCTCGTCTTTCGTCGTCACCTGCAATGCTGTGCGCAATGCTCGCGCATGGTGCGGGTAGTTCGCGTGCAATCGCACCCAGCCGTCGCTGGTCGCGAAGTACCCGGAGAGGGGCGCGAACTGTTCCGGGGCCCTGCCGTCCACCCGCAGATGGGCCAAGGAGTTGAAGGCCGAGCGCACCGAGGCCGAATCCGAAAAGAACCGCGCGGGCGGGCCGAAGAGGAGCTGCGCGGCGGACAAGGCGGCTTGCACACTGCCCAGCGCAAGTCCCTCCACGTCGAGCGGGCCCGCCCACCAGGTCCGAGGCCCTGCGATTTCCGCGGCTCGCGTCTCGGCGGTGGCCGCCACAGCGGGGGCAAGTTCCTCGTGCAGCGCTGGCACAGCCGTCATCCCGCCAATTCTAACGGCGGGGCGCGTCACATGTCCCGCAGCCAGATCCGGTCGTCGTGGGCTCGGCCGCCCAGCACGAAGGCGCAGCGGCCGACTTCGACGAATCCGTGCCGGCGGTACAAGCGTTTGGCTCTTTCGTTGTGGTCGAAGACCGTGAGGTACATCTGCGGGGCGCGCAGCTCGGTCGCGGCGGCGAGCGCCCACTGCATGAGACGGTCCGCGACGCCACGTCCATGCCAGTCTGCGAGGACGTAGATCTGCTGCAGCTCGACGGAACCGGGCAAAGGACGCGGCGCTGGCGCCCGCAACGGCGTCAGCTTCGCGTAGCCCACCGGCTCTCCCCGGTGCAAGCCTGCCAGCCAGCGGACCGCCGGGTCGTTGAGGTCGTGCGCCATCGTCCCGTCCTCGCCGTAGGAGCAGTCGAGGAATTCGGCGAACGAAGAGGGCTCATGCAAGCGCGCGAATGTTTCGGAGAACGACCGGCGCGCCATCGCTCTCAGCGCCGCGTGATCGTGTTCGCCGGGAGAGGCGTAGGTGATCGGATCTTCGAGGTGCGAGGGCACGAGCATTCCTTCTGGCGGGAAGACGCCCTTGGCACAAGGAGAAATCTGAGCGTGGGGGAAAGCAATCCATTGCAGCGTCTCTCAGATCTTCCCAGTCTAGAACAATGCTTTCGTTCCTGGCTCCGCTGGTCCAGGACGCGGCCCGAGCTCCGGCATCTCGCGGACGGCGAACCGCTCGCGCAGCGCTGCGCGAGCCGCGTACAGACCCGCCATACCGTGCACCCCAGGGCCGGGCGGGGTCGCGGAGGAGCACAAATACACGCCCTGCTGCCCGGTCCGATAGGGATTCCACGCCGGACGCGGCCGGGCGAACAGCCGGTAGAGGCTGATAGCCCCGACGGCGATATCGCCGTCGATGTAGTTCTCGTTATGTTCGGCGAGGCGGGCAGCGGGCACGCATTGCGACGCGGCGATTGTGTCGCGGAATCCCGGAGCCGCCCGCTCGATCTGCGCTATCACGGTCTGCGTCATATCCAGGTCTGAACCCGAGGGCACATGCGCGTAGGTCCACAGCGGGCGCTGCCCGGACGATCCGACGCGGCTCGGGTCGAATGAGGCGGGCTGGCTGACCAGCACCACGGGCTGGGGCGCGTGGCGCCCGGCGGCGACGTCGCGTTCGGCGGACGCGACCTGCGCCGCGCTGCCGCCCATATGCACCGTGCCCGCGCGGCGCAGGCGCTCGTCTGCCCAAGGGACGGGTTCGTTCAGCACGAAATCGACTTTGGTCGCGGCGTTGCCGTAGGGATAGCGCAGCAGTCCGGCGCGCACGCTGCCGGGCAGGCGGTCGCCGAGCAGACGCGCGAGAGCCCGCGGCGAACAGTCGAACAGGTACGCCCGCGCCCTCGGGAGGGATTCGAATGCAGCGATCCGGCAGCCGGTTCGCACGCTTGCGCCGTGGGCGAGCAAGTCGGCGACGAGCGCGTCGACGAGGGATTGGCTGCCGCCGCGCGGGATGGGCCAGCCGACCGCGTGGGCGAGGGCGCTGAGCGTGAGCCCGACCGCGGCGGCGGAGCAGGAGCGCAACGGGCCGATCTGATGCGCGGCCACGCCGGCGAGAAGCGCGGCGCCGTCGTCGCCGAGCAAGCTCGCCGCCCCGTCGAACCGCAGCCGCGTCAGACGTGCGGCGAATTGCGCCCCGAAGCGCAGGCCCGCCTTCGAGACGAGGCCCGGGGGAATCGAGCGCTGATCGCCCAGCGCGAGGGCTGTCACCGCCTCCTGCGACGCGACAAGGGGGCGCAGGAGCGTCTTCCAGCCAGGGGAAGACAGCTCCGAGCTGGTGCGGTCGAGGTCGCGGTAGGCGACTGCGGCTGCGCGCCCGGGGAAAGCCTGCGCGTAGGCGATTTCGGGCTGGATCAATTCGACGCCCCGCGCAGGCAGGTCGAATGCCTGGAAGAACGGCGAGGCGAGCGCCATGGGGTGCACCGCCGAGCAGATGTCGTGCCGCACCCCGCGGCCAAGGCCGAGATCAAGGGTGCGCGCGCCGCCGCCGAGCGTGTCCTGCGCCTCGTAGACGCGCACGGCGAGCCCCGCGCGGGCCAGCACCACTGCGGCGGCGAGGCCGTTGGGGCCGGAGCCGACCACCACCGCGTCGGTCTCGTCAGCCGAAGACACCTGGGGTCCCACCCGCGTCGCCGCCGATACGCATAAGCGGGTGCCCGCCCGCGCCGCGCAGGGCCGTGCCGAACGCTTCGCCCACCCTTGCGGCCACCGGGCAGAGCGGCGCGGCTCCTCCGTCGGGGCATTGCAGGAGGCCGCTCCTCCCCATTGCTGGCATAGTGCCAGAGTACTCGCGGCCGGCGCCTTGTGGGAGCGGCTCGCGCACGCCACAGTGCCCACATGCACGCGCAGTGCCAAAATTCACACAAAGAGCACTGCGCGAGGCGCCTTTGCCAGGTCTACTGTTAGGAATGAGAAACTATTCCTCAGGAGCTTCGCTCCGAGGGCCGCTAAGAACGACAGAGAAGATGCCGAGGGAAGAAGGAAGACTATGACTCAGTCGCACACTCAAGGTCCGCAAGCGTCTGCGGCGCACAGCCGTCTCGCCCGTCGCGCGGCGGAGCTTCTCGCGACGGACCCGCAGGCCGCCGCGACCCTCCCCGACCCGGAGGTCGTGCGGCAGGCGACGCGTCCAGGGCTGCGGCTCGCGGAGCGGGTCGACGCGATCCTCAGCGGCTACGCCGACCGCCCGGCTCTCGGGCAGCGCTCTTTTCAGACCGTCAAAGATCCCATCACCGGACGCTCCTCGGTCGAGTTGCTCCCCACGTTCGACACCATCACCTACCGCGAGCTGCGAGAGCGCGCCACAGCGATCGCAAGCGACCTGGCGCATCACCCGCAGGCCCCGGCCAAGCCCGGAGATTTCCTCGCGAGCATCGGCTTCATCAGCGTCGATTACGTCGCCATCGACATCGCCGGGGTCTTCGCCGGGCTCACCGCCGTCCCGCTCCAGACCGGCGCGACACTCGCGACGTTGACGGCGATCACCGCAGAGACCGCGCCAACCCTGTTCGCGGCGAGCATCGAGCACCTGCCGACCGCCGTGGACGCCGTTCTCGCCACGCCCTCAGTGCGCCGGTTGCTCGTCTTCGACTACCGCGCCGGGTCGGACGAGGACCGCGAGGCGGTCGAGGCGGCCAAGCGGAAAATCGCCGACGCGGGCAGCTCGGTGCTCGTGGACGTTTTGGACGAGGTGATCGCACGCGGGAAATCGGCGCCGAAGGCGCCGCTGCCCCCCGCCACCGACGCGGGCGACGACTCGCTGTCCTTGCTCATCTACACCTCCGGCTCCACCGGGACGCCCAAGGGGGCGATGTACCCGGAGCGCAACGTCGCGCACTTCTGGGGCGGCGTCTGGGCCGCCGCGTTCGACGAGGACGCCGCCCCGCCCGTCCCAGCGATCAACATCACGTTCCTGCCGCTCAGCCACGTCGCCAGCAGACTTTCGCTCATGCCGACCCTCGCCCGGGGCGGCCTCATGCACTTCGTCGCGAAGAGCGACCTGTCCACCCTCTTCGAGGACTTGAAACTCGCTCGTCCGACGAACCTGTTCCTGGTGCCCAGAGTGGTCGAGATGCTGTACCAGCACTACCAGAGCGAATTAGACCGCAGGGGAGTGCAGGACGGCACCCGCGAAGCCGAAGCGGTGAAGGACGACCTGCGCACGGGGCTCCTCGGCGGCCGGATCCTCACTGCGGGCTTCGGCTCGGCGCCGCTGTCCGCCGAGCTGGCTGGCTTCATCGAATCCCTGCTGCAGATCCACCTGGTGGACGGCTACGGGTCCACCGAGGCGGGGCCGGTGTGGCGCGACGGCTACCTCGTCAAACCGCCGGTGACCGACTACAAGCTCATCGACGTGCCCGAGCTCGGGTACTTCTCCACCGACTCCCCGCATCCCCGGGGCGAGCTGGCCATCAAGACGCAGACCATCCTCCCCGGCTATTACAAGCGCCCCGAGACGACCGCGGAAGTCTTCGACGAGGACGGCTTCTACCTCACCGGGGACGTGGTCGCGCAGATCGGGCCGGAACAGTTCGCGTACGTCGACCGGCGCAAGAACGTCCTCAAGCTCTCCCAGGGCGAGTTCGTGACCCTCGCGAAGCTCGAGGCCGCGTACAGCTCCAGCCCGCTGGTGCGACAGCTCTTCGTCTACGGCTCCAGCGAACGCTCGTACTTGCTCGCCGTGATCGTGCCCACCCCGGACGCCCTGAAGAAGTTCGGCGTCGGCGAGGCGGCGAAAGCCGCGCTCGGGGAGTCTCTGCAGAAGATCGCTCGCGACGAGGGCCTGCAATCCTACGAGGTGCCGCGCGACTTCATCATCGAAACGGATCCGTTCACGGTCGAGAACGGCCTGCTCTCCGACGCCCGCAAGTCGTTGCGCCCGAAGCTCAAGGAGCATTACGGCGAACGGCTCGAAGCGATGTACAAAGAGCTCGCGGACGGTCAGGCGAACGAGCTGCGCGACATCCGCAGAGGCGTGCAACAACGCCCGACGCTCGAAACCGTGCGGCGCGCCGCGGCCGCGATGCTGGGCGCGAGCGCCGCGGAAATCAAGCCGGACGCCCATTTCACCGACCTCGGCGGCGACTCGCTCTCCGCGCTGACGTTCTCGAACTTCCTGCACGACCTCTTCGAAGTCGATGTGCCCGTCGGGGTGATCGTGAGCGCCGCGAACACATTGGGCTCCGTGGCCGAGCACATCGACGCGCAGCTCGCGGGGGGCCGTGCCCGGCCGACGTTCGCGACCGTGCACGGCAAAGGCTCCACCACGATCAAGGCCAGCGATCTGACCTTGGACAAGTTCATCGACGAGCAGACCCTCGAGGCCGCGAAGCACTTGCCCAAGCCCGCCGACCCGCCGCGCACCGTGCTGCTCACCGGCGCGAACGGCTGGCTCGGCCGGTTCCTCGCCCTTGAATGGCTCGAAAGGCTCGCCCCCGCCGGCGGCAAGCTCATCACGATCGTGCGCGGCAAGGACGCGGCACAGGCAAAGGCTCGGCTCGACGCCGCGTACGAGAGCGGCGACCCGAAGCTCGCCGGTCATTACCAGGATTTGGCCGCGACGACGCTCGAAGTGCTCGCGGGCGATTTCAGCGAGCCGCGTCTCGGGCTGGACGAGGCGACCTGGAACCGGCTGGCCGACGAGGTGGACTTCATCTCGCACCCCGGCGCTCTGGTCAACCATGTCCTGCCGTACAACCAGCTGTTCGGGCCGAACGTGGCCGGTGTGGCCGAGATCATCAAGCTCGCGATCACCACACGGATCAAGCCCGTCACGTACCTGTCCACAGTCGCCGTCGCGGCGGGCGTCGAGCCGTCGGCCTTAGACGAGGACGGCGACATCCGGACGGTGAGCGCTGAGCGCTCGGTCGACGAGGGCTACGCCAACGGGTACGGGAACAGCAAATGGGGCGGCGAGGTGCTGCTGCGCGAAGCGCACGATCGCACGGGACTGCCGGTTCGGGTGTTCCGCTCGGACATGATCCTCGCGCATCAGAAATACACCGGACAAGTGAACGCGACCGACCAGTTCACCCGGCTCGTCCAGAGCCTTTTGGCAACCGGGCTCGCACCGAAGTCCTTCTACGAGCTCGACGCCCAGGGCAACCGGCAGCGGGCCCACTACGACGGGATACCCGTGGACTTCACCGCCGAGTCGATCACCACGCTCGGCGGCGACGGTTTGGAAGGCTACCGCAGCTACAACGTGTTCAACCCGCATCGCGACGGCGTCGGTTTGGACGAGTTCGTCGACTGGCTCATCGAAGCCGGACACCCGATCACACGGATCGACGACTACGACCAGTGGCTCTCGCGCTTCGAGACCTCGTTGCGCGGCCTGCCCGAATCCAAGCGCCAAGCCTCCGTGCTCCCGTTGCTGCACGCCTTCGCCCGGCCAGGGCCCGCCGTGGACGGCTCGCCTTTCCGGAACACGGTGTTCCGCACCGACGTGCAGAAGGCGAAGATCGGCGCGGAACACGACATCCCCCACCTGGGCAAAGCGCTCGTGCTCAAGTACGCCGACGACATCAAGCAGCTCGGTCTGCTCTGATCTCGCTGCGCGCGAGCGTGAACCACAGCAGCGCGACGGCGCGGCCGCGGGCGGCCGCGAGCCCCAGGCAAAGAGAGACGTTCGGCGAGATCTGGACCGCCTCGTCCACCGCTGCGCGCATCGGCAAGGTGGTCTCAGGACTGCGGTAATCGATGGTGAAAACCTCTTTGCCGGGGAAAACAAGGCTCTCGGTGCGCTCGTTCGCGAACCGCACGCCCCAAAGCCTGTCCGCGGCGAGGCGGAACTTCCCTCCGGGGAAGGCGGCGGGGGCGAGCACACGGAACCAGCGGGCGAACCCGTTGATCCCCCGCCGCTCGTCCGCGTCGAATTTTTTGTGCAACCAGAAGCCCGTGTTGAAGAAACAACGCACCAGAGCGTCGACCGGCAGACCCAGCGGCGCTGCCACCATGCCGATGTCCGTGGTCCCGTTGATCGATTCCGGGGCGGGCGCGGACTGGAAGACGCGAGCAAGCTCGGCGAACGCGGACCGGCGACGAAACAGGCTGCTCCGGCGCAGCCGCGCGCACCAGGCAATGGCTTCGGCGTCCGAAGCGAACGGGGTCCTCTGGGCTGCGGAGGCCATCATGCCGCCGTCTTTGCCGCAGGGTCTCGGAGCCAGTCCGCGATCTGGCGCACCACCCACGGGCCGTCGTCAAGGGTCAAATCGTGCCCTGCCGTCTCGTGATAGCGGATCGGAGCCCGCAGCCGCGCCGCGATGGTTTCCGACGAGGAGGCCGAAACCAGCCTGTCTTCCCTGGCGGCGAGGACCAACGCGGGGGTGCTCACATGCTTCGGCATGCGGAAAAGCACAGCGGCGAGGATCTGGTTGGCCAAGCTCGTGTGGGAAGGACGCTGCTCCGCGATGTAGCCCGCCCAGCGTTCGGCGAGCTCTCCGCGGTCCGACGCAGGATGATTGGTGACCCGTTGGAGGATCGCCAGCTCTCGTCGCACATCGGATTTGAAGCTCCCCAGTGCGATCTCCGGGAGGGCGCTCGGCGTGAGCCGCCGGAAAAACGGAGTCGCCGCCGTGCTGGTGTTGACGACCACCACACGGCCGAAATCCTCTGGGCGGCGGGCGCACCAGTCCAACGCGACCATGCCGCCGAGCGAGACGCCCAGGAGGGTCCAATCCGGGCCGCCCCGGCCGAAACGCTCGCGGATGTCGTCCGTGATGGCAGCGATAGTCCGAGGCGAGACCCGCCGATGCTCCGAGCCGAATCCTGGAGCGTCCACACATTGGACGGCCGCTCCCAGGCCGCGCTCAAGCAGCGCGGGGAATCCCTCCCAGTGCCTGCTTTCCCGGCTCAACCCCCGCAACAGCAAGAATTTCGGCATCGCGCTCTCCTGACGGTCACAAGGTGAACCTGCTCACTCGCACTCTACCAATCCAGGTGATCCATCGGGGGCGATGCGCCTGCCCTAAGATGATCGAGTGACGTATTCCCAGTATGAGCGAGCCGGTTTGGTGAACGCCGCGCGGGCCGCTGGACCGGACGCGCCGACCCTGTGCGAAGGGTGGGCCGTGCGCGACCTCATCGCGCACCTCGTCGTGCGCGAATCGCTCCGCGTCGACGCCACGGCCGGGATTGTGCTGCCGAAACTCGCCGCGCGCACCGAGCGGGCGCAGAACAAAGTCGCGTCTCGCGATTGGGAGGTCCTGCTCGACACAGTCGCCGCAGGGCCGCCGTGGTACTCCCCCCTCGGCTTGGCCGACCGCTCGGCGAACCTGGTCGAAATGTTCATCCATCAGGAAGACATCCTCCGAGCCCAGCCCGACTACCAGCCCAGAATGATCAGCCAGGGCCTGCGCGCGGCGCTTTCCCGCCCGATACGGGCGTTGGGAGCGTTGACGTTGAAGAAAACCCCCGCCCAGGTGTCGCTCGTGACGCCGCAGGGGCAGACCCTGGTGCGCGGCGGCGCGGGCGGCGAGCCGGTCACCGTGACCGGCCAGGTCGAGGAGCTGCTGCTCTTCGCGTACGGCCGCGAACCCGCCGATGTCGACATCAGCGGCTCCGCGTCTGCGTTGAGCGCCGTGGCGGCGTCCAAGCGCGGCATCTGACGCCCCGGCGAGGGGCCGATCAGCTGGTGTCCGTCAGCGTGGCATTCGTCAAGGCGGGAAGCGAGGAACGAGGGCTGGCGCGGTGCGCATAATTCGGCGATCTTCACAATTGGGCAAGGGGTTCGACTCGGTCGAGTAACACGCCGCGCGACGCGGCGCACGCGCGGCTGCATGTCGTTTGAATAGAGGCATGCGCACACCGACTTCACGACACACCGCAGCCGCCGCGATCGCTGCAAGCACGGCCTGGATCGCCTTGGTAGGCGTGACGACGTCGGCGGACCCCGCGCCGGCTCCCGCCGACCCCAACGCTGCTTCCTGCGCCGCGCTGAGCACAGTGCAACCGGCGATTGACGACTTGCGCGACAAAGTGAACGCGTACCTGAGCAACCAGGCCCCGGCCGAGGAGACAGCGCCCACAAGCCCGAACGCCACCACAACGAGCGGCACGCATCCCGGCGCCACCACAACGAGCCCTGCGCCAGCCAACGCGAAAATCGACCACATCGTGCAGTCGCTGCGCCACCTCAGCAGCGAGCTCAAAACCGCCAACCCCGCCATCAAGGACGCCCAGCTGCGCAATTCGGCCAGCACGCTCGCGACAACGGTCGACAACGCCGCGAACTCCGTCTCTGCCGCCAACACCGCCAAAACCGGCGGCCCCAACCTGGTCCAACTCGGCTCCCTCGGCATCAACATCACCAGCGCCGCCGCGTTCTACCAGATCAACGAGAACCGGGTGTGCGCCGGCGCGCCCCCCGCACAACCAGCACCGTCCCCCGCCGCGCCCCAGCCGAGCCCGGCGCCGAAAAAAGCACACTGACGCCCCTCCGCGCCGCACACTGGCAAACCATCGGCGCGCTGCATCATATGCGCACTTCAAGAGAGTGGCATAGACTTCGTGAGGTGTTCGAGAAGTACATCGCCGAAGAAGTGGCCACCGATTGCGCCGAGGGTGTCATCCCCCGTCGCGAAGCCCTCGCCCGGCTGACCGCGCTCGGCCTCTCCGCAGCAGCCGCCGCAACGCTCATCGCCGCGTGCTCGACCTCGAAGCCCGAACCAGCCCAGCACAAGCCAAATCCGGCAGGCACGGCCAGCGCTGCTTCCTCGCGCGACAAAGCGCCTGTCGGTCCGCCGCCGGGGACACAAGGGGCGCTGCCCGTGGAGCCGGTGGCCTTCCCCGGCTCTCGCGGCGAGCTCTTCGGAGCCTGGTCGCAGGCGGCGAACAGCAAAGGCGCAGTGTTGGTGATCCACGAGAACCGGGGCCTCACCGAGCACATCAAGACCATTCCCGGCCGTCTCGCAGGCGCAGGTTTCTCCGCCTTGGCCATCGACCTGCTCTCAGAAGAAGGCGGGACGGCGAAGTTCGCGGACCAAGACGCGGCGACGAAGGCGCTCATGGCAGCCTCCCCGGAACGGTTTATCGCCGACCTGAAATCCGGGCTCGACGAATTGGCGCGGCGCGCGCCCGGCGCAAAGCTCGCTGTCATGGGCTTCTGCTTCGGCGGCGGTCTGACCTGGCAGCTCTTGTTGACGAAAGACCCCAGAATCGCGGTCGGCGCGCCTTTCTACGGACCATTGCACGAAGACGGCCCCGCAGACGCGCCGGTGGACTTCACCGGCAGCGACGCTGCGGTGATCGCCTTCTACGGCGAGCAGGACGCGCGCGTCAACGCGAGCCGGCCAGCGGCAGAAAACGCCCTCAAGGCGGCGGGGCTCTCACATGCGATCATTGTGGAGCGCGGAGCGAACCACGCTTTCTTCAACGACACCGGGCCCCGCTATGTCGCGACGGCGGCCTATAACGCGTGGCAACAGTTGGTCTCCTGGTTGGACAAGTACCTCGCGGGGTAGCCAGTTAGGCTGAGCGGACCCGCTCGACCAGCTGCGAAAGCAACTGCAACGCCAGGTCTCGGTCGTCGTCTTCGCGCCATGAGGCCGAGACGAACACGCCGCGAAGCTGGCCGAAAACGACGACCGCCCGTTCGTCGACTTCGCTCTCCTGGTCGCTGCCAGCGATGCGCACGCTGCCCTGGGTCCGCTGCTCGTAGGAGACGATCTGATCGATGTCGAGATCCGGGGAGTCCTGCGCGGCGATGGACACATTCTCCTCGCCATCGACCCCTCCGAAACTGGGCGGGGTGCGGTACTGCCCGCACCGGGCTATCCAGTCTTTGACCTGTTGCGTGTGGCCTTGCTCGGCGGTCTGTTTGCCTATGGCGAGGCGGATCGTGCGCTTGGCCGCGTCGCTTGAAGCCAAGGAGGCGGTCACCGCGCTCGCTCGGAAACCCTGAGGGTTGCCGACCGAGCAGCCGACAGGATCTGTCTGCGGCAGCGTGCGCTCGCCCAACCCCGGTGCGGCGGCGGAGTCCGCGGGGCTGGGGGCCACAAATGTGTCCTCTGGGAAATCGCCCTGCGCGGGCAAGAGCGCGAACAGGTCGCCGTCCGAGCGTCTGGCGAGGTCCCCGTACTCGTCGCGCGTGCTCGAAACCGGTGCGGCAGTCCGGCCCGCGCTGGAAGGGGGGCCCAACTCCCCCGCTGTCGCGGGCCGCTCGCATCCGCCAATCACCAGCACCCCGGCGATCACTGCGCTCAGCCGCGAAAACATCCCCCGATATGTCATGGCTCACTCCTCGGCAAGGTCATCGGGGCATCCCGGTCGCGGAACTATTCTATGCCCTCGGAGGATCTGCGGCACGGGCGCGGCGGTATCGGGCGCAGGGTTTTCATTGTGCGCAGGGTTCAGAGACCTGGGCCCGCAACTCGGCGTCGACCGCCTCGCCGCCGGCGTTGCGCGGCAGCGCGATCCAGCTGGACCTCGAGCAGCCCGCGCTCGCCCAGCACCGAGGAGATCACGCAGACCAGAGAAACGAACGTCACCAAGAGCCACGGCGCGGGCCGCCGCCCTTGCGGCCGCCTTTGTCCCCGCGCTGTTCGAAGCCGCCGCGCTGATCGGAGCCGCCGCGCTGATCCCTGCGGCCAGAGAAGTCACGCCGCCCCGCGGCGAACCCTTCCGAACGGCCGCCGAAGCCGCCCGAGCTCCTTTTTGCGAAGCCCGGTTTGCGGCCGCCCTGGAAGTCCCGGCCCTGCGAGCCCCTCCCTTCGCGCGATCCCCGGTCGTCGCCGTCTCTGTGGTTCCAGCGTTGTCCGCCCCGATCCTGCTTGGGCCCCTTGCGCTGCTGGGACTCGTCCGGGTCGTCGCTGAGCAGGAACTCTTCCCCGCTGCGGGTCTGCGCGGCGAGCGCGGCCGCGATATCGGCCATCGGCACGTCGTTCTCGCGCTCGTAGTCTTCGACCAGCCTTCGGAATTGCTCCACCCCCGGCAAAGCCAGCGCCTCGGTGATCGAGTCGCGGAACTTCGCGATCCGGCCAGCGTTCACATCCGCGACGGTCGGCAAGGGGGCCTCGGTGAGCGCCTGGCGGGTCGCCCGTTCGATCGCCCCGATCATGGAGCGCTCGCGAGGAGTGACGAACAGGTACGAGACCCCGGCGCGGCCCGCCCGGCCGGTCCGGCCGATGCGGTGGACGTAGGACTCCGTGTCATGGGGCACGTCGTAGTTGAAGACGTGGGTGATGCGCTCGACGTCGAGCCCTCGGGCGGCGACGTCGGTGGCGACCAAGATGTCGATCTTGCCCGCGCGCAGGGCGGACACAGTCCGCTCGCGCGCGGCCTGGGCGATGTCGCCGTTGAGCGGACGGGCCGCGAAGCCGCGCGCGCGCAACCGCTCGGCGATGTCTTCGGTCGCCTGTTTGGTCCGGACGAACACGATCATCGCCGAGAACTGCTCGACTTCCAAAATCCGGGTCAACAGGTCGAGCTTGCGGTGATGGGCGACCAGCGTGTAGCGCTGCTCGATGTTCTCCGACGTCGTCGTCGCGGCTTTGACGGTCACCTCGACGGGGTCGCGCAGGTATGTTTTGGAGATCTTGCGGATCGCGCCCGGCATCGTCGCGGAGAAGAGCGCCACCTGCTTGTCCTGCGAAGCCGAGGCGAGCACACGCTCCACGTCTTCTTGAAAGCCCATCTTGAGCATCTCGTCGGCCTCGTCGAGCACAAGGAACTTCAAATCGCCGAGTTTGAGCGTGCCGCGTTCGAGGTGGTCCACCACGCGACCAGGGGTGCCGACGATCACCTGGGAGCCTCGGGCCAACGCCTGCAGCTGCACCGGGTACGAGCCGCCGCCGTAGACGCACACCACCGACACCTGCGGCAGTTTCGACGCGTAGCGGCCAAAAGCCTCCGCGACCTGGAGCGCGAGTTCGCGGGTCGGCGCGAGGACAAGGGCCTGGGGCCGCCGCAGCTTCGGGTCGATCCGAGAGAGGACCGGCAGCGCGAACGCAGCTGTCTTGCCGGTTCCGGTGGCCGCGAGGCCGACGACGTCCTGGCCGTTGAGCAAGGCGGGAATAGTCTTGGCTTGAATTGGCGAGGGCGTCTCGTAGCCGACTTCTTGCACCGCTTTGAGCACCGACGGGTGCAGTTCGAGGTCGGCGAAGGTGGTGTCTGCCGAAGATTCTGAGTTCACTGGGCAGGAGTCTACCGGGGCGACGCCGCTTTCGCATAACGCATGAGGAATGATCGCGCTATGGCAACACTTCGGCAATGGGCGCAAGGGGCGCGCCCGCGCACCTTCCCCAACGCTCTCGCCCCGGTGCTGCTCGGCTCGGCCGCGGCGGCGGCCGACGGGGGCGGCGGTTTCCTCTGGTGGAAAGCGCTCGCCGCGCTCATTGTCGCCCTCGGCTTCGTCATCGGGGTGAACTACGCGAACGACTACTCCGACGGAATCCGAGGCACGGACGACGAACGGATCGGCCCGATGCGCCTCGTGGGGTCGAAGGCCGCGGCTCCGGGGGCGGTCCTGCGGGCGGCGGTCGCGAGTTTCGCGGCCGCAGTCGTCGCGGGTCTGGTGCTGGCCGCGACAAGCAGCTGGTGGCTCGTCGTCCTCGGGGCGGGTTGCCTCGCCCTGGCCTGGTTTTACACCGGCGGAACGAATCCGTACGGCTACAAAGGCTACGGCGAAGTCGCCGTGTTTCTCTGCTTCGGCCTCGCCGCGGTGCTCGGCTCCGAACTCTCTCAAACGGGCCGGATCAGCGCGAGCGGCGCGCTGTGCGCCGTCGGCGCCGGGTCCTTCTCCGCCGCGGTGCTCGCCGTGAACAATCTGCGCGACATCGACGGGGACCGGGCGAGCGGCAAACGCACGCTCGCCGTCCGCCTTGGCGAGCCCCGGGCCCGTTTGCTCTATCTCGCGTTGGCCGCAGCCCCTTTCCTCATCACGCTCGGCCTCGCCGTGATCCACCCGTGGACGCTGCTCTCCCTGCTCGCGGCGCTCATACTCGTCAAACCGGCGAGCGAGGTGCGCCACGGCGCGCGCGGGCAGGCGCTCATCGGGGCTCTGGGCGCCACGGGCGCTGCCATGCTGGCCTGGGCCGCGCTGACCGCCGCTGCCCTGTGCCTGTTCGAGAGAGGTCTGCTCTAGCGAGGTCTGCGCGGCGCTCGTTTCGCGACACATGCGCACGATGCAAATCTTCATGCGCTAGCCTGCACCCATGTCTGATTTGAAGCCTTTTTACGAGGATGTGCAGTCCCACTACGACCTCTCGAACGACTTCTTCGCATTGTTCCTCGACCCGACACGCACCTACAGCTGCGCGTATTTCGAGCGCCAGGACATGACGCTGGAAGAGGCGCAAATCGCGAAAATCGACCTCGCGCTCGGAAAATTGGGCCTCAAGCCCGGCATGACCCTCCTGGACATCGGCTGCGGCTGGGGCACAGTGCTCAAGCGCGCGCTCACCAAATACGACGTCAACGTCATCGGCCTCACCCTCAGCAAAAACCAGCATGAGCACGTCCAGGACGAACTGGCGAAACTCCCCAATCCGAACGGGCGCACGGCGGAAGTGCGCCTGCAAGGCTGGGAGGAGTTCGACCAGCCTGTCGACCGCATCGTCTCCATCGGGGCATTCGAGCACTTCCGGCGCGAACGCCACACCGAGTTCTTCGAACGGACCCACCGTCTGCTCCCCGAGGACGGGCGCATGCTCCTGCACACCATCGTCTCCTTCGACTTCTACGAACTCGCCGCGAAGGGCATCAACCCCACATCCCAGCGCATGCGCTTCGGCCTGTTCATCGCGAAAGAGATCTTCCCCGGCGGCCAGCTGCCGAACCCGAAGAAAGTCAAAGAACTCGCCGGCGAGGCCGGTTACACGCTCGAGCGCGAGCACTCGTTGAACATCAACTACGCGCGCACGCTCGACCACTGGTCGTGGGCCTTGGCCGAAAAGAAGGACCAGGCTGTCGCGATCAGCGGCCAAAAAATGTACGACACCTACATGCGGTATCTCACTGGGTGCGCCGTCGGGTTCTGGGAAGGCAGCATCGACGTCGTCCAGTTCACTCTTGTGAAGTAGTTCCGCGTTCGTCAGCTCGCGCCGCATCGGTTTTTTCACCTGCGAGCTGGGCGCGCAAGGCCGCGCGCTCGGAACGGCGCCGCCCGTCCGCCTGGGCCATTGCAGCCCCGATGTTCACATTGAACTGCTTGAACAGAAGCCAGGAGAGCGGCATGGAGGCGACCCCGGCGAAGAGCAGCGCGACGACAACAGGCACATGCACGCCCATGAGCCGCCCGACGCCCCAGACGAGCGCGGCGACAACCGCCAAGAGCCCGAAGCGCATCGCCATGTACCCGGCGACGCTCGCGACGAAACGACCTCGGCCAGAGGGGGGAGGCGCTGGGGCGGAATCCGACATGGCGTCCAGGGTAGCCGAAGCCGGGCCGCCAAAGCGAACAACGGGTGAACGGGCTATTCTGGACCCATGGCCTACCTCATAGCCGCGTTGGCGATCCTCGTGGTTGTGGTGTTGCTTTGGCGGGCGCGACCAGTGCGGGCGCACCGAGTTCTCGCCCCGGACGACGACCCCGACTTCCTCTTGGATCTGCGCAACAAAATCGAACGCGAACGGGAGTGAAGCGGGCCAGCGCGCACTGGCCCGCTGCGGGCGAAACCCGTTCCAACAAACCCAGTCAGACCGACCCGGTCCAGGCGGACCCGGTTCCGACAGATTTCAGCTCAGGCCTGTGTAGCTGTGCAGGCCGGACTGCACGAGGTTCACGTAGAACAAGTTGAAGACCAACATCGCGAAACCGACGATGTTGATGATGGCCGCTCGGTGCTCTTTCCAACCGGCGGTCGCCCTCGCGTGCAAGTACGCCGCGTAGATCACCCACACCACGAACGAGACGGTTTCCTTCGGGTCCCAGCCCCAGAACCGGCCCCATGCGGACTCCGCCCAGATCGCGCCGCAGATGACCCCGATTCCGAACAGGGGGAACGCGAAGACCGCCGATTGGTAGGCGACGCGGTCGAGGATTTCCCCCTTCGGCAGACGCGAGCCCCACGCGCTGCTGTGGAATCGCTCACGAGCCAAGTACAGCGCGCTCGCGACCCCGGAGACGAGGAACACCCCGGTCGCGGTGGAGATGATGGAGACGTGGATGGCGAGCCAATACGACTTCAGCGCGGGCACCACTGGCGCGGTCGGCGTGTACAGCCATTTCCCGGCGATGTACAGGAGCACGACCGCGGGCCCTAACGCGAAGACAAGGCTGCGTCTGGTCGCGTCCGAGCGAAGGAGGATCATCGCCGCCAGCAGCGCCGCCGCCGTCGCGAGGGTGATGTACTCGAACATGTTCCCCCACGGCGGCCTGCCCGCCGCGAAACCGCGCAGCAAGAGGACCGAAACCTGGCATGCCCAGCCGAGCATCATCGCGGCGAACCCCGCCCGCCCGGCCCGCTCCCCCGCGGTCCGCGAATGCCCCGCCCCCGGCATGGTCATCACAGCGGGCTTTTGCGGCGCGCCGGCCGTGACGAGCTCTTTCTCGGCCGGTTGCTCCCGCACGGCTCGGGCCCATTCGAAGAGCAACGCGACGAAGGCGACCACATAGCAGGTCAGGGCGGCGCCGAAGGCGACTCCCGCGTAGCCTGCCAGCGTTTCGTTCACCGGCATCGCGCGCTCCTTGTCATAACGAGCCAGACTACCGTATCGCGTTGTCAGAAGACCTGTTCGATGCGGCAAGCCCCATCCCGCTCCTGCGGTTCTCAGGGTTCGTCAAACGTCGGCGCCGCACGCCCGGCGACAGAGCACCTCACGCGGTTTCTGCGCCCAGTTTCTGCCTGACGCGGGCGGCAAGTTTGTCGAATTCCCCGTGCCAACCGGCCTGATCGGTGCGCGCCAGGCCGCCGAGCTCCAGCTCGGCGGCCTCGAACCGGGCCCAGACCCGGCGTCGGCGCACCACGAGCGAGCCGAGCAAACCGCACACCATCGTCACCGCGAACAGCAACACCCAGAGCTGCGCCGGGTCCTTCGAGACTTGCAACGACACCCACTGCTGCACGCCGTCGAACCGCACGATGACCCCGTCCGGCAATGTGACCGACTCGCCCCGCATGAGATTCTTGCGCGCTGCGCGCACGAGCTTGCCCGAATCGACCAATCTGTGGTCCAGCGACGTCGCCGACTGCGGACGGCCGGAGTTCAGACCTGTGTCGCCTTCGTACACGTCAATCGCCACCCCCGGATTGACCAGCTCCGGTGACAGCGAGGTCAACAGCGTCCCGTGCAGCCCGGCGGTGGGCGCGAACAGCCCTTCGAGGGCGACGGCGTGCTTGTCCCGCTCGCCGAGGTCCGGCCACATGCCGGCGGGCGGGTCGAACCGCGCCGCGCCGCTGGAGAGGAACGTGGCGCCGTCTTGGGGGATGAACGGCACCGTCTCGGTGCGGCTCTTGCCCGGGCCGCCGTCGGGCCAGGTGACCGTGAATGTCGGCGCGAAGCCGTGGCCCATCAGGTAGACCCGCAACCCCTCCACACGCAGCGGATGGTTCACCCGGAGCTGGTATCCGTGCCAGCTGTCGCTCGCGAAGTCCGCCGGGAGCTGGTACGCGATCTGGGATTCGTAGTTGTCCGGCTGGCCGCTCGCCAGGAACGTCTCGTGGAAGCTTTTCGCCTGGAGGCAGAAAGGGTCCAGGCGGGTGCCGTCTTCGAGCAAACCTCCCCGGAAAGAGTCATAGACCGAGGTAGAAGTATTGCAGAAGCCTGTTGTGCCGGGCCCGGCGATCAATGTCCGGGTTCCCTCGTAGCCCCACAGCCTGCCGAGCGCGATGGCGACGAGAATCCCGAGGAGGGCGAAATGGAAGAGCACGTTGCCGAACTCGTGGACGAAGCCCCGCTCCGCGGAAAGCTCCCAGCCGCGCTCTGTGTCGTGGACCTCTGTTCGCCAACCGCGCAGCACTGCCTTCACCTGCGCCTTGGCCAGCTCTGAGTCCGCGGCCCGCAACCGGGCGTGATGCGGCAGGCGGGAGAGGTTGCGCGGCGTCCTCGTCAACGGCGCGCGCAGCTGCTTGCACTGCTCGACCAGGCGCGGGGCGAGACACCCCACCAAAGAGACGAACAGCAAGGCGTAGATCGCGGTGAACCAGGGCGAGATGAAGATCTCGAAGAATTTGAGCTTGTCCAGCCACGGGCCGATGTCAGGATGGTCCTCGATCCAGCGGTCGACCTTGCCGATGTTCAGGTCTTTCTGCGGCAAGACCGCCCCCGGCACTGCCGCGACGGCAAGCAGGAACAGCAGGACGAGAGCAGTCCGCATGCTGGTCAAAGCGCGCCAGCTGTTGCGGAGAAAGGCGAGCGCGATCATATCGGTGAGATGTACTCCCCGCCTGTGGCCGAGCGGAGCCAACCGACGACGCAGCCCCATTGCCCGGTCGCGAGCAGAACCCCGATGAGGGCCATCGCCGCCGCCCCGGCGATCCGCACTCCGCGCGCGTGCTCGCGCAGCCAGCCCGTGGCGTCGGCCATCGTGGCGGAGCCGACCGCCACAAGGAGGAACGGCGCCCCGAGGCCGAGGCAGTACGCGAGGACCAGCCCCGCGCCTCTGGCGGCGTCCACGCCGTCGGTCGCGAGCGCGGAAGACACCACCGCGCCCAACGTCGGACCGACGCACGGAGTCCAGCCGAGAGCGAAAACAGCGCCGAGGAGCGGCGCGCCGCCGAGGTGCGCCACCGGGCGCGGCGCGAGACGGGCCTCCCGGTTCAAGATCGGCGGCCACCCGAGGAAGGCCAAGGCAAGCACGATCGTCACCACGCCCCCGATGCGCGAGAGCGTCTCCCGGTGGGTGACGAACGTGTCGGCCAGGCCGAAGACCAGGGCCGTTTCCAGCAGAAAGACCACGGTGAAGCCGAGGACGAACAGCGCGGCCCCGAGCACAGCTTTCGTCCGGGCCCCCGCCCCGCGCGGACCGGCCTCGTCAACGCTCACCCCGACCAAACCCGCGAGATAGGAGACATAGCCGGGGACCAGCGGCAAGACGCAGGGCGAGGCGAACGAGGCCGCACCCGCGAGGGCGCACGCGCCCAAGGCCAACAGGATCGGCCCCGAGGCGGCCGCCTGCTCGAATGCGGCGCCGACGCTCATTCGGCGAGCACCTTGTCCAGCACCGGTTCGAGCGACGTCTGGCTCACCGCGCCGATGTGCACGAAGGCGACCGCGTGCGTCCGGTCGAGCACGACCGTGGTGGGGACAGCGCTCGTGGACACATGCGCGGAGAGGCCGAGCAGGGAGCGCCCGGACGGATCGTAGATCGACGGGTAGGACACGCCGCGGTCGAGCACGTAGTCCTTCGCGGCGTCGCGGGAGTCCTCCCGCAAATCGACCCCGAGGAACGCCACGCCTCGGTCTTTGCTCGCCTGGTACGTGGACTCAAGGGCGGGCGTTTCACCGCGGCATGGTCCGCACCAACTCCCCCAGGTGTTGATGACCACGGCTTTCCCGGCGAACTGCGGGTCGTCGAGCGAGATGCGCTTGTCGGTGAGCAGGTCGGGCCCCGCCACCGGCCCGGTGAGGGCCGGTCTGTGGCCTGGGTCGTACCAGTGCTCGGGTTTGCCGTCCGGGGAGAAGATCCCGTTCGGCGAGGGCTGGCGCACCACGCACGCCGTGCTGGTCAACGCGAGGAGCGCGCAGCCGAGCGCGACGAGCGGTTGTCTCATATCCCTGCGCTGGGCTCGCTGTATTTGATCTGCGCCACCGTGTCGCCCTCGTAGACGATCGTGGTCAGCGACGCGAGGTCGCATTCGCGTTTGCGCGGGTCGTGGAAGAAGCTTTTGCCCTCGTAGTGGCGGCGCAGCGTGTACACCGGCAGCTGATGGCTCACGATCACCGCCTCGTGGCCCCGCACGCTGTCGCGCACGGAAGTCGCCACGCGGACCATGCGGTCGCGGATCTCGGTGTACGGCTCGCCCCAAGACGGCCGGAGGGGGTTGCGCAGCTTCCACCAATGCTGCGGCTTGAGCAGCACTCCTTTGCCTTCGGCGAATTTGGTGCCTTCGAAGATGTTGCCCGCCTCGATGAGGTCGTCCTCGGTCTCGATGGGAATGCCCAACGCCTCGGCGATGGGCTTCGCGGTCTCCTGCGCGCGCTGCAGCGGGGACACCACCAGGCGCCGCACGTCCCGGCCGGCGAGGTGCTCGGCCACCTTTTTCGCCTGCCGCTGGCCGCGCTCGGAGAGGGAGAAACCTGGCAAGCGCCCATAGAGCACGCCCGTCGGGTTGTGCACCTCGCCGTGGCGCATCACATGGACGATCGTGCGGACGTTCTGCTCGCCGCCGGTCTGGGTGCTCATCTCGTCTCCTCTGATCCTCTAGCCCTAGGCAGTCTAAAGGGCGCCAAGCTTGTTGACGACATCGGTGAACCTTGTCCGGCATTGCCGTCAGACCCCTGCGGTGTTCCCGCCGCACAGGCTGAGCCCACATATTTCAGATCTGGGGCATCTTTCAGATCTGGGGCGTCGGCCTCTTCTGCGGGGAAAGAGCCGTTCCCCGTGGACGGGCTCATCGCCGCGCTGTCGGCGGCGCGTCGGGCACTGCTTGGGCAGCGGCGCGCGCTGCGGCGGGCACAGCGCGCGCGAACACCTCGAACGCCTCATCGGTGAGAGAAGTCGACACGAACCACGCCTCGTACGCGCTCGGCGGCAAATGCACCCCGTGGTCGAGCATCGTGTGGAAAAAGGCCGGGTAACGCCAAGTCTGCGTGGCCCGGACCGTGTCGAAGTCTGTCGGCGGGGCTTCGGCGAAAAACACCGAGAAGAGGTTTCCCGCCCTGCCGATCGCGACCGGCAGTCCCACAGCGGCGAACTCTTTTTCGACCAAGCCGACGATCGTCTGCGCGGCAGCGTCCAACCGCGTGTAGGCGGCCTCGTCGGCGAGGCGGAGCGACGCGAGACCGGCAGCTGTGGCGAGCGGGTTGCCCGCGAGCGTGCCCGCCTGGTAGACGGGGCCGGCTGGGGCCAGCTGCGCCATGATCTCAGCGCGTCCGCCGAACGCCGCCGCGGGCACGCCGCCGCCCATGACCTTGCCGAATGTCACAAGGTCCGCCGCGACGCCGCCAAGGCCGAACCAGCCTGCCCTGCTGACTCGGAAACCGGTCATCACCTCGTCGGAGATGAGGAGGGCGCCGCTGGCGCGGGGGGTTTCTGCCAGCGCGCGCTGGAACTCTGGCTTCGGGGCGAGAACGCCCATGTTGCCGGGGGCGGCTTCGGTGATCACAGCCGCGATCTCGTCGCCGTGTTGCGCGAAAAGCTCCGTGAGCGCCTGCGCGTCGTTGTACGGGAGGACGACCGTGTCGGCGGCAGAACCAGGGGTCACCCCTGGGGAGGACGGGGCGCCGAAGGTCAACGCCCCGGAGCCCGCGGCGACCAGCAGCGCGTCGGAATGCCCGTGGTAGCAGCCCGCGAACTTGACGATCTTGGCGCGGCCGGTGTGGGCGCGGGCGAGGCGGATCGCGCTCATCGTGGCCTCGGTGCCAGAGGTCACAAGGCGCAGTTGCTCCGCGCCCGAGCCGTGGACGCGGGCGATGATCTCCTCGGCGAGAGCGGCTTCGGCCTCGGTGGGCGCGCCGAACGAGAGGCCCCTCCCGGCGGCCAGCGCCACATCGGCCAGAATCTCCGGGTGCGCGTGCCCGTGCAACATCGCGCCCCAGGAACACACGAGGTCGAGGTAGCGGTTTCCGTCCACATCGGTCAACCACGGGCCTTGGGCTTTGGCAATGAAACGGGGGGTGCCGCCGACTGCGCCGAAGGCCCGCACGGGCGAACTCACCCCGCCGGGGATGACCCGGACCGCTCGCGCATAGGCTTGCTGCGAGGCTGCGACGGCGGCTGGCTCAAAATCGGTGGGCACAGCAGCAACAGTAACGCAGCGGCGTGCGCGAAGGCTCCGTCGTCCCGTGTGAGGTTCCCCGAGAAGAACGAGGCGCCCGCGCTTTCCCGGCCCAATCCCCTGCGGACGAGCCGGTTTCCCCCGCGCGGGAAGCCGGTCAGTTCTCGCGGGGGATGAAACCGTTCGCTTTGGCGGTCTCCACGTTCTTCAGATGCTCCTCATACGTGTCGCTGAACAAAGTCGTGCCCTTCTCGTCCACAGTCACGAAGAACATCCAATCCCCGTCAGCGGGTTTGAGCATCGCTTTGACCGCCGCGTAGCTCGGCGAGCAAATCGGGGACGGGGTGAGGCCCGGACGGATGTACGTGTTCCACAGCGTCGGGTTCTTCCTGTCCTGATCGCTCGTCCCGACCTCCTGCTTGTCGAGCACGTAGTTGATCGTGGAGTCGAACTGCAACGGCTGGTCGGCGGCGAGCCGGTTGAGCATCACGCGCGCGACTTTCGGCAGATCCTCGGGGAAGACGACTTCCCGCTCGATGAGCGACGCTCCGATCAGCGTCTGATACGGCGTCCAGCCCAAAGCCTTCGCGCTGTCGAGCAGGCCGAGCGCCCGGTACTGCGCCGCCGTGCTCGTGATCAGGAAATGCAGGATCGTCAAGGGGTCGGACTGCGGGTTGAAGTTCATATCGCCGACAATCAGGCCTTCCAGGCGGCGGTCGCGAGGCACGCCCTCCGGGAATCCCGCGACGCCCTCCTTCGCCCAATCCGGCACTCCGAGCTCTTCGAGCGTCGCGTTCTGCGCCGTGGCGCGCAGATCGTCAGCCGAAACGCAATGCTCCTGGCCGTTCAATGTCACGCAGCTCGCCTCGGCGATGATGTCGTAGATGGCAGGAGTGCGCTGCCCTGTCGTCGTGATCGTCCCGTCCAAGGCGCGGGAGCCGGGGACGCTCAGATAGCCGACGACGTCTTTCTTGCCCTTCTCGGTGAGCTTTGCGAGGGCAAGCGCGGCGGGGATCTTGGTCGGCAGCACATAGTAGCCCGGATTGATCGAGGTCAGCCCGGCGTCCAGGAACGCCTCTTTGCTTTTGACCACGTTCTGCGCGACAAGATGCTCGCCGATCAGCGCGTTGCCCTCGCCCTCGGCGACGTGGAACACGAGCTCCGGGCCTGCGGGGCCGGTGAAGTCCGGCGGGGCGGGCTTCGAGGCTCCGCCGCCGCCCCACCAGAAGAACACCAGGCCCGCGGTGAGCAGCAACGCGCCGACCAGAAGGAGCACAGCGGCCACGCGGCGGCGGCGCAAAATCTCCGGGGAGCGGTCGCGCATGGCGCGGGTGCCGCGCTGCGCGGGCAGTTTCGGCGACCCGACCACCTCCGGCAGAGCCCTTCTCCTGCCGGAGCCTCCTGGCCGAATCGGATCGATCATGCTCTGCCCTCTCTCTCGTCGCGCGCACGGTCCTTGCCGTCGAGCCATCCTTGCAGAATCGCGGTCGCGGCCAACTGATCCACCACGCCGCGTTGCCCTTTCCGAACGAGACGCTTGCCACTGACGCCTGCTTCGCGAAGCTGGCGGTGCGCCAACAGGGTCGTGACCCGCTCGTCGACGAGGCGCACCGGCACCGGGGCGATCACCTCGCCCAATCGGCGGACGAACTCCTCCGCGGTGCGGGCCGCCGTGGCGGCTTCGCCTTTCAAATTCCTCGGCCAACCAACGACGACCAGGGCGATCCGGTGCTCCCGCACCACTTCGGCCAGAGCGGCGAGATCCTCTGCCAACGCCAGCTTCGGCGGCTTGCCCGTGGCGCGCTCCAGGGCCGCGAACGGCGCGGCGAACACTGCGTCCGGATCGGATATCGCCAAACCGATCCGCGCCTGGCCGAGATCGATCCCCAGCCGAGGGCCGCGGAGCCCTGTCTCTGCCGCCGACGGGCGGGGTTCTGTCTCCGCCGCCGACGGGCGGGGTTCTGTCTCTGCCGCCGACGGGCGGGGTTCTGTCTCCGCCCCCGACGGGCGGGCCTCAGACACGGGCTCCGAGCCCGGCGATCTCCTCGCGCAGCTTCGCCTGGGCCGCCGGAACGGCCGAGGGGTCGGTTCCGGAGCCCTGCGCGAGATCGTCTTTGCCGCCGCCTCTGCCGTTGACGGCGGGGGCGACGGCGCGGAGCAGTTCGCCCGCTTTCGCGCCGAGCTCGTTCGCGGCTTTCGTCGCGAGCACGGCGAAGGCGACTTTCTCGCCGCTCTTGTGAAAAAGCGCGGCGACTGCGGCTCGGGAGCCGAAAGCTTCCTTCATCGAGGCAGCCAGGCCGCGCAGATCGTCAGAGTCCACCTCTGCGCTGACGAACTCCACGACGGCCCCGGAGCAAAGACGGACCGGGCTCGCCGACTGGGCGAGGTTCCCCGCCTGCGCCCGAGCCTGGGCTTGGGCCTGCCGCGCGATCTCGCGCTCCAAGGTTTTCACCCGCTCCACCAGCGCGCGCACCTTGTCGGGAGCCTCCGGCGCAGGTGCGCCCACCGCGGAGGCCACCGCCGCCAGCAGCGCGCGTTCCTTCGCGAGATGCTCGCGCGCGTCATAACCGACCAAAGCCTCCACCCGGCGCGTGCCAGAACCTGTGGAAGACTCGCCGAGCAAGACCACCGGGCCGACCTTGGCAGACGAGGGCACATGCGTGCCGCCGCACAGCTCCATCGAGAAAGGCCCGCCGATCTCGACAACGCGCACTCGCTCGCCGTAGTTCTCGCCGAACAGCGCCAACGCGCCCATCGCGCGAGCCCGGTCGATATCCGTGACAAAGGTGTTGACCGGGTAGTCGGTCTCCACCGCCTCGCCGACCACCGACTCGATCTCCTGCTTGGCCTGCGGGGAGAGCGCGCTGTGCCACCGGAAGTCGAACCGCAGGTAGCCTGGCTTGTTGAGCGATCCTGCCTGCGTCGCCTCAGGGCCGAGGACCTGGCGCAGCGCGGCATGGACCAAGTGCGTGCCCGAGTGTCCTTGGTTCGCCCCGTGGCGCCACTTCGAATCGACCTGGGCGGTGACTTCTTGGCCGGTGGCGAACGCGCCTTCGACAACTTTGACCCGGTGCGCGAACAGGCGCTTGGCGATCTTCTGCACATCGCTCACCTCTGCGAACGCGCCGGGAGCGCTGATCGAGCCGGTGTCGGCGAGCTGCCCGCCGGACTCCGCGTACAACGGGGTGCGGTCGAGGATGATCTGCGCCTCCTGCCCGGCGCGGACCTCGTTGGCGAGCTGGCCGTCCACCACGACGCCCAGGATCGTCCCGAACGAGGAGAGCTCGTCGAAACCAGTGAACTCCGTCGGCGGGCCGTCGAGCAAGGCTTGATAGGCCGATTGGTCCTCGTGCGCCTGCTTTCGGGATTTCGCGTCCGCTTTGGCCCGGCGGCGCTGCTCCGCCATGAGCTGGGCGAAGCCCTCCTGGTCCACCTCCAAGCCGACCTCGCGCGCCATCTCCAAGGTCAGTTCGAGCGGGAAGCCATAGGTGTCGTGCAGCGCGAACGCCTCGGTTCCGGGGATGATCTTGCGCGAGGAGCCCAGCGCCCCGGCCGCCACCTGCTCGAAGAGTTTGGAACCGGAGTCGATGGTGTTGCGGAACGCGTGCTCCTCCCCGGCGGCGGTCCGCTCGATCCGAGCAGCCTCGTGCGACAGCTCGGGGTACATCGGACTCATCGAGGACACGACTTGCGCGACCAACGCGGGGGTGGCCAGCTCCGTCGCGCCCAACAGCCGCGCCGCGCGCACGATCCGGCGCAGCAGCCTGCGCAGCACGTAGCCCCGGCCGTCGTTGCCAGGGTTCACCCCGTCGGCGATGAGCATCACCGCCGTGCGGGCGTGGTCGGCGATCACCCGGAACCGGGTGTCGTCGGCATGCGAACCGGCTCCGTAACGGCGGCCGGTGAGCTGCTCGGCGACGGAGATGACCGGGCGCACCACATCGGTCTCGTAGACGTTGTCCACCCCTTGCAGCAGGAACGCGACACGCTCGACGCCCATGCCGGTGTCGATGTTCCGTTTGGGCAGCGGGCCCGCGATGTCGAAATCCGTCTTGCTGCGAATCGCGGCGAGCTCGTTCTGCATGAAGACGAGGTTCCAGATCTCCAAGTACCGGTCCTCGTCGGCCTCCGGCCCGCCGTCCGCGCCGTATTCGGGCCCTCGGTCGTAGTAGATCTCCGAGCAGGGGCCGCTCGGGCCGGGGATTCCCATCGACCAGTAGTTGTCGGCGGGGCCTCGGCGTTGGACGCGCTCGTCGGGCAGGCCCGCGACCTTCTTCCACAGCGTGATGGCCTCGTCGTCGTCCTCGTAGACGGTGGCCCACAGCCGTTCCGGGTCAAAACCGTAGCCCCCGTCCGCAACAGACGAGGTCAACAAGGTCCAGGCGAGCTGGATCGCACGCTCTTTGAAGTAGTCCCCGAAAGAGAAGTTCCCCGCCATCTGGAAGAACGTGTTGTGCCGGGTGGTCACCCCGACCTCTTCGATGTCCTGGGTGCGCACGCACTTCTGAATGCTCGTCAGCCGCGGCGAAGGCGGGGTGCGCTGGCCGAGGAAATACGGCACGAACTGCACCATGCCCGCGTTGACGAACAACAAGTTGGGGTCGTCGAGAATCAACGAGGCGCTCGGGGTCAGCTCATGGCCGTTTTTGATGAAATGCCCGAGAAAACGCTCGATGATCTCCGCTGTGCGCATGGGCCACTACCCTACCGGAAAGCTCAGCGGAGCTTATTTCGCCTTGATCCGCCGCACTGTCTCTCGCAGCAGCTGAGCGGCCACGTCTGATTCGTCCGCAGAACCGCCCCGAGTCTGCGGGAGCGACAGCGCGAGGCCCGCCCGCATGCCGGAGCCGATCACGACCAGCCCACGGGACCGCGCCCCGGTGATCGTCAGGACAGCTGGAATGGCCATGGTGCCCTGGGACTGCAATCTGCCCGACATCCTGATGGTCATCGACTCGTCGGCGCCGGGCACGGTGTCGCGCTCCGTGCTCAACCGCATGACCGCCGTGGCGCCGCCAGCCGAGCTCAATGTCACCGCAGGGCAGCGTTTCGCGAAATCCTCCGCTGCGACGAACGGCCCCGAGCCGCGAGGGTCGCGGTGCAGGCGCACTTCGGCCGAGGCCGCTTCGACAAGGAGCATCCCGGTCGAATTGCCCTGCACGGAACCGACCGCGTCCGCGGATTTCTCTGCTTTCCGCAGATCGCACTCAGGCGGGCTGATGTCGACAGCCGAGCCCTTGCCTTCCGATCTGGCTGAGCCTCGCGTCCTGGTCACCTTCCACCCGTCCGGGTAGTCCTCTCGTGCGGGCAAGAGCGCGAACAGCTCGTCGTCGGACAGTCCGGCGAGGCCGTCTTGCCCCGGAGCCGCCGCGCCGATCAACGCCAACGGGCTCGAATCCCCCGGTTGCGAGCTTCGCGACCCCCACCACCAACCGAGCAGAAAAATGCAGGCGAGCGCCAAACAGCCCGCGAGGGCCTTCTCCCACCGCTTCGGTTGTCCTGGCCGGGGCGGTTCGGGCGGGGCGGCGCCGTGCGGCGCAGCGGCGGCCTGCGGGGCGTGCTGCGAATCCCAGGACTGCGCGCACTGCTGCTCGGGCACCTGCGGGAGCCCCAACGCCGGGTAGAACCACTGCGGCACTCCACTGTTTTGGGGCGGACTGTTTCGGGGCGGACTGTTCTCCGATGGCGGGCCCTGCGGCTGCTCTGGTGTTGTGCCCATCACTCCATTTTGCCTGACGGCTGACCGTCAATCGAGCAGAGGGGTTTCGCCGAGCGGCTGATTCAACATGATCCGCACTTGGTAGGTGCCATAGCCGCCCCAATGCGAAATCGTGGCGACCAACGCGTCGTCTTCGCTCCGCGCCGCGCTGAGGAAGCCGCCATACACCCCTCGGGGATCTCGCAAGCTTCTGTCGCGCCCGTCCCCGGTGACCACCGCCAGCTCCGGGCCGAACTCGGTCGGATGGTCCAGCGGCGCGAGGCGCATCGCGACCGGGGTCTGCATGTTCCTCGTGTACACGAACGCGAGATACGGGCCGAACTGCATGAGGCCGGATTCGCCGATCCCGTCCTGTTGGCCGTCCCGCGCGCTCTTGGGCCGCTGTAGGGCCACACTGGGCAGCGGCGGTGTGACGGGCAAAGTGCTCAATGTCTTGCTCTGCCCAGGCCGCCGCCAGCCCGCCGCCGTGTAGTACTCCCAACGGTCCGGGTCCAGCAGGTCGTGCGGCGCGCTGCGCGCCATGTGCAATCCGTCGTTGGCCCTGCCTTCCTGTTGCCCCCCGATGTAGACGACCGGGGGCGAGCCGTCCGGCGGCTCGACCATGGCGAACTCCATCTGCTGGAACGGCGCCCCCCGGTTCCAGGTCTTGGGCTTCGAAGCAGGGCGCTGGCCGTGCGGGTTCGTCAGGACCAACGCGGGCGCGGGCAGCTCGGGAATGGGCGGAATGACCCGGCGGGTGTCGGGATCGAGGTCGAACTGCACGATCTGAGACTGCAGGGTGGTCCACTGGGCGGAGACGTCCCAGTTGTTCGCGATCTGGAACGCGACGAACAACTTGTCGTCCACGACGATGGCCGAAGTCGGGACGATCGAAGCGGCAACAGGCCCCTTGGCCTTTCCTCCCACGGAACGGACCACCTCTAGCATGGAGCCCCCAGGTGTTCCGGCCGCGGCAATGCGGCCGAGCAGGTCGATGGGCATGCCCTTGCGGCCCGGATACGGCTCCGGCTCCGGGCCGGCGCCCGCCGCCTGCAAAGCCCCGCCGACCCAGCGGGTGGACCACGCCGGATAGGCGGGGATGTCGTTCTCGTCGGCGAACCCGTCGACGATTTCGTCCCCGTCCTGGTCCAAGTGCGTGTAGAGGATCGGATTCGCCCATGTGACAAGACCTGGCCGCAGGTCGAGGTCCGGGCCGCCGTGGGAGAAAGGCTGAATCCGGCTGGTCGAGTCGCCGAAGACATAGCCGATCACGCGCTCGCCCTTGGCGTTGGTCCCGAGGTCGACGGGCACGCCGAGGTCGGCTCCGTCCATCCGCCAATCGTCCTTGATCTGGCGGGCCGCAGGCCCCACGCCGCCCACCATGTCCTCGCCGACACGGGGGACGATCTCATCGAGATCTGGCTCCGAGTCCGGGCCGGCCCCGTCCTCTCGGTCGTCCTCAACGTCGTCTCGATCCATGTGGTCCGGGGCCGGTTCCTCCTGGATGAAGGCCACCGCCTGGTCTGGGCCCGAGGCTGGGTCTGGGTCTGTGCCGTCGGGCGGCGGGTCCTCGTCCGGCTCGGGGGCCGGGTCCACCGGCTCGACGGCGACGATGCTGATGTCTCGGACCGGCGCGGGCATGGTCGCGAGCGGCGGCCCCTGCCAGAGCACTGCGCCAGTTCGGTCGTCGTCAGCAGGGACGTCATCGCACGAGACGGCGCGATGCTCCGGCTCCGCCTGCGCCGGGGCCTGGGCGAGCCACCAAAACAGTGGAACGGAGACCGGCAGTCCCAGACCGGCCAAAAGCCAGGGCCGGCACCTGCCGAAAACTTTCGGCCAGATTTTCGTCGACCGGCGTGGGGATGTCCACGGGGTGGAACTTTTCGACAAAGCACTGTGTTTCGACAAGGAACTGTGTTGCCGCATTGGCGCGAGTTTAGTCCTTGTCGCCGTCGCGCGGGGTGGCCCGGCGGGTCTTCGCCCCGCCACGGACGATAGCGCGCAGCTTCGGCACCCGCCCGAGCAGCTCCCGTTCAAAACCGTGGTTCGTCGGCTGGTAGTAATCCACCCCGACGATCTCGTCCGGTGGGTACTGCTGCGCGAGCACGCCTTCCACCGTGTCATGCGGATAGCGGTAACCTGCGGTTTTCTTGGTCTTGCGGGCATATGAGGAGTGCCCGTCGCGCAAATGCTGGGGCACTGGTCCCGCTTTGCCCGCGCGCACGTCCGCCTCTGCCGCGCCGATGGCGCGCACCACGGCGTTCGATTTGGGCGCGGTGGCCAGGTGGATCGTCGCCTGGGCAAGGATGATCCGGGCTTCGGGAAGGCCGACTATGGCGACCGCCTGGGCCGCCGCCGTCGCGACACCGAGGGCGGACGGGTCCGCCATGCCGACGTCTTCGCTCGCGTGGATCATGAGCCTGCGCGCGATGAACCGGGGGTCTTCTCCAGCGACCACCATGCGCGCCAAATAGTGCAGCGCCGCGTCCACGTCTGAGCCTCGAATCGATTTGATGAACGCGCTGACAACGTCATAGTGCTGATCGCCGTCACGGTCGTAGCGGACCATCGCCTCGTCCAGGCTGGCGGTGACCTGTTCGAGGGAGACCTCCCAGGTCTGCGCCCCCTCGTCTTCGGCCTGGGCGAGGTCCACGGCGGCTTCGAGGGCGGTGAGCATGCGGCGGGCGTCGCCGCCCGCGACCCGGAGCACGTGCTCGCGCGCCTGGTCGCACAGCCGCACCGCGCCGCCGTAGCCGCGTTCGTCTTCGAGCGCCCTGCTGATGAGGGCGTCGAGGTCTTCGCGGGCGAGCGGGCGCAGTTCGAGCACCAAGGATCGCGAGAGCAGCGGGGAGACCACGGCGAACCCCGGATTCTCCGTGGTGGCCGCGACGAGAAGGACGATTTGGTGCTCCACGGCGGCGAGCAGGGCGTCTTGCTGCGTCTTCGAGAAACGGTGCACCTCGTCGATGAAGAGCACCGTGCGCCTTCCGGCGGCGAGGCGCATCCGCGAGTCCTCAATGACCTCGCGCACCTCCTTCACCCCTGCGGTGAGCGCGGAAAGCGCGACGAACTCGCGCCCGGTGGCGGCGGAGAGCAACGAGGCGATGGTGGTTTTGCCAGTGCCAGGGGGGCCGTGCAGGACCACGGAGGCCACGCCATGCCCGTCGACGAGCCGCCTGAGCGGTCTGCCCGGCCCGAGCAGGTGGTCTTGGCCGAGCACTTCGGCCACGTCGCGCGGCCGCATGCGCACAGCAAGGGGGGTGTGGGCGGCGCTCACCAGCGCCATGCCGCGCGCAACGCGGCGATCACTGCTTCGGCGTGCTTGGCCACAGCCTGGTCCTGCGCCGCCTCGGCGAGGCCGAGCAGCACCTCCCACCGGGCCATGAGCACCTGCGGCGTCGGCGAGGAGAGGGCGTGGCTGTGCGACCACGCCCCGTCCCTGCGATGACCAGGCAGCCACCACGCCGTGGTGAGCCAGACCCAGACCAACCCGGCGGCCAGGACGCGCTTGTGCACCGTCATCTCGTCGGCGAGGGCGGGCCACACGGCGACCGCCTCCGCACGCCAGGCCTGCACGATCCGCTGGTCCAGCTCAGCCCAAAGCTCCCGGCTCTTGCCGCTCTTGTCTTCGCCCATAGCCCCGCGATACGTGAGCAGCGCATACGCTATGTCCAGCGTCGCGTCGCGGAATCCGCCCCACTCGTAGTCCAGGAACCGGACCCCTTGGTCCGCCGTGAGCACGATATTGTCCGGGCCGGGGTCCGCCGGGCTGAACGCCCGCATCGCGCCTTTCTCGAAAAGGCTCCGCGCCTTCGCCGCGATCTCGCGCACCTCGTCGGACACCTCGACGGAGAAATGCTCACGGAGCTGCTCGGGGAGAGCGCCGACGGCTCCCTGCACTTGTTGGCCGATCACGTCGCGGCCAGAAGGCACCTTGGCCCGGCGCAGCAAAGCGGAGAAGTCGGCCTCGCGGCCCGCCGTCGCCGCGTGCATCTTGCCCAGACGCTGCGCCCAGGCCATGAGGGCGTTCTCCTCGCCGCCCGAATGAGAAGCCAAAACCTGCGACATCGTCATGGCCTCGCCGAGGTCCGAGATGATGAGCACCCGCTCTTCGAGATCCCAGGCCAGCAGCTCCGGACCGGGGCGGTCCCCCGTCGCGAGAGAGGTGGTGAACTGGTAGCTCACCACCTCTCTCGTGAACATCTCCAGCCTGCTCTGCGGCGGCGTCTGCTTCACCACGATGGTCCTGGGCAACGAGAACGGGTTCTCCCCGACCTTCGCGCGGACCACCACAGTCTGCCCAGTGCCGCCAAGGTCCTCGACCTCGACGAGGGTGAGTTCAGCGCCGGTCCGCTTCGTGAGCAGCCGGACTGCGGCGGCGATGACCGAAGCGGCCTGCGCTGTGCCGAGCGGCGGATTATCCGTGAGAACTGACATCACCATCAAGAGTACTCTCGGCTGCCGACAAAAACGGAAATCCGGCAGAAGACGGGGGCGCCCCCGCCAATTCGGCGGGGCGAAAAGGCCCGCTACAGTTCCGCCACGTCAACGGAAACCCCGATCGTGCTGCTCTTGGCCTCGGAGTAGATGACGCCCCGCAGCGGCGGCACATCCGCGTAGTCCCTGCCCCACGCGCACGTGACGTACTCGTTGCCCACAATTTTGTCGTTCGTCGGGTCGAAGGCGAGCCACCTGCCCCGGCCGAAGCCCACAGCGGGCCACGCGTGCGTCGCGTCCGCGCCGACCAGCTTCGGCTGGCCCGGCGGCGGGTTGGTGAGCAAATAGCCAGACACGTACCGGGCCGCGAGACCGTGCCCGCGCAGGCAGGCAATGGCGAGGCGGGCGAAGTCCTGGCACACCCCCGACCGCTGCGCCAACACGGAGGCGACCTTGGTGCTCACGGTCGTCGAGCCCTGCGTGTAGCTCAGCTCGTGGTGGATGCGGTGGGTGAGCTCGGCGACGACGTCGATCAACGGCCTGCGGGGCGAGAACGTGGGAGCCGCCCACGCCAACACCTCCTCCGTGATCTCCGGCGGATCCAGGTCGAGGACGTACTGCTGCGCGAGCGGCTCCTGGTTCAGCCGCAGCCGCACGTCCTCCCACTCCGCGCGATCATCCCAATCCTCCCAGGACGAAAATCCCGATCGGACCGCGATCTGCGAAGCCGCGTCGACGACCAATCTGCGGTGGGTGCGTGTGACGTGGAAATAGAAGTCGTGGTTGCCGAAGGCGTCGATCCCGGTCGACTGGTCCTCGGGCTCGGGGTCCACGGTCACGCTGTGGGACAGCCGGCGCTGGCCCTCGAACTCCCTCGGGCAGAGAAACCCACGCCCGTAGGACGACGTCACATCGTCGTCGTACTCATACACAGTGCGATGCACGACCTGGAACAGCCGTTCCTGCGGCTCGCGCGCGAATTCCACAGCCTGTTCCTCCTAGCCCGCCCACAAGGGGCGCATCCGGCTCGGCGGAGTGAGCCGCGAGCGTTCGATAATGGTCGCGAGCTCGCGAAGTCCGTCGTGCACAGCGCCCGACCACTGTGCCAGAACTGCGCGCTCCCCTTCCGCCGAGATCCGCTCCAACTCGTCCGGCTCGACTCGCCGCAACAAGCTGAACAAGGACTCCAACGAGTGCTCCGCCCTGGTCGAACGCGCCGCGTCCGGCAGCGCCATCAAGTTCCGCCGCAACGCTTCGAGCTGGTAGAGCAACGACCTCGGGTTGTCCCCGTCGAAGAACAGCAACTCGGCGACCGTGCTGATCCGCACGCGCAGATGGTTTCGCCGCCGGTACGTCACTGCCGACTCCACCGAGGACAGAACGGCTTCGGCGAGCGGGCGCTCCGCGTCCGCGTCCTGGGGTTGCACGAGCGTGGCCCGCACGAGCGCGGTGAGCTGCAAACCTCGCTCGATGCGCTTGCCGATGTCCATCAGCCGCCACCCGGCGTCATGGACCATGGACTCCGAGGCCAGGCCGGAAAGCGCCAACATTCCCGCCAATGCCTGGGATTGGGCGATCGCGAGCTGGACGATCTCGTCGGCCCAAGACGACTGCGCGCTGTGCCGCACCGGCCCTTCCAACGCGCGTTCGAGGTCGGCCAGAACCATCCAGGTGTCCACCGAGAGCTGGTCGCGCACGCCCTGCGCGGCGTTGCCGAGCCGGTCGGCGGACTGGGCGAGGGAGCCGGGGCGATCCCGGTCGAACGTGAGCGCCCGCAGCTCTTGCAGCGCGAGATCCACACTCATCCCCGTGTCCAAAGCCGGTCCTGCGGTGATCTGCTCCACGGCCGCGAACAGCGATCGCAGCGGTTCCGTGAACGGCGCGTCGCGGCGGCCTGCGGACTGCTGCTCTTGCAGCCGCTCGCGGATCACGATGAGCAGGCGGGCCAAGGCTTCGGCCCGCTCCCCGTACCGGCCGATCCAGAACAGGTCCGCGAGCACTCGAGGCGAAGTGACCGACTCGTCGGCGCGCGCCGACAGCTGGGGCGGAGTTTCTCCCGCGTTCGGGCGCCGGCCCCAGTCCGAGGCGACGACCCGTGCTCCTTGCTCGCCCGTTTTCTTCCCGCGCGCCGCGCCGGTTTCCGGCTGCATCACCCAGATGTCCTTGGTCGCGGCGGAAGCAGGCAGCATGGCGTTGCCGTTGCGTGTCATCACCTGGCCGAGCCCGCCCGGCAAGACCATCTGCTCATTGCCGTGCGTCACGGTGAAACAACGCAAGAGCACCGGAGCGCCTTGCAACAGCGCAGCTTCGTCGCCGCGCGACAGGCCCGCGTCTGCCGGGAGCACGGGGGCGGAGCCCAATCGCATCGGCAATTGGCCCACCCAGCGCCACGGCTGCGCTGCCAGCTGTTTGACGAACCGCTCCCGTTCGCCGGCCGACCACGCGGCCCCCGCGTGCGCCGCGCCGGTCACCACATCGCGGATGACGAGTTCGGCGGAGCCCTCCGCCAGCTTCTCCCGGTCCGCGGGCAGGCCGCCCCAGAGGACGGTGGCGTTCTCCAAAAGCAGTTCCTCGTCCAGGAGCGTCCGCGCGAGCTGCGGGAGGAAAACGGCGAGGGCCGGGTTTTCCAGCACGCCGGAGCCGATGGAGTTGACAATCGTCACTGTCCCCCGGTTCGCCGCCTCGACCAGGCCCGCGATGCCGAGCTGCGAGTCCGGGCGCAAATCGAGCGGGTCCACGAACTGCGAGTCGACCCGTCGTAACACCACATCGACGCGTTTGAGGGTTCCCAAGGAACGCATCCACAGCTTGCCTTCCCGAACCATCAAGTCGGGGGCCTGCACAAGCGGGAATCCCATGAGAAGCGCGAGATGGGCCTGGTCGAACGCGGTTTCCGACCCTGTCCCCGGAGAGAGCACCACCACCGTCGGATCTTCCACACCGGCCGGCGCGGCGTCCAGCAGCGCGAGCCGGAGCTCCTGGATGAACGGGCCCAACGAGCGCGGGGCCACAGCTTGGAAGACGCCAGGCGCGGAGCGCATGAGCACGCGCCGCCCCGCGACAGCGTATCCGACGCCCGAGGGGGCCTGGGTCCGGTCGGCGTGGACGACGAAATTCCCGGAAGGCCCCCGGCCGAGTTCGACGGCGTGCAAAAACACCGGCTTCGGCGGCGACGGAGCCTGCAACGCCATCCGCAAGTAGCCGCGGTGCGCGAACACAAGCTCTGGCGGCACAAGGCCCTGCTCCAGCACCCGCTGCGGGCCATAGAGGTCGGCCAAGAGCGCGACGAACAACCGGGCGCGCTGGGCGAGCCCCTCTTCGAGGGACGACCAGTCGTGCGCGGAGAGCACCAGCGGGATCGGGTCCAACGGCCAGGAGGCCGGGGCGCCAAGGACACGGCCGTGGCCCTCGCCGAGCGGCGCGGCCCGGGCTGTCGCGAGCTCGGGCGCGCCCACCGGGTTGTACGTGACGCCGTCGCTGTCGACTTGACGGGCGACGCGGGCGCGCAAATGGCCAAGGCCCTGGGGGCCGAGCGGAGCGAGCGAGGAAAGCAGCTCTGACCAGTGGGCACGGGGCTGCCCGTCGTCGTCGGTCAGCTCGTCGTAGCCCTCCGAGACTTCCCCGAACAAAACTTGTTGCGCTTGCGACCCCAAGCCGGCCGGACTCATGGTGGTTGAATTTACCGGAGCACCGTCCGGGCCCTGCGCAGATCAAGGATGCCCGGTGCGCCGTTGTCCACAGCCATCCGGGCGGCGATCTCAGTGATTTTGCGCAGGTCGATGACACCAGGGGTGATGCTCATCGGCTCGAATCGGCAGATTCTGCGCGACTGCGCGGTGGCAGAGTTCACAGGCGGGTCCTCGTAGGCGAGGCCGCCGGGATGCACGACGTGGTACATCGCGCCGCCGAGGGAATGCCCGGTGCAGGTGTCGATGAGCTCGAAACGCAGCGGCGAGTCGATGGTGATCGTCGGATGCAGCGCGCTCGGCGGCTGCCAGGCGCGATAGCGGACCCCGGCGACTTGGACGTCGTCCTTGTCGGTCCTGCGCAGCGGCACGGGAATCCCGTTGCAGGTGGCGATGAAACGGCCCGGGTCGGCTCCGACGAGTTTGACCTGCAGGCGCTCCACCGAAGAGTCCACATACCGCGCGGTCCCGCCAGCTGTGGCCTCTTCGCCGAGGACGTTCCACGGCTCGATGGCCGCTCGCAACTCCAACTCCGCCCCTCCGACGACGACCGAGCCCAGGCGGGGGAAACGGAACTCCGTGAAAGGTTCGAGCCAGGACTGGTCGAACTCGATCCCGGCGCGCCGAAGATCCGCGACGACCTCCGCGGCGTCCGCGATGGCGTAGTGCGGCAGCAGGTACCGCCCGTGCAACGCCGCGCCATGCCGGGTCAGGGGCGCTTGGAGCGGATGCTCCCAGAACTTCGCGACGAGCGAGCGCACCAGAAGCGATTGGACAAGGGCCATTTTCGGATGCGGCGGCATCTCGAAGCCCCGCAGCTCGAGCAGGCCAAGGCGGCCCCTGGTCGAGTCCGGGCTGTACAGCTTGTCGATGCAGAACTCCGCGCGGTGGGTGTTGCCGGTCAGATCGGTGAGCAGGTGGCGCAGCGCGCGGTCCACCTGCCAGGGGCGGAAGTCGCCGGACTGCGCGATCCGGCTGAGCTCCGCGAAGGCGATCTCCATCTCGTAGAGGGCTTCTGGGCGCCCCTCGTCCGCGCGGGGCGCCTGCGAGGTCGGACCGATGAACCGACCGGAGAAGAGGTACGACAGCGACGGATGCCGCTGCCAGTACGTGAGCAGGGAGACCAGCAGGTCCGGTCGGCGCAGCAGCGGAGAATCCCCTGGCGTCCGACCGCCGAGGGTGATGTGGTTGCCGCCCCCGGTGCCGTTGTGCGTCCCGTCGAAGTCGAACGTCTCGGTGGACAAGCGGGCGAGGCGGGCTTGCTCGTAAAGGGTCTCCAGCAGCTCGGTCTGCTCCTCGAAGCTCGCCACGGCGGGCACGTTCACTTCGATGACCCCGGGGTCCGGTGTGACCGACATGAACTGCAGCCTCGGGTCGGGCGGCGGCTCGTAGCCCTCCAAGACGACCGGGACGGCGAGTTCGCGCGCGGCGGCTTCCACGGCGCCGACCAGGTCCACGTACGCCTCCGCCGTGCGCAGCGGCGGCAGGAACACATGCAGGTGCCCGTTGCGGATTTCCACCACCAGCGCCGTCGTGGAAGCTCCAGCCGAATCTGCCGGCGCCGCCGGCTCGTCCGACTGGTGACGCTGCTCACGGCCCTGGGGGGTCGGCAGCTTGGCGCGCTTCGCGATGGGGTCCGCAGGCGGGAATTGCGCAGGCGGCGACCAGCTGACCGAGTCGAGCGGCAAGCGCAGTCCGGCGGGCGAGTCGCCCTCGGTGAGCACGATGCGGCCTCGACGGGTCCGCCACAGGGCGCTGAACCAGCCGTCGCCCGAATCGGAGGGCTCCAGCGGCACGACGTACGCCGCCGGGATGTTCGCACGGGCGTCGAGAACTTCGACCAGCTTGGCCCGCGCCTGTGGCGAGTCGAGTTCGGGCCCGAGGTCGGACTCAAGGTCTGCCGGGTCGCCGTCTGGCATGCGCAACGCGCGCTGCAGCTGCGCGAGCGGATCCTCGTAGGCGGGCTGGGCCGCTTCAGCGGACACGCCGAGCTGGCTCGCGAGCAGTTTCGCGAACTGGGCGGCAAGCTTCGCCGCCTCGCCCGCCTCGAGCGTGCGGGGCGCGGGCTCCCACGGCTTGGCGAGCAACGACTCGTCAGACCACAACGGCTCCCCGTCGGCGCGCCAATGCACGCCGATGTTCCATCTCGGCAACGCCTCGCCCGGGTACCACTTGCCCTGCGTGTGGGAGAGCAGCGCGCCAGGCGCGAGGTGCGTGCGCACGCGCCGGGCGAGATCTTCGGCGCGCTCCCGCTTGTGCGGGCCGTCCGCGGCGGTGGTCCATTCCGGGGACACACGGTCGTCCACGGAGACGAACGTCGGCTCGCCGCCCATCGTCAGGCGCACGTCGCCGTCCTTGAGCCGCTTGTCCACGGCGAGGCCCAGCTCGTACACCGACTTCCATTGCTCGTCGGTGTACGGGAGCGTGACGCGCGGGTCTTCTTGGACGCGACGGACGGTGTTCGAGAACTCGAAGGCGACCTCGCATGTGTCCGTCGCGCCTTCGATCGGGGCCGCGAGGGCGGGCTCGGGAGCCGCTGCGAGCGGAATATGCCCTTCTGCCGCGAAGAGCCCGGAGGTCGGGTCGAGCCCGACCCAGCCCGCGCCGGGCAAATAGACCTCGGTCCAGGCGTGCAGGTCGGTGAAGTCGGCTTCGGGCCCGGACGGGCCGTCCAGGGCGGGCAAGTCGGAGGTGAGCTGCACGAGGTAGCCGGAGACGAACCGCGCCGCGTAGCCGAGCTCGCGCAAAACCGAGACCAACAGCCAGGCCGAGTCGCGGCAAGAGCCGATTTTGCTCCGCAACGTGTGGTCCGGGCTCTGCACACCGGCCTCCATGCGGACGCTGTAACCGATCTCCTGGCTGACAGCGGTGTTGACCGCGACGAGATGGTCGATCGTGCGGATCTGGCCGGGTTCGGCGAAACGGCCGGCGAAAGCGATGACCAGCTCGCCCGGACCCGATTGCGGCCCGGCTTCGTCCACCCGGCTCCGGTACGGGAGGAGGGATTCGCGCAACGCGGCCGGATACGCGAAGCCCGCGTGCTCCGCGTAGTCCTCGATGAAGAACTCGAACGGGTTGATCGGCGTGAGGTCGGCGATGAGCGAAACCGTGAAGGAGAGCTCTGCTGCCCGCTCGGGGAAAACCGCCCTCGCGAGGAAGTTGCCGAAGGGGTCTTGCTGCCAGTTCAAGAAGTGCTGCCCCGGATGGACGGTGAGCGAGTAGGCCTCGATCTTGGTCCTGGTGTGCGGGGCGGGGCGCAGCCGGACCACATGCGGATAGACGCCGACCTGGCGGTCGAAGCGATAGCTGGTGTGATGTTCGAGGGCGACCTTGATGCCCATCGTGCTCCTAGTTCTTCTCTGCCTTGGGCTGAGATTTGTCTCCAAAGCCGACCGGCCCAGGCTTGAAGTCCACCCCGGTCTCGGCGCGCTGCGACGGTGTGATGGCGCCAGGCGCGCCAGTGAGCGGGTCTTGTCCGCCGCCGGACTTCGGGAAGGCGATGACCTCGCGGATCGAGTCGACGCCTGCGAGCAGGGCTGTGATGCGATCCCAGCCGAACGCCATGCCGCCGTGCGGCGGCGGACCGTAGCTGAACGCGTCGAGGAGGAAGCCGAAAGCGGCCTGGGCCCGCTCTTGGTCGAATCCCATCAGCTTCAGCACGCGCTCCTGCACTTCCCTTCGGTGGATACGAATGCTGCCACCGCCGATCTCGTGTCCATTGCAGACCAGGTCGTACGCCTGGGAGAGCGCAGAGCCGGGGTCTTGCTCCAGAGTAGCCAAGCTTTCCTCAGACGGCGCGGTGAACGCGTGGTGCACCGCCGTCCAAGCGCCCTCCCCCACCGCCACGTCGCCTGCCGCCTTGGCCTGCGCGGCGGGTTCGAGCAGAGGGAAATCGACCACCCAGGCGAACGCCCACTTGGGAGCGTTGTCGAGCAGACCGAGGCGCGTGGCGATTTCCACACGGGCGGCGCCGAGCAGGCTCCTCGCGCTGTTCGCGTCGCCAGCGGCGAAGAAGACACAGTCGCCCGGTTTCGCGCCGACATGCTCGGCGAGGCCGTCGCGCTCGGCCTCGGACAGGTTCTTCGCCACCGGTCCAGACAGTTCGCCGTCCTCCCCGATCAGCACATATGCCAGGCCCTTTGCCCCGCGCTGGCGCGCCCAGTCCTGCCAGCCGTCGAGCGCGCGGCGCGGTTGGCCCGCCCCGCCCGCCATGACGACCGCGCCGACATGCTCGGCCTGGAAAACCCGGAACGGGGTGTCTTTGAAGTAGTCGGTGCAGTCCACGAGCTCCACGCCGAACCGCAGATCGGGCTTGTCGGAGCCGTACCGGCGCATCGCCTCCGCGTAACTGATCCGGGGCAACGGGAGCTCAGGAGCCTCGCCGAGCACGCCCCACACTGCGGCGACGACCTCTTCGGCGAGCGCGATCACATCGTCCTGGGTGACGAAGCTCATCTCCAAGTCGAGTTGCGTGAATTCGGGTTGGCGGTCGGCGCGGAAGTCCTCGTCGCGATAGCACCGGGCGAGCTGGAAGTAGCGCTCGAGCCCCGCGACCATAAGCAGCTGCTTGAACAACTGTGGGCTCTGCGGCAACGCGTACCAGCTGCCCGGTTTGAGCCTGGCCGGAACGATGAAGTCGCGCGCGCCCTCTGGTGTTGAGCGGGTGAGGGTGGGAGTCTCCACTTCCGTGAAATCCCGGTCGAGCAGGACCCGCCGGGCCGCGGCGTTGAGCGTCGAGCGCAGCCGCAGCATCTGCGCCGCCTCTGGCCGGCGCAGGTCGAGGTAGCGGTAATGGAACCGGGTCTCCTCGCCTGGGGGCTCGTCGAGCGGGAAGGGCAACGGGGCGGATTCGGAGAGCACTTCGAAGCTGGTGACGCCCACTTCGACGGCTCCGGACCCGAGGGCGGCGTTCTCGCTGCCCTCGGGACGGCGGTCGACGACGCCGTTGATCTTCAGGCAGTATTCGGCTCGCAGCGCGTGCGCGCGCGCGAGCACGTCGCCGTCCCGGAACACGACCTGGGCGATCCCTGACTTGTCCCGGAGGTCGACGAAGATCACCCCGCCGTGGTCTCGGCGGCGCGCGACCCAGCCGGTGAGCACCACATCGGTTCCAATATGGTTTTCTCGCAGTTCACCGGCCAAATGCGTGCGCACGCCCGTCACCTCTCCTTACAACTATCGGAAATTCCTGTCCTGAGGATTGAAGCTGCCACGCACAAAAAGCCCAGGACTTTCCGGCAAGGCGCCCGGTTTCGCTTCAGGTGGCACTGTACGGGCTCGTTCGCGCCCGGCGCAACTGACTTCTTCCGCGACAGGCCAACTCGCAGTCGCTGTCAACCAGCTGGGAATCGCGCAGAATCTGCGCGATAGTTGATTGCGTTGAGCTAATCTTTATGTATCACGGAATCGACAACGAAGTCGGAGGCCTGGAATGCCCAAGATACGATCCTTTGGAAAAGCTGCTCTGGTTGTCGGAGCCATCGCTGCTCCGCTCATCATCACCGACGCGGCGACAGCCTCAGCTGATCCAATGCCGACAAAGACCATCGCCCCGATCAAATCCGACGTGTGCGTTTCTGGGCCGCTCGGATTCGTTCGCGGTTGTGTCGACCTCCCCCGCCACCGCTGGTGGGACGGGGACCGATGGTGGGACGGCGACCGCCCCTGGGACGGCGACGACTGGCGCCGGTTCCACGACGGTCCAGATTGGAGCGGCCCCGGACCCGGTTGGTACGACCCCGGTCCAGGCTGGCGCGACCGGGGCCCTGGGCCCCGACCAGGCCCTGGTTGGGGTCCAGTGCCCCGGCGCCGGCCCTGACGGTCCTGGCCCTGGACGGCGGTGAACCCGAAAAGCGATTCACTCGACCGGGTTCGACCGCTCAGACCAATTCGACCACAGCCGCAAGGCCAGTCCGACTGCGCCGAAGGCCGCCCCTGCCCAACACACCCCTGCCCAACCGGATTCTTGGTAGAGGAATCCGGAAGCCGCAGATCCCGCCACGCCGCCGAGGAAATAGGGCACCATGTACGCGGACGTGGCCCGGCTCCGAGCGGCGGCATGGGCGGCGTAAATCGCGTGCTGATTGGACAGATGCACCATCTGCACGCCGAGGTCGAAGACGACCAGGCCGACGATGAGCGCGGCGAGGGAACACGACCCCCACGCCAGGAACGGCCAGGAGACGAGCACGATGATCCACGCAAGCGTCGCGACCAAGACGCCCCGCCCCCGGTCGGCGAACCTGCCAGTGACCGGGGCGATCAACGCGCCAGCCGCGCCGACGAGGCCGAACAGTCCGATCACCGCCTCGCTGTCGTGATAGCGCGTCCCCCCGGAGCCGGACAAGAGGAAGGCGATGCTGGTCCAGAGCGCGCTGAAACCCGCCATGTTCAGGAAACCGAGGGCCATTCGTTTGCGCAGCAGCGGCGATGTCCGCACCAGCTTGCCGACTGACAGCAACAACGTCCCGTAGGGCCCGTGCGCGGACGGGACCGTCTTTGGGACCAGCAGCCACAGCACCGCTGCGAGCACCAGCTCGGCCGCGGCGGCAAGGAAGAACACGGCGCGCCACGTCCCGAAGACCTGCGCGACCACGCCGCTCACCGTCCTCGCGAGCAAGATCCCGAGCAGCAAGCCCGACATGACGAAACCCGTGGCCTGGCCCCGGCGCTCTGGCGGCGCCAGATGGGCGGCGAGCGGGACGGCCAGCATCGCCGCCGTGGCCGCGACGCCGACGAGGACCAAAGCGGCGCAGAGCATCGTGAAATCCTGAGAGAGCCCTGCGGCCACGAGCGCCAAGGATGCGGCGGCGACCATGCCTGCCAGCAATTTCTTCGTGCTGACCACATCGCCGAGCGGCACGATGAACAACAGCCCTGCGGCGTAGCCGATCTGCGAACCAGTGACCAAGAGTCCGGCGAGCCCGATGGACACGTGCAACTGGTCCGCGATCACACGCAACAGCGGCTGCGCGTAGTACAGTCCGGCCACAGACGCGGCGGCGACGACGCTGAGCAGGAGCAAAAGCCCCGAGGAAAGTCCCGCGCGGATCGCCTCGGCCCCCGCTCCCCGCGCAGTCCTCGCAAAAGATTTTGGTTCGACCACGCGCATACTCTACCGGGGTAGGCTCACATCATCAGGCGATTCTGCAAGAGGTCATCCGTTGCCTCGGCGGCGGCGCAACAACGCCGCGCCGCCGAGCAAAAGGACCAGCAGCGCGACCGCGCTGGCAATCGCCCAGTCCTGCTGCCACCACGGCGTGGTGGCGACGCCTGGGCGATGGGCCGTGCCTTTGGTTTTGTTCACGAATGACTCGTCTTTGCGGACGTGCAAATCGCCGTCCGCCGCCACCGCGCCGGTGTCCTCGCGAAGGAGGAACGGCTCGGTCCGGGGCGGGTCGGCGAAGTCGAACATCGCGTCGATCGGGTTGGCCCGCCCGTCGAAACGGTCCGGCCCGAGCCGTCCGAGGCCCCAGTTGTCCTCGATGAAACGAGTGACCGAAGTCTGTTCGGTGCTGGTGTGATCGACGAAATTGCGCTTCGAGTAGGGCGAGATGACCAGCAACGGCTGACGGGTGCCGGGCCCGCAGCGGTCTTGCTGGCCGGCCAGGGGCGGATGGCTCGCGGCGAAGTCCGCGCACCACCGCTCGTCCTTGCCGTCGTCCTGGGGGTACGCGCCAGGGTTGCTCGAACCGTTGAGCAATGTCGGAGCCAAGTGGTCGTACCAGCCGTCAGAGTCGTCGTATGCGATGACGACCGCCGTGTCCTTCCAGGACGAGGACTGCTGCACAAGGTTTGTCCAGTGCGCGATGAAGTGGCCCTCGTCCACCGGATCCGAGTATCCGGCGTGCCCGTCCTGGTACTGCCCCGGTTTGAGGAAGCTCACCGCGGGCAGCGAACCCGCGTCCAAAGCGGCCTTGAAGTCCTCCAGGTCGTACTGGTGGTTCGCCTGCCCGTCCCGGCCGACCTCCTGGACCGAGGCGGGCGGCGTGTGGTGCTGGTTCGCGGTCTGGCGGAAGTACTGGAACGGCTGGTGGTGCGCGGAGTAGTCGTCTGCGGCGTTGCCTGCGACGTTGCGGTGCCCCGTCTTGCAGATCGCGCGCACTTCGTCCCGGCTCGAAGGGCGGAAGCCGCCTTGGAACCAACCCCAGGTGACCTGCTTGTCGTTCATCAGGTCGCCGATGTTCTTCGTGCCGTCGGCATACCCGGCGAGATTGTCGTCCGCCGAGGCGTCGTTGCCGTTCGAGCAGTCGTCAAAGGCGGGGTCCGGGTCGTACACCAACGTGCCCGTCCCGTCCGGGCCCGGCGCTTTGACGAACCTGTCGGGCTTCGCCGTCTGCCGCCGAGTCCGCGGGTCGAAGGAGCGCACCCCGTAGGTGGTTCCGGCCACCAAGTTCAGGTGGCCGGGGGTCGAGGGGCCGAACACAGAGCTGTAGCTGTTGTCGTTCAGCGCGTAGTGCTGCGCGTAGTTCCACAAGGCCGCCACCGTGTTCCCGTCGTAGTACCCCATCACCAGGCCCCTGGCCTCGTGCATGTTCTTGCCCGCGCTCGGGCAGCGGTCCTTGCTGGTGTTCTCGACGGCCTTGTCCATCGCGCCGCCGTTCGCGGCGCGCTGCTCCGCGTCGTAGAGGTGGATCTGATCGCACGTGACCGCCTGGTCCGGCGCGAGGCGGAACGGCTTCTCCGAGTTCGGGTTCGCCTCGCCGAGGAGCCCGTCGTGCTCCAGCGTGCGGACGTCCGTCGGCGTGGCCGGATCAGCGACGAACGCTGGCGCGGGCTCACCGGAGCCCTGCGTGCTCTCCCCTTCGATGTTCGCGGCGTGCGGGTACGTGGCGAAATAATGGTCGAAAGAGATGTTCTCCGGAAAGATGACCACGAGGTGCTTGATCGGGGTGGACGTCGACGCGGACGCGGACGCGGACGGGGCAAGCGGGAGCGAAAGCGCCAGAGCCGACGCGATCGCGAGGCGCAAAAATCTCATACGACCCTTCCTTGCCGTCGTTGCGGGGCCACTGTAACAGCACTCGGTGACCACTTCGGTCCACGCAGATCATTGCAACAGGGCACGCCCGAAATAATCCCGCTCGTCGCGCACCCCGGGGAGCGCGAAGAAGTAGCCGCCGCCATACGGTCGTATGTAGTCAACGAGCGGCTCTCCCGCGAGCCTTCGCTGCACTGTGGCGAACTGCTCCGCGATGTCCTGCTGGTAACAGGTGAAAATGAGGCCGAGGTCCACATTGCCGTTCGCGTCGACGCCTCGGGAGTAGTTGTAGGCGCGGCGCAGGATCTGCGAGCGGGCGGTCTGCGGGCTGCGCGGGTTCGCGAGGCGGATATGGCTGGTCAAGGGGATCGCCTTGCCAGCGGGGTCGCTCGCGTAATCAGGCTCGTCCGATTCGGTGTTCCCGGTCAGCGGCGCCCCGCTCGCGCGGTCCCTGCCGAAGATCTGCTCCTGCTCCTCGATGTTGATCCGGTCCCAGAATTCGACGAGCATCTTGATCAGACGCACCACTTGGTAGCTCCCGCCTCGGGTCCACGGCTGATCGTCCGCGGCCGCCCACACGAGACGGGCCATCTCCTTCGACGAGGCGGTGTCCGGGTTCGCCGTGCCGTCTTTGAAGCCGAAGTGGTTGCGGGGGGCTCCATCCGGACGGGCGGGGCTCGTGAACCCGTCGAGCTTCCAGTTCAACTGCATCGCCCCCCTGGTGTGCCGGGCGAGGTCCCGCAAAGCGTGCAACGCCACGTCCTGGCTCTCGGCAGCGATGACGAGGCTCAGGTCGCCGTGGCACCACGCCGGGTCGAGGTCGTCGTCGGGGAACGCCTCCATAGTGCCCAGCCGGGCAGGTTTGCGGTCAGCGAGACCGAAGCGCTCGTCAAAGAGTGAAGCCCCGACGCCGAGGGTGACCGTGAGGCCGCGCGGCGCGGGGGTGGGTCCGAGCGTGCCGGAGTCGGCGGGAACCTCGCCGACTCCGGTGGACGGCGCCGCCGCGCCGGAGACGAGCGCGCGAACCCGGGCGGTCATCGTTGTGAAGAGCTCGACCAGGCCGTCGCGCTCGGCCGCCATCACATTCGCGCTCGCGACGATGGCGGCTGGGGCGGGCGGGGCGAGGACCCCCGGTTGGTGCTCGCCGAAGAACGCGACAGGCATCGCGGTTCCGGCTCGTCGCTCTGGGCCCCGGCCAGCCGCCGCGACCGCCCCGGCGGTGGCCAAAGCGCCGCCGAGCAGCAGCGCCCGGCGCCCGAGGTCCGGCTCGTTCATTCGCGCCTCCGGATATCGCAGATCGCCGCAACTGGGGCGAGGTCTTCGGCGAGCTGGCTGAACACCGCGTTCAAGCGTTGTCGTGGCGGATGGCCAGACACAAGCGCCTGCGCGGAGACAAGCTCGGCGCGCAACGCCGGGAGGGCGGAATACCTCGTCCGCAGGAGCGGGTCCAAAAGGTCGAGGAGTTTTGTCACACCATCGAGGTTCGCCGCAAGGGTGGCCAGCGCCGTGTGCGAGCCGTGGTCGTCCCTGCCGCTCAATGTCTTGTCGATGGAGTCCTCGACGATCTCATGCGCGCGCAAGCCCAGCGCGAGCGGATCGACTTCGGCCTCGGGGAAGCTGTCCGCGAGGGCGTCGACCGCCTCGGTGAGCGTGCGCGACGCGTCTGCCGCGTCAGCGCCCCTCCAGAGCGCGTCCTCGACGCTCGCGAAGCCGTCCTCGACCGCCTGCCCCTGGTCGCCGAAGGCGTCGTAGGCCGCGCCGAGCGTCTCGTAGAGCCTGTGCGCGGCTGTCCAGCTCCGTTTCCCTGCAGCTCCGCCGACGGCGATTGCCGCAGTCTGCTGGCGCAACTGCGGCAACAGACCGGCGACCCAGTGCTCGTACTCCCGCGCGACAGGGTTGAGGTCTTGCATGCTGACCGCGGCAACCGCTTGCTGGTCCCCAGGCGCCCCGACCACTTCGAAAGGCTCGCTGTACATGACGCGCTGTTCTTCGAAATAGCACGCGTAGCGGTAGCGCCCGCCGGCCAACCTCGCGGTGGCGGCCCGAGCCGTCGCCGGGGCGACTGGTTCGAGCTCGAAGACCGCAGCAGGACTGTCGGCGAGGACGATCCGCAGCTCCAAAGGGGCGGCGGAAGTATTGGCGACGACCATCACCTGCTCACCGGGGCGGGCCGCCGGATCGCGCACACAGCCGTCCCCGATTGCCCGCACCTCGGTCACGGGCAGCCCCGGCCACGAGACCGCCCACGGCGGCCGCGCCGGTCCCGCAGCACCGGAGCAGCCCGCGAGCAGAAGCAAGAGGCACCCTGCGAGAGAGGACTGTTTGAAGATCACGCTGTGCTCGTCACCAGCACAAAAACGGAAAAGAGCTGTCGACATTTCTTCGGGGACTCGCCGAGCAATGCCATGCGCTCAGTTTACCTATTCGAGCGGCGCGCGCCAGACGAGCTTCGCCCCGCCGAGCGGGGACGCCGTCACGGCAAAAGAGCCGCCCGCTTCGTTCGCTCGTTGCTCGAGATTCTTCAATCCGCTGCGGCGGATCTGTTGCGCAATGCCAACCCCGTCGTCGGACACCTCGATCACAAGCTCGTCCGCCACAGACACCTCGACCAGGATCTCCGTGCCGCCGCAGTGCCGGACAGCGTTGGTCACCGCCTCGCGCGCGACTGCCTCCGCGTGCTGGGCGAGCGGCGCGGCCACAACGCCGAGCGGACCGCTCAACCGCGAAGTGACGCGCATCCCCGAGTCGCGAGAGATCTCCGCGAGGATGTTCTGCAGCGTCGCCCGCAGGCTGGCAACCCCGGAACCATCTGGTTGGAGCTCGAAAATGGTGGCCCGGATGTCCTGAATGACTTCGTGCAACCGGTCGATGTGGTCGTCAAGGCGGGCGGGGAGCTCCGGTTGCAGCGCCATCCGGCGCGTGCCCTGCATGCCGAGGCCGATCGCGAAGAGACGCTGGATGACATGGTCGTGCAGATCTCTGGCGATCCGTTCTCGGTCGGCGAGCAGTTCGAGTTCCCGCCTGGCCTCCTGCTGGATCGACCAGCGCAGGCCGAAGGCGGCCTGCTCGGCGAAAGAAACCAGAAGCCGCAGCTCTTCCTCCTCAAAGGGAACCGCCCCCGGCGCGCGGGCGACAAGGAGCGCCTTCAACCGGACTTGTCCGGTGCGCATCGGCGCGATCAGCACGGGGCCAGCGCCGGGGGCTGCCTCGCCCGCTCCGAATCGCCTCGCCTTCCCGTCTTGGGCCATCGCGCGCAACCGCGCTTCGTCCAGCCGGGCCAGGCCCGGCGGCGCGGTCCCCCGGCGCACGGCGACCCCGAACGGCTCGGCCTCCGACTCGACAACCAACACGGCCGCGAACGAGCACTGCATGAGGCTCAACGCGCGCTCGGCGACCAGGCGCAGCACCTCACGGCGCGGCGTTTGCGCGAGAATGGCTTCGGTCACCTCTTTCGTGGCCTCCAACCAACCACGCCTGCGCCGTGAGTCCTCGTAGAGCCGAGCGTTGTCGACAGCGACGCCCGCAGCGGCCGCGAGCGCGAGGACGAGCCGTTCGTCCTCGTCGGTGAACATGCCGCCGCCGCGCTTTTCGGTGAGATAGAGCCTGCCGAAGACCATGCCGCGCGCGATGATCGGCGTTCCGAGGAAAGACCGCATCGGCGGGTGGCCTTCGGGGAAGCCCACCGAATTCGGATGGTCCTTGATGTCGGAAAGCAACAAAGGCTTGTGCCCCTCGATCACCGCGCCGAGCACACCGCGCCCCAACGGCAAATCCCCGATCTGCTTGCGCGTCTGCTCATCGATCCCCTCGTAGATGAATTCGGAGAGCATTCCGTCCTCGCGCACGACCCCCAGCGCCCCGTATTCACAGTCCACCAAGCCGAGGGCCGCTCGCACGATCGCGCGCAGCGTCGCCGGAAGATCGAGGCCGGAGGAGACCGCGAGGACGGCGTCGATCAGAGGGCTCTGCCCAGTCGTCAGCAGAGCGTCACGTCGCGCGCGCGCAGGGCCTTCGGATGTCTCCAGCTCGGCTACACACCTTTCTCCCGCATCCCCGCCCCGCCGCTCACCGCGATCACAGCGGCTTGCGTCCGACGCTCGACGCCGAGCTTGCCCAAGAGCCTGGAGACGTAATTGCGCACTGTCTTCTCGGCGAGGAACATCCGCTGCGCGATCTGACGGTTCGTCAGGCCCTCCCCGATCAGATCGAGCAGCACGCGCTCCTGCTCGGTGAGGCCCGCCAACGGCCCCGGCTCGGGCTTGCCCGCCCGCAGCTGGCGGATCAGCGCTTCTGCCGCGCGGTTGTCGAGCAAGGAACGGCCCGCGCCGACAGCGCGCACCGCCGCGACGAGATCCATTCCTTTGACGTCCTTAATGACATACCCGGCCGCGCCAGCGAGGATCGCGTCGGTCATGGCTTGCTCGTCGGTGAACGAGGTGAGCATGAGACAACTGATCTGCGGCAGTTTGGAGCGAAGTTCCCGGCAGAGTTCGACCCCGTTCCCGTCCGGCAGACGCACATCGAGCACAGCCACGTCCGGAGCGGCGGCGGGGACGCGCGCGAGGGCTTGGGCGACGGAGCCCGCCTCGCCCACCACGGAGAGGTCTGGCTCTTGCTCCAGCAGGTCGGCGATTCCCCGACGGACCACCTCGTGATCGTCCACCAAGAACACAGAGGTCCGCCGACTCGCCGTCACGGCGCTGATTCTCTCATAGGCGCTGCTGCTCTCATCGGCCGCGCCCGTGATGTTTCTCGGACGACGACGGCCGGGTCGTCTGCGAGTGGGTCATGGTGCGTTCCTTTTTCCGCCGCCGCGCTCCGCGCCTTTCTTCGGGCGTTTTGGCCGCGCCTGAAGCTTTTTCGTGGAAGCCTCCTCAATTCTATGTCGCGCGCACAAGGTCGCGCAGGAAACGAACGCCCTCGTCCGCGAAGGACGAATGCCCTTGTGCCGCCCACGGCGTAGCCTGGGGGTGTGGCGCAACCAACGGCACTGCATCCCCGCCGTCTCGTTCTGTCCTCAGACGAGCTCGGGCACCTGGTCCAACTGCTGGACATCGAGCTGCCGCCGAGCTGGCAGCCCGGCGCTCCCGAAGACCCAGCAGCGCAGAAGAAGGGGCTCATCGCGCAGAAAGCCCTGTTGAGCGAAGGAACCGGAGCCGTGGCGGTGCACCCTTCGGTGGCGGCGAACCTCCAAGTTCTGGACCATCCGCGAGCAATGCTCGCGACCACAGCCCATATCGGCTCGACCGCCGTGCACTGCCTGCACGCGGTCGCCGGCGTTTTCGGCGCGTCGCTTTTCCGCCTTGACGGGAAAAAATTAGAACTCTCCTTCTTCCGATCCGTCGAACTCGGCAAAGAGCTCCTTCGCGCGGTGCCGCCCGAACCAGAGCATTCGGCCCAGCTCGCGACACTCTTCGGCGACGAACCGCCCGAGCGGTTCGTCGGAGCGCTGCCGCTCCGCGCTCTTGAAGAGCTGGGCCTCGCTGTGACGCTGCGCTCGGCAGACCCCCCCGGCGTGGGCGCGGCGCTCGAGGCGCTCGCCCTCCCCGAAGAACAACACCGCCTGGCGAGCCGCCTCGCCGAGCAGACCGACGGCCTGCTCACCTGCGACATGACCGGACACTCGGGCAACGAGCCGATAGCCGACCGCATTGTCTGGCTGCACGCGGGCGGGGCGTGGACCGGACTGCGCCCGTCCGACGGCGGGACTGGGGAGCGGCTCGTGCAACTCGAACCTGTCCAGCCAGGGTCTTTGGGAGTCTGTGCAGCAAGTTTTCTCGCTTCGGCCCTTTCTTGAAAAAGCAACGGAACCAAATGGGGCGAAAAACCGTCTCATATCTTGAGAAGACATGTCGTGTCGGTCTAGAATGGCAACGCGACAACTCGGTCAAGGGACGGAGAACTCAGGATGCCCTTTTATGGCAACCCGGACGACCTCGAGCGGATCGCCTCGGAGATCAACGCAGACGCCTCGCACGTCCGTGACCGCGCGACAGAGCTCGTGAACCGGGCCGGGAGCATGCAATGGCACGGGGTCGCGGCAGACCGGTTCCGCGAGCTCGCCAGAGAAGACCGCGACAAACTTTTCGAGGCCGGGGACGGCTTGGACCACGCCGCCGACGAGTTGCGCAAACACGCCGGGACGGTTCGGGAGCGGCTGGCGCTCATCAGCAAATTCGAGAACCAAGTCAGCGACTGGTTCCACAATGCGGTTTCCTGGTTCAACAACGCGGTGCACGAGGTCGCGAGCGGGGTGAAATCCGTGTGGAACCATTTCTTCGGCAGCGAAGAGTCCCGGCCCACCGAGCCCTGGTCGGGATTGCGGTACGGCCCGGACAACCTCCCTGAGGCAGGGCACAAGGACTGGATCGAAGTCGGCGAGTACATGCAGAAGAACGGGAAAATCTCATGACCGTCCCGACGGGGACCGATCCTGGCATCACCAACATCAAGGTCTCCGGCGGAGCCGGGGGCGCCTCGGCCGTGTACGAGGACTTCGGCGCGATGGGCAGGCTGACCGACGAGGTCGGCGGGGACTCGCTCGCAACAGCGGGAAAAGGCCATAAGTACCTCGTGGACCCGAACGTCGTTGCCTCCGCGGTCCTCGACCCAGTCGGCGCGGCCAAATTCGAGAGCGCGATGCTCGGCGCCTTGGACGGCCCGAAGGGCCTCACGGCCGTGGCCGGAACCATTGAGCTGCGCTCGGCGGCGCTGCGCGCAGCAGAAGCCGGGTACCAGCTCGCGGACGAGGCGAGCGCCAAACTGCTCGAAGACTTGCAATGGCTCGCCGGCGCGGCGGCCCTCCCCGTGTTGCCCGCCGCCATCGCCGCAGCCCTGCCAGACGGAGCTGCCTATGCCCTCGCCGAGCTCATCAAAAACGGCGGCGACGTCAGCAAGCTCAAGGACGACGCGGTCGCCGACCTGCAACGTCTCATCACCGAACACCCTGGCGTCGTCGACGCTGTCGTCGGCGGAACCCCTGGGGCACTGTCGCTCCTCCAAAAATTCCCTGTCGACTTGCAGCAAGGCGCGACCGAGATCGGCCTCCTCATGCCTGACGGCAAAGCCCACACTGAGAGCAAAGGCCGAGACCTCGACCCCACAGCGACCACTGTGCCCCGAAATCTCGGCGACGTCCTCGCGGAGATCAATCATCGCAACACCACTGCCGGAAACGACGGCAAAAACAACGGCCCAAATATCGACGTCCGCACAGTGACCGGCCCGGATGGGAAACCTCATTACATCGTCGACATCCCCGGCACCAAAGTATGGAACTCCTCCACACCGGGGAGCAATAACACCAACATCAACGACCTCGGCACCAATATCCACGGCGTCGCCGGTCAGGACACCGCCCTGCAGCAGGCCGTCGACCAAGCCCTCAGACAAGCCGGAGCGACGTCAACCGACCCTGTTATGCTCGTCGGGCACAGCCAGGGCGGCATCATCGCCGCAAACGCGGCAGCTGACTGGGTCAACGAGGGGAAATACAACGTCACCAATGTCATCACCGCAGGCTCTCCCGTAGGATTGGTCGACATGCCCTCCAGCGTGAAGGTCCTCTCGCTCGAAAACAGCGGCGACATCGTCGCGCACCTCGACGGCCGCAGCAACCCTGCCACCGGCAACTGGACCACCGTCACCTTCGACCACCAGACCGGCGCCGTGTTCGGGAACCACAGCCTCGGCGAACAGGGCTACACCGGCGTCGCGCGGCAACTCTCCGACCCCGGCAACCCCGCCAGCAAAAACCCCTCCGTCGCAGCCTTCAACCAATCCCTCGCCGAGAACGGCTTCACCACCGGGACATCAGTCGAGACACATCAGTACTACTCCACGAGAGTCCCCGACTGATGCGGCGGCCACCTCTGCTCCTCGCCCTCCTCTCGCTCGTCGGACTGATGGGCGGCGGATGCGTCAAGCCCGACGACCGAGTCGACCTGCTGGCGGCTCGGATCGTCGCACAGCTCAAAGCCGACCCTCTCGTCACAGACGCACAGTACCGCTACACCGCCCCGCAAGGCATTGACGACGCAGACCCGCACCTCACGTTCTCCATAGAAGTCTTGCCCGGCCATGCCGGAGCAGACGAGTGGAAACCCCAGACGCGACGTGTTGTGGAAGAGGTCTGGAAGACCCCCGCGCGATTGAACCAAGTGAAGGTCGTCTTCAACACGCGTTCGGCGGTCGGGGCCAGCCCGGAGCAATCCGACGGGGCGGGCACCATGCAGCAACCTCTGTTTCAAGTGCAAGTGAACTTGCTCTTCAACCCCGCGAACACAGTGCAGCCGAGCGCTGAGCCAACGTTCTCCGTTGAGCCTCGAATCGCAGAACGGCACCTGGACGAATGGCGGTTCGCACAGGAGCTTCAACGCGATCTGTACGCCACATACGGCCCGCACAAAACCTCATAGGCCTCCGGTTCCCGGCCTGTTTGCGACAGAGCGAAGAATATGCCCGCGAATTCCTCATCTCCCCTATCCAATTATCCGGGGCGACATCGTCACGCACCTCGACGGCCGCAGCAACCCGACCGCTGTCACCGCGACGAGAGCCACTGGCCGATGCGACGACCACCTCTGCTCCTCGCCCTCCTCTCGCTCGTCGGACTCATGGGCGCAACAGCGTGCTCGGACAATCGAGTTGCAACACTCGGCCAGCGGGTGGTGTCGCTGCTCAAAGCAGACCCGGCTGTCGCGAGCGTCGGCTACGGGTACGAGTCCCCAGCCGCGATCGACGCGCCATATGAACCTCCCTACCTCGCCTTCTTCATCCATCTCAAACCCGGACGGCAGGACATCGCAGACGCGAAGCCGTTGATCCGCAGCGCAGCAGAAATCGTGTGGCAGACCCCGGCGAAGCTCAAGTCTCTCGTCATGGAGTTCTCCCCCGCCGTTCTGTCCTCCGCACCTGAGGACCAAGCGCCTGCAGACCTTTTTCAGGTTGTCGTGCCGATGAGTTCCACCCCAGCGCCGAAAGAGAGAGCCGCTGACGCTCAAGAGTCTGCATTGCGCGACTTCGTCCACGCCCTCCAGCAGGAGCTGCAAGCCACATACGGCCCGCACAAAACCTCATAGGCCTCCGGTTCCCGGCCTGTTTGCGGTATAACGAAGAGCATGTCCGCGAACTCTGCCCTCGCCTATGCGATTGTCCGGATTGCGCTCGGTTTGGATTTCTTCTGCCACGGATTCTTCCGGCTGCTCACCTTGGGCGCATTCCACGAGCGCGTGGTCGAAGGATTCGCCAAAGCCCACTCCCCGCTGCCCCACGCCCTGGTCTCGCCGTACGCGTTCGCGATCTCTTTTTTCGAAGCGGCAATCGGAGCGCTGCTGCTGATCGGGCTCGCGACCAAGCCAGCCCTGATTGCCACCGCCCTGCTCATCCTGAGCTTCATGTTCGGATCAGGCTCCGAACAAAAATGGACCGCCGTCTCGACGCAACTGCTCTACGCGGTCATTATCGCAGGCCTCGTTGCCTTCCTCGCGCAGAACCACTATTCCGTCGACCGGCTCCTCGCGCGCAACGGCGATCGCGGGCCAGCCGCCAAAGGCACTGAACGCTGAACACGAAGGGCCCGCGAGCCAGATCCGGCAAACCTCACACCGTTGGGCCGGATGAAGAAGATCGCGACGAGGCCCAGGCGGCGAGCGCCCCGCTCATCGCGATCACCGACCCTGACAGCAGCGCTGGCGCGAGGGCTCCCGCGCCGTGCGCCCCGACCAGCGCGCCGAGCAGCGGCGGGCACACGACGGCCCCGGCCATCGCGGCAGCAACGATATAGGCGAACGCGGGTCCGTGCGCGTACCCGGTCTGCGCCAACCAGGTCAACCCGTTCGGGAAGATCGGGCCGATGAAAAGCCCCGCCAAAAGATACGCCCAGACTGTCGCGGGGCCGTAGCACGCCAGAGCGACAGCAGCGGTCATCCCAGCTGCGCTCGCGATCACCAGCGCAGCCGCAGACACGCGGTGCGCGAGAGGCGCGGCGAGGAAGCGGCCGATCACCATGGCGAGCCAATAGCCGGACGTCGCCAACCCCGCAACCGCCGGGCTATGGCCCAAATCAAGCAACCGGACCGGCTCCCAGCTGCCGATCCCAGACTGCACGGCGAAGTGAGCGATGTACAGCACGAGGAAACCGCCCACAACGGCCAGCGCAGAACCGGACAACCGTTCGGACCGAGCCGCGTCCCGCGCCGACTCGCCGGGAGTCGGACGAGGTCGCACGCCGCGCAACGTCGCGAGCCCCACCAGGCAGATCACGCCCACGCCCACGAACACCCACCGGTAACGGCCCGAACCGACGACGGCGACGAGCGCCGGAGCCGCCACAGTGCCGATCCCGAAGCACGCGTGCGCGATATTGACCAAGGCAGGGCCGCGCTCGCCGTGGCCGATCAAAAACAATTGGGTGACCAGCGCGTCGCAACCGCCGAGCCCAAGGCCCGCCACAACAGCACCAGCGAGCGTCAGGCCCCACGACGGAGCCAACGCGATCACGACAGATCCGACGACCACCAACGAGAGCGACGCCGCCAGCGCGAAACGATTGCCCCGCCGCCGGAGCACAGGCTGCACGGCGACCGCGCCGACCACAGCGCCCAGCGACTGCAACGCGAGCCCGCTGCCAGCGGCAGCGTCGGACAAGCCGAACTGCGCCTTCCATTCTGGAAGAGCAGGACCATAGACAGCGAGCAGAGCGCCCACGCCGACCATGGCCGCGCACGCCCCCGCCGTGGCAGCGCGTGTGAACAACTCAGGCACCAAAACCTCCAGGCAACGCGTCGTCTCGCGACCAGATCAAAACCGAGCGTCCTGCTCTCGTGATAACGGCGAGCACGAGTCGCCGAACCGCTCATGGCGGTGTTGGGCTGTTGTGAAAACCCTAGCAAAACGCGCATCGGGAACCGTCGCCCCGCAACAGAAAAACAAACGTCCCGCAGCAGCGCGCACAAGCACCACGCTCAAAAGCCCCCGAACCGTCCCTGCTGCCCACACCGGGCATCGCAATTTCCTTGCCCACGCCTTCGGACATTATGCTTGAGCCCGTGATGTCCTCAGCTGCTGGCGCGCTCGCGCGGTGGATCTCCCCATTCCTGGCGGTCGCGGCCGTCGCCGCCCTCGATTGCGCTGCTGGCGCGCATTGTTTTGCCGACCCGGATCCCGATGCGGCGGCGCACGACAGCGCTGACGACGCAGCCCAAGAGAACCCGCCAGACAACCCGCCTGCGCAGGCACGGGCAACTGACGGGGGCAACCCCTTCGCCGACGTGCCCCTCTACGTGAACCCCACCTCCGCCGCATTGCGCGCCGCAAACAGCGCCGAGCCGCCGAGCCCCGAGCTCACCACGATCGCCAACACCCCCCAGGCGTTCTGGATCGACGAAGCGGTGCCCTTCTCAGTGGTCAATGGCTACTTAGGCGGCGCGTGGGCAGCGGGAGCCATGCCCGTGCTCGCCATCTACGCGATCCCGCACCGCGACTGCGGAAGTTTCGCGGCGGGCGGGTTCGCGACCGGCGCGGCCTACAAAGGCTGGATCGACTCCGTCGCAGACAGCATCGGCGCGTCCCCCGTCGCGATCATCCTGGAACCAGACGCCCTCGACATGGCCGACTGCCTCTCCCCCGACCAACGCGAAGAGCGCTTCAGCCTGATCCGCTACGCCGTCGACACGCTGACCCGCGACCCCGCCGCAGCCGTGTACATCGACGGCGGGCACTCGCGCTGGCTGCCCGCAGAGGAAATCGCCTCCCGGCTCAACCAAGCCGGCGTCGACCACGCGCGGGGGTTCAGCCTCAACACCTCCAATTTCTTCACCACCGAAGAGGAGACCGACTACGGCGAAGCTGTGTCCGGCATGACCAATGGCGCCCATTATGTGATCGACACGGGCCGCAACGGCACCGGGCCAGCCCCCGAAGCGCCGCTCAGCTGGTGCAATCCCAGCGGCCGGGCCATGGGGGCCCAACCCACCACAGACACCGTCGGCGAGCACGCCGACGCGTACCTGTGGGTCAAGCGCCCCGGCGAGTCCGACGGAGCATGCAACCGGGGAGACCCCCGGGCAGGCGTCTTTGTCAACCAGTACGCCATCGACCTGGTCCGCAACGCCGGGCATTAGGTTTGCGCGCCGAGCGTCACAGCCCATCCGCACGAAGCGCGCACAGCCGACACAGCGTCCGCCTCGGCTGCAAGAGGATGCTCCTTGGCAGCGCTCCTCGTCGTTGGGCGGACAAGGCTGAGAGTTGCCGATCACGCAATAGGTATCGCGGAGTCGGCGCTCGACGAGGCGGTGTTGGTGCTCTCAGTCGTCAGTCGGATTGCCGCTGAGGCTCGTCGGTTGTCATGGGGCTGGGCCACTCGGCGGGGGAACCGCGCAGTGGCGATATGTCGGGAAGTGGTTTCTTGCAGAGTTTTCTGGCCTGTTTGGGAGTCATGCCCAGGGTTCTCAGCAGGTGTTCGGCAACGGCGTCCACAGTGGCTTCGGTGTCACGTTCGGGCTGCTCCCGCAGGAGTGTGGCCAAGCCGACGAACGCGCCTCCGGCGATGGCGAGGCCCAGTTCCGGGTCGGCGATAGTGAACCGTTCTTGGTCGATGGCGGCGGTGATGTCACGAAGCGCTCTGGGCGACAATCCGCGATTCGACATGATGAGCGAGCCGCAGTGCGCGAGCAGCAACGCGGCCTCTTGGGGGTGGTGGCGGAACAGCCGCCCGCTCAAACGATATTTGGCCGCGAAGGCCTCGGCAGGATCCGAGATGGAGCCGGTGAGGCCGTCGAGCAGGGCGCCGAGATCGTCAAGGGCCTTGTTCAGGGCCGCCTCGAACAACTCTTCCTTGGTCGAGAAGTGGTTGTAGAAGGAGCCCATGCCCACATCGGCCGCTTGGGTGATCTCCAAGATCGGCACGTTCGTTCTGCCTTGCGCGATGAAGCCTTGGGCCGCCCGGACCAGAGCGCGACGAGTACGCAGCTTGCGCCGCTCCAAGCGGCTGGCTGGCGTTTTCGGCGATGCGCCAACACTACGGTCAGGCAGATCCATAGGCCCAATATAGCAGCCGACGGCAATACTGAGGATATCGTCAGAAATATTGACTCGGCATCCGACCGTATGCGACGATTTCCTCAGAAGAAAACGATTTCTTCAGCAAGAGACGATTTCTTCAGAAAGGCAGAGGAGGCGCACGTGGCACAGGCAGTCACACCGCGGCACGACGGACACAAAGGCCTGCACAGCGAACACGGCGCGCAGCGGGGCGAACATCCGGGGCGGGCGAAGGACCCGATCATCCGGGTCGCCGACATCGCGTGGTTGGAATTCGACAAGCCCGACCTCGTCCGCGCGGAGGCGTTCGCCCGCGCCTTCGGGTTCGGCGTCGCTGTGCGTGCTCCGCAGGAATTGCATCTTCGCGGCACCACGGCCGGTTCGCCGTGTGTGATTGTGCGACGCGGAGAGCGCACGCGGTTCGCCGCTCTGGCGTTGCGCGCCGCCGACGAGGCCGACGTCCTGCGGCTGGCCGACAAAACCTGCGCCCCGTTGCACCCGCTTCCCGAATCCATTGGCGGAGTGTCGGTCCACTTGACCGACCCCAGCGGCATGGCGGTGAAGGTCGTCGCCGGCACGCACGAGTTGCCAGCCCAGCCCGCGCAGGCGCCGCAGGCCTGCAACACGGGACCTGGCGCCGCGCGGATCAACGCGCCGGTGCGTCCGCCCCAGGCGCCGGCCCGTGTGCAGCGCCTGGGCCATGTGGTACTGCAGTCCACCACGTATCTGAAAACGCTCAACTGGTACCTGGACACGTTCGGGATGATCGTGAGCGACTTCCTGTTCTTCCCCGGGCAGCGCGACCGCGGGCCCGCGATGAGCTTCATCCGCTGCGACCTCGGGTCCGTCCCGACCGACCACCACACCCTCGCCTTGGCGCTCGGACCGGCCAACCGCTACATCCACTCGGCGTACGAGGTCAGCGACCTCGATGCGCTGGCGGCCGGCGGCGAATACCTCAAAAAGCGCGGCTATTTCCGATCCTGGGGCATAGGCCGGCACATTCAGGGCAGCCAGCTGTTCGACTACTGGCGCGACCCGGACGGATTCCTGGTCGAACATTTCACCGACGGCGACATGTTCGACAACACGCTGGAACCCGGCTGGGCGCCATTCACCGCATCCGGCCTCGCGCAGTGGGGACCTCCGGCCACCAAGGACTTCCTCGACGCTCGCCCGCGCGACGTGCGCCGCCAAGCGAGCTCGATGTTCAGCGCCCTGCGCGACGACAACGAATTCGATCTCAACCGGCTCATCGGCCTCCTGAAAGTTGCTGCCTCATGACCATTTCCATCCTGCGCACGACAGACGGCTGGTGGGCGCAAACCCCCACCGGCGCCGCCCGGATCAGCACGTCCGCTGCCAGCACCAGCGAACTCCTCGCCGACCGCGCGGCCGTCGAGGCCGCGGCGGCGGCAGAGGATTCTGTCGCGCTCGACGAACTGGCGCTGCTGTCGCCGGTCACCGCCCCGTGCCGGGTGATCGCCCAGATGACCAACTTCGAATCACACGTCAGGGACGCGGGAATGAATCCGAAGACGGTGCCGCTGACGTTCTTCCGCAAGTCGTCGGCCTCGATCACCGGACCGTTCGGCGAGATCGTCCGCCCAGCGCACGTGCGACTCCTGGACTACGAAATCGAGATCGGCCTGGTGATCGGGCGCGAGGTCCCGGCCGGGTCGACGGTGACCGAGCAGGACTTGCCCGGCGTCATCGCCGGGCTGGTGATCACCAACGACGTGTCCGCCCGCGACATCCAACTCCCGCAAACCCAGTTCTACGAAGCGAAGTCGTATCCCACGTTCACGCCCGTCGGGCCGGCGCTGGTGCTCCTGGACGCCGCTGAACTGGCTCGTTTCAGCGAATTGCGGCTGCGGCTGAGCGTCGGCGGCGAAGAACGCCAGAACGCGCTCGTCGAAGGCGACATGCTGTACCGCCCGCTGCAGGCTCTGCAGTCGCTGACGCGGTTCCAAGACCTCGCCGCAGGCGACCTCGTGCTCACCGGCACCCCGGCCGGAACCGCGCTGACCGCCCCGCCCAAACCCATCGAGATGATCGGCAACCTGCTGCCGCCTGCCGTGAAATGGAAAGCGTTCTTCTCCCGTCAGGCCAAGAACCCGAAGTACCTGCAGGACGGCGACATCGTGGAGGCGTCGATCGCCACTGACGACGGCGCGATCAACCTGGGCGCGCAGCGGCTGTCGGTGCGTCGCGCATGAACGGCATGCTCCTGCCCGCAACGCGGCCGCCGGGCGATCTGGCTGGGTCGTTCGCGGTGAGGCACGGGGGCGGCGAACAATGACGCGCCCGGCGAGCCACGCGCCCACCGAACACGTCCCCGTCGTCGTTGTCGGCGGCGGCCCCACCGGGATCACCGCGGCGACCTTGCTCGCCCAATACGGTGTGGAAACCCTCGTGCTGGACCGGTGGCCGCAGGTGTATCCGCAGCCACGCGCTGTTCACCTCGACGACGAGGTGTACCGCATTCTGGCCCAGCTCGGCGTCGCCGCCGAGTTCGCCGAGATTTCACGACCTGCCCGCGGTTTGCGGCTCATCGACCGCAACATGGCGGTGCTTGCCCAGTTCGACCGCGATACCTCGCTGACACGCAATGGTTTTCCAGCGGCCAGCATGTTCGACCAACCTCAGCTCGAAGAACTGTTGCGCGCCAACCTCACCCGCTACCCGCATGCCCGGTTTCGCGGCGGCGCCGAGGTTCTTGCAGTGGCCGCGGACGCATGTCCCTTGCGCTTGCAGGTGCGCGACCGCACGAGCGGCCAAGACTCGGAGATAACCGCTGATTTCGTGCTCGGTTGCGACGGCGCCAACAGCATGGTGCGCAGCGCGATCGGTGCGACGATGCGAAACTTGAAGTTCGACCAGCGCTGGCTGGTGGTCGACATCGCGACCGAGACCGATCTGCAGCAGTGGGAGGGCGTGCACCAGCTGTGCGACGACCAGCGCGCCGGCACGTACATGCGCATCGGGCCCGCCCGCCACCGATGGGAATTCCAGCTTCTTGACCACGAATCGGTCGACGACTACGCCGCCCTGGCAGACCTGCGCCCATTGATCGCCCCTTGGACCCGGGATGTCGACGACGCCGATCTTCGGGTCATTCGGGTCGCCGAATACACGTTCCGCGCCCAGTTGGCCGACCAATGGCGCCGCGGCAACGTGTTCCTGCTCGGCGACGCCGCCCACCTGACCCCGCCGTTCATCGGCCAGGGCATGGGAGCCGGATTGCGCGACGCGATGAACCTGTCGTGGAAGATCGCCGGCGTGCGCCGCGGTGATCTGCCGCTGCGTGCGCTCGACAGTTACCAGGAAGAGCGTCGTCCGCACGCCCGTCACATGATCTCACTGGCGCTCAACATCGGGCGCGCGATGACATCTGGCGGTCGGCTCGGGACGGCCGCGCGCTCACTGATACTGCCGCGGCTGCACCTGGCGCCGGGGCTACGGACCAAGGTCGCCGATTCGCAGACCCCGCCCCTGCGGTCCTCCACGATGCTGCAACGCACCGTTGCAACGCGCGGCGTCGTCGGCCGCCTGTGCCCGAACCCGCTGCTCGAGAACGGCTCCCGCCTCGACGAAGAGCTCGGCCTTCGGTTCGGCGTGATCACCGCCGTGGCGCCGATCCCGTCGCAGCGCGAGATCATCAAGGCCCGCGGCGCGACCATGGTGCATGCCCCGGCGGGCTCCGAGTTGGCCCGATGGCTCCAGCGCCATCGCGTCACAGCCGCCGCGGTGCGCCCCGACCGCACCGTCAAGAGCGCCAGCAAAGACATCGCCGCGGTGTGCCGCAGCGTCCCACCGTTTCTCCTCGACCATCGCCCAACTGCCCCGTCAGACAAGCAATGCCCTCCGCGCACTGCGGCGAACTCGCCGGGATAACGTGGGCACGGTGTCCCGGCTTGCCAAAACACGCCGGGATGTCAGGTTGGAGGGCGGCCGGGAGGCGCGCCGATCAATTCCAGCGTGGCGCCGTCCGCGTCGTGCAGGTAGACGAACCGCGTTCCGCGCCGCGGCCCCTCGGTCAAGGACTGCGCACTGCCCGCCACAGCCCATCCGTACGAAGCGCACACAGCCGACACAGCGTCGACGTCGTCCACCTCGACTGCAAGATGCCACGATCCGATATCACAGGGCCGCGGCCGCAGCTCGGATCGGTCGCCGGGCGCTTGATACTGCAGCAGTTCGAGGCGGTGGCCAGCAAGATTGACCACGGCAACGTCGATTCGCGCCTGCGGCACCCCGGTGACCTCTGCGGCGAAGACTCCGCCGAGCTGGAATCGTCGTTCGATCTGGGCGCCGAGCGCCGAGCACCAGAAGTCGACGGACTGATCTATATCTCGCACTGTGATGCCCGTATGCGCCACCGCCCGCGCGAAACCCATGTCCGAAATAGTAGACGGACCCCGCCCTTCTCTGCGGCGCCATCGTGAGGCGTCCCGTTTCCCGGAGCCGAACTCCTAAGCGGCAGCGACCCAGCTATCCTCGCGCCAGTCGTCCAATCCGCCCTCGCGAAGCTCCGAACAGCCTGACCCACGGAAACCATGAAGGTGAATTTTCCGTGACGAACGCGGGGATTGTTCGTCGCGCCGCTTCCGACTGATCTTCGGCGACGGCATGATGGCGGGCATGGTCTCGAAGATCCGCGCGTCCATCATCGCCTCGGCACTGCTCGCCACTGTTTTTAATGCGCCTGCGGCGTTCGCGTGGGGCGCTCAGGGGCATGATGTGATCGGCGGGTACGCCGACAACCACCTCTCGCCCGAGGCGAAAGGGATCGTCGGACGGCTCTTGGTCGGGGAGAAGAGCCCGACATTGGCGGGGGTGGCGACGTGGGCGGACGACATCCGCTCCAACGACTCGGATCTGGGGAAAGAATCGGAGCCGTGGCATTTCGCGGACATCGCGGACAACAACTGCGTCTACACCCCCGAGGCCGGAGGCGGGCAGAACGTCGTGGAGGCCCTGCGGACGCAGACCGCGATCCTCGCGGACTCCACCAGATCGGACGCGGATCGGGCGCAAGCGTTGAAGTTCGTGGTGCATTTCGTCGGGGACGCGCACCAGCCGTTCCACGCCGGGTACGAGAGCGACCGGGGCGGCAACGACCACCCCGTCACCTACAACGGCACGCACACGAACATGCACTCCGTGTGGGACACCCGCCTCCTCGCCACCCTCAAACTCTCGAACCCCGCGCTGACGCAGCGCCTAGAGGCCACGCCCGACGACTCCCTGCCTGCCCCCGACGTGCAGAACGACCCCGTGACCTGGGTCGAAGAATCCTGCCAGATCGCCATCCACGCCTACCCGGACTCGGCCACCATCGGCAGCGACTACACCAACAAGTACCTCCCTGTCGCTGAGCAACGCCTCCACCTCGCAGGAGAACGCCTCACCCAGCTCCTCAACCATGTGCTCGCCGAGTAGTTCCGGGCTGGGCGATACTCAACCCTGCTTCAGGTAGAGGGCTTCGGCTTCGGCGACGACGCGCTCATGAGAGCGTGTCGCTCCTTCCTCGGTGTCGCCGCATATCAGCGTGGGTCGCTTATGCGGATTGTCGCCGACAGGTTTGACGAACGGGGTCGTCTCGGTGCGGAAGACGAACAGCCGCTGACCGGGCGGCAGCGGCGGCGCACCGGGCGGGAACGTGCTCGCAGGGAACCTGCCCTTCCACAGCGTCTCCACCCTGTACCGTTCGGTCTCGGTCACCCGAAGATGCGTGTACCGCCAGTCCCGGCGCAACTCCTCCCAACGCTCCCGCGTGATCTGCACGCTCTCCCGGTCGAAATAGAAGAACTGCTCCTCCTCGTCACTCACCCCGCCATCCTCCCACGCCCCGAAAATCCTCTGGGAAATCCGTGGTTCAGGCCCTCTGCCGAGAATCGAACTCGGGTACCCGCGAAAACGCCCCCGAACTGGACTCCCCTCGTTTCCGAAGTTGCGTCCCAGTTCAGGGGCATTTCGAGTTTCTCGGAAAACCGCTCTGAGTTTCCGATCCGCTCAGAGTGTGCGGATAGGGATTGCAGTTCAGAGGCCCTTCCTGAAACGCAGTTCCAGAGAATATTGTCGGAAATTCCAGAGAATATCCATCTTCCTCGACCAGTCTACCGACCGCTCCCGGCAGGGCTCTGATCCGCTCTCCCTCTCCCGCGTGCGTCGACCGGACTGTTGACTGTTTCTCGGTGTTTCTGCTGGCAGGGGGCGTTTGAGCCTTTCGCGCCGGAAATGAGCCGTATTTCCCAGAGAATTAAAACCGAGCGGAGACGCGGAAGGGCGGGCCGACAGATGCAAGTCGGCCCGCCCTCAGATTCTCGGGGTCAGGTTCTCGGCGGCGTCCTCGTCGGGGGTTTGCCGAGGATGCGTTCCAACTTCCGCATGCGCGCGGGGATGGACTCGACGTGCTCGGTCTTGTCGGCCCAGCTTTGTTAGGCGCGGTGGTTGGCGGTCGCGGCCATGAGCGCGATGATGACAGGCCAAGCCTGCGAGGCCGCGTTCCGCATGGACGAACGCGGCGAGCACGACACGGCGAAACTGTTATGGGCGGCAGCCAGTGAGGCCGACCAACAATCCGAAGGAACAGCGTGACCAGGATGAGCGGGATCGATTTCACCGACCCCTATTGGGGCGACGCCGTCTCAGGCGTCGAACCAGGATGGCGCCCCATCGTCCGAGAACTCGACCAGAAGCTGCGCGCTGCCGCGCCAGAGTTCGAGTACGCGCAGCTGAAGGAGAAATACGGGGGGCTCAGGGTGTACCTGCGTTTCCCCGAGAACATGCCCGCGCAGATTCGTGACCGAGCCCGCGAACTGGTCCGTGAGGCCGAGGAGAAAGCATCCCGGAAATGCGAGAACTGCGGCACTACTGGTCGACTCCGCGAAGACAGAGCCTGGGTCCGAACATTGTGCGACGAATGCGATGTTGAGGGCGAAGATGCAGGCCGGGTAGCTGATGGAAATCGGGGCGACAGGCTGCGGCGGCGCTGGCCGTGTGTCAGTCCACGCGCTGCGCTATCCGCGATCTGCGGTCCGGTCTTCTGGCAGCTCCGATCTGTCAGCTGTGCGATGATATTGACATGTCGAAAGCCGACGAATTGTATCTGATGCAGTTGGATTTCGGGAAGCGGGCCGAGGCGCTCAGGAAGTCCACCGACCAGAAGCTACAGGCGATTGTGGACGAGGAACGTCGTTCAGCGGACGAACGCGAAAGACGGGCCGCGCAAGAGGCCGCGTCGACCACGGAGGGGAAGTCGCGGGCGATGTGGGACGTGGACAGCCGGAAATACGGTTACTACGAGGACGAGGACTAGAGGAGTAGACGTGGCGAACATGGGCAACCCCGACGGGGTGCGCCAACTCGGCGACCTGTGGTCACAGGCGAGTGGCGGTTTGCACGACCAGGCCGCGCGCATCCGAGCCTCCCGGCTGCGGCCCGAACACTTCGGCCCGCGCTACGCGGAGCAGGCGGGAGGTGTTCGAGAGGGCTTCGAGCAGCTGGCTGGCACATGGAGCTCGTGGGGCGGGCACTGCGAGGGCTACGGCGGTAACCTGCACGCGGCGGTCGACTCGTACACGGGGACCGACGAGGGCAACGCCGCCGATCTGGACCTGAATCTCTGATGGCGGACTGGAGCGACGAGATCCTCGCCAGCGCGCAGTTCTGGCTGTTCGACGGCCCACTGGTCCCGGCGTTGCCGACGTTCCGCCAGTACATCGACAAGCTCAACCAGTACCGGCCCAGGCTGGAAGCACAAGACGTCAAATTTCCCAAGATCCTCGACCACGACGGCGTCTACTGGGAGACGGAGTACCACAAGGACGACAAGATCAACATCAAAGCGTTCCGCGACGACGCGGCGAACTTGCACACCGCAGGACAGGAAGTGCAGGCACAGCTCGACCTGATCCGGCAGACCGAGGACCTGCCCCACCACTGGAACGACAACGCCATGGACACCGCCCTGGAGAACTACAAGAACAACAAGACGCGCATGGACAACGACCGCGCCGGGCTCGTCGAGAAATCCCAAGAGATCGCCCAAATCGCCGAGAACATCGAGAAGACGCTGAAAGACAAGGCCACCACCGCGCAACACGAGATCGGCAACCTCGTGTGCTCGTCGTTGCGCAACAACCTTCCCGACTTCGAGACCCGGCTGCGCACCGGCTGCGAAGCCATGGAAGCCAACAACCAAGGCGGCTCCGGCCCCTTCGGGCTCGGCACCAACCAACACCGCTACCAACACCACGGCTCCGGCGGCGACACCTACGACTGGGGCGGGGCCGGGGAGAACTGGAGCGCCGCCGATGTCCGCAACGACCTCCGCAACAGCGTCGTGGGCGCCATCGCCACAGTCGCCCAAACCCTCGAAGATAGCAACAAAGCCACCGAAGACCACCTCCGGGACTGCTTCCAAACCCTCCTCACCGACCTCGGCGCGGGAGCGGGAGGGACAGGGTCGACAAATGGCGTCACAGAAGAGCAGCTCCACGAGATCTTCCCGTACCTCCCGATGGACAAAGTGCGCGAGTACCTACCTGGAATCAATGCGGCGATGCGAGATGCTGGCATCGAGACTCCCCAGCAGAAGGCCGCTTTCCTCGCCACGTTCGCGGTCGAGACCAGCGAACTTCAATTGATGAAGGAAAACAGGAATGAGCAGTCTTGCGAGGAGATGTACGGTCCAGAGTACGCTGGAAAGACATTCGGTTGGGACACCCCGAGAGACCCGGACACCCCGCCTAATTCAGCCATACCGCAGCCTTACACGAACACATCGGGGCAGCTCGGCAACACCCAACCCGGAGACGGCTACAAATACCGTGGGCGTGGCCCCTTTCAGCTCACCGGGCGAGCGAACTACCGGGCAGCAGGAGCTGCTCTCGGCCTCGATCTGGAGAATCATCCAGAGCTCGCCGAGGTGCCCGAGAACGGTTTCCGCATCGCCGCCTGGTATTACAACAGCCATCCCACGACAGATGGCAGTGGCAGAAGCCTGAACGAAGCCGCTGAACAAGGAGATTTCGCAGCCGTGACAACCGCTATCAACGGCGGGCTCACCGGGTACGCGGAACGTAAAAAATACTTTGACACTGCCACGCGTGTGCTGAACGGCAATTAAAGCATGCGACAGAGCGACGAGAGGAATACAACCATCGTGTCCCCGATTCCGTCGAGCAATTTCCGACGCAAACTGCTCTCACCCGCCTTGGCGCTGGTCTTGCTCGGGGCCAGCTGCCATGCTTCGCTCCCGCAGGTGTCGGCAGCGCCACCGTCGCCGACTGATTTCTGCGCCGAACTCCACGGGGAATGGGACACGGCCAAGAGCACATGCGGCTTGACCGTGCGGGGCGACCGCACCACCACCAAGATCACCGAACAATACCCCGTGGACCTTGTGGACGATCCGGTCTCCGGTCCGGTCCTCAAAGCCTATCTGCGGGGGATCACGGATAAATTCTCCCACCCGGCGACATCGCCCCTTGTCCATGACGGGAGCGCGAACATCTATTCCACGACCTACACGCACGCCCCACGAACCACCTCTGTCGTCTTCCGCGAAAACTGGTTCCTGCCCGGTGCCCCACACCCTAGCGAGGGGATCACCACCTTCACCTTCGACCTGGACCAAGGCAAACAGCTGTCTCTCGCAGACCTCTTCTGCCCAGGCGTGGACCCGTTGAAGGCGCTCCCTCCGCTCATTCGGCCATATGTCCAGCAAGCGCTCGACGCGGCGCCCGGAGCGCTCGCCCCGATGTTCACTATCGAGAGGTTCGAGCCGAGTGACCAACCGGGCTCGCTGGCCAGCGATTACCGTGCGTGGGCGCTCGACGGCGACGACCTCGTCCTCTACATGCCTGTCGAGGGCAGCACCGGCGGCATACCAGCAGGGCTCGTCTCGCCCCGTGTGCCCCTCTCCTCGCTCCACGAGATCCTTCGCGACGGCAGCTGCTCAGCTTGAGCTCAGGGTGAGCGATCATCTGAGTTTTGCGGAAGATTATGGTCAGACTCCCGCTCGGTAGAAGGCTCCTCACGAAGAGCCGCGCAGCCCTGCATGCGAGGTGGCCTACGAGGAGAGAACAGCCCACCGAAGTGGTAGAGCAACCTGTGGCGCATGGCAAGCCCATGCAGGACTCGGCATGGGCGCTCAGCCCTGTTTCGGGTAGTTGGCTTCGGCTTCTTCGACCGCTCGGTCGTGCCCAGCCACAGCGTCGTCTTCTTTGTCGTGTTTTGTGATCGCGACGAGCTTCGCGCCGTACTGGTCGCCGAGCGTGAACAACGCGAGGGTCGTGGTCACGAACACCTTCGGCCGAGCCGGCACCGGGGGCGGCGGCTGATCGGGACGGAAGAAACCAGCGGAGATCTTCCCAGACCACCTCGTCGCCACCTTGTACCGGCTCGTCTCCGTCACCCGCAGATGCACATACCGCCAATCCCCCTCCAACTCTTCCAACCGCTCCGGAGTTATCCGCACCCCGGCCCGGTCGAAATGGAAGAACCGCTCATCATAGCTCACCCCGCCATCCTCCCACCCCACGAAAATCCTCTGGAAAATCAGCGATCCAGGCCCTCTACCGAGAATCGAACTCAGGTCCCCACGAAAACGCCCCCGAACCGGACTCCCCACGTTTCCGAGGTTCCGCCCCAGTTCAGGGGGCGTTTCGAGTTTTCTCGAAAACCGCTCTGAGTTTCCGATCCGCTCCAGAGTGGGCTAGTTGCAGAACCCCCGGACCAGTAGCGACGAGTGCATATAACAGCGTCTTGTCCATGCATCTCGCCCTGTTTGTCCATAGTTGCTCGATGCTAAATTTTTCCGCCTCGTTGGCACTTGTCAAAGGGGTTCCCGCAGACGCGGCGCCATCCTCACTGTATTGCGCGTTGCCAGTTGACGTAGTCGCCCGCGTAGTCGGCTGGATCACCGACGATCTTGATGAGCTTTTCTTGCACTACCTCGATGTCTTCGGCGGATAGAGTGACCAGCGTTTTGCGCAGCGGCCAGCCCCATTGTTGCTTGTTTGGAAATGCTGTCAGACTCGGGACAAGCTTGCTGAGCTCGACCCCTTGTCGGAAGGGGGCCAAGCTGCGGAGTTCGAGATCGCACCCCAGCGTGTACAGGCTCGTCTCATGATGTCGCTCGTGCTCTTCAAGGTATCGCACCGGGGTGCGCACGGTCGCGGTGCCCACCACGAGCGTCGTAGCGTCAGAGGAAGAGCCCCAGCATTCCTTTGTCGTGACGAGATAGAGGGTGTCGCCGACCGCGAGTTCTTCCGCCCGCTTGCGGATCCTGGGGTTGAAGGCCATGCGGGACGCGCCGAGCACCCAGCGCACCGATTCGCCATCAGCGAGCACAAGCAGATAGGCATTGCCGGTGCCGTGCCCGGAGTCCCCGTCCAGCACATGGAGGATCGCCTCCCCCACTTCGGACAACTGGTTTATCACGGCTTTCGCGGACTCAGCCGTGATCGGGCGTTTGCCGTTCGGAGCAGAAGGGTCGCGGTCCGTCTCGTGGGCGATCTGGTTTCGGCGCAGAGTGATCGCTCGAAGTGACTCGACGAGGTCCGTAACATCGACCGGCTCGTCCCTCGCCTCGTTCAGTCGCGCCGAGACCCTCGGCCACAGCTGGACGTCGGTGACCAGCTTGAAGCCATCTTTGATCTTGTCCGGGTTCTGGTACGAGGTGGACCCCAAAGTTTCTTTCAACTGCTCGCGGAACACCGCTTCAGCGGACTCGCTCCGATGGTGCACCCTCTCGAAACGCTCGACCGTGATCTCGAACTTCTTCAGTCTGTTCGGCTTCTCCCCCGGCTTGACGAACAGCTTGACCGCGCGCTCCTGGATCTCCTCGCCAACCCAGTGGTCGAGGGCTGACACCGCACCCACCCACGCATGACGGTAGATGTCGCTAATGTCGAACGAACCCACCTGGAGCCGCTCCAGGCTCTGGGCCCCCTCGATCATGCTCCGAAGATCGGCCAGAGTCCGTTCGAACTCGTTGAACGCTTGGGTCGTCATAAAAGCCTTCTAAACTCAGAGGGGTTCCCGACACCACGCCAAGCACCCTTCTTCAAATAAATAAATCACAGACCAGAATACGACCCCACCCATCCTGGCTTGACCTGCACCGCCCTTCACCGTCGACGTGGCATGATCGGAGATGCCAATCTGGTTTGGGAAACCGGGGGCAGCTCGAAACCACGCTCTGCTCACGGAAGACTATCGATAATCTTCATCGTCTCGACCGAGACAGTGGTGACCTTCTGGATCAAGTCAACGATATACGTGGGGTCGTCGTGCTCGTCACACCAGTCATTCGGATCGTTGACGATGCCGGATTCCGGGTCAATTTTAACTTGGTAGCGTTCGATGATCCATCCGAGGGCTGAGCGTGAACCGAGGAGATAGCGCTCGGCGCTCTCAGGGATTCCGGTGATAGTGACTTTCGGATTGTAGATGATTTCGGTATGATCGGTCTTTGACCGCCATTTCATCTTCTGGACACGCCAAGTCTCCCTGTCGCTGGGATTCGCACCTTCTTTGAGTTGCACATTCAAAGGATAGAAGTCTACATCCTCGTAATTGGCATGCAGGTCCGCAAGGCGTCGTCCAGCAGAATTATATGTATCGAATTCTGCACGCGAACCAGGCGTAGGGATGTGCGGCAGTGTCTTTTTGAGATCAGCAGCGTACTTCGCTCGATAGCTTGGCGAGTGGAGGAGTCCGTAGACGAAGTAGAATATGTCGTCTTTTGTTATATCGCCGCCGAACGAAGCCCGGTACAGCTTATGGATAGAATCGGTGATGTTGTCCACGCGCCGGTAGCCATACTCAACAAGCCCCTCGTCTCCTACAAGTAGATCAAAAGCACCAGCATCAGATTCGACCTCTTCGTATGTGAAACGAGGAAAAAATTGAGTCGTGTAAGTAAAGTAAGCGACATCGGGAAGGTATCTAGTCATTAGGCACCCAAAGTCTGCGGCGGGTCGAGGACTCATTACGACTATGCCAATATTACTGTGATACGAAGTAGGAAACATCGAGGGCAGTTGTGATCGTTCATGGTTCAAGAAACCATCAAAGTAAGCGAATTTGGTTTCGAAAGGCCTATAGGTTGCAGTTATAAATCCCTTTTCTGAAACTCCAATTTTTCGATTTCTGGCCAAGTGCGCCCGAAGGCTTCTCGACCAGTTTATCTTTTTCGGATCTGATGCGCCAGGAATCCCCGCGACGTACTGCGCTACATTGGCTTCATTAGGTTTAGCAACGCCGTTGATTTTGCAGTGTTCCTGGAAGGGTTCAATCAAGTCATTATAGTTCATGATCAGCCTCTCGACTGATTTCCGGACCGTGGGGCTCGAGTAGTTATACACCCAGGCATCTCGTGCGGTCTCAAGTCCGCGGGAGAAGGTCTTGAAGACGGTGATCTGCCCAGGGCTTGGTTTCTTATCTCCGATCACCGGGTAGGAACCGAATTGGTCGTCGCGTTGGTTGGTCCAGTCGCCGTGTTGGTTCGGTGTGATCGATTGCCAGTCGATGGCCGTGAGAGAGTCGGTGTCGAGGATGCGGAGTTTGTCGTCGCGGCCGAGGTAGTCGCCGATGTCGCGATAGTTGATGACGCATGGACCGTTCGCTGTTGGGTCTTTGACTCCGATGAAGATGGCGACGGTGTTACGGCTGCCACCACCGAATATTTTGCCGCCCTCTTTGCGTGAGAGCTCTCCTGCTGTGCGCTGGTTTCCGCGTAGATTGTAGACGTATATGTGGGAGTATTCGTCGGCGAGGGTGAGGCGCATACCGTCTGCGGTGTTGCCGTCGATCCAGCCGCCGTTGGAGACGAAGGCGACGATGCCTTTGTCCCCGATGCGGTTCGTCGCCCATCTGAAGGCTCGGATGTAGGAGTCATAGAGGCTATTTTTGTTCGTCGCCGTCGAGCGTTTGGCGTAGGTGTTCTCGATGTGTTTGTCGAGGGTGGGGTATTTGACGTTGGCGTTGTTGTCGTTGGCGCTGTCCTGTCCCACGGAGTAGGGCGGATTGCCGACAACGACGTTGATCTTCGTGGCGAGTTGGCGGGTGATGCGGTCGTTGTTCTGCGGGAACATATCCGCGTCCATGGTGTCGTCGGACTCGCTTATCTGGAATGTGTCAGTCAGCACGATGCCTGGGAAGGGCTCGTACTCGTCGCCTGAGGTCTTGCCGGCGAGGGCGTGATAGGTGGATTCGATGTTGACCGCCGCGACGTAGTAGGCGAGCAGCATGATCTCGTTGGCGTGCAGCTCGCTCGTGTATTTCCGCGCCAGGTCGTGGGGTGTGACGAGTCCGGTCTGCATAAGCCGTGTGATGAACGTCCCGGTGCCGGTGAAGGGGTCGAGGACATGCACGTCCTCGCCGGTCAGTCCTTTTCCGAAATGCTCGCGGGACACGGCGTCCGCAGCGCGCAGTATCCAGTCTACGACCTGCACGGGGGTGTAGACGATGCCGAGCGCGTCGGCTTGTTTCGCGAACCCGATCTTGAAGAACCGCTCGTAGAGTTCGGCGATGACTTGCTGTTTGCCTTCCGCGCTGGTGACCTCCGAGGCGCGCACTCGCACGGAGTCGTAGAACTTCTCCAGCTCGTTTGTCTCGGATTCAAGCCCGCTGCCGCCGAGGGTGTCTACCATGCGTTGCATGACCCGCGACACGGGGTTGTGGGAGGCGAAGTCGTGTCCGGTGAACAGGGCATCGAAGACGGGTTTGGTGATCAGGTGCTGGGCGAGCATGCTGATCGCGTCATCGCTGCTGATCGATTCGTTGAGGTTGTCGCGCAGGCCTTTTAAGAATCGGTCGAACTCCTCAGAGATCTCTACGCTGCCGATGTCAAGGGCGGCTTTGATGCGGGTGATCAGGGCGGCGGAAATGTCAGCGACGTCGTGCGCCCAGTCTTCCCAGTAGGTGCGGGTGCCGACCTTGTCGACGATGCGGGCGAAGACCGCCTCGCGCCACTCGGAGAGCGAGAACAACGCGATCTGCGACGCGAAATCGCTGCTCCCGGTATTCGTGCCCGGTGTTTGGTCAGCGGATTTGAGCGATTCCACTTCGCCATGCGCATCCACAGGACCGATGTGCCCGCCAAGCAATGAGTCGCTGCCCTTGCCGCTCTTGGTCGCGTCTTTGCCCATGTTGAGGGCGATGGAGTTCACATGCGCGTCGAAGCGCTCGTCGTGGGCGCGCAGGGCGTTGAGCACCTGCCAGACGATCTTGAACCGCCTGTTGTCCGCCAATGCCTGAGACGGGCTGACCTCAGCGGGCACGGCAACAGGCAGGATGATGTATCCATAGTTCTTGCCCTCGGATGTCCGCATGACCCGTCCCACCGACTGAACCACGTCGACGACCGAGTTGCGCGGGTGCAGGAACAGGACCGCGTCGAGCGCCGGAACGTCCACGCCCTCGGAGAGGCAGCGGGCGTTGGTCAGAATGCGGCATTCATTCTCCGCGAGCGGAGCTTGTAACCACCCGAGCCGGGCGTTGCGCTTCAAGGCGTTGAAGGTGCCGTCCACATGCTCGACAGAGCAATACAGGTCAGGGTTGTTCGCAGCGGCGTTCTCGTCACTTTCGCCATGCTCGTCGTCGAGTGTGTCCCGGTAGGCGTCCACGACACGGGGGAACATCTCAGCGACCATCTTCGAGGAGTCGATGTCTCTGGCGAACGCGACGGCGCGGCGCATCGGGACCTCGCCGGGGGCGAACCCGGTGCCGTCCACAGCGGCTCCGGCTCGTTTCGCCAAACCGTTCCAGCAACCCACTATGCGGGTCGCGTCATCGAGGTTGAGCTCATGGTTCTGCCCCGCGAGCTGGGTCTGCATCGGCCCCGCGACCAAGGATTGATCGACGGTCAACACCAGCACCTTGTAATCGGTCAGAAGACCTTTGTCCACCGCTTCGCCGAACGGGAGGTGGTAGAATTCCGGGCCGAAGATTGTCTCGTCGTCCATCGACGCGATCTCAGCGGAGTGCTCGTCCGCCTTGCCCTTGGCCTTCTCGTCATAGATACGGGGAGTGGCAGTCATATACAGACGCCGCTTCGCTCGCAGATAGTCTCCGTCGTGGATCCGGACGAAGTTCGACTCGTCCTCCCCGAACAACGTGACCCCGGTGGTGCGGTGCGCCTCGTCGCACAACACCAGATCGAACTCCGGGACACCAAGCTTCTGCGCATCAGCGACCACAGGCAGCGACTGGTAGGTGGTGAAGACAACCGTCAGCCCAGGCGACTCCCCGTGAGCAGCTATTGCTGCAGCGAGCTGATCGGGTTTCGTCGTCACCGGGATCGCCACGTCATGGGCCTTCGAATCCTCCGCTGCGCGCGACACTTTGCTGTCCGAGCACACAGCGAACGCCCGCAGAGGCGTCGCGGTCTGGGCAGTCCATTCTCGCAGCGTCTGCGACAGCAACGAGATCGACGGGACGCAGAACAGAATACGAACGTATCCGCTGTTCTCGGCGGCTGCACGTTCCGCGATGCGCAGCGATGTGAAAGTTTTGCCAGTGCCGCACGCCATGACCAGTTTGCCGCGCTCATTGCCCAGCCCGAACCCCTCGAAAACCTTCTCGACGGCACATTCCTGATGCGGACGGGCGTTATGGCGTGCCGCCTCCCTTATCGCGACTTCAAAATCCTCGCCTGCCCACTCGACCCGCCAATCGATAGGAGATCCATCGAGTTCTGCTAACGACAACCTGCCCACCGGCTTCGACTGCCCGACCAAAGCGTCTTCGGCGTTTTTCCCCCACTTGTCCGTGGTGGAAATAATGATGCCCTTGACGAAAGGCTCCTTGCCCAGTTCCGTGAAGAAGGAGTCGATGTCCTCCTTGCGGAGTGTGTGCTCAGGCTCGTAAAACTTGCACTGCACCCCCGTCAACTCCCCCGTGTCGCGCGAGCGAGCAACCAGGTCGATGCCCATGTCCGCTTTGCTTGCACGATCCGGCCAGTCGATCCACCGCCACACCGCGTCGTACTCCTGCGACAACATCGGGTCGAGCGCGAAGTAACGGACCATGAGCTTCTCGAACTTCGTCCCCCGCTCCGAGTTCGACGGTGCTTGGCGGAACGCCTCGATGACCTCATGAATCGAACCCATACCTAACCTCCGCGTATCTCTAGCCGTGCCAATAGCCTGCAGCTATTCTGGCTCAGGTCTCTTCCGCGCTTGCAAGCGCGCTCTAGCCATTTCCCCTCGGGTCGGCCACTTCCTGCTCAGACCGCCTTCTGCGGGTTCGTCGCCGAGCAGCTCTCGCAACTCCTCCAAGCGTGCATGCGCAGCTTCTTCCTGGGCGCGCAGCGCAAGGACGGTCATATGGCGCGAAACAGTCGGGGCATCTACAGCATCCGCTCCGAGCTTCAAGTTCGTCATCCCTCCCCAATAATCCACCTGGACTTCGTAGCGAGAGTCCGGGGATGCGGCGTAAAAGTATCGATTCCCTCCCACCAGTAGCTCGCCGATGCGGACCTCGTCGTTTGTGAAACCTACGAACTCGGCGGGGACCACCGCAGCTATCGCGTCGAAAACATCGCCGACTGACACGCCGAGAGCGGTCGCGTACTGCACAACCTTCTCGTTCGGCACAGCAGACTTCCCGCGCTCCCAAACGGAGATCATGGACTTGTTCGTCCCAAGCTTCTCGGCGAGGTCGATCTGGGTGAGCCCTGCTGCTAGGCGTAGGTCCGCGAGGGTTGTCGCACGGTCCGGGTTCCCGCAGAGGTCCGCGATGCTGCTGTTCACAGCCGCCGCGACTTTGGGCAAATTCTTCGCTGACGGCTGGGTGATCCCGGTCTCCCAGTGGTAGACGGCTTCGACGCTGACATGCAATTTGTGTGCAAGCTCAGCTGTGGTGAGGCCAGAGGCGATCCGAGCGCGCCGAAGAGCCACGCCGTCGAGCTGTCGTTTAGTGGTCGCCATGTCTTTTCACCTCCATCCAACCTCGGTCAGCGCGGAAGAACTGATCCGGGCAGTGGTCTAACAACCGCGCACAGATGTGTGCATAGAACATGATTGTCTAGAAAAAAGGACGGATATCATTTAATCGTCCAGAATTCTGGACGATTAAATGTCGAACTATCTATGAGGAGACGGATGAAGTAATCCCAGAACGAGAAAAGGCACCCGCTTCCACACAGGTGCCTAACTCGTGAACGTATCTACCGACAGTCATTTTTGCTCTGGGTTCTCCGACTGTTGGATTTTGAACCGCTCAGACCTCTAGGAGGGCTTTCGCATGTTCATTTTAGCACGCAGCCTCATTCTGGGACAGCAGCTACCACCCGCCTCGCATCAAATCGCTGTCCACCGCTCGATCTCAGCGCCAGAGGCAGCAGATGGCCTCTGACCAGGACAGGACGAGAGGCACTGCTCTTGGGGCAGCCCGACGGTACGTCCCGCATCTCCCCGCCGAGGAGTGGGCCGCCGTTGAAGGTTTCGTCACGGCGGCGGTCGAGGACTGCTCCGGTCAAACCGCGCATTCAGACCGAGTGCTGTTGGGAACAGCAGTGCGGCTGGTGCATTGGGCGTGGCGGACCGGCTTGCCTCTAGAGCGCCCGGTGGTGTTCCACCGTTCCACAATCGTCCGGTTCATCGCGGTACGGTGCGGCTGCTGGACGAAAACGACACGCAACACGTACCGGTCCCGTCTGCTACGCATGGGCGAAGTGCTTGCCCCAGAATGCCAGACGACGACACTTCCTGGCCTGTCCGATAGTTCTGCTGTTCTCCCGTACTCCTCCGCCGAGCAGGCCGCTCTTCGTTCTTGGGCCACCGGTCAACGGACCGCAGGGCGTCGGGCCGACGCGAAGGTCTTGCTCGCGCTCGGTATGGGCGCGGGTCTCATGGGCGGAGAAATCGTGCCCATTCGGCGCAAGGACATTGTCTCGGACCAGCGGGGAATCCTCGTTCAGGTCGTGGGACGGCGGCAGCGGCTAGTGCCTGTGCTCGCAGCGTGGGAGGAGATGCTGCTCGACATTCTGTCTTCCCGCACAGATCCTGAGGCGTTCGTGTTCCGACCCGATGCCGCACGACCCAACCCGAACGTCATCGCACACTTCACGAGAGGCGACGGCGGCGAGCCGTCAACCTCCCGGATGCGCACGACCTGGATCGTCGGGCATCTCACGACAGGAGTTCCGGCGCGCGCGTTGATCGCTGCCGCAGGCGTGGACGGTTTCACCGCGTTCCAGCGATGCATCCCGTATCTCCCCGAGCCGGATAGCGAGCAAGCCGGGAAATTGCTTCGACGTCCGATGCCCTCCTCATGACCGCTGAGCTTCCACCCGACGAAGCATTGGAACGCCGTTGCGCGTCCCTGTTCCCAGCGAGATCAGGAAAGAAGGCGGGAACGTTCAAGGGCAAGCACAGCACTGACACGGTCCAGCTCGCCGCCGAGCTCGTCGACGAGTCCGGCATCGTGGAACTGTTGAACGTATGGCGGCGCGAGGATGATCCCGGCCACGGGACTCGCGGAGGTAGGCCCGCGATATTCTCGGACCGGCACGTCCTGATCCTGCAGATGCTCCACGCCATCACCGACGATCCCCTGCTGTTCACCGAGCTGGCGAACACCGTGCACAGGCGCTTGGATCCGAAAAGCTACGAGATTCTCGCCTTGCCCCCGATGCCGGATGCGGACTACGGCAGCATCTACACGAACCTGCGCCGAGCGGCAGGACGCTTTCTCGATGTGATCGACTCCGCTCCGTTCAACTCAGGCAAGCGACTCACCTACTCGCAGGTGCAAGAGATCCGCCGCCGACGTGCAGAGATCACCGACCATCTCGCGAAGAAGCACCAACGCGCCAGCTGGGTCACCAACCAACTCCTCCACATGACCCATCGGCTCCTGCCCACCGAGATCCGAGCCAACTGGAAGGGCACGATCTGCGTGGACGGCACAGCGATGCCAGTCTGGGGAGCCCGGGGCTCTCCCCGCAAAGCCGACTTGAGGCCAGACTCGATATGCAGCCCCGAATTCGACGCGGGCTGGCACGTGCGCAGCGCAGAAGACCACAAGGACGACAAGCGGTTCAAACGCAAGCGCGACAAGTTCGTCTGGGCCTACGAGGCCACCATCGCCGTCATGGCTGACGACCCCGACACCACCGGCCAGTTCCCCAAGCTCGCCCTCGCCGTGTCCCTGGAGAAACCCGCCGGACAAGTCTCCGAGAACGCGATGATCTGTGTCAATGAGATCGTGAACAGGGGTCTGCCGGTCAACTACTTCGTCGGCGACCGCGCTTACCTGCCCAACGCCAAGATCGAGAAACTCCAAGAGCCCCTCAAAGCACTCGGTTACAAACTCGTCGCCGACTACAACCGCGACCAACTCGGCATCCAAGACCAGCATGCCGGGGCGATCATGGTAGAGGGAGTCTGGTATTGCAAGGCCATGCCAGAAGCCCAGGTCAACGCGAGCATCGACTACCGCGACGGGAAGATCAGCAAGCAGGTGCACTACGAGAGGATCGATGCCCGCCGCCCCTATCAGCTCCAGGTCAAGAGCAATGCCGACCACAACGGTGTCGTGCAGGTACGCTGCCCTTGCGCTGGACCTTCGCCTACAGTGAACTGTTCACTCAAACCCCCGAAAAACGGCAAACCAAACCTCGGCATCCCGACCATCCTCAAACCACCCGAACACCCCGACCGGATCTGCACCAACCGCGAATCCGTCGCCTTCGGCCCCAAAACCGGACTGAAATACGGCCAAGCCGTTCCATACCACAGCAAAGAATGGCACCAGCTCTACGGCACACCTAGAAACACGGTCGAAAGCGGCAACAACAGGATCAAAGACGAAGCCAAAGCCGCGCTAAAGCTGCCAGGACGACGACGAGGACGTGGATACACCTTACAAATGCTCTACGCCGCGTTTCTCATCGCCGGAACCAACATCCAACTCATCAACAGCTTCCGCGCCAAAACAACCACGACAAGAACAACAGAGAAGATCGTGGTCAGAACCGACAGACGACGCAGGAAGACAACCCCCGACTCCTACCGTCAACGAGCGAACGCCCCACCGCTGGTCGGACCCGCAGCGGAAGCCGCCGCCAACTAGCCGCACCCGCTGGTGCGGCTACAAGTCGTTGGCCAACCTCGAAAACTCAGCCGCTCGGCGGTGAATGACAAGAGCTGAGAACCAGAAATCCCCTCCCGAAGTGAGTTCGGGAGGGGATTTTCCGTTGAGGCGATCCATTCAGATCGCTCTCCGTTTGAACTTGTGGGTTCTGCAACTAACCGCAGGTCAGTAATGCAAATAGCCCCCAGTGGAGCTGCCGAGAATCGAACTCGGGTCCTTCGTCGCTTCAAAAGGCCTTCTCCGTGCGCAGTCCGTCAGGTCATTGCTCGGGCCTCCTGGTCACACGGACAAGCCAGGAAGACGGCCCCAGTCACTGTGAGATGTCACCGCCAACCCCGTGACCGGGCTGGAAGTTGCATCCCTCTTGCTGATGCCAGGCTCCGGGCCGAGGGCTCTCCCGGTCTGACAGACACGCTATCGCTTAGGCAGCGAGGGCGTAGTCGCGCTGAGTAGTGTCGGCGCTTATATTTTTTACAACGACGCTTATACGGTGGTCAGTTGCCTGCACCGGCACGCTTCTCCTTCATCGACGTTCGAAGTCGAAACCTGTCAGCCCCTAACGCCGCCAGCCGCGGAGAACGGCTGACAGGACGAGTATACCATTTGCGCGGTTCAGGACATCCCTTTTCGGGCTCTTCCGATTGCCCTGACGACTTCGCGGTCCGCGTCTCGTTTGGCGAGGTCTTGACGCTTGTCGTGCAGCTGCTTTCCTCGGGCGAGGGCGATTTCCACCTTGACTTTGCCCGCTTTGAAGTACATCGACAGGGGCACCAGGGTGGTGTTTCCTTCTCTGGTCTTGCCGACGAGGTTCTCGATCTCCCGCCGGTGCAGCAGCAGTTTGCGGGTCCGCGTGGGCGTGTGGTTGGTCCAGCTGCCGTTGCGGTATTCGGGTATGTGGACCCCGCGCAACCACACTTCGTCGCCGTCCACGGTGGCGTAGGCGTCGGAGAGGTTGGCGTGGCCCTCGCGCAGGCTTTTGACCTCGGTGCCCTGCAGCACCACCCCGGCCTCGTACACGTCCAGGATGGAATAGTCATGCCTGGCTTTGCGGTTGCGCGCGATCAACGCCTCGTTCGGGTCGTTTTTCTTCACGCTCTTCATAACTCAAAGAGGTTACCAGCCTGCGCACATGCTTTTCGCGCCTCAGCTGGGGGCTTTTTCTTCCGGGCTCGGGTTCCTTCGGGCTCCGGCCTTTTGGGCTCAGGTGCGCACGTACCAGCGCAAGGTCACGTACGCGGTCGAGGCCGCGAGCACAGCGCCGATGACTGTGACGAAGGGGGCGAGCTGCCACACGTCTGCGACGGAGACAGGGGCGATGAGGCCGGCGAGTTGGAAGTCTTGCAGGGAGTTCTGGAAGAAGACTTTGCGGGAGACGAAGAGCCCGATGACGGCGAGGAAGGAGCCGAAGAGCGAGGCGATGACGGCTTCGACGAGGAAGGGCAGCTGGGTGTACCAGCGGGTCGCGCCGACCAGGCGCATGATGGCGATCTCGTTGCGCCGGGTGAACGCGGCGATCTGCACCATGTTCGCGATGAGGAAGACCGCGATGACGGCGGTGATGACGGCCATGGCGAAGGCGACGTCTCTCGCCCCGTCGAAGACGTGGAACACGCGTTTGACCAGTTCTCGCTGGTCGATGATGCTTTGGACTTTGCCTTTCAGCGCCGGGTCGTCGCGGAATTTCTCCACGAGCTGCCCGAAGGTCGCCTGATCGGCGGCGGTGACTTTGAAGTAGGCGAGAAGCGCCTCTTTGCCGTGCTGGGCGGTGAGCTCCTGAAGGTCGGGCTGGTCGGCGAAGACGCGGTGGATGGCGTCGTCGTACACCTGGTCCGGGGAGAGGTAGCGGACCGACGCGACGCCGGGTGTGGCTTTGAGCTTTGCTTCGAGGGCTTTGCAGTCGTGTTGCTCGCATGCGGGGTCCGGGTTGGTGAAGTCTTTGGACAGGTTCACCCGGATCTCCAGTTCGGAGAGGAACTGCTGCTTGCTGCGGTCGGTGAGGCCGACGACCAGGATGCCGGTGCCGAGCATGGTGAGGGCGATCGCGGAGGTCAGAATCATGGCGACGGCGATGGTGATGTTTTTCCGGAAGCCGGTGAGCACCTCGCCGATAAGGAACTTCAAACGCATATTTCTTGAATTACCTTCCGACTCCGTAAACGCCTTTGGCCTCGTCGCGCAGGACTTTTCCCAGCGACAGCTCGATCACCCGCTTGCGCATGGAGTCGACGATGTGATGGTCGTGGGTGGCCATGAGCAGCGTTGTCCCGCCGTGCCGGTTGATCCGCTCTAACAGGCTCATGATTTCGCCGGAGGTCTCCGGGTCGAGGTTGCCGGTGGGCTCGTCCGCGATGAGGACGAGCGGCTTGTTCGCGAAGGCGCGGGCGATGGCGACGCGCTGCTGCTCGCCGCCGGAGAGCTCGTGCGGCAGCCGGTCGGCTTTGCTCGCGAGGCCGACGAGTTCGAGCACCTCGGGCACTGTCTTTTCGATGATGGCGTGGGGCTTGCCGATCACTTCCAGCGCGAACGCGACATTCTGGGCGACTGTCTTCTGTTGGAGGAGGCGGAAATCCTGGAAGACGCAGCCGACGGTTTGCCGCAGCCGGGAAATGCGCCTCGCGGGCAGCTTGTTGACGTGGAAGTTCGCCAAATGGATGTCGCCCGAGTCGGGGATGTCATCTCGGATGAGCATGCGCAGGAGGGTGGACTTCCCGGAGCCGGAGGGCCCGATCAGAAACACGAACTCGCCGTCGTCGACTTCGATGCTCACCTTGGACAACGCCGGTCGGGTGGACTTCGAGTACGTCTTGGAGACGTTCTGGAGACTGATCACAGGGTGCAAGTGTAACGGCTGCGCCGCGCGGACCGGCCAGGCGCGGCGCGATCGGAGCGCTAGGAGACCGAGGCCCCGGATCGCCGCCAGCGGATTCCCGACTCCAGGAAGCCGTCGATGGCGCCGTCGAGGACGGCGCCCGGATTGCTCTCCTCGTATTCGGTGCGCAGGTCTTTCACCATCTGGTACGGGGCGAGGACATAGGAGCGCATCTGCGTGCCCCAGGAGGTGCCGCCGTCGCCTTTGAGCGCGTTGAGCTGCTCTTGTTCCTCGTGACGGCGGCGCTCCAGGAGCTTGGCCTGCAAGACCCGCATCGCCGAGAGCTTGTTCTGCAGCTGCGATTTCTCGTTCTGGCAGGTGACGACGATGCCGGTGGGCAGGTGGGTGATCCGCACAGCGGAGTCGGTGGTGTTCACCGATTGCCCGCCGGGGCCGGAGGAGCGGTAGACGTCGACGCGGATCTCGGCCTCGGGCACATCGATGTGGTCGGTGGTCCCGACGACCGGCAGCACCTCCACGTCGGCGAAGGAGGTCTGCCGCCTGCCTTGGTTGTCGAAAGGGCTGATCCGCACGAGACGGTGGGTGCCCTGTTCGACGGAGAGCGTGCCGTAGGCGTAGGCGCTTTTGACCGCGAACGTCGCGCTTTTGATGCCTGCCTCTTCCGCGTAGGAGATGTCGTACACCTCCACCGGATGTTTGTGGCGCTCGGCCCAACGGATGTACATGCGCATGAGCATCTGCGCCCAGTCGGCCGCGTCGATGCCGCCCGCGCCGGAGCGGATGGTGACCAAGGCTTCGCGCTCGTCGTACTCGCCGTTGAGCAGCGTGCGCACTTCGAGCGATTCGATTTCCGCGCGCAGCGTTTTGCGCTCCGTGTCGGCTTCCTCCAAAGCTTCCTGCCCTTGCGCGCCCTCCTCGTCCTCGGCGAGCTCGTAGAGCACATGCAAGTCGTCGAGCCGGGAGCGCAAGCCCGTGACGGCGCGCAGCGTGGCCTGTTTGCGGGCGAGCCCGCTGGTGACCTCTTGGCCCCGTTCCTGGTCTTCCCAGAGCGACGGGTCGGCGGCTTGGGTTTCGAGGTCGGCGATTTCGGCCCTGAGCTTGTCGAGGTCGAGCGCCGACTCCACTGTGCAGAGCGTTGTCGCAAGCCCAGCCAGATCTGCTGTGACGTCTGGATGCATAGGAAATGAGCTTACCGTGCTCGGCGCGAGCCGAATCCCACAAGCGCCAGGCTCGCGCGCGGCCTGGGGTCGGGGGTCACGGGCGCTCGTCGCGCCAAGGCTCCGCCGATGCGTCGCCGGCGATCTGCCAATGGGTCGCAGCCTTGCCGGGCAGATACGCGGCTTGGCATGCCTGCCCCACGGACGGCCACGGGGTTTGAGGCCCTATGACCAGGCGCTGGTAGACCTCGGTCGGCGGCAGCTCGGGGCCGCTGAGAATCCCGCTGATGGCGCAAAAAGCCTCGTCCGAACCCGCTGGCCGGTTCACTGGGCTCACCCCGGTGAACGTGAGCGTGGCTGGCCGGGCGTGTGCGCCAACACCACCGCTCGTTGTTGCGGCGAACCGCCGCCACAACAAAAAGCCGAGGAGCGCCAAGAGGACGATTGCGAAAAGCTCGACCATATGTCCAGGCTACGCTCGACAGCCATGAGCACTCCGACCCCATGGCGCGATGACCTCGGCGCCGCACTGCGCCTCGCGGAGGCCGCCGACGCCATCACGATGAGCCGTTTTCTCGCTTCAGACCTGGTCGTCAACGCGAAACCCGACCTCACGCCGGTGACCGAGGCGGACTTGGCGGTCGAGACTCGAATCCGCGAGCTTCTGGCCGAGGAGCGGCCTGAGGACGCCGTGCTGGGCGAGGAGTTCGGCGGGACGGCGGTTTTCGCCGGAAGGCAGTGGGCCGTCGACCCGATCGACGGGACGAAGAACTATGTGCGCGGCGTGCCGATCTGGGCGACGCTCATCGCCTTGCTCGTGGACGGCGAGCCGGTGGTGGGCGTGGTGAGCGCCCCGGCGTTGCACCGGCGGTGGTGGGCCGCGTCGGGCTCCGGCGCGTTTGTCTCGAGCGCGGGGGGCGCCCCTCGGCGCGTCCGCGTCTCGCAGGTGCGCGATCTTCACGACGCGAGCCTTTCGGTCTCCGACTGGCGTGAGGGGCGTTTCGGCGAGAGCATCCGCGCGCTCGAGGCTTCGGTCTGGAGGCTGCGCGGCTACGGTGACTTCTATCACTATTGCCTGCTCGCCGAAGGGGCTCTCGACCTCGCCGCAGAACCCGAGGTGTCGCTCTGGGACATCGCCGCCCCCGACGTGATCGTCCGCGAGGCAGGAGGCTTTTTCAGCTCGTTGGAGGGCCAAGCGGGGCCCCATGGCGGGAGCGCTCTGGCCAGCAACGGTATATTGCACGACGCGGCCCTCGGGGCCATGAGAGGAGCGGGGGCATAGCCGCTCGACGCCCCCGGACCACCCCCCCGGACGGGCATTGCTACTGCCGAGTAACATTACCTTCGAACCAAGGCAACTTCGGCGATAGGAACCTCGACGGACATGTCCACCAAACCCGCTTCTTCAGACGCTTCCCCCAAACCGCTCTCCACCAAAAAAACCAGCCCGGTCGGCTTGGGGCTGCGCGCCCTTTCTGCGATCACCGGCTCGGACCTGGTCAACAAGTACGACCTCAACAAGCAGCTCTCCTGGACCGCGTACAACGCGGGCAAGACCGGCTTCAAAGCCCTCGGCGTGGCCAACCGCGTCTTCAAACAGGTCGGCGGCAGCAGCAAAGGCTCCCGCCCCGCCCGCACCTCGAGCGACCTGTTCGACCTCACCCCCGAGGACGACCAGAAGCTGATCGTCGAGACCGTCAAGGAATTCGCCGACGAGGTGCTGCGCCCGGCCGCCCTGGCCGCCGACGGCGCGGCCGCCGCGCCGCAGTCCATCCTGGACCGCTCCACAGAACTCGGCGTCACGCTCATCAACGTGCCTGAGGAGTTCGACGGCGCGGCCAGCGAGCGCAACGCGATCACCAACGCCCTCGTGGCAGAGGCGCTCGCGCACGGCGATCTCGGACTCGCGCTGCCGATCCTCGCGCCGAGCGCGGTCGCCATCGCCCTCGGCGAATGGGGCACCGACGGCCAGCAGAAGACCTACTTGCCTTCCTTCGCCGAAGAAAAAGCCCCGCAGTCCGCGTTCGTCATCGCGGAGCCGCAGCCGCTCTTCAACCCCTTCGAACTGAAAACCAAAGCGGTGCGCACCCCGAGCGGCTTCAAGCTCAACGGCGTGAAGGCCCTGGTGCCCGCCGCCGGGTCCTCGGAGCTGTTCATCGTCGGCGCGCAGTTCGAAGGCAGCCCCGCGCTCTTCATCGTGGAGTCCGGCAGCAAGGGCCTCACCGTCGAGGGCGACCCCAGCATGGGCCTTCGGGCCGCGGGGATCGGCCGCCTGAACCTCGACAACGTCGTTCTGCCCTCGAGCGCTCTGCTGGGCGATCCCGAGCCGCAGGTCCGCGAGAACAACTACACCGAGTCGGTGCGCCTGGCCCGCATCGCTTGGGCCTCAGTGGCCGCCGGCGTCGGACAGGCAGTCTTGGACTACGTCATCCCCTACGTGAACGGGCGCGAGGCGTTCGGCGAGCCGATCAGCCACCGCCAAGCGGTCGCGTTCATGGTCGCCAACATCGCCATCGAGCTCGACGGCATCCGTTTGGTCGCCCTGCGCGGGGCCTCTCGCGCGGCGCAAGGCCTGCCGTTCGCCCGCGAGGCGGCGCTCGCCCGCCGCCTCGCCGCCGAGAAAGGCATGCAGATCGGTTTGGACGGCGTCCAACTGCTCGGCGGACACGGCTTCACCAAGGAGCATCCGGTCGAGCGCTGGTACCGCGACTTGCGGGCCGTCGGCGTCGCCGAAGGCGTCATCCTCGTCTAATTCCCCCACTGCTGATAGAGAGGATTTCGCGTTATGCCTATCAACCTCGAACTTTCCAAAGATCTCGAAGCCGCTGTGCAGAAGGCCCACAAAGTCGCCACGGATGTCTTCCGGCCGATCTCGCGCAAGTACGACATCGCCGAGCACGAGTACCCCTCGGAGCTCGACGCCTTCGGAGCGGATCCGGTGGCGAAGGAATTGCTCTACCCCGACAGCAACGTCGAGGCCGTGCTGAACATTCTCGAGCTGTGCTGGGGGGATCTCGGCCTGACGCTGACCATCCCCGGCAACGGGCTCGGCAACGCGGCGATCGCCGCCGTGGCAACCCCGGAGCAGCTGGAGAAATTCGGCGGCGAGTGGGCCGCGATGGCGATCACCGAGCCAGAAGCCGGTTCGGACTCCGCGGCGATCAAGACCACCGCGACGCTCGACGGCGACGAGTACGTCATCAACGGCGAGAAGATCTTCGCCACGGCGGGGGCTCGCGCGAAGAACATCGTCGTGTGGGCCTCGGTCGACCCGAGCGCAGGGCGCGCGGCGATCAAATCCTTCGTGGTCCCGCGCGACACCCCCGGCGTGAAGCTGGTCCGCGTCGAGCACAAACTCGGCATCAAAGCCTCTGACACAGCCGCGATCCTCTTCGAGAACGTCCGAGTCCCCAAAGAGAACCTCCTCGGCTCCCCCGAAGTGAACGTCGAAAAAGGCTTCGCCGGGGTCATGCAGACCTTCGACAACACCCGGCCCATCGTCGCCGCGCAGGCGCTCGGCGTCGCACGGGCCGCGTTGGAGCAGCTGCGGGAGATCCTGGAAAAGGAAGGCGTCGAGATCAGCTACGACAAGGGCGCGTACAACCAGCAGTCCGCCGCGGCGGACTTCCTGGCGCTCGAGGCGGACTGGGAAGCGGCGTACCTGCTCACGCTCAAATCGGCATGGCTGATCGACGCGAAGAAGCCCAACTCCAAAGAGGCTTCCATCGCCAAGGCCAAGGCAGGACGCACCGCGACGGCGGTCACCCTCAAAGCCGTCGAGCTCGCGGGCCTCTACGGCTACTCGCAACAGGCCCTGCTCGAAAAATGGGCCCGCGACGCGAAGATCACCGACATTTACGAGGGCACCCAGCAAATCCAGCAGCTCATCATTGCGCGGCGCACCCTGAACCTCACTTCCGCGCAGCTCAAGTGACCCGACGCTCCGAGAAAAGGCTCTAAATCATGGCGATCAACCTCGAACTTCCCAAGAAGTACGAACAATTCCTCACCCTCGCCCACGACTTCGCGGGCAACTATCTTCGGCCCATCGCGCGCAAATACGACCTCAACGAGCACGCCTACCCTGTCGAGATGGACGTCATCGGCGCCGCGTACGACGCGATGAACGAGACCAGCAACATGGGCGAGTCGGTGAACACGCAAGCCAAAGACGACGCGGAGGAAACCAAGTCCCCTGACGGCAAAGCGGCGAACAAGAACGGCGCGAACCTCAACTCCGTTCTCGCCATGGCCGAGAGCTGCTGGGGCTGCCCAGGGCTGACCTTGACCATTCCCGGCCAGGGCCTGGGCAACTCCGCCATCGCCGCCGTCGCGGACGCGGACCAATACCGCCGGTTCGGCAAGAAGTGGGCGGCCATGGCGATCACCGAGCCGGGATGCGGCTCGGACTCCGCTGCGATCCGGACCACCGCGACGCTCGACGGCGACGAGTACGTCATCAACGGCGAGAAGATCTACGCCACTGCGGGCTCACGGGCCAGCCACATCGTCGTGTGGGCCACCGTGGACAAAAGCCTCGGTCGCGCGGCGATCAAATCCTTCGTGGTCCCGCGCGACACCCCGGGGGTGAACCTGATCCGGGTCGAGCACAAACTCGGCATCAGGGCCTCCGACACCGCCGCCTTGATCTTCGACAATGTCCGAGTGCCGAAAGAGAACCTGCTCGGCTCCCCCGAAGTGAACGTCGAAAAAGGCTTCGCCGGGGTCATGCAGACTTTCGACAATACCCGCCCGGTGGTCGCCTCCATGGCGATCGGCGTCGCACGAGGCGCCTTGGAGGACCTTCTGGAAATCCTGACCGAGGCTGGTGTGGAGATCAGCTACGACAAACCGCCGCATGTGCAGCACGCAGCGGCTGCGGAGTATTTGCGCCTTGAGGCCGAGTACGAGGCCGCCTACCTGCTGACGCTGAAATCCGCGTGGATGGCGGACAACAAGATGCCGAACTCGCGCGAAGCTTCCATGGCCAAAGCCAAAGCCGGGCGCATGGGCTCGGACGTGACGCTCAAAGCCATTGAGCTCGCGGGCCTGTACGGCTACTCGCAGCGCGCCTTGCTGGAGAAGTACGGCCGCGACACGAAGATCTTCGACATTTACGAGGGCACCCAGCAGATCCAACAGTTGATTGTCGCCAGACGCACCCTGAACCTCACGTCCGCAGAGCTGAAATGAGGCGCCGGAAAAACCTGCCGCTTTGATTTTCGGCAACAACCGCAGGAGCATCGACACGACATTTTTCCAGTTCACATTCATATCAATGCAGTGATCCATACGATATAATCGATCTTGCAGCTCGTGGGAAACACGAGTTCTCAACAAGAAGGAGTCGACCATGTACACCCTTGCCACCGCTCCCCTCGCGAACACGACCCTGCTGGCGAACGAGGTGCTCGCGTCCGCGACAGAGTACACGAAGTACGGTTGGATCGGTTACATCATTATCGGCGGCCTCGCTGGTTGGATCGCCAGCAAGTTCCTCGGCACCGACGCCCAGCAAGGTGTCCTGCTCAACGTCGTTTTCGGTGTGGTCGGCGGCCTCCTCGGCGGCTGGTTGTTGAGCCTGCTCAGCATCGGTGGGACCGGCGGTCTCATTTTCACGTTCGTCACCGCTCTGATCGGCGCGGTGATCCTCATCTGGATCTGGAAGCTGATTAGCAAGAAATGATTTTTCGGCTTGGTGAAAGACGCTCTCGAAGCCTCTCTCACCAGAGCTGAGAACGAGTCCGGCCGGGTGGTCTGCGCGCAGACCACCCGGCCGGACTCGTTTTTGCGACAAGAAATTTAAATTTAAAAGGGGACCACGTCGTCCACATGGACCACGGGCTTGGCGAGTTCGGCGCGTCCGGCAAGAGCTTCGCTGAGGTCGACTGCGCCATACGCCGCCACCCCGCGGGCGACCTGCTGACCGTGCTGATCGGCGAACACGACCACGTCTCCTGCCCGGAACTCCCCCACCGCCCTTTTGACGCCGGCGATGAGCAGGGATCTTCGGTCGGTTGCGACAGCGCGGACCGCGCCGTCGTCCAGGAACAGCGATCCTGCTGGCTCGGCGGCGTGCCGGATCCAGAACTTGCGCGCCGACAATCTCTGCGCGCGCGGCGCGAAAGCTGTGCCGCTGCGCCCTTCGAGCAATGCCTCCGCGGCCCGCTCCGCCGAAGTGACGAGCACCGGGACCCCGGCGTCCGCGGCCATTCGGGCCGCGCGAAGCTTGCTGGCCATCCCGCCGGTGCCCAAGCCGCTGCCGCCTTTGGCAGTCACTCCGTCAAGGTCGGCCTCGGACGCGACCACGTCGAGCCGCACAGCTCCTTGCTCTTGCGGATTGCGGTCGTACACCCCGTCCACGTCGGAGAGCAGCACCAGCGCCTCAGCCCCGACCAGATGCGCGACCAACGCCGCGACGCGGTCGTTGTCGCCGAGCCGCACTGTCGCCGTGGAAACAACGTCGTTCTCATTGATCACCGGGACCGCGCCGAGCGCGATCAGCCGGTGCAATGTGCGCTGCGCGTTCGCGTTGTGCTCACGGATCGAGAAGTCGTGCACCGAGAGCAGCACCTGGCCGACGACTTTCCCGTAGCGGGCGAACGAAGCGCCCCAGGCAAGGGCCAATGCGGATTGCCCCACGCTCGCGGCGGCGCGCTGGGTGAGATGGTCCTGCGGGCGGCGAGGCAGCCCGAGCGGCGCGAGTCCTGCTGCCACTGCCCCAGAGCTGACGACGAGAACTTTTCCTCCGGCTTCGATCCGTCCGGCGATCACGTCGACCAGGGAGTCGAGCTTCACGGTGTCCACCCCGACCCCGGCCCCGGTGAAGGCGGAGGAACCGATCTTCACAACCAGGATCCGAGCGCTGCGAACCTGCTCGCGAACAGCGGCGGAGGCTGCCGCCGCGTCCAGCGTGTTCACTCTGGCAGCTCCTCGTCGTCTTCCTCAATGTCGTCGGGCAGCTCGTCGATCCACAGCTCGTCCTCTGGCGCTTCCAAACTCCGCTGCGCTTCGCCGACCCTGGTGTCCATGCCGCGCGACCCGTGTCTGCGCGAGGAAAGCCGTGGCTCCCACCCGAAGACGACTTGGCCAATGCGCACATCCGCGCCTGGTTCCGCGCCGAGCTTGGCGAGCTTTTCCTCGACGCCGAGCTTGGCGAGCCGGTCGGCGAGGTAGCCGATAGCTTCTTCGTTGTCGAATTGGGTCTGCCGGACCCAACGTTCGGGCCGCGCCCCGGTGACGAGGAAACCGCCGGCGTTCTCGGGGTCGGGTCGGACCTCGAACTTGGACTCGTCGATTGGTTTCGGCCGAATGATCTGACGTTTGGGCTCCACGTCCGCCATGCGCGCCCGATGCCGCTCGACCAAGTCGGCCAAAGCGAAGGTCAAGGCGCGCAACCCTTCGCCGCTCACGGCGGAAACCTTGAAAACCTTCGGCGCCCGCGGCTCGGCCCAAGGCTCGGGCTCGGCTTCCTCGCCGTCGCGCAGCTTCAGAGCGAGCTCGTCGGACACCATGTCAGCGAGATCGGCCCCGTCCGGAACGTCGACCTTGTTGAGCACCGCGATGCGCGGGCGGCGCAACAGATCCCCCAGGCCGAGGTCGGCGGCCAACGCGGGCTGATACGCGGCGAGCTCTTTCTCCACCGCCTCGAAATCTGACACCGGGTCTCGCCCCGAGTCCAGCGTCGCGCAGTCCAGAACATGCACTAACACAGCGCAGCGGTCCACATGGCGCAAGAAGTCGAGACCAAGGCCTTTGCCCTGCGCAGCACCAGGGATCAAGCCCGGCACGTCGGCGACCGTGAACGTGGTGTCCCCGGAGGACACCACGCCGAGGTTCGGGGCCAACGTGGTGAACGGGTAGTCGGCGATCTTGGGCTTTGCGGCCGAGAGCGCCCCGATCAGAGAGGATTTGCCAGCGTTGGGGTAGCCGATCAGACCGACATCGGCCACCGAACGCAGCTCGAGCGTCAGATCTTTGGTTTCGCCTTCTTCCCCGAGGAGGGCGAAACCGGGCGCTTTGCGCGCTTTCGAGACCAACGCCGCGTTGCCGAGACCGCCGCGCCCGCCTTGCGCCACAACGAACCTGGTTCCCTCGCCGGTGAGGTCGGCGAGGAGTTCGCCTTGCTCGTCGAAAACAACTGTGCCCGAAGGAACGGACAAAACGAGGTCTTCGCCTCGGGCTCCGTTGCGGTTCGCCCCCATGCCCATCTTGCCGTCGGAGGCTTTGATGTGCGGATGGAAGTGGAAATCGAGCAGTGTGTGGGCCTGAGAGGAGACCTCGAACACCACCGAACCGCCGTGGCCGCCGTTCCCGCCGTCCGGGCCGCCGAGCGGTTTGAACTTCTCGCGATGGACCGAGCAGCAACCGTGGCCGCCTGATCCGGCGCTCACATGCACCACGACGCGGTCGACAAAACGCGCCATGGGGGAGCCTTACGCTTCGACTGCCTCGGCGGATTCGATGTTCACTGTCTTGCGGCCACGCTTGGAGCCGAACAAGACTTTGCCCGCGACAAGGGCGAACAATGTGTCGTCGCCGCCGCGGCCGACGCCGTCGCCAGGGTGGAAATGGGTGCCGCGCTGGCGGACGATGATCTCGCCCGCGTTCACGAGCTGGCCGCCGAACCGCTTCACACCAAGCCGCTGGGCGTTGGAGTCGCGGCCGTTGCGCGAGCTGGACGCGCCTTTCTTATGTGCCATGAGCCTTCTGTCCTCTCGTCAGTCTTCTGCCTGCGCCCTGCTCAGCGCAGTTCAGGCGATGCCGGTCACCTTGAGCACCGTCAGCGGCTGACGGTGTCCCTGCCGCCGATGGTATCCGGTCTTGTTCTTGAAGTGGTGGATGCGGATCTTCGGGCCCTTGGTGTGCTCCACGAGCTCGGCGGTCACTTTCGCCTTGGCCAGCGCGTCCGCCTTCGTGGTGACGGTGGAGCCGCTGGCGATGAGCACCGGGGTGAGCGCGATGGCGTCGCCCGGCTCGCCGTCGAGCTTCTCCACGCTCACCACGTCGCCAACAGCGACTTTGTACTGCTTGCCGCCAGTCTTCACAACCGCGTAAGTGCCCATGTTCTCACATTCCTCAAAGCTTGCCCAGGTTTTGCCTGCGGGGTTTTCGACCCAGAGAGCAGGTCAGAAACAACTGATCGATTCTACGGGAGGTCCGCGCCGAGAGTCAACTTGGCGCGCTGGGGCCGCGCCCAGCGCGCCAAGAGCCTCGTCTGTTCCAATGTTCTCATGGGCGCCACCCCGGAACACACCAAGGTCGTCGTCATCGGCGCGGGCCAGGCTGGCCTGTCCGCGGGATACTTCCTCCGCAAGAAGGGCCTCGAACCTGGCTCCGGGTTCGTCATCCTCGACCACGCGCCCCGGCCCGGGGGCGCGTGGCAGCACCGCTGGCCGAGCCTGACGTTGCGCACCGCCAACGCGGTGCACGACCTGCCTGGCTTCCCGTTCGACCATTCGCAGCAAGAAAGACAGGCGGCCACTGCGGTCCCGGCGTACTACGCGGCATACGAACGCCGGTTCGAGCTGGACGTGCGCAGGCCCGCCCACGTCCGGGCAGTGGCGCGCGAAGGCAGCGGCTTCCTGGTCCGCGCCGACGTGGGCGAGTTCGCCTGTGCGGGAGTCGTCAACGCGACCGGGACGTGGGAGAAACCGTTCTGGCCGCGCTACCCGGGCGCGGACCTGTTCCACGGCAGGCAGCTGCACGCCCACGACTACCGCGCGCCCGACGAGTTCGCCGGACAGCATGTCCTGGTGGTCGGCGCGGGCGTGTCCGGCGTGAACATCCTCGTCGAAGTCTCGCGCCTCGCCCGCACGACGTGGGCCACACGCCGCGCCCCGGTCTTCCGGGACGGCCCTTTCACGCCGGAGCTCGGCCGGGCCGCCGTCGCATTGGTCGAGGACCGAGTGCGCCGCGGGCTGGTTCCTGGGTCGGTCGTCGGCTTCACCGGCCTCGTGTGGACTCCGCAACTGCGGGAGGCCGAAGCGCGCGGCGTCCTGGAACGTCTGCCCATGTTCCAGCGCCTCACGCCGTCTGGCGCGCAATGGGAGGACTGCACAAGGGTGGATGTGGACGTGATCCTCTGGTGCACGGGCTTCCGCGCCAACCTCGGCCACCTCGCGCCGCTGGGGCTGCGCTCCCCTGGCGGCGGGATTGCTCTGACCGGCAGGCTCGCGACACAGGTGGCGGCGGAACCGAGGGTGCACCTGATCGGCTACGGCCCGTCCGCGAGCACGATCGGAGCCAACCGCGCCGGTCGGGCCGCCGTCGCCGAACTGTTGGAAACGATCAATGCCGCGGACGCGCGGCCGAGCTCATAAGCCGCGACGCGCGGCGAGGCTCACACAGCCGCGTCTTCAGACACCGTCGCGCCGTCAGACGCCGTCGCGCCGTCAGACGCCGCGGCTTCATCGGACTGGGGGGTCTCCGACTGCGCCGCCATGGCGCGGAACATCGGATGCTCACCGTGATGGGCGAGGACCTTCGGCACGGGAACCTGCGATTGGGCGGCGTTGTTGTTCGAGCCGCCGCCTCGGGAGCGCCGCCCGCGGCCCGATCCGGAATCGTGGCGGTTCTCGTCGGGAAGTTCCGTGCCCAGAGGATCGGAGTGCACGACAACGCCTCGGCCCTCGCAATGCGAGCACTTGTTGGAGAACGCCTCCAGCAGCCCGGTGCCGATACGCTTGCGGGTCATCTGGACAAGGCCGAGAGAGGTGACCTCGGAGACTTGATGGCGCGTGCGGTCCCGCGCGAGGCATTCGGTGAGCCTGCGCAGCACGAGCTCGCGATTGGACTCCAGCACCATGTCGATGAAGTCGACGACGATGATCCCGCCGATGTCGCGCAGCCGGAGCTGGCGCACAATCTCCTCAGCGGCTTCAAGGTTGTTCCGGGTGACGGTCTCCTCGAGGTTGCCGCCGGAGCCGACGAACTTGCCGGTGTTCACGTCGACCACGGTCATCGCCTCAGTGCGGTCGATGACCAGGGTGCCGCCCGAGGGCAACCAGACCTTGCGGCCCAGCGCCTTGGCCAACTGCTCGTCCACGCGGTACGCGGAGAAGACGTCCTGGCCGTCTTCGGCCGGCTCGAAACGCTCAAGGCGCTCCCCGAGCTCGGGCGCAATGGCCGAAAGGTACTCCTGCACCACCTCGTACGGGCCTTCGCCCTGGACGACGAGTCTGGCGAAATCCTCGTTGAACACGTCGCGGATCAGTTTGACCAGCAGGTCCGGCTCCCGATACAACGAGCGAGGGCCGCCGCCTTGGGCTTTGGCCTCCTCGGCAAGCTGCTGGATGCGCTGCCACTGCTCGGCGAGGCGGGTGACGTCCTCCGTGAGATGCTCGGCGGACACGCCCTCAGAGGCGGTGCGGACGATGACGCCCGCGTCCTCGGGGACGATGCCGGAAAGTATTTCGCGCAAGCGGTTGCGCTCGGTGTCCGGCAGCTTTCGGCTGATCCCCTTGGCCGAGGCCCCCGGCACGAACACCAGATACCTGCCCGCAAGGGCGATCTGGGTTGTCAGACGCGCGCCCTTATGGCCCACGGGGTCCTTGTTCACCTGCACGAGCAGGTAGTCGCCTGGTTTGATCGCGTGCTCGATCTTGCGGGCGTCGCCGCCGAGGCCGACGCCTTCCCAGTTCACTTCGCCCGCGTACAAAACGGCGTTGTTGCCCCGGCCGATGTCGACGAACGCGGCTTCCATCGAGGGCAGCACGTTCTGGACCCGGCCCAGGTAGATGTTGCCGACCATGGAGGCCGACGCGGAGGTGGTCACGAAGTGCTCGACGAGGATGTTGTCCTCCAACACGCCGATCTGCGTGTACTTCCCGCCGGGGCTGCCGTCGGGGTTGACTTGGCGCTCGCGGACCACCATGACTCTTTCCACGGCCTCGCGGCGGGCGAGGAATTCGGATTCGGAAAGAATGACTGATCGGCGCCTGCCCCAGTCGCGGCCTTCGCGGCGGCGCTGGCGCTTCGCCTCAAGCCGGGTCGAGCCGGAGATGCCTTGGACCTCGTCCCTGTCCTTGTCTTTGGAGCGGCCGGAGCGCTCGCGCACGACGGTGTTCGGCGGGTCGTCCTCGTTCTCGCCTCCGCCTCGCCGCCTGCGCCGACGACGCTTCGCGGACGACGACAGCTCGCCCGCCTCCCCGTCCTCCGCGGCTGGCTCGGCTTCGGCCTGGTGCTCGGCTTCGGGCTCCGACTCGGCGGGCTCGCCGCTCTGGTCGTCATGGTCCTGCGCTTCCGAGCCGCGGCCTCGGCCTCGGCCTCGTCTGCCCCGACGACGGCGGCGGCTGCTCTTGTCATCGGCGTCGTCGTCCGAATCGCTTTCGGCTTCTTCTTTCGCCTTGGCCTCTTCGGCTTTGGCTTCTTTCGCCTTGGCTTCTTTCACCTTGGCGGAATGAGGGGCCTTGGCCTCTTTTGCCGTCACCGGATCGGGCTCTTGCGCCAAGTCCGGCAAGGCGTTGTTCGGCTCGAGGAAAAGCGGTGTCGAACCAGCCAGCTCCAGTTGGGCGACGGGCGGCTCCACGTCGCGCTCCTGCGCCTTGGGCGGCGTCGGCTCGAGGGTCTGCTGCGCGGCGGGCCCCGCGGCAAGAGCGGGGGGCTCGGCGGGTTCCGCAGTCTCCTGCGGGTTGGCCAATGCCTCCCGGACCTGGGTCGCGACAGTCTCGTCAATGCTCGACTGAGGACCGCGGACGGTGACGCCGAATTCAGAAAGTTTGGTCAGAACTTGTCGGGAAGTCACCCCGAGCAGGCGTCCAAGGGCATGGACCCTAATTTTTCCCTGCGGCGCAGATTCGTCAATGGGCGGCAGCTCTTCAGCCACGTGGCACTCCTTATACCAGCCCCCGGGCGCGCACAGGATGTCTTCTCACACCATAAGCACTGCCACGCGGGGGATCTTGTTTGTCTATCGCGCTTCGCCCGATCCAGAAGGACCGCCCGAGGCGGCATAGTCGCGTTTGCGTGGTCGTCGCGCACCGCCAGGCATCTGCCGCCAGCCGCGCGCCGACGACATCCACTATCGCACATCTTTCGCGCAGCGCGCGCCATCCCCCGCCGCAACGATCGACGAAAGGGCTTGAGCGCCAGGTCAACGGGGCGCAGAGAATTTCGGGATACCGGGTCAGTGCTGCGGGAAGAGGGTGAACTCTGGGAACCACAGCGCGATCTCCCGCTGGGCGGATTCCGGAGAGTCGGAGCCGTGCACCAAGTTGTTCTGCACAGTGAGCCCGAAGTCGCCTCGGATCGTGCCGGGCGCAGCGCTCTTCACGGGGTCTGTGCCGCCGATGATCTGCCGCATCGCCGCGATGGAGCCCTCCCCCTCGACCACTGCGGCCACCATCGGGCCGGAGGTGATGAACTCGACGAGCGAGTCGAAAAACGGCCGCTCGGCGTGCTCGGCGTAATGCTCGCGGGCAATTTCCACTTGCGCCACAAGCCGCTGCAGCGAAAGGATCTGCAGACCCTTGCGCTCGATGCGCCCCAGCACTTCGCCAATAAGGCCGCGGCGCACCGCGTCAGGTTTTATCAACACCAAAGTCCGCTCAGTCACGGATGACAGCTTAAAGCACGGCGCTCAGGTGTTGCCACGAGATCCCTGCGCCTTGCGCACGCCCCGCCGCATCCACCACACGAGGGACCAGACCACCACGAAAACCAGGCCTGTGACGCCGATGGCCGGATGCAGGAGCCACCCCGCGACAAGGACGAACTGCAACCCGAAGTCCAGCGCGAACGCCCACGGCTTGGACTGCACCGCGCACGCCCAAAACAGCAGCGCCGCCGCGCACAGCACGAACACGGTCGGCAACCAGCTCGGCCCCGGAATGTCGGAGAAGTTCACCGCCACGGGTATGGCGAGCAGCACAACGATCATTTCCAAGATCAGAATGCCGCTGCACACCCCCCGGAAACCCTTCCACGGGTCCGCTGGAGGGCTCGCGTCGTGGTCTGTTCCTCCGCTCTGGCCTGTTTCGCTCATGCCGGGGCCAACCCGTGCAGGTCGCGTGCCGCCCCGGCAGTGACGACGGACCCCGTGACGAGGACGCCCTCGCCTTTGAGCGCGGCAAGCTCTTTCGCAGTGCTCACCGCCTCGGCGAAGTCCGGCTGCACCACGACCCGTTTGGGCTCGAACACGGTGCGCGCCACTTCGGCGAGCGCATCTGCCGCAAGTGCTCTCGGCGAGCCGTTGTGCGTGATCACAACAGAAGACAGCGCCGGTTTGAGCGCTTCGAGCACCCCCCGCACGTCTTTGTCGCCCATGACGCTCAGGACTGCGTGGAAAGGCGTGTTCGGGAAATCCTCGGCGAGCGCGCCGGCGAGTGCTTGTGCGCCGTGGGGGTTGTGCGCGGCGTCCACCAGCACAAGGGGGTCCTGCGGCGCCGCGGGCATGCGTTCCAGCCTGCCTGGGGAGCGGGCGTTCGCGAAGCCTTCGAGCACGATGCTCTCGGCGAGGCCCCGATCAGGCCCGGCGCCGAAGAACGCCTCCACTGCCGCGAGTGCGAGCGACGCGTTCGCCGCCTGGTGCGGGCCGTAGAGAGGCAGGAAGACCTCCGGGTACACCGCGCCGAGGCCGCGCAGCCCGATCTGTTGGCCGCCGACCGCGAGCGCGCGTTCCGCGACGGCGAACTCGTGGCCCGCTCGGGCGAGCACTGCGCCCTCTTTCTCCACTTGGGCGAGAATCGAGCGCAGAGCGGCGGGGTGCTGCTCCGCCATGACCACGATCTGATCCTGGTCGCCCCCGCCCATCGGGTTCTTCGGAAGCCGTTTGATGATGCCCGCCTTCTCCCCCGCGATCACCGACAGGTCCGATCCGAGGTGCTCGACGTGGTCGATCGAGACTGGCGCGATGACGGCGACCTGGCCGTTCACCACGTTCGTCGCGTCCCAGCGCCCGCCCATCCCCACTTCGACCACCGCGACGTCCACCGGAGCTTCGGCGAAGACCGTGTACGCCATCGCGACCAGGACTTCGAACTTGCTCATCGCCGGGCCGCCCTGGGCCTTGGAGCTCTCATCGACGCGGAGCACGAAGGGCTCGATCTCCCGCCAGGCCGAGACGTACTGCTCCTCGGTGATCGGCTGATTGCCGAGGGAGATGCGCTCGACCGGGGATTGCAGGTGCGGGCTCAAAATACGGCCCGTGCGCAGCCCCGTCGTGCTCAGCAGGGCGTCGGCCATCCGTGTGGTCGACGTCTTGCCGTTGGTCCCCGCGATGTGGATCGACGGGTAGGCGTGCTGCGGCGAGCCCAACAAGTCCATGAGCGCGGCGATGCGGCTCAAGCTCGGCTCGATCTTCGTTTCCGGCCAGCGGGCGTCGAGTTCGGCTTCGACCTGCTCGAACTCGGCGTGATCGGGTAGGCCCGTCATGCGGGGCCTGCCTCGTGCTCGGCGAGCAAGGCCGGGGCCTGTCCGCCTCCGACAGACCGCAGCTTCGCCTCAAGCCGCTCGATCTCGGCCTTCGCCGTCTCATGCCGCGCGCGGATCTTCTCAACGATCTGCTCGGGGGCTTTGGCGAGGAAGGACTCGTCGGCGAGCTTCGCGCCCGTGCTGTCGAACTCTTTGCGTTGGGCGGCGACGTCCTTCGTCAAACGAGCCCGCAGCGCGTCCTCGTCCACAGTGCCCGAGAGGTCCAACCGGACGACGACCACGCCCGCCGCGAGCGACGACTCCACGGCCGCGGTCTGGTTGAAGCCTGCCTGGGGCGCCGAGACCCGCGCGAAGGAGCGGATCTGCTCCTCCCAGTCCGCCAGTCCCGCCTCGGAGAGGCCGTCAAGGCGGGCAGGTATGCGCTGGCCAGGCGGCAAGCCCTGCTCGGACCGGAAACGGCGGATATCGGTGATGAGCGCCTGCACGTCCGCGACGCGGGAAAGCACCGGGGCCTCCGTCGCATAGGGCAGCTGCTCGGGCCAGGCCTGCGTCGCCAAAGTCTCCCCTGAGGCGAGGGAGCGCCACAGCATGTCGGTGACGAACGGCATGATCGGGTGCAGCAGGCGCAACAGCGTGTCGAGGACGCGCGCGAGCACCGCCCTGGTGCCGTGCGCGTTGTCCCCGGCCCCGACGGCTCCGGAGAGCTGGAGCTTCGCGATCTCCAAGTACCAGTCGCAGAACTCGTCCCAGGTGAATTGGTACAGAGCTTGGGCGGCCTTGGCGAACTCCCCGGCTTCCAGGGCGCTGTCCGTCTCGGCCCGCACCGCTTCCAGCCGGCCCAAGATCCAGCGGTCGGCCTCAGTGAGCGAGGCGTGGGCGGGATCGGAGCCGAAGCCGTCCGAGGCGCCGCTGAGCAAGGCGAACCGGGTCGCGTTGAAGAGCTTCGTGACGAAGTTGCGGGCCGCGATCGCGTTGGACTCGCCCAACGGCACATCGGAGCCGGGAACAACGCCGCGCAGCAAGGCGAACCGGGTCGCGTCCGCCCCGAACCGGTCGAGCCAATCCAGGGGGTTGATCACATTCCCCTTGGTCTTGCTCATCTTCTGGCCTTTTTCGTCGCGGACCAGCCCGTGGAACCAAAGTTGGCGGAACGGCGCCTGCGCGAGGGGGCGCTGCGCCTGCGCCGCCGACTGGCCCGCGCGGCTCGCCCAGCCGCCGAACATGGCCATCCGCACTGCCCAGAAAAAGAGGATGTCATACCCGGTGACCAGCAAGCTCACCGGGTAGAAGGCCGCAAGCTCCGGCGTTTCCTCGGGCCAGCCGAGCGTCGCGAAAGCCCAGAGGCCGGAGGAGAACCAGGTGTCGAGCACGTCTTCCTCTTGCGTCCAGCCCTCGGGTATCTCCTCGTCGTGGCCGAAACAGCGGACCTCGCCCGCAGGGCCGTACCAGACCGGGATCCGGTGCCCCCACCACAGTTGGCGCGAGACGCACCAGTCACGCATGTTGTCGGTCCATTCGAACCAGCGCGCGGCGAGCCCCTCCGGGACGATCGGCATGGCCCCGGAGCGAACTTGCTCGCCCGCCGCCTTCGCGAGAGACTCGGTTTTCACGAACCATTGCAGCGAAAGCCTCGGCTCGACCGGCTCCCCGCCGCGCTCGGAATGCCCGACGCTGTGCTTGTAGGGGCGCACCTCGGCGACCACGCGCCCTTGCTCCGCGAGTTCGAGGCGAATGGCTTTGCGGGCTTGGAAACGGTCCATCCCGTCGAACCGGGTGCCGGTGCCGTCGATCCTGCCGTCCTCGTCCATGATCGTGAGCATTGCGAGGCCGTGGCGCTGCGCGAGCTCGAAGTCGTTGGGATCGTGCGCCGGTGTGATCTTCACCGCGCCGGTGCCGAACTCGGGATCGACATGCGAGTCCGCGACGATGGACAACGCCCGGTCGACCAGCGGGTGCGGCAGAGTCGTGCCGACCAAGTGGCGGTAGCGCTCGTCGTCGGGATGCACGGCCACCGCGATGTCGCCGAGCATCGTCTCGACGCGAGTGGTCGCGACGACGATGTGCGGCTCGTCGTCGCGCAGCGAGCCGTAGCGCAGCGAGACGAGTTCGCCGTCCACCTCTTTGTGGACCACCTCAGCGTCGGAGATCGCGGTGCGCTGTTTGGGCGACCAGTTCACAAGCCGCTCGGCCTGATAGACCAGGCCCGCGTCGAACAGCTGCTTGAAGATGGTGCGCACGGCCTTGACCATGCCGTCGTCCATGGTGAAGCGCTCCCGGCTCCAGTCCACGGAGTCCCCGAGACGGCGCATCTGCGCAGAGATATTCCCCCGGACTTCTTCTTTCCACGCGAAAGCCCGCGCCAGGAACGCCTCGCGTCCAAGCTCGTGCCGATTCGTGCCCTCGTCGGCGAGCTGGCGCTCGATCGCGGCTTGTGTGGCGATCGAGGCATGGTCGAACCCAGGCAAGTACAGGACCTCGAATCCCTGCATGCGCTTGCGTCTGCACACCGCGTCCATGACCGCGTGTTCCATCGCGTGGCCGACGTGGAGATTGCCGGTGACGTTCGGCGGCGGGACGACAATGGAGAACTTGGGCTTCTCGCTCGCAGGGTCGGCGGTGAAAAGGCCAGCCTCCTGCCAGCGCAGAGAGATTTCTTCTTCGTGGGCCGACGGCTCCCAGGCGGCAGGCAGATCAGTGTTGGGCACCGGAGGATTCTACTCGCCGCCGCCGCGAGCAGGAAGCGCTCGTGGGGCACACATCGTCTCTCCAGCCCCGCGCGAGTTTCCAACCCCGCGGAGCCTCTCACGGCAAGGTCATGGGCCGGGCTCGAATGCGTAACAGTCCCAGAAACCCCTCGCGCCGCAGCAGCCCCAGAGGTTTCACTCGTTCTATGAGTCAACATTCGTCTTTTCTCGCGCTGTTCGCCGTGTGCGCGGCAAGCGCGTCATTCGCCGCTCCGCAGGCCGAGGCCGCCCCGGCCGACCCCGGGTGCGCGTCGCTGCAACAGTTGGGCCCGGACCTGACCGACGCGATGACCAAGCTCAACTCGTTCACCAGCACTGTGAGCCAGCTGCCAGGGCAATACCAGCAGACCAACCTCTTGGGCATGGTCCAGAACGTGGGGGCGGCGGGCCAACAAGCCACGGAAGTGACGGACTCGCTGCACCGTGTCAGCGACGACCTCCAAGACGCCGAGGACAGCACCCAAGACTCCGGGTTGCGCGATTCCCTCGAACAAATGTCCGGCACCGTCAACCAGGCCGCCGAGGACGTGGGGGCCTACGCGAACCCGTTCGCGCAACGACCGGACACCAGCAAGCTGACCTCGCTCGCCGTGCAAGCCGGGGCGCAGATGGTGGGCTACCAGATCAACTACACCCGCGTCTGCGGCATCAGTTTCGGCAACCAGACCCTCGTCCCCGGCAACCAGACGCCAGCCGCCCCGAGCCAAAACTCTGCGCCCCCCGCTCCGCAACCGGAGTCGCAGCCAGAGCCCTGACCTGCAGCTACCGGCATAAAACCGCGGGGATCGGACTTGGGCCGCCGCGACGAACATGCTCGTCAAGAAAAGCGAGCACGACCTGGTACCAGAGCTTCGCGTGCTGCGGTGAGAGCACCCAGTGGTTCTCGTTCGGGAAAGAGAGGAAGCGGTGCGGGGTGAGCCCGTCTTTCCCGGGGCCCAGCGGGGAACGCGACATGAGGTCCCACCACAGCCGCAATCCCTCGCCGACTGGCACCCGGTAGTCCTTGTCGCCGTGGATCACGAGCATCGGGGTGCGGATGTTTTCGGCGTGCAGGTGCGGCGAGTTCGCCAGGGCCATCTGCGGTGTCATTTCCCGCAGCCAGTAGGAGCTGTCGTCGGTGGTCGCCCCGAACTGGTCGAGAGCCCACAAAGAGGCATGGGTGACGACGGCGCGGAACCGGTCGGTGTGCCCCGCGATCCAATTGGCCATATAGCCGCCGAAGGACCCGCCCATCGCCGCGGCGCGTGTCGCGTCGACACGAGGGTGCTCCAGCGCGGTGTCGACCGCGGCCATGAGGTCCGTGTACGGCGCGCCGCCCCAATCGCCCCAACCGCGCTGGAGGAACGACTGCCCGTATCCAGTGGAGAGCGCGGGGTCGGGAAGCAGCAGCGCATAGCCCTTCGCGGCCAAAAGCCACGGGTTCCACCGCCACGACCATGCGTTCCAGCTGGACAGCGGGCCGCCGTGCACCCACAGCACCAACGGGGCCTTGTCCGCACCCGCGGGCAGCACCAGCCACGACCGCACACGCTCCCCCGTCGGCAGAACGGTTGTGAGTTCCTCCAAAGTCCCCGGCAACGCGCGTTCCGGCGAAGGCGAGGGCAATTCGGCGACCGACCCGTCCGCCGCGACGCGCACCGGGTGCGGGGCGCGCAAAAACGAGGAGCGCAGCGCGAAGACAGATCCGTCCTGAGTCGGCGCGATGCAGCTGTACGCGAAATCGTCGCTGGTGATCCGCGTCGGCTCTGCCCCGTCTCCAGCGCTGTCCAACACCACCCGGAACAACGGGGCCCGGCCCTGTTCGTCCGCGCCGACGAACAACGCCTCGCCGTCGGGCGACCAGGCGATGGCGTTGGGCCACAGATCCCATCGCGGCGCGAGCTGGCGCGTCTTGCCGTCTCGGAGCGACAACAGATGGAGGGTGCGGCGCGGGGCTCGCTGCGGGCTGGCGAGGCTTTCGCGCACATACGCCACCTGCGTGCGGTCGGGAGAAATCTTCGGCGAAACGAGGTCGCCCTCGGGATCGTCGAGCAGCACACGGGTCTGCCCGGTCGCGACATCGACGTGCGCCAGCACCGACCGGCTCGACCCGCGTTCGCCGGGGACGACGAAGCCGGTGACCAGAAAACTCCCGTCACCAGCGAGGTCCGCGCTCGTCTCGCGCAGGCCGCCGCCGGTGATGTGCGAGCCGACCGGGGGCGGAGTGCGGTCGAGAGGCGCGGCGCCGATGCGGCGAATCGCCCACAGGCGGGGCGCTTCTGGCCCGAGTTCGTGGTCCCAGAACCTGACCGGGTAGCCCGTGTGCAGCACTGCCGAGACCTTGCTCTCCCTGCGCAACGCGCGGAGCCTTTCGTCCTCAGCGAGATCGCCCGCGCCGGAAAGCGTCGCGGCGGTCACGACGAAGGTCTCCGCCGCGGCGGCCGGGAGGACGGCGCTCGCCGATCCGGGAAATTTCGCGACCTCGCTCGCCTCGCCGCCTTCGGCAGGAAGGCGCCACACCGACACGGGCGGGTCCTGGCCTCCCTCCGCGGAACCGCGCGAGCTGAGGAACAGCAACGAGCCGTCCGCCGCGAACACGGGGGCGGACTCGCCCCGCTCAGAGAAAGAGATCCGCCTCGAGCTGCGTTCTCCCGCTGGATCTGCCTCCCACAGGGCGCAGACGAATGCCGTTTTCTTCTCATCGAGTTGGGACACCGCGAGCACCACTCGTGAGCCGTCGCGGGACACGGCCAGAGCGGACACCCGGGGAAGGGCGAGATATGCGTCGAGTTCGTGCCACGGCGTGGGATTCTGCGACGCCGCGTCCTGCGTGTCCGTCATAGCTGCGAGCGTAGCCGCGCGATCGCGTCCCATTCTTGCGGGGTGTTGACATTGCTGAGCGCGAATGGTTCTTTGACCATTATTTTCCTGGTGTCGCGCGCGTCGAGGAACCGCATCATCCCGCGTTCTCCCCGATCCAACGCGCGCGTGGCCGGTTCGGCCAGCGCCGTCGAATACACGCCGACGAGCGGATGCGTCCTCGTCTCGTCGGCTGCGATGACTGCTTCGACGGGGTCGGCGTCGAAAGCCGCCAGCAGCTCGCGGACCACTGCGGCGGTGATGAGCGGCAGGTCCGCGGAAAGCACCGCCGCGCGCGCGGCTCCATGACCGCGCGCGGCGGCAAGACCTGTGGCCACGCCCCGCAGCGGACCTTGCCCCGCAACATCGTCGGAGAGCACGAGAACGCCCTCCGGAACCGGGCGCGTGGTCTCGCCGAGGACGGCGAACACCATCTGGCACGACGCTCTGAGCGCATCGCACGAGCGCGCCAGCAGCGTCTTCCCGCCGAGGACAAACTGTGTTTTGTCCGATCCCATGCGGCGGGACTCGCCGCCCGCGAGGACGATCCCAGCAGTGCTGGTCGCAGCCTTGGCGCTGTCCGGCGCGCGTGCGCGCGCAAACGCGGAGGAGTCCCTCGGACTGCTCATTGCAGGACTATAGCAAACTTCGACACGGTTCTAGGCTGAAGCCGCCTCACCGGAGCAACACGTCCGGAACTGGGAATTTCCCCCTCCGCGGGCGCGTTCGCGTATCATTGGGGGACAGGGACCCGGGCGGTGCGCCGTCCCGCCCCAGATTCGACCTCAAGGAGCAGGAACATGGCTGATCGAGTATTGCGCGGGTCGAGGCTCGGAGCGGTGAGCTACGAGACCGACCGCAACCACGACTTGGCGCCGAGGCGGATGGCGAAGTACCGCACGGAGAACGGCGAGGAGTTCGTCGTGCCGTTCGCCGACGAGGCCGAGATCCCCCCGACCTGGTTGTGCAAGAACGGCCAAGAGGGCTACCTGGTCGAAGGCGACAATGTCGAAGTCAAGAAGCAGAAGCCGCCCCGCACCCACTGGGACATGCTGTTGGAGCGCCGCACGACCGAGGAGCTCGAGGAGCTTTTGAAGGAGCGGCTCGACTTCCTGAAGCAGAAGCGCCGCGTCACCGGGGTGTGAGCGGCCGCGCGCCTGCGCATTCGTCCTCCACCGTTCGCATTGCGGCGCAACGGGCGGCTGTGGGAAACGCGCGCAGGAACGGGGCTTTTTCCGGATCAGAGCTGTTGCCGTCGGCCCTGCCCTGTTGTCTTGCCCGAATCGGCAGTTGCGCCCGACCCCGTCAGCCGCGGCGCAGAATCCGTTTGTCGAAACCCCAGCGGGCCACTTTGAAGAATGCCTCGAAGATGATGTCCTTGCTCATCTTCGAGTAGCCGATCTCGCGCTCGGTGAACGTGATCGGCACTTCGGCCACCGCGAACCCGGCTCGTTGCGCCCGCCACGCGAGGTCGATCTGAAAACAGTAGCCGCGCGACTCGACAGCGTCGAGGTCGATCGCGCGAAGCACCTGCGCCCGATACGCGCGGAAACCGCCGGTGATGTCTTGCACATGCGTGCCAAGCGCGAGCTTCGCGTACACGTTCGCCCCCCGAGAGAGCACTTCGCGCTGCTTGGGCCAGTTCACCACTGTCCCCCCAGGCACATACCGGGAACCGATGACCAGATCAGCGCCCGCGTCGACCCGCTCCAGCAAGCGCGGAAGCTGCTCCGGCGCATGGCTTCCGTCCGCGTCCATCTCCACCAGCACCGCGAAGCCCCGCTCCAGCCCCCAGCGGAAACCAGCGATGTACGCGGACCCGAGCCCGCCTTTGCCGGTGCGGTGCATGACATGCAGCCGGGGCTCGTCCTGGGCCAGCTCGTCCACGATCGCGCCGGTCCCGTCCGGGCTCCCGTCGTCCACCACCAACGCTTCGACATGAGGATTCGCCGTGAACAGGCGCGGCAGGATGCGAACGATGTTCTCCCGCTCGTTGTAGGTGGGAACGATCACCAACGTCCGGCCAGTTGGCCGTGTTCCGCCTTCCCCGCCCGTCGGCGAGAAAGACCCAGCAACCTCGTCGGGCTTGGAGTCTGACATGTTCTCCCTATTTCTCGGCGAGCGCTCGCCGCTCGCCGTCAGCTTGGTCTGCGGGCTGGGCCAGCCTCGCATGGACTGAGCCAGCCTACCGTGCCGCGCGCTCAGGATGAAACCCGCGAAGGTGGACACAAGCAGCACGACGTCCGTCCACGGCAACATCTCGCTGGCCGGGGTGCGCCCCGAGCGCAAAGGCACGTCGGCGACGAGCCACGCTGGTGTGATCTTGCCGGACTGGGCGAGCACGCGACCGTCCGGACCGATGATGGCGGAGACTCCGGTGGTGGCGGACACAACCACCGAACGGCCGAGCTCCACCGCCCGAATCCGCGAAGCGGCCAACTGCTGGTAAGTCATGTCGCTGTCCCCGAAGGTGGCGTTGTTCGACGGCACGGCGAGGATCTGCGCCCCGTCGCGCACCGCGCCGACAAGAGCACGGTCGAAGATCACCTCGTAGCAGGTCGCGACGCCGACAGGGACCGTGCGGCCGTCGGCGAGCGGAGCCCGCACCACACCGTCTCCGGCTCCGGGCACGAAGCTGCCCGCCCGGTCGGCGTAGCTGGAGAACAACCGGAAGAAACTGCGCATCGGCAAGTACTCCCCGAACGGTTGCAGAATACTTTTGTCGTGCCGGTCCACCGGCCCGGAGCCGGGCTCCCACACCAGCACCGTGTTGCGCGGAGCCTGCGGGTCCTTGGTGTCGAGCGTGCCGACCAAGATCGGGGCTCCTAACGCCCGCGCCGCGCCGGTGATCTGATCGCCCGCCCACGGGTACAGCACGGGGTCGATGTCGGAGGCGTTCTCCGGCCAGACCACGAGCGCAGCCCTCGGCCCGCCCCGCGACTGCTCCTCGCGGGCGAAGTCCAATGACTCCTGCACATGCATCATGAGCACGGCCGCTGGCCGGTCGTTGAAGTCCAAACCCAGCTTGGGCACCCCGCCTTGCACCGCCGCGACCCGCAACCGCTGCCCGCCGTCCGGGTCCGGCAGCGCCGCCCTGCCGGCGAGGACACAGCCCGAGAGCACGGCGGCTGCTGCCGCGAAGGCCGCCCATCCCCTGCCCGCCCGCTCCCTCGGCACGCCCCTGGCGACGCCTGCGGCGATGAAGGCGACCACGAACGAGAGGAAGCTCGCCCCGCCGAGGGCTGCCGCAGGAGCCAGCAAGCCCCCTGCCTGGCCGAACGCGAGCCGACCCCATGGGAAGCCGCCGAACGGCCAGCTGCCGCGAAACCACTCGCAGGCGGTCCAAGCGCTCGCGATGAAAAACGGGGCGAACCTGAGCGGCCAAAGACGAACCGCGATCCAGCCGAACACGCCTGTGTACAGCGACAGGAAAGCGCTCAGGGCGAGCCACGGCCCGCTGCCGACGAAAATCCCAGTCCACGACAAGAGCGGCAAAAAGAACCCGAGGCCGAAAGCGTAACCAGGCCACAGGCCGGTTCGCCGCCGTCTTGGGCCGACCAGCTCCGGGCGGAGCAGGACGAGCAAACCCGCGAGGAACAACGGCGCCGCGAACCAGAGCTCGCGCGGGGGGAACGTGAAAGACAGACAGAAACCGCACAACGCGCAGGCCGCTGTCCGCGCCGCCCACGGCCCGAACCCCCGGATCTCACAAGCTTTCATACACCGGCTGTCCGTCCACGACGACCATCTTGCACGACGGCGACCCAGCGGCGAGATCAGGAAGCGGCGGCTGATGCGTGCGCTGATCCGTGGACCAGCTGTTCGCACGCCCCGGCTCTGCAGCCGCGTACTGCGGCACCTCCCACACGACGAACGTCGCGGCCGAGCCGGGGACAAGCGACCCGGCGAGCGGGTCGCGGCTGCCAGCGGCGCGTCGACCGCCCCGCGTCGCCGCCAGAAACGCCGCCCGCGCCGAAATCCTCGACTCAGGCCGGTGGTGGTTCGCCGCCGCGCGCGCCCACGCCCACGGGTCGATGTCGGTGACGGGCGCGTCCGAGCCGAACGCCAACACCACCCCCGCGGCCGCGAACTGCGCGAAATTGTTCAGCTGCGCCGCGCGCCGCGCGCCGAGCCGTTGCTCGTACATGCCGCCAGGCCCGCCCCACAACGCGTCGAACAGCGGCTGCACGCTCGCGGCAACCCCCCATTGGCCGAGCTGGCGGGCCTGCTCTGGCGTGGTCATCTCCATGTGCTCCAGGCGGTGGCCGCACTTGGCGACCGAGGGAACCCCGAACTCGGCCACCGCGGAGCCGAAGGCGCCGACGAGTTCGGCCACCGCCGCGTCGCCGATGGCGTGAAAACCCGCCGGAACGCCCGCCGCCGTGCTCGCCCGCACATGCGCCCGGACGGCCTCGGGACTGAGGTAGGCATTGCCGCACGCGCCCGTCGAGAGGAAAGGCTCGTGCAGCCATGCGGTGCTGGAGCCGATCGAGCCGTCGATGAAAAGATCCCCGGCCAAACCAGCCGCCCCGGTCTGCGCGATCAGCTCTCGGGCCTGTTCCGGGCTCTCGACGGCCTCGCCCCAGTAGCCGACCCGTTCGACCGGGTGCTCGGCTCCGAGCAGCAACGCGAGGTCTTCCCGGCTGGATATCCGCGGCCCTGCGCACTCGTGGACCTGCACCACGCCTCGGGAGAGCGCATGCTCCAGCGCGGTTCGTTGCGCGCTCGCGCGCTGCTGCGCCGAGAGCAACGCCTTCGCCGCCTCGCGGACCAGGTGGTGCGCCTCACCGGTCAGCGGAGCCTGCGGGTGAAAGCCTCTCGCCTCGGCGAGACCGGGGACAGCGGCGCGAAGAGCGGTGGAGGCAGCAGCGGCGTGCACGTCCACCCTGGGGCTGTATACCATCGCCCCAGGCGCTCGGGCGTCGAGCTCATCGGTCGTCGGGGGCTGCGGCACATCCCATTTGGACTCGTCCCAAGTCCCGAACCACAACAGCTGCCCTTCGTTTCGCGCGGCGGCGCAGGCATAGGCGCGCAAGGCTGCGTCCCGCGAAACCGCCCCGCCGAGCTCTCGCGCGGCGAGGCCCAGGCCCGCGTCCGTGAGGTGGACGTGGGCGTCCACGAATCCGGGCGCGACGAGCGCGCCGTCGAGCGGGACACGGCTCGCCTGCGGGAACAGCTCCCGCGCCGCGCGATCGCCGCCGAGCCAGACCACCCGGCCGTCTTGGACGGCGAGCGCGGTCGCCTCCGGGGCTGTCTGGCTGTGGATTCGTCCGCCGCAGAAGACGGTGGCAGCGGGTTCGGTGGACACGGAAGTCCAGTGTGCCAGACTCAGAGCCATGTCGTTGATGCTGGTTGACGCCGCTGGTCTTTGGTTCCGCGCGTTTTACGCGTTGCCCGAATCCATCACGGCCCCGGACGGGAGCCCGGTCAACGCGGTCCGCGGCTTTTGCGACATGCTCGCCGCGCTGCTCGAACGCGACCGGCCGAAACGGTTGGCCGTGTGCCTGGACCTGGATTGGCGGCCGAAGTTCCGGGTGGATCTCTTGCCCGAGTACAAGGCGCAGCGCGTCGCGCCCGGCGAAGATCTGGCCGCGCCGGGGGCCGCGGCGTCGGAACCAGCGTCTCTCGCGCCTCAGGTCGACATGATCCTCGCGCTGCTCGGCGCCGCCGGCGTCGCGACCGTTGGCGCAGAAGGGTTCGAAGCGGACGACGTGATCGGGACGCTCGCGGCTCGCGAACGCCGGGACGACGTCGTCGTCGTGACTGGGGATCGAGATCTTCTCCAAGTCGTCGCCGACGAACCGGTGCCCGTCCGAGTGCGCTACATCGGGCGCGGGGTCGCGAAGTCGGAGCTTTTGGGGCCCGCTGAGGTGGCCGAACGCTACGGCCTGCCGCCCGAGCGGGCCGGCGCTGCCTACGCGGAGCTCGCTGTGCTGCGGGGCGATCCCTCAGACGGACTGCCGGGCGTCGCTGGCGTCGGGGAGAAAACAGCGGCGAAGCTCATCAGCGCGTTCGGCAGCCTCGCCGGGACGCTCGAAGCAGCCAAAAACGGGGACGTCGCACCGCCCAAAGCCCAAAAGGCCCTACTCGCCGCAGAGGACTACATCCGCAGGGCGGCGCGAGTGGTGTTCATCCGTGACGACGTGCCGGTCCAGTGGGACCGGGACGACGCAATAACCCCGCGGACGGCGGATCTGGCGCGGTGCGCCAGGCTCGCCGAGCAGTTCGGCACGGCCTCTTCGGCGCAACGGCTGCTCACAGCGCTTTACGGCTGATCCGCCGGACCCACTTTGTAGTCGCCCTTGTCATTGCTGAACTTGGCTTTGACCGTGGTCGGCTTGCCGTCTTTCTTCAACGAGCAGGTGAACGTGGCGTCCTTCTCGACCTTGATGTCAGAACCCGTGTCCGGGCATTTGACATCCGTGATGTTGGTTTCGCCGTACCCGTTCGGGGCCGCCGCGGTCAGGACGCTTTTCACGTCTTTCGCCGCTTGCTCGGTGTCGAGGACCTTCTGCCTGCCGAAGAGCCAGAAACCGGCAAAGCCCGCGATCCCGGCCACGAGGAGGACGACCGGGACGATAATCAGGGCCTTGGTGGCGCCATTGCCCTGTTTGGGCGGCGCGCCGTAACCGGGAGGCGCGACGGGCTGCCCGTACGGCGGCGGTTGCTGCGGAGCGCCGTACGGGGACGGCGGCTGCCCGTACGCAGACGGCTGCTGCGGTTGCCCATACGGGGACGGCTGCGGAGCGCCATAGGGGGAGGGCGGTTGCGCAGGCGGCGGGCCGCCGTACGGGCTCGCCCCATACGGCGAGGGAGGCTGCTGCGGCGG
>JGI2924J29684_1078739_pt1 | contig 154508 bp, 138 predicted proteins | sample BenlonsequencITS_FD_29684 | JGI IMG/M metagenome (IMG submission 29684) | reverse complement strand
CGAAGCCGGTGCGCGAAGCCGGTGCGCGAAGCCGGTGCGCGAAGCCGGTGCGCGAAGCCGGTGCGCGAAGCCGGTGCGCGATTGGATGGCGCGCGTTCGGCGTAGCTTGCGCTCGTCTGCGAGGTCACATTGGGCGATACTGCCGAGATGATGTCTGAAACCGATCCTCATCAAGCGCCTGCGAGCGTAGAAGAACTCGATGCGTTCCTGCGCGCGTTTGAGGCGGGCAGCCTGCCGAAGTCGCGATGGACACACGAAGGGCACCTGGTGGCCGGGGCGCATTATGTCTACCTGTTCGGCGAAGCACGCGCCATGGGTCACATGCGCGACCGGGTACGCGCCTATAACCACGCCGTGGGGACAGCAAATACCGCGACCAGCGGCTATCACGAGACGCTGACGCGGATGTGGATCGGGGCACTGGTGCGTCTGCTGCGTGCTTCGCACGGGACGTCACGGCTCGGGTTTGTGCAGCTTGCGGTGGAACGCTTTGGGCCGCGGCGTGATCTGCACACGCTGCTGTACGACTTCGATGTGGTGAAGGACCAGCGGGCCCGCGCGGTGTGGGTGGAACCGACCGGCCAGTTGCCGGTGGACTTGTTTCGATAGCTTCTTGGAGGGTTAGCGGCGCTGCGGGTTGCGCGGCGCGCGATAACCCACCCTTTGCTGCGCAAAGAATGGGGCACCCGGTGTGGTGGCGCTGCGCAAAGGGTTGGAGCACCCGGAGTGCTGGAGCTGCGATTCGGCTGAAACGTCCTAAACTGCATAGGTCTATGTCAAAAGCGAACCAGGCCGACGGAACCGTACCGCAGCAGATCGACGCACTGCGCACCGAGATTGTTCACCATGAGCACCTGTACTACGTGCTGGATCAGCCGACGCTGACGGATGCGCAGTACGACAAGCTGGTGAACCGGCTGAAGGCGTTGGAGACGGAGCATCCGGAGCTGGTGACGCCCGATTCGCCGACGCAGCGTGTGGGCGGCAAGGTGAAGGATGGCTTTGCTAAGGTGGCGCATTCTCGACCGATGCTTTCGCTGGATAACGCCTACAACGAAGAGGAATTGCGCGCATGGGCCGACCGTGTGCGTGGCGCGCTGCACTCGAGCGATGTGCTGGAATTTGTCTGCGAGTACAAGCTGGATGGTCTTTCGCTGGCAGTTGAGTATGTTCCGGGAAGCCATCGATCGTCTCATGCTGGGAAGCAAGTGACCCCCGCCGCCTATCTCGACAGAGCCATAACACGGGGTGACGGTACGACGGGAGAGGATGTAACCCTCAACGTCCGTACGATGCATACCGTTCCGTTGTCGATACAAGGCGGCAAGCTTGCCCAACTAGGTATGCCGGACTCCTTCGAAGTGCGCGGAGAAGTGATCATGCCTCACCGCTCTTTCCAAAGACTCAACAGAGAGCGTAAAGAAGCTGGACAGTCTGAAGCTGCAAATCCCCGTAACGCCGCTGCGGGAACGGTCCGAACGGTAGATCCTCAGATCGTGGCTCGAAGGGGCCTAGAGTTTTGCCCATACTTCCTCTTTGTGCAGCGGGACGATCTTTACTTCCAAGAAAAGCAGCACATCTTTGAAAAGCAATCTGACGCGTTGAATGTGCTGACGGATCTTGGGTTCAAAGTAAATCCGAATAGGCTCCTGACGTCGAGTATTGCGGAGGTTCTTTCCTTCATTGCAGAGGCTGAGACGAAGCGCGACACGCTTGGCTATGAGATTGACGGCATCGTGATCAAGGTGAACGCGGTTGCGCAACAGCGGCGGCTTGGATTTACGGGCAAGGCACCGCGATGGGCGATTGCGTATAAGTTTCCTGCGCGTGGTGCGGTGACGAAGCTGCTGAATGTTCTGTTTCAAGTGGGTCGGACGGGCAAGCTGACGCCGGTTGCTGCGCTGGATCCCGTGGGGATTGGTGGCATTACCGTTGGGCGCGCTACGCTGCATAACCCCGACGAGATTGCGCGTCTGGGTGTGCGCATTGGCGACTATGTTGCCGTGGAGCGTGGCGGCGATGTGATTCCAAAGATCACCGAGGTGGTCGAGGACGCGGAGCATCCGCGCGGCACGAAGGAGATTGTCTTCCCGACGCATTGCCCCAAGTGCAAAGAGCCGGTGGTGCGCGAGGATGGCGAGATCGATTTTCGCTGTGTGAATGCGAGCTGTCCGGCGCGATTGAGCGAAGAGTTGCTGCACTATGCCTCGCGTGGCGTGATGAACATTGAGGGCCTGGGCGAAGCGATGGTGGCGCAGTTGCTGGGTCATCCGCTGAACGATCCTGTCTCGCTGGCGGATGTGGAAGCGCCGGATGCGCCGATGTCACTGGATGTGCGCGATGCGGAGATGGTGGAAGAGTCGAACGACACGACGGCCGATGAGCCGACGCGGACGGCGCTGGTGCATACGGTTGCGGATCTTTACACGTTGACGACCGACGACCTGCTGAAGCTGGAACGTGTGGGGCCGAAGACTGCGGAGTCGTTGATTGCGCAGATTGACCGGTCGCGATCTGCGCCGCTGTATCGGGTGCTGCTGGGTCTGGGCATTCGTCATGTGGGTGAGCGCACTGCGCAAGACCTGGCCGATACGTTTGGCAGCATGGATGCCATCATGACCGCCACGGAAGAAGAGCTGGTGCGCGCGGAGGGCATTGGACCGATCGTTGCGAAGACGATCGTCGATTACTTCAGCATCGACAAGAATCGTGCGCTGGTGGAAGCGCTGCGTGCGCAGGGTCTGCAGTTCACGGCTGAGAAGCGCGTTGTCGGTACCGCGCTTGCAGGCCTGACCTTCGTGCTGACCGGCACACTGCCGACGCTGACGCGCGATGAAGCGAAGGCTCGCATCGAGGCCGCGGGAGGCAAGGTGTCCGGCACGGTGTCAAAGAAGACGAGTCATGTGGTCGCTGGAGAAGAGGCTGGCAGCAAGCTGGATAAGGCCCGGGATCTGGGTGTGAGCGTGTTGAGCGAGCAGGATCTGCTGGAGATGCTGGGAAAATGAGCCAAATGCGGCAAAGAGTTCCTGAAATGCGTGGTTTTCTCGCCGTTTTGGAAGATCTTTCCCGTAGAAAGTGGTGCATCTGAAGGTCTAGTCTTCACAAACGATGAGGAGGTAGACCGAATGAATCTTCTGAAATGGATGTTGGCTACGGCCATGGTTCTGGATGTAGCCCTGATGATGACGGGCACCGTGAATGCAGCTTCGTCGAGCCCGGAGCAAACGGTTGGCTACACAGTCGATAGCGCGAGTACCTCCACCGCCTTCAACCTGAATCCCAGCATCCGGTAGTTCAAGTGAGGTGGCGCATCACGGCCCACCGATGCTCCTGTTCTGGAGAGCATTGTGTATAGGGGCCGCAGATGCGCCGCTCGCTTCCCCCAGCAAGTTCTTGAGGCTAGCTAAGGCTTTGCGCCCGTGGCTGCCGTGCGGATTGCGTAGAGCGCAGTACGCGCGCCGATGTACAGCGTCTTTCCGTCGGCACCGCCGAAGGCCAGCGAGCCGGGGCGTTCCGGCACTTCAAGTGTGCCGAGTAGTTTTCCCTGTGGTGTGTACACGAAGACCTGAGCGCCTGCGATGTAGAGGTTGCCGGCGGTATCGCTGACGACTGAGGTGCCGCTGCGCGGGAAGAGTGTGGCTGCGCTGAGGTGCGTCAGTGAATCGAGTGTGAGTCGGTAGACCTTATCGTCTTCTTCGCTGATGGCATACCGCGATGCACCCTGTTTGATGGGGGCGAGTTGCACCGCTTGCAAAAGGCCCTTCCAACTGCCACCTGCCATGATGGCCGTGTCGGTACCCGGAGCGTAGTAGAAGCTGCGTGGTTCGTCTTCGACCGCGTGCATGAGTGCCATGTTGCTGCGTGGTGCGTAGACGTAGCCCTGGTGCGCGACCATGCGTTGCACGCTGCCGATGTCGTTATGGAAGCCGGTTGGCAGCATGAGTGTGGTGTTGGCGCGGGCGTCTTCTGCTGCGAGCTTCTTTGCGGAGTTGGTATTCGTGTCGATGGCGTAGACGGCCTTGTCGAAGTCGAGCGCGAGCAGTGTTCCGTGGCCTGCGTAGCCGAGTGCCATGGGTGTTTCGACTGATTTGGTCACGGTCACAACGGCTTTGTTCGCTGCGTCCCAGCGGGCGATGGTGTGCATGGCTGCGTCGGTGAAGTAGAGGTCGCCGTGTTCGCCGGGGACGAGGCCGGCGATGTTGCTGAAGGTGCCTGCCGTGGTTCGTCGCTGGAGAGACGATCCTGCTTCAAAGGCGGCGGGCACGGGTAGCGGCGAGCCGGGATGGACGGTGTTGTTGAGCGTGAAGGCGGTGAAGTCGTGGGTGCGGATGCTGACGTTGCGTGTGCTGTCGATGAGCGCATTGTCGAAGGCGAGCCGCGTCATGCTGAAGACGTGCATGTTCGCGAAGCGGATGTTGTCCGCGCGTGTTGCGGTAACGGCCGTGGGCTGCGGGATGACGTTGCGTGAGACGCGGTAGTTGAAGAGGTTGGCGAAGGTGATGTCGTGGGAGTCGATGAGTTCGAGGGGCATCGCCTCTGCGCCGTTCGGCTTCTCTTCTTCTGTCTGCAGTGCGTAGACGGTCCAGTTGGCTGCGTGGTGGAACTGGACTTCGTTGTGCATGTGGTGTTCGCACGAGATCTGGTAGGCGACGGAGGGCGTGGTGGTGTTCTCAATGAGCAGGCCTGCGTTGGCCGTGGTGTCGGCCGTCCATACGTCGCGGATGATGCCGCCACCACCATCGCGCACCCACAGGCTGGGGTGCTGCGAGCTGCGCATATCTGGCCCCTGCGGGCCTTGTGGATTGAACGGCCGTTGCGGGTATTTGGGCGCTAGCAGTGGTGAGCCGCGAAGGCCTGCGGGGAAGTTCACGTCCTGCAGGAAGGACTTGGGTCCGCTCTTCCACACGATGCCTGCGGCACGCGGCGCGACGCTGCCGGTGAAGATGCCGATGCCGGTGACGATCTCGTGGCCTGCGGTGGAGGATTCGATGAGGGGGATGGGCGCGCCCTCGCCCATGAAGTTGGGGTCGTTGTCGTTGAGCACGATGGCTGTGGCGACGGGCGACAGGCCGATCAGAACGGAGTCCGCCTTGAGGTGCAGTGTGCCGCGGACGCGGTAGAGACCCATGGGGAAGTAGAGGACGGGATGCGTATCGATGGCGTGCTGCAGGGCCGTGGTGTCGTCGGTGCCACCGTCGCCTGTTACGCCGAGGGTGCGCACGTTGGTCCATGCGCTGACGGGCGGCAGTGCCGGAATGTCGGTGGCGACGGCCTTAGGCGCCGCGGTCAGTTTGTGTTCCCTGTGGCGCAGGGCGATCGCGCCTTCGCGGCCGTTGGCATCGATCTCCTGACCTACGGTGAGGCGATCTTCCACGAAGTGTGGGGATGGCGCGTTGATCGGACTGAAGGCTGCGATGTTGTTGTGCGTAGCCTCGAGCAGCTTTGCGACATGCGCGCACTGCATGTGGTCAAGCGTGACCTGGTGATGCTGGCTGGTGGTGTCGCCGAGGACGATGGCACTGCGTGTGATGTCGCGCAGCAACAAGTCGCGGGCGTAGAGCTGCTCCGGCATGTTGACCGGGATTTCGATGGCGATGGGTGTGCGCTCGATGGTGTCGCGCACGAGTGTCATGCCGACTTCCTGCGTTCGAATGGCGGCGACGCGCTGACCACTGAGGTGCGAGTCCATCAGCAGAAACTGCCATGCGGGCGAGGTGCGCACGGAGACGATGCCGTAGTCACCGCCGTCGATTTCGAGCGTGTCGGCCTGGTTGCCGACGTCTTCTAATGCGGCGCGGCCCTTGCCGACGGCGAAGTGGATGTGCGAGAGGAACGAGTGCTGCGCGACGTGGAAGCGGATGCAGATGGCTGCGGGATTGCCATCACCAACCTCGAAATCGACATTACTCACACCGCTGTAAAAAGTGAACTCATTGGCGTCGACGATCTCGGCACCCGCAGCGACCTTGCGCGAGGCGAATTGCAGCATGTAGCGACCGGTGCCGAGGAAGTCGTGTCCTGTCTGGTAGCCCGGGGTGTTGGGTGCAAGGGTGAGTACTGGCCGGCTCGCACCATAGCCGATGAGGCGGACGCCGGACCAGAGATGCAGCGTTTGCGTGACGCGATAGCGGCCCTGTGGAAGGAAGACGATGCCCTGCCCCGTGGTGTCCGCAACACGATCAATCGCAGCCTGTAGCGCGGCTGTATCGTCTGCGATGCCGTCTGCGTGAAGGCCCATCGTCGCGTCTGCCGTGATGGCCAGTGGGTCCGCCGGTCGTGCGGTGTACAGCGACTGCGCGGCCGCGGGCAAAGCCAGCAGCAGAAGTACGGTAGCAAAGAATTTCATGTTGGCGGCGACTCCGGTGGGTTTCATCGGTCGGCCAACATCGTACCGGAGCAACGAGTCACAAGACACTGCCTGGCGCGACTTTATTCGTGTAGCGAAGTAAGTCGTTACAGAGGGGTGCTGGTCGATCCCGCGATCGGGTGAAACATGTGAGGCGTATGTTTGGAGATCATGTGGAGGAAGAGCGATGGCATTGGATAGCAACAGCACGTCCGCTAACGTGTGGCCGGAACTGGCCCAGAGCGCGTGGAGCGATAGCTGCGTCACGCTGCAGCTATGGACACAGGTTGTCGGCAAGATCCGGCTGGCGTTGACGCCTGCGCAGAATCACACGTGGAGCGTTGCCCTGTATCCCACGGCGCGCGGTCTGACGACGTCGCCCATGTGGCACGACACACGCGTGCTGCAGATCGACTTCGACTTCATCGATCACAAGCTGATCCTGCTGACGAACGAAGGAGACACGCGGCACATTGCGCTTGGACCGATGTCGGTCGCTTCCTTCTACGGCAGAGTGATGGAGGCGCTGGAATCGCTGGGGATGCCGGTCCGCATCTGGCCGACGCCGGTCGAGGTCGCAAAGCCGGTGCCATTCGACCAGGATCTTGCACCACGCGCCTACGATCCGGAGTATGTGGCGCGCTTCTGGCAGGTGCTGCTGCAGACGACGCGCGTCTTCAACGTCTTTCGCGCACGGTTCATCGGCAAGGTGAGCCCGGTGCATCTGTTCTGGGGTGCGCTGGATCTTGCCTGCACGCGCTTCTCAGGACGAACGGCGCCGCAGCATCCGGGCGTGCCCGGACTGGCGGACCGCGTTACGCGTGATGCGTACTCGCATGAGGTGAGCAGTTGTGGCTTCTGGCCCGGCGCACCGGGGATTGAGCCGCTCTTCTACAGCTATGCGTACCCATCGCCTGAGGGTTTCAAGGACGCGCCTATTCAGCCCGCAGAGGCGCGGTTCGACACGACGCTGGGCGAGTTTGTGTTTCCGTACGAGGCGATGCGGCAATCGGCCGATCCAGACGCGGCGTTGCTGCAGTTTCTGCAGAGCACGTATGAAGCTGCGGCCGATACTGCGCACTGGGACCGGCAGGCGCTGGAGTCACCTGTACCCCGGAAGGGCGATAGCTAATCCTTGCTGAAGGCTGTGGCGGACCGCTCGTCGTGACGTTCGACGGCGAGCGTGATGAGGCGGTCGATCAGTTCCGAGTAGCCGATGCCGCTTGCCTCCCACAGCTTGGGATACATGCTGATGCTGGTGAAGCCGGGCATGGTGTTGATTTCGTTCAGATAGATCTTCGGTTCTTTTTTTGAGCCGGGATCGACGGCTTCCATGAGGAAGTCGACACGGGCGAGGCCGCTGCAGTCGCACGACTTGAAGGCGGCTACGGCCATGGCCTGCATCTGCTTCGCCTGTGCGCGGGTGACCTTTGCCGGGATGATGGGTTCGCTGGTGCTGGTGCTGTCGTACTTGCTGGCGTAGTCGTAGAATTCGCGGTCTGGAACGATTTCGCCGACGACGCTGGCGATGGGGTTGTCGTTGCCGAGTACGGCGATTTCGAGTTCGCGCGGCTTGCCCTTGCCCTTCTGCTTGCCGACTCCGGTGACACCCTCTTCGATGACAATCTTGCGGTCGAAGGACGCGGCTTCCTCCATGGCTTTGGCCAGTTCGGCGCGTTCGCGCACCTTGCTGATGCCGACGGATGAGCCGAGATTTGCGGGCTTGACGAAGACGGGGTACTTCAGTGCGTCTTCGAGGATCTTTGTGCACTTTTTCGGACTTGCCTTCCATTCGCTGCGCAGGAAGGTGACGTGCTTGACGATGGGCAGGCCGGCCATGGCGAACATCTTCTTCATGGCGTCTTTGTCCATGCCGACGGAGGAGCCGAGAACTCCGGAGCCGACGTAGGCGACGTTCGCCAGTTCGAGCATGCCCTGGATGGTGCCGTCTTCGCCGAAGGTGCCGTGCAGCACGGGGAAGACAACGTCGAGGCCAGCGGTGCTGGATGCCGTGGCCTGAAGTGCGAGGCTGGTCTCAACGGATTTCTTCGCGGCGGCCTTGCCAAGCTTCAGCGGTGTTGCGCCGCCGAGCAGCGCGGTCGATTCTGTGTGGCCGAGCCATTGGCCGGTCTTGGCGATGCCCATGGGGACGAGGTCGTACTTGTTGCGATCCATGGCCTGCAGGATGGATGCGCCCGAGCGCAGCGAGACTTCGTGCTCGCCCGACTTGCCACCAAATAACACACCTACGCGCAGTTTCTTTGCCAACGGACATCCTCTTCCGGGCGCGCATCGATCAGGATACGAGCCATCCTTTGCATGGTAGCGTTTGGCGCGCGCCCGAGTGGTGGCGATGTACCGGGGAGGGTACGGGCCGGGAGGAAAGCCTGGGGCCGGGGCCGCTCAGCGAAACTTCTTTGGGTTCGTCCTTCGTTGCGCTACTGTGCAGACATGCGATTCTTCCCTGCTCTACCCCGCCGCGTTGCCGCGTGTGTTGCCGCGTCTGTTCTTACGCTTGCCTTGACCGCTACGTTGCAGGCTCAGACGGCCGAGGCGAAGGTGCAGACGTTGAGCGCAAAGTTCTGGGAGTGGCGGGCGACGGAGCAGCCGTTTACCAATGACGATATCCCCCGGATGGCGCGGCCCGCAGGGTATGCAAGCCACTGGTCTGCGAGGGATGTCGCCGGGTATGAGGCGCGCATTGCGGAGTTTGAGGCGCAGTGGCGCGCGCTGGACGTGAGCGCCGCGCCGGTGCCCGTGCAGGTGGACTACCGGCTGATTGGTTCGGCTATTGCACGTGTGCGCTGGGAGCTGGAGGTGATCCCGGACTGGAAGCGGAACCCCTTCTTCTACGTGGACCAGGGTCTGACCGCGACGTACACCCTGATGCTGGAGAAGGCGCCGATCAGTGCTGCGCGTCAGCACGAGATCGTGCTGCGGCTGGAGAGCGTGCCGCGCCTGCTGGATGAGGGTCGCGCAAACCTGACGGATATGCGGCAGCCGTACGCGGTGATCGCCATGGGTGACCTGGCGCAGATTGAGTCGCGGATGCAGCGGTTTCGCGATGGCGTGCACGCTGCGGCGGGCTTTACGCCGGAGAACCTGGCCGCGTTTGACAAGGCGGAGGATGCTGCGGCGAAGTCACTGGTGGCCTATCGGGAGTGGCTGAAGCCGCAGGTCGCGAACCTGAAGATGGAGACGGCCGTGGGGCGTGAGGGCTATCTCTACTTCCTGCGAAACGTGGCGCTGATGTCGTACACGCCGGAGCAGCTGCTGGCGGATGGTGAGATTGAGTTTCAGCGTGCGGTGGGTTTTGAGGCGCTGCAGCAGGCGGCGAACAAGGGTGTGCCGGAGCTGCCCGTATATGCGTCGCTGGATGCGCAGATTGCCGATGAGAAGAAGCAGGAGCTTGCCATGCGGAAGTTCCTGACGGACCGCGGCGTACTGACGGGCGATCCGGCCGGCGTGAAGCATTATCTGTATGTGCCGACGCCGCCTTACATTGCAGCGCTGGGATTCCTCGGTGTCGAGGATGACCTGACGAATCCGATGCGGCTGGACGAGGACGGCACGAGTTACAAGGGAACGCCGCGTCTCGGCGGCTTCTGGGCCAACATCACATCGCGCGATGTGCGGCCGTTGACCAACCACGAGGGCATGCCGGGCCACTACTTCCAGATGGCGTGGAGCATGCACCACCCGGACCCCGTTCGCCGGCACTACTACGACTCGGAGTCGCAGGAGGGCATCGGCTTCTACGCGGAAGAGATGATGATGATCGCGGGCCTGTATGACAACACGCCAAAGATGAAGGAAGCCATCTATGCGTTGAATCGGCTGCGCACGCTGCGCGTGACGGTGGATGTGAAGCTGGCGCTGGGTCAATTCACGCTGTCGCAGGCGCAGGCGTACCTGACCAACACCGTACCGATGGACGAAGGCACCGCGCGCAGCGAGGCGTTTATGTTTGCGTCGACGCCGGGGCAGGCGATCACCTACCAGATTGGCAAGATGGACATCCTGAAAGGCCTGACGATGGCCAAGCTGCAGCAGGGCGCGAAGTTCAACCTACAGACGTACCAGGACTTCGTGTGGCTGAACGGCAGCGTGCCCTTCAGCCTGCAACGGTGGGAGCTGTTGGGCGACAAGACGGATGTCCCGGTGATTCCGGCGACCTTTGCGTGGAGCGGCAAGTAGTCGCGGGGGTATCGCTTCGCGATATGCTGCAGGTATCCCCGCGATCGTATCGCCACTGCCCTGAGGTGCCTATTTTCATGAGCGGCTTCCCCCGCGCGATTGCTGTCGCGTCTCTTGCCTGCGTTGCTGTGAACGGTTCTGCGTCAGCCCAGACTCTGCCCACGCCACCGCCAGTTCGCGCTCCGCATGCCATGGTGGTCAGCGTGCATCATGAGGCTTCGGATGCGGGGCTGGCCGTGCTGAAGCAGGGTGGCAACGCCGTGGATGCGGCGGTCGCCGTGGCTTTTGCGCTGGCCGTGGTGTATCCCGAGGCAGGCAACATTGGTGGCGGCGGCTTCATGCTGATCAAGCCGGCGCATAAGCGCGGGGCGAAGAAGCTTGGCGACGGCAAGGCGCACTTTATCGACTATCGCGAAGAGGCGCCGGCTGCTGCATCGCGCGATATGTATTTGGACAAGGACGGCAACGTCGTCAAGGGCATGAGTACGCAGGGATATGCAGCCAGCGGCGTCCCGGGCACCGTTGCGGGCATGGCGTATGCCGAGGAGCACTACGGCAAACTGGGCCTGAAGGCGGCGATGCAGCCTGCGATCAAGCTGGCTCGCGATGGCTTTGTGGGGACCGAGGAAGAGCTGAATGTGTGGCACTCTGCGCTGCTAAAGAAGAACGCGGAGGCCTATCGCATCTATCAGCGCAACGGCGATTTTTACAAGGCGGGCGAGGTGATCAAGCAGCCGGAACTGGCCGCGACGCTGGAGCGCATTGCCGCCGATCCGAACGAGTTTTATCACGGACGCATGGCGGACCAGATCGCCGAAGAGATGAAGTCCGGCGGCGGGACCATTTCGAAGGCCGACCTGGAAGGCTACTCCGTGAAGGATCGGGCCCCGCTGGTCGGGCGCTATCACGGCTACGAGATCACGACCGCACCGCCACCGTCTTCCGGCGGCATCGTCCTGCTGGAGACGCTGAACATTCTCACGGGTTACGACCTGAAGAAGATGGGTGGCGACCGCAGTCCGCAGCAGGTGCACCTGATCACCGAGGCTTTTCGCCGTGCGTTCATGGATCGCAGCGACTATCTGGGTGACCCGGACTTTACGAAGATGCCGCTCGCGCAGATGAGCAATCGGAAGTACGCCGAGGCCTGGCGCAGGACGATTGATCCGGTGAAGGCGAGCGTTTCGAAGGATCTTGTGCGGCCTGCCGGCTTCATGCCGGAACCGCCGAAGCAGAAGGGCGTGACCGACCACACGGAGACTACGCACTTCTCGGTGGTGGATGCGGATGGCAACGCTGTCAGCAACACCTACACGCTCAACTTTTACTTCGGTTCGGGCGTAGTGGTGAAGGGTCTTGGCTTCGCCATGAATGACGAGATGGATGACTTCACCAGCAAGGTTGGCGTGCCCAACGGCTTTGGCCTCATCCAAGGGCCGAACAACGCCATCGCACCGCACAAGCGGCCGCTGAGCGCGATGACGCCGACCGTGGTCACGAAGCGCGGTAAGCTGCGGCTGGTGCTGGGATCGCCGGGCGGACCGACGATTATCTCGACCGTGACCAACGACCTGATCAGTGTTTTGGACAACGGCCTGAACGTGCAGGAAGCGGCGGACGCGCCACGCTTCCACAACCAGTACCTGCCGGACGAGCTGCAGGTGGAGAAGCGCTTCTCCGCCGCGACTGGTGACGTGCTGAAGGCGAACGGCTACAACGTCAAACGGTCGGGTGAGTTCGACGAACACAACCCCGGCATCTGGGGCGATAGCGAGCTGATTGCAGTCGATCCGAAGACCGGCGAATTGCTGGGCGGGCATGACACGCGTAAGGGATTTGGGAAAGCAAGCGGATATTGATGTGGAAGTTGTTCCGCGTCCGGACCGAAATGGGATGACTGGATTCGTCGAGGACCAATTGATCGGATTGGCACCGCTTCAGCTGTGCCAATCTCGTTCCAGTCTTGTGCAACACACGAAGCTTGCTGCTCGGAAGGGCACAGCTTTAGCTGTGCCAATATGACATCCCTTTGAGATCCGGCTTTAGCCGCTGAGGTTCACCTTTCGCGATGTCCGCTCCTGCGAGGACGAGTCAGGAGGGCACGTTCTTCGTCACCACCGTCTGCGCGGAACGGAAACGCGTCTTCCAGAGGGACACGAGTGCGCGGCTAATGTTCGATGTTCTGCAGCATTACCGTTCCATCTATAAGCTGCATGCGTTCGTCATTATGCCGGAGCATTTGCATGTCCTTCTGACACCGATGGTCACGCTGGAACGCGCGATGCAGTGCATCAAGGGAGGCTTTTCCAAGCGATATCACGATGCCGGCGGAAAGCATGCCCCGGTCTGGCAGCGCGGCTTCGCGGATCATCGCGTGCGCGATCGTACCGACTACGAGTCACGAAAGATGTACATCGAGCAGAATCCCGTTTCGCGACGGTTGGTTGAGGATGCCGCGAGCTATCGATGGTCGTCGGCGTATTGGAAGAAAGCCGACCTCAGCGGCTAAAGCCGGCTCAATTTTGAGGGCTGTATTGGCACAGCTGAAGCTGTGCCCTTCCGAGCGGATAGATCTTCGCTCGGCGGGCGTTTCGTATTGGCGAAGCTGAAGCTGCGAGATTCAGAACGGATAAACCCTCATGAGGTTGGCTCACGGAGTGTCTCGACTCCCGAAGCCGGTATCCTGATAGCGCAACTAAGGAGAAACCGCCATCGTTATCGCAACCTGGAATGTGAACTCGATCCGTGCGCGGATGACGCATGCGCTGGCTTTTCTTGAGGCTCGTCGGCCGGATGTTTTGCTGATGCAGGAGTTGAAGGGGCTGGAGTTTCCGGCGGAGGACTTCCGCGCTGTCGGCTATGAGTCTGTCGCGATTGGGCAGAAGAGTTACAACGGCGTGGCGATCCTCTCGCGGCTGCCGATTGAGATGGTGACCAACAGGCTCGCGGGGGATGATGAAGACACTCACGCTCGCTATCTGGAAACCATTATCGATACTCCGACGAAGCTGCGCGTGGTGAACATCTATCTGCCGAATGGCAATCCCATTGGCACGGAGAAGTTCTTCTACAAGCTGCAGTGGATGGACCGCCTCATCCAGCAGATGCTGGTGTGGAAGAACGACCCCATCCCCACGATTATCGGCGGCGACTTTAACGTGATCCCGGAAGAGATCGATTGCGACAAGCCTGCGAACTGGGTTCGTGATGCGCTGTTTCAGCCGGAGCCGCGCGAGCGTTATCGCGCCATGAAGGCGATGGGCTTTGTCGATGCGTTCCGAACGCTCTACCCCGACACGGCTGATGCCTTTACCTACTGGGATTACTTCCGGCAGGCGTTTGAGCGCAATCGCGGCATTCGTATCGATCACTTTCTGCTGTCGCCCGCGCTTGCTCCACGCCTGACCGCGTGCGAGATCGACAAGACGCCGCGTGCGCAGGAGAAGCCGAGTGATCACACACCGTTGCTCGTAACCCTGGCGTAAGTCGGCGCGGCGTTGCATGCACGCGCGGGACTTCGTACACTGGCGAACCACAGGGGTATCCGCTTCATGATTCGTTCTCTCGCTATCGCTTCCGCGGCTGCATTAACGTCCTGCCTTGCTCTGAACGCACAAAGCACTACTGCCGTCGCTCCCGCCCCAACGACGACCTCCGTGTCTGCGCCGCAGCCCATCGATCCCGTTCTGACGAAGGATCCCGGGACGCTGACACCGGTTGAGATCAAGGGACTGCAGACGAAGCTGGCGGACTATGCTCAGCTGGCGCGGTACCGCGAGGAGAACAAGACGCTGGCGGCAGCGGAGCCGGGCCGTGTGGTCTTCTATGGCGACAGCATCACGGACGGCTGGTCGCACCGTAACAAGGCCGTTCCCTTTTTTCCGGGTAAGCCGTACATCAACCGTGGCATCGGTGGGCAGACCACGCCGCAGATGGTGATCCGCTTTCAGCAGGACGTGATCGCGTTGAAGCCTGCCGCGGTGCTGATCCTGGCGGGAACGAATGACATCGCGGGCAACACTGGCATCGCATCGCCCGAGAGCACGCAGGACAACCTGCGGTCCATGGCGGAACTGGCGAAGGCGCATGGCATCAAGGTCATCCTTGCCAGCGTGTTGCCGGCGGACGATTACCCCTGGCGCCGCGGCCTTGGGCCTGCCGAGAAGATCCGCACCATGAATGCGTGGATCCAGCAGTACTGCGCGGCCAACGGCTTTACCTATCTGGACTACTACACGGCGCTGACGACACCGGCGGGCGGTATGAAGCCGGGCACGGCGATCGACGGTGTGCATCCCACGCCGGAGGGTTACGCCATCATGGCGCCGCTGGCACAGGCTGCCATTGACCGCACGTTAGCGGCTCGCTAAGCGCCGCCAGCCCGTCCATGGCGGGAACCATGGCTGGTGCTCCGTCCGCTCCCGTCACCTGCTATCGTTTTGGGTGATGATGAAGCGTTCCATCAGTACCCACGTGTTTTTGCAGCAAAGACTTCACGCCGGCCTGCTGGATGCGATGGTGGGCGCCGGCGCGCAGTCGATTGAGCTGTTCGCCGCTCGGCACCACTTCGACTATGTCGACCGCACCGAGGTGAAGGAACTGGCCAAGTGGTTCCGCAGCAACGACTGCCGTGCCACGCTGCACCAGCCCATCTTTGACGGACGCGGCGCGAACTGGAGCAAGCATGTGCCGCCGTCGATCAACCTGATTGACGTCGAAAAGACGCGACGCATCGATGCGATGGATGAGGTCAAGCGCGCGCTGGAAGCAGCGGAACAGATCGACATCGACAGCATCGTGTTGCACCTGGGGACGCAGAACGACACCTGGAACGAGCGGACGCTGGATATTTCGATGACGGCCATCGAGCACATCAAGGCCTTTGCCGCGCCGCTTGGCGTGAAGACGCTTATCGAGACCCTGCCCAACGACGTGACCACGCCGGAACACCTGATGGAGATGCTGCGCATCGGCCACCTGGATTCGGTGAACGTATGCCTCGACGTTGGCCACATGAATCTGCACGGCATGGGCGGCGTTGCGTCTGCCTTTGAGATCCTGGGCGATCGCATCAAGCAGTTGCACCTGCACGACAACGGTGGCGAGAAGGATGAGCACTGCTGGCCGGGAGAAGGCACCGTCAAGTGGGACGAGGTTCGCGCCGGCATCGCCGCGCTGAAGCTGCCGCCTACCGGCACGCTTGAGATCCGCTATGAGCCGGAGATGGATGCGAAGACCATGAGCGCCAACGCTGCCAAGGCATTCCACATGCTGGAGCAGCCCGTGCCTCAGCCGCAGTCCTGACCGCGCAGCAGGCAAAAAATCAAGGGCAACATGCGGGGTGCGCATGTTGCCCTTGTTCATTGCGACGGTCAAGACTGCCGTCTGAATTGTCTGCGTTCTAAGCTTCGCTGGTGCCGCTGAGCGAAGCGACAGCACAGGGAAGCAGCAGCATCGTGAGGAAGGCAAGTGCAACAAAGAAGTCGTACATGTGTTTTCTCCGGTTCTGCGGACGAGATACGATGCCCCCTCCTGCAAAACCAGAATCGCTCGTTTGCTGCTCTGTTGCCATCGCCCAAAGGCGTGCCGGCAATATCGTTCGTGTAGTTGCCGTGACGCCTTCCCGCTCCGAGCTACCACCAACGGGGCAGTCGGTAGGAGATGGAAAGCAACTGTTTGCTTTCCCCTGCCGCTGACATGCGCCATCGCGGTCGAACTTTTCAGCCGGGCATACACTGGACAGTGTCATGAGCACTGAAAACACCGCACCCATCACATCCATTGCAAACATCGGCACGCACGTTGGCCAGACGGTCACCGTCCGCGGCTGGCTTTATAACCTGCGGGCCAGCGGCAAGCTGCTCTTCCCGATCTTTCGCGACGGCACCGGCACCATCCAGGGCATTGTGCCCAAGGCTGCTGTGTCCCCTGAGGTCTTCGACACACTGAAGGATCTGCAGCTTGAGTCGAGCCTGACGGTGACCGGCAAGGTGCGTGCGGATTCGCGCGCGCCCAGCGGCTACGAGCTGGACGTGGAAGATGTGAAGGTGCAGCAGGCCGTGCGGGCCGACCAGCCCTTCCCCATCACGCTGAAGGAGCATGGCCCGGACTTCCTGATGGAGCATCGCCACCTGTGGATGCGCACGCCGCGCCAGTCGGCCATTCTGCGTGTGCGCGCGACCATCATGCGCGCTGCTGCCGAGTTCTTCGACACGCAGGACTTCACCCGCACCGATCCGCCCATCCTGACGCCCGCCGCGTGCGAAGGCACCAGCGAACTGTTCGAGATGAAGTACTTCGACGAGGGCAACGCCTACCTGACGCAGAGCGGCCAGCTCTACATCGAGGCCACCGCGCTGGCGCTTGGCAAGGTCTACAGCTTCGGCCCGACCTTTCGCGCGGAGAAGAGCAAGACGCGGCGCCACCTGACCGAGTTCTGGATGATCGAGCCGGAGGTCGCTTATGCCGACCTGGATGACCTGATGGTGCTGGCGGAGAACTTCCTGACGCACATCGTCACCCGCGTGCTGGAGAAGCACCGGATTGACCTGAAGACGATCACCGGCGCGGAAGACAAGGCTGCAAAGCTCGAGAAGATCAGCGCGCCGTTCCCGCGCGTGAGCTATGACGATGCGCACGCGATGCTGGAGAAAGCCTTCGCGGAAGGCCTGATCGAGAAGCCGCACGTCTATGGCGATGACTTTGGAGCGCCGGACGAGACGTACATCTCCAACCAGTTCGATCGGCCCGTGATGGTGCATCGCTACCCGGCAGAGGTGAAGGCGTTCTACATGCAGCCGGACCCGAAGGATCCGACGAAGGCCCTGTGCGTGGACGTGCTCGCACCCGAGGGCTACGGCGAGATCATCGGCGGATCGCAGCGTGTGGACGACTATGACCTGCTGAAGGAACGCATCCTGTCCCACGGCCTGCCGCTGGAAGCCTTCGAGTGGTACCTGGATCTGCGCAAGTATGGCAGCGTACCGCATAGCGGTTTCGGCATGGGTATCGAGCGGTGCGTCGCCTGGATCTGCGGCCTGGACCATGTACGCGAGACGATTCCGTTCGCTCGGACGCTGAACCGGATCTATCCGTAGCGCAGTCTTTGTGCTGGGTCTTAGTTGTTAGTGCTTGAGCTTCTTACTAACAACTAAGACTGATTTCCGTGCGCCAGCCGGTTGATCGCACCGGTATTCCAGTAGCGCTCCGCGGGTGTTTCACGCACGGCGCGAAGCATGGCGCGGCCTACGGTTTGCGTGTTTGTGGCGAGCTTCGGGAAGCGGCCCAGCAGCATAATCAGCGGGTAGAGCGCACGGTACAAGAGGTTGTAGAGCTTCACCTTCGACTGGATGCCGTTCTTCGGCACGATGATTCCCGGGCGGAACATATACGCCGCGCGAAAGGGCATCGACAGCAAGGCATTCTCCGTTGCGCCTTTTACCCGCGCCCACATGGTTTTGCTGCGTACGTTCGTCCCCTCACCCGAGACATAGATAAACACCATCGTGGGATTCTGCCGGGCAAGCACTCGCGCGGCGGCCAGTGTCAGGTCGCGTGTGACGCGTGTGTACGCCGCCTCTTTCATGCGAAAGGAAGAGACGCCCAGCGGGAAGAAGCACGCGTCGAAGCCGGTGAGTTCCTGGGCGATGGGCGTGAAGTCGAGATCGGTGAAGACGTCAGGCCGGACGAGTTCGCGCAGCTTCGGACTCTTGCGGTCCACCGCGCCGTCCACCGAACGGTCGAGCGCGCTGCGGCCTACGCAGAGCACCTCAACTACCTCGGGGTCTAACAAGCACTCCCGAAGGACGCCCTGCCCTACCATGCCGCTGGCGCCAAAGATTACGATTCGCATTCGCAATCCGATGCAGCGAGAGAGGTGCGAGATTCCTATTTACACCGGACGCAGGACCTCGGTGCTTATGGCTCTATAAGTAATGACACGGAATCCCGTTTCGGGACTATGCTCACTCCGGACGATGTCACCGCGTTATCATCGCCTCGCGTTGATTGGTGAGGTGTGGGATGCGTCGGTGTGCAGCGTGGATGATGGGCCTGGTGGCTTCGGTGGCAGTGGCGCAGGCGCCGGTGAAGACAGAGAGCGGCGACCTGACCGGCGTGCGCAGCGGGAATGTTCGCACTTATCTTGGCGTCCCGTTCGCCGCGCCTCCGGTCGGCAACCTTCGATGGAAGGCGCCCCAGCCGGTCGTTCGCAGCGCTGCAGTGCTCGCCGCGGACAAGCCGGGACCGGCGTGCGTGCAGGTTCTGTCGCGCAGTCATCTGCCGTGGACCGAGGCCTTCATGGTGCAGAACAACGCGAGCGAAGACTGCCTCTCCGTTAACATCTGGGCGCCGGCCAAGGGTGGCAAGCACGCCGTGCTCGTCTTCTTCCATGGCGGCGCTTTTAACGAAGGCTCCAACAGCATTGCCAGCTACGACGGCACAGCGCTCGCCGAGCATGGCGTGATCGTGGTCGACGCGAACTACCGCCTGGGCATCCTGGGCTATCTGGCAACGACGGCGCTGGCGGAAGAGTCCGGCCACGGCAGTGCAGGAAACTACGGCCTGGCCGACCAGATCGCAGCGCTGGGCTGGGTGCAGCGCAACATCGCGGCGTTCGGCGGCGATCCTGCGCGGGTGACCATCGCGGGTCAGTCAGCGGGCGCGCAGAGCGTTGCGCAACTGATCGCATCGCCGCGTGCGAAAGGTCTCTTCGCAGGGGCCATCATGAACAGCGGCCCACCGGTGTGGCCGGCGACCTCGATCACCCGGCTACCCGAAGCCGAGGCGGCCGGCGACAAGTTTACGCAGGCGCACGGCGGCAGCCTGGCGGCGCTGCGAGCCATGGCTGCAGAAGACTTGTTGAACGCGAAAGACGCTCCACCCCGGAGGCCGGTTGTGGACGGATGGTGGCTGACCGAAGAGCCGGGTGATGACCTGCGTACTCCGGTCGGCAGCGACGTGCCGGTCCTGGCAGGCTGGAACGCCGACGAGGGTGGCACTGCCGTGCCGAACGGCAAGACCGCAGACGCGTATCGTGCGGATGCCGAGAAAAAGATGGGCGCGGACGCTACACGCTTCCTGAAGCTGTACCCGGGCGAGGATGATGCGCAGGCCGCGAAGTCGCAGGTGACCGCAGCACGCGATCGCAACTACGCCATCGCCGCCCTCTATGCGGACGCCTACGTTCGCCGCCGCGCCTCCGAGGTTTATCTGTACGACTTCAGCCGGGTGCCCCCCTGGAAGGCACATCCGGAGTTTGGCGCACACCACACGGCCGAGCTGCCGTACTTTTTCGGCACGCTGGATCGCGTGAAGGATCGCGACTACGACGCGACGGACCGTGCGGTCAGCCGTGAGGCGGTGGCGGCATGGGTCGCTTTTGCAGAAAGGGGCAGGCCGGGGCCGCCATGGGTACTGGCACACAACGGCGGCGGTCCATTTAACGTGCTGGGCGACACCTTCAAGGTAGAGTCGAAGCTGGACAGCCTGCGCGCCGCGTTCTGGAAGTCGATTCTGTCGAAGCCGTAGCGTCCACATCCCTTCCAGGTGCGGGCACCCGCTCCGGCGGTGGGTGCGTCTTACGAGATCTGGAAGTGGAGGCAATCAGCATGGCAGAGCGCGATGAAGACGATTTTGTAACGGTGGCGAGCTACTCGGAAGTGGGCGAGGCAGCCCTGGCGCAGAGCGTGCTGGACGGAGCGGGCATCGACTCGTTCCTTTCGGGTGAGGAAGCAAACATCCTGCTGCCGATGAGCGGTGCACGCCTGCAGGTGAAGGTCGCCGATGTGGAGACTGCGCGAGAGCTGTTGAACACTGTCGCCACCACCACCGATGAGAATGGCGTGGACCGTGGCAGCACGCCTGCGGGCGCTGCCCTGGCCGATAACGGCGACGACCTGTAGCGCCGTAGAATCGAAGGATGAGTTCCCAGGCAAATCCTCGCGACAAAGCGGTCGTCTGCCTCTCCGGAGGCATGGATTCGACGGTCTGCGCGACACTTGCGGCCCGCGACTACGACGCCTACGCGCTGCACTTCTCTTACGGCCAGCGGACGGAGGCGCGTGAGTTGCGCTCCGCTCGTGGCGTTGCGGAGGCGCTTCGCTTCAAACAGTTCCTGCCGTTGCGGATGGATCTGTTCCGCCAAATCGGCGGCTCTGCGTTGACTGACACCTCGATCGCCGTGCCAGACGCGCCGGCCGAAGATTCGACGATTGGCGATGCGATCCCGGTAACCTACGTCCCCTTTCGCAATGCGCACTTCCTCTCTGCCGCGGTCAGCTGGGCAGAGGTCATTGGCGCAAAGGTGATCCTGATCGGAGCGGTCGAGCAGGACAGTTCCGGCTACCCGGATTGCCGGCCGGCCTATTACGACGCCTTCAACGCGTTGATTCGTCAGGGCACAGCTGTGGGCGATATTCGGGTGGAAACACCACTGATTCAAATGCGCAAGCGCGATATCGTGGCACTGGGTGTTGAACTTGGTGCGCCGTTACATGTAAGTTGGTCCTGCTACTCAGGCGAGGAGTTCGCCTGCGGCGTGTGCGAAAGCTGCGTGCTGCGGCTGCGGGCATTTCGGGAAGCTGGCACCACCGATCCCATCCCGTACGCTCAGACCTGACGAGCCGAAACCCGGGCCGCGAACCGCCCATTTCAAGGGCGCAACAATGCCCACAAGATTGCGTTTGAACCCATGGGACGGTCACTGCGCCGCCCAGCCAAGGAGTACGACATGAACCGCCGCTTCCTTTCCTCTACCGCATTGCTGGCAATGCTCTCGCCGGCCGCCATCGTTCTCGCGCAGGCTCCCGCACCGGGCAGCATCCACGGCCACGTGCAGAACGCCGCCGGCATGGCTCAGAACACCGGTGAGGTCAAGCTCACGACCGATCGTAACCCGGACGCCAAGGCACGCAAGTACCAGTACACCTTCCCCGTCGACGCGAATGGTGATTACAAGGGTTCGGACATCGCCCCGGGCAAGTACATCCTCTTCTACATCGTGAAGGGTGACTCGGTCGACTTCATCGACAACGTCGAGATCAAGAGCGGCGTTGACCTGGCACAGAACGACGACATGACCCGCGAAGAGTTCGTGAAGGCCATGACGCCCGAAGCGAAGAAGCAGATCGAAGAGTTCAAGAAGCAGAATGCTGCCACGATGGCCGCGAACAAGGCCGTTGGCAACATGAACGCGCTGCTTACCCAGGCTCGTGAGAACGAAAAGGCCGGCAAGTACGAAGACGCCGTCACCGAGATGCAGCAGGCAACCGCGCAGGGCCCGAACGAAGCCATCCTTTGGCTGGAACTGGGCAATGCACAGCTCGGCGCCAAGAAGTTTGACGATGCCGTCGTCTCCTTCCAGAAGGCCGCTGATCTGAATGCTGCCAGCAAGAAGCCGAACCCGGCTGTCTCCGGCAGCGCGTACAACAACATGGGCCAGGCGCTGGTCGCCGGCAAGAAGTCGCAGGAAGCTCTTGCAGCCTATGACAAGGCCGCTGCGGCTGAACCCGCGAAGGCAGCGACCTACTACTACAACGAGGCTGCCGTGATGTACAACGCCGGCGCGCATGACCAGAGCGCTCAGGCTGCCGACAAGGCCATTGCCGCTGATCCGACCAAGGCGGATGCGTATTACATCAAGGGTCAGAGCCTGATCGACAAGGCTTCGATCGACTCGAAGACCCAGAAGATGACGGCACCGGACGGATGCCTGGAGGCGTACCTGAAGTATCTCGAGCTGGCGCCCACCGGCTCCCACGCTGCGGACGTCCAGGGCATCGTGAGCGCCTTCGACCAGAAGCAGGTCTCGGACTTCAAGGCGAACGCCAAGAACAAGAAGAAGTAGTTCAACAAGGCAGGAACAGGACGGCCCCGGAGCGATCCGGGGCCGTTCTGTTTGCGGCACCCGGCGAGACCTTTCGGCGTTAGGGCCTTTGCCGCGATAGACTAAATCCCGTCATGGAAGAGAACACACTGGTCCCAGCGACCGCAGCGGAAGAGCGGCACGAGACCCTGCCAGAGTCCCTAGCCGGACTCGCATACGTTCTGGTCATCGGCCTGTTTGTGATGACGTTTCTCTTCCAGAACTTCGCGATTCCCTCCGGCTCCATGGAGAAGACGCTGCTGATTGGGGACCACGTGGTGGTCGACCGCATCACGCTGGCACCCCGCACCATGTGGATGCCGCTGGAACACCAGCGCCCCGTGCAGCGCGGCGATGTTATCGTCTTCGTCAAACCGAACACCGAGATTCCGGACATGATCCTGGTCAAGCGCGCCATCGGCCTACCCGGCGACCGCATCCACCTGGAGCACGGCATCCTGTACCGCAACGGTGAGCGCGTGAATGAACCACAGATCTCGCTGCCCGACGGATCCGAAGGCCACGACTACGAGACGGCACGTGATGACTTTCCGCGGGATCTGGAAGGCATTGCCGCAGATGCCGCGAACAACAACGCCGCCGGTTGGTCGCTTGAGATCCGGAACCATGTTCAGAACGGCGAACTGATCGTTCCGCCGAATTCCGTCTTCGCCATGGGCGACAACCGACTGCAGAGTCTCGACAGCCGTTTCTGGGGCTTTGTGCCGATGCAGAACCTGATTGGCCGCCCCATGTTCGTCTACTGGTCCTTCATCACGCCGTCCGACCAGGAATACAAGACGGGTGCCAGCAATTCGCTCGCGTGGATCGGCCATGAAGTGACCCACTTCTTCAGCGATACACGTTGGAAGCGGACCTTCCACCGGATACAGTAGGGCGCATGCAGAGCAGTACGCCCCAGGTGCACGAAGAAGACGCCCCGCTGTGGACGCCGGTACGACGGCGCCGAGCCACCTACGTGGCAACGGCGGTACTGCTGCTGACGCTGCTGATCATTCTGCCGCCCTACATCTCCATCAGCCACTACCAGCGGCGCGTAGCCGCGGCAATCTCCGGCGCCCTGGGACGCCCGGTGCACTTCTCCAGCATCCAGATGCACGTGCTCCCGCTGCCGGGCTTCACGATCAAGTATCTGGTGGTAAGTGAACTGCCGGAGTTCGGATCGGAGCCTGTCATGGTCTCCGATACCGTCGAGGCACGGCTCCGCATCAGCTCCCTCTGGCGCCGCCGCATCGAGGTCTCGCAGATCTCCCTGGAAGCGCCCAGCATCAACCTGGTCCGCCGGACTGACACTGGCCGCTGGAATCTGCAGGGCATTGTCACGCAGGCGTCGCAGATCAGTTCCGCTCCCACGGCACAGGCCAAAGCAGGCGATGCTCCGCGTTTCCCTTACATCCAGGCTACGGACGCTCGACTGAACATCAAGAACGGCGATAACAAGCTCCCGTTCAGCGTGAAGGAAGCCCAGTTCTCGCTCTGGCTGCCGGAAGAGAGCGAGTGGCACCTGCGCTTCAGCGGCAAGCCCGTCCGTACCGATACCGACGTAAGCGACGTGGGCCTGCTGCGGGTTGAAGGCACGCTGGGACGTGCAGCCGATCTCTCCGCCACTCCCGTCGACATGCAGGCGAGCTGGAAGCCGACGCCGCTGGGCGAGGCGGGCAAGCTGACCGTTGGCCGTGACATGGGCTGGCGCGGCGAAGCATCTGCCGCCGCCACTCTGAAGGGCACACTGGCCCAGGCCAAGCTGTCGGGCGACCTGCACCTGCTGGCGCTGCGCCGGGCCGACTTTGTGCCGGAGAACACGGCCGAGATCAACGCGCACTGCGAAGCCACCACCGCCGGGCTGCTGCGCAGTCTGCACGACATCAAGTGCGCCGTGCCCACCGACGAAGAGACCTCGATCTTTAGCGCCATGGAATTTCTGCGGCGCACCGTGCCTACCGGCCACGACCTGCCGGACGCATCCGCGAAACCCGGCGTGCTGTTGTTGCGGGGCGACGTTCCGGACGTCATGCACTGGGAGAGTGTGAATCTGCAGGCTTCGTTGAAGAACGCACAGGCGAACTACGCGCTGGCGTGGCTGCGGCTCTTTTCCAAGCGAATCCCACGCAATGCGGGCCTCGGCGGCACCGTCGACCTGACCGCCTGGAAGGAAGACAACGGCTCGGCGAAGGATCGCTGGGGCGGCACACTGGTCTGCGCGTGCACGCTGCCGCCGCCGCCCGTTGTAAAGGGAGAGCCCGCGACAGCAGGGGCAACCAGCCAGCAGGCGAATCGCTGGAACCTGGTGCTGACCTACGGCGCGCTCGGCGTTCGTGGAGAAACACCGGCTGGCGCCATCACCGTGAATGCCTACCGCCCGTCCCCAACGGACGCAGGCAGGCCCGGAACGACCATCCCGAAGATGGCAGGCGACGAAGCTGTCTCCGGCCAGCTCGGACCGAACGGCTACACCCTGATCTACAGCACACGGGCGACTGCAGAGCAGGCAGCGGCGCTGTTGCCGCCACTGGGCGATGGTATGCCTGCACTCGATACGAGCACTGCCCTGGAGGCCGAACGCACCTGGGGCGGTCCGCAGACATGGACGGTGGCAGCACCCGTCAAGCCGGAACCACGCGCACGCCGTCGCCGCTAGTCGCCACTGCGGCCGCTTCGCGCTGAGTTAGTGTTGTGCGGGAAGACTCGTGATCGTTCGGCGGTGCGTTGTAGCGCGAAGCTCCGGCACGGAGCCGTCATTGACGACAACCTCCTGCGGATCCGCCTCAAAGGGCACACGGATGGTCGCGCGGCCGTGGGCCGGCACGCGCAGCGGTAGCGTGTTCATCAGGTCGCCCGCGCGAACAGTCACGGGAACTTCCGCGTCGGCATCGCCTGCATTCTGAACTTCAACCGCCACCAGCCAGGATCCGATCGCGGGTGCAATCCGGTCGCCAGGCGTGATGGGCTTGCGCTCCGCCTCATAGGTCGGATCGCCGACCTGCGGCACCGGCTCTGCGCCGATGGGACCGCCGACCGCCTTTCGAGCCGGCAGGTAATCGATCGGAGCATTCCGCTCGACGCGGCGCGGCGCGATGGTGACGATACTCAGGTCAGGCAGTGTATGGCCCGTGTCGATCCAGCTCCGGAAGAACCACCCCAGGTCTCGCTTGCCGGCGACCTGCTGCAGCATCTCTTCCATGTCCTTCGTCTCGGTCGCGGATGCGTGTAGAGAGGTTGCGTCCGCAGCTTGCCCTTGGCCATTCGACGGTGCAAGGCGCTGACGCCAGCCCGAGATGGCCTGCTGCAGGCCGCCGTCACCGAGCATGCCGCGCAACATCTCGAAGACGTAAGCGGCGCGGTCGCGCGCACATGCCGGGTCGGCGCAGGCAGCAAGGGCCGGGACCGCCTGTGTGGTGAATGCATCCTGAGACGAGGACGAGACCGGCTCTGCAACCGGAGCAGCCTGCGCCTGCAGCCCTGCGGCGTTGGCAGCGAGGCCGCGGAGGGCCACTGCCCTGCCCTGGGATCGTTCCGTCCAGACCGTCTGCAGGAAGGTAGGGATGCCCTCGCGTAGCCACGCGGCTTCCAGGTTTGGCGGCATCCACGCAGCAGCTACGGGCTGCACCAGTGTGGCGGCCAGCGCGGCCGCGGGTGCCGTTCCCAGGTGTGCAACGAGAAGTGTGCCGTCCGAGAAGCCAGCAGCGCCGGGAATCGGGAGGTCGAGCACATCGATCGAGGAGAGAGGCGCTGCGCCCAGCCACTCCGACATCATGGGTCGCAGCCGTGTCGCGGCTTCGCCCAGTGCTGCGACCGTGTCCGCACGGTCGGTCACGACGCGCAGGAGGCCGTTGGCGGCGGTGTGTGGCTCGCCCTGCCCGATAAAGAGGGATGGCGTGTGCGGCCCCAAAATTTTACGGTTCCAGCTCGCTGTGACCACACCCATTTCCGTCGGATCGGGCGATGCGCCACTGAGACGATTCAAAACCGCGCGCTGGCCGCAAAAAAACGCCGCTTCGGGGCGGTTTCCGGTGTATTCCAAGGTCAAATCCAGCCGAAAACTGCTCGCAGCATCCGCAAGCCGAGCAGCCGCAACAGCCTGCGGGACCGCCTCGCCATTCCGCAACAAAGCCGCCGGCGCAGTCACCGGATACCAGAGGACATCGCCCATGCCGCGCAGGCCCGTGAAGGTGTCTGTAACGGTGTCCCAGTCGGTGAGGGCGGCACGGCCTTCGGGCGCGCCCATGGCGGTCAGCCGGCCTGTGCTGGCGTTAATCGTGCCGCCGTAATACAGGTCGAGGGCTACCGTTGCACCGGGCGCGACCAGGTCCGGCAAGGTCAAAAGCAGCTCCGTACCAACGCCAGTGTGATCGAGGTCATCGGCGATGTGGTGCTGCTCGAGTGCGAGCGGGGTGTTGCCCGCACGGGCGCTCTCCCAGTGCAAAGCGCCGGAGACGCGGAGCGGCAGACGCGTCATGGCAGTCGTGCCGGTGTTGCGAACGACGAGTTGCGCGCGGGTCTCGACCGCGACGGTGTGGGAGTTCAGGTGGAGGTCGAGAGAGGTACTTACGATCTGCGGCGCGGTGCGCTCGGCTGCTGTGACTTTGGCAGACGCGGCGAGGTCAGCTGCGGTGACGACGATCTCTTCTGCCTGGGGGCTGCTGCTGGAGACGGTCTCGGCGGGGGCTTCGGTCACGACGGCCGGCGGCGCGGGGGCTGCAGTTTCGTCTGGGGCGTCTGTCCGGCGCTTGAGTGTGCGGCGGTTGCGATTGCTGGAGGAGACGCCTGGCTTTCCGGTCGGCTGCGGTGTCGCCGTTTCGGGCGTTGGCACGGTTTGTGCTGGATCCGGGTCCGGGGCGGCTGCCGGTTCGTGCCGTTCAAAGAGCACCTTGCCCTTGGGCAGAGGTGGCTGCGGATCGGCGGGCGCACTCTGCTGCTGAGCGCTGCAGGCCACCGTCGCAAGTGCGAGCGCGCCGAAGATCCGGGTGCCCCACAGCCTGAGGGGGCGGGGAGTCTTATTGCGAACAACAGGTGCGATCTGCGACGCGGGAACCCATGTCTCAGGATCGAGACGTGGGGCGCCCGAGACGGCGTGATTTGGCTTGCTATGGAACATTTTCACCAGTGAACCCGAGCTATGAGCCCAGGCCCTTCCTTGGCTTGGACGGCTTGGGTGCGGCTTCGGCACCGGCCGGTGCGGCGGCCCGGCGGCGCTGGCGAGCGGCCTCGTACATAACGACAGCGCCTGCGACCGACACGTTCAGCGACGGCACGGCACCCGCCATGGGCACCCGCAGCAGGAAATCGCAGGTGCGCTTGGTCAGGTCGTGTAGCCCGGCGCCCTCGCGACCGAGTACCAGAGCGACATCGGTGTTGAAGTCGAACTGGTCGTAGTCCATGGTGCCGCGTTCATCCAGACCGATGATCCAGATGTTCTGCTTTTTCAGGTCTTCGAGCGAACGGACGAGGTTGGTGACTTTTGCGACGCGAACGTGTTCCGTTGCGCCCGCACTGGCCTTGGCGACGGCGCCAGTGATGGGAGCGGAGCGACGTTCCGGGATCAGGACGCCGTCGACGCCGGCACCGTCGGCCGTCCGCAGCAGCGCACCCAGGTTGTGCGGGTCTTCGACACCGTCCAGCGCCAGCAGGAAACGCTTTGCCGCAACGGGCTTCAGCAGGTCTTCAATGGTCAGCGCCTTGCGCTCGCGCAGGAAAGCGACGGCTCCCCCATGATTCTCGCTGCGGCTCATCCGTTGCAGTTCCTCACGGCTGGCCGAGCTGACGCGGATCTTTTCTGAGCGGCACAGGTCCATCAGCGCGGCCACGCGGGGGTTGGGCGGCCCGGACAGCACGGTGACGTGATCGAGATCGGCCGGCCTCATGCGGACGGCTTCCGTTACGGGATGTACACCAAAGATGATTTCCATGAGCAATACCGGTCGACCACGCGTGTGCGCAGTTTGCCGAAGATGATCTCCACCCATCAAGTCTACTTGTTACAAATCGTTACCCACAGCGCCAGATAGCCGCTCCTATAATCGCGCCAGCGACCCCCTACGCACTTGAATTTCGAGGCGACACCATGCTGGAAGAAAAATCTTTCGCTGTCCGCGTCTTTCCCGCACAACATCGCGTCAACAAGGGCGTGCAGACCCTGCCCATGACGGCGGCCATGATCGAGGCGAATGAGGCGGAAAACGCTGACATTGCGCGTGGATTGAAGCGCCAGGATCCGGAGCTGCTGGATCGCCTGATTGAGACGTATCAACACCGCCTGATGCGCTACCTGACCTTTCTGACGGGCAAACGCGAGGTCGCGGAAGACCTGTTTCAGGAGACCTGGATGCGTGTGCTGATGCGTGGCGGCCAGTACAACGGCAAGGCCCGGTTCGATACCTGGCTGTTTACCATCGCCCGCAACCTGGTCATCGATCTGTCGCGCAAGCGCACCATGGCTTCGCTGGACGAACTGCAGGATCCGACCAAGGACGAGCGGCCGTTTGAGATCGCCATCGATGGACCTTCGCCGTTTGAGCAGTTCTGCTCGCGCGAGGACGCCGCCGAAGTGAGTGCCGTACTTCTGGAATTACATGCCAGCTATCGTGAGGTGCTGGTGCTACGCTTCCACGAGGAGATGGCTCTGGAAGAGATCGCCGCGGTAACGCGGGCTCCGCTGTCGACCGTGAAATCGCGGCTCTACCGCGGATTGGCGACGTTGAAGCCACAGCTTGAAAAGCTGCGGCGCGAGCGGAACCAGGGTCGCAAACCGGCTGTCACCGGAGGGTTCTGTTGAGCATGGCGCTATCAGACGACCAGCACGTAGCTCGAAAGGGATTCGATGCACGTGCCTCGGTCGTGAATCGTACGCACCGTATTGTGCGTGCGCGGGCGGTCGCCATGCAGGCACGCAAGCGCACGGTGCGCGATTTGATTGTGCCTTTTGCGATCTGCTCGACGATTCTGCTGTTGATCGCAACCGCTGTGTGGTCCCTGGGCGATGAAGGCCTGGCTGAATTCCAGGACGGCGTTGGTAAGCGAATTCTTGAGCTTGGCGGAGATGCAGGCAATTCCATCAGCATTGTGCTGGTGTGGTTTCTCCCCCTGTCCGTGATCACGGCTGCGATCGTGATGCTTCGTCGAAGCCGCAACCAGGATCGCAACGATGAGGTGCAGCGCTAATGGCCTGGGAGACCGATCCGCAATCGCGTCCGGACGTGGAAGATGGCAGCAGCGATCTGAAGATGATCCCGCTGTGGTCTGTGATCCTGTCGCTGGTCGTCTTTTCGGGTGTGCAGGTGCTCAACTTCTGGGGCCGGCAGGCCTCCATGCCGCACCGCAACCCGGTGATGCACGTTGTGGGCAGCTATAGCTGGGGCGCTGCGCTGGCGAGCTATGTGCTGCTGATCGGCTACATCAGCCGCGACGTGAAGCGCCGCAACATGAGTGCCGGCATCTGGATGTTGATCGTGCTGGTGATGCCCGGCGGCATTGGCGCGATTGTGTACTTCCTGCTGCGGCAGCCAATGATGACTCGTTGCCCGTCTTGCCGGACGGAGGTCGCCAGCGGCTTCCATTTCTGCCCGCAGTGCCGTTTCCAAATGAAGCCGGTGTGCGGTCAGTGCTTCCGCGGCGTCCACATTACGGACGTGTTCTGCGTTCAGTGCGGTCATGACCTGACCGGGGATGACATGCCCGCACGGCTGCGATCGTATAGCGACTAGCGAAACCCATGGTCTCTTCCTGCGTAATGCACTGGCAGGATCTGCACCGACTCTGGTGTCACACGGAAGATCAGCGTGACTCGCCCCTTTGCTGCGCCGACCGTACGCACTCCGGGTCTTTCCGGCACGCGTGGAGTACCTCGCACGGGAGCGAATTGAAGCGTGAAGCAGTCTCTTACGACTGTTTCTGTGAATGCATCTGCCCGATCGGGGCCGTCCTGCTTCGCAATGTACGACCAAATGGAAAGCAGGTCGTTGCTGGCGGACTTCGTGAAGCTTACCCGGTGTCGCTTCATGCGCCCCGAGCGGAACGCCGGTGAGCTGCAAGGTCATTACGGACGGCCTCTGCTGAGAGAGTGTCCTCCTCTCCTCGATCGAGTCGGTCAATCAGTTCTGGTATCCCCGCAAGCATTTCGTCGAACGACCCAAGCGGCTCGACGGGCAATTGACTCCACAGCTCTTGCTCTTCCACTGCGTGGAGCACAGCAGCTTCCTGCGACTGAAACTCCCCGGTCCTGACCCGCGCACGAATGCGTTCCATCAAAGAAGTCGGCACTTGGATACTGACGATCTCTATCTCCGGGCTATTGTCGACACGTGACATGAGCGGAACCTCGCTGACATCATCTTAGCGGCGACACCTTCGCTGGCGCACGTAAGATTCCGCCTGCCATCCTCCGGCGTGGTGCGTACTTGATACAACAGATCAGCGGAAGCTTTCTTCTTCTGGAGTTGTCAATCATGCGTCATGTTCTGCAGGCGGTATCTGCCGTTGCCTTAACGTCCCTTTCCCTTTCCATCGCGGCGCAGACGCCCGCTGCTTCCCCTGCGCCGGCGGCCGCGGCGATCCAGGTGCCGCTGGAGAAGCTGCCCTACTCGCCTGTGCTGAATGTGAACAATCTGGATCGCAGCGTGAATCCCTGCACGGACTTCTACCAGTTCAGTTGCGGCGGCTGGATGAAGAACAATCCCATCCCGGCGGACCAGTCTTCCTGGAGCGTCTACGGCAAGCTGGGCTATGACAACCAGCAGTTTTTGTGGGGCATTCTGCGCGATGCCGCTGCCATGAAGGATCGCAATCCGAACCAGCAGAAGATCGGCGACTATTTCGCAGCGTGCGTCGACGAGACGGCGGTCGACAAGCGTGGCGACGCCCCGATCCAGCCTGTGCTGACGCGCATTGCCGGCTACAAATCGCGCGAAGCGCTGCTGCGCGATCTTCCTGCCTTTGCCGCCGATGTGGATGGATCGTTCTTTTTCAATGCCGGATCGACGCAGGATCCTGAAGACTCGGACAAGGTCATTGCCGAGCAGAGTGCCGGCGGCCTGGGCCTGCCCGACCGCGACTACTACCTGAAGACCGATGCCAAGAGCGTCGAGATCCGGCAGAAGTATGTTGCCTATATCGCTCAGTTGCTCAGCATGAGCGGCGAACCGGCCGCGCAGGCAAAGGCGGATGCGGAAGCTGTTCTGAAGCTGGAGACGGCGCTGGCCACCGCTTCCCTATCGCGCGTCGACATGCGGGATCCGTACAAGACCTTCCATAAGTTGACCCTGGCAGATCTGCAGAAGCAGGTGCCCGCGGTGGACTGGACTGAGTTTTTCAAGCGTTCTGGCGCGCCCACCTTCACGACGATGAACATTCAGCAGCCCGCTCTGAACGCTGCTTTGCAGACGGTGCTGACCACGACTTCGCTGCCAGCGTTGCAGGCGTATGAGCGCTTCCACGCGTTGACCAATGCTGCGCCTGCGATGAGCAAGCCCTGGCAGGATGCGCAGTTTGCATTCAACAGTCACTATCTGCGCGGCACGCCCACGATGGCTCCGCGTTGGCGTCGCTGCACCGCACAGGTCGATCGGTTCCTGGGTGAGGCTCTTGGACAGGAGTTTGTCCGCCGCACCTTCTCCGCCGACACCAAGGCGAAGACCTTGCTGATGACCAAGGGAATCGAAGACCAGATGAAGCTGGAGATTGAGCAACTGGATTGGATGAGCCCCGCGACCAAGGCCGAGGCGCTGAAGAAGTTGAGCACCATTCGCAACAAGGTGGGCTATCCCGATACTTGGCGCGACTATAGCGCGTTGAAAATTGATCGCACCGACTATTTCGGCGACCTGCATCGTGCGAATGACTTCGCCAGCCGGCGTGAGTTCGGCAAGATTGGCAAGCCGATGGATCGCAACGAGTGGGGCATGACGCCGCCCACGGTCAATGCGTATTTCGATCCACAGAACAACGACATCAACTTCCCAGCGGGCGTGTTGCAGCCACCGCTCTACGACCCCAAGGAAGATGAAGCGGTGAACTACGGCAACACGGGATCGACGATCGGCCACGAGTTGACGCACGGTTTCGACGATGAGGGCCGCCAGTTCGACGCGAAGGGCAATCTGCGTGACTGGTGGACGAAGGATGATGCCAAGGGATTCGAAGACCGCATCAACTGCGTGCGCGACCAGTTCGCGACGTACACGGTCGTCGATGACATCCACATCAACAGCAAGCTGACGAGCGGCGAAGACGTTGCGGACCTTGGCGGTACGCTGATTGCATACCTCGCCTGGCGAGACGCAACAAAGCTGCAGCGGCTGGCGCCAGTTGAGGGTTTCACGCCGGATCAGCGGTTCTTCATCGGGTTTGCACAGTGGGCCTGCGAGAACAAGCGGCCAGAGGAACAGCGTGTGCGTGCGGCGACCGACCCGCACTCGCCTGGTGAAGCGCGGATCAACGGCATCGTGACGAATCTGCCGCAGTTTGCTACTGCCTTCAACTGCCCGAAGACTGCGCCCATGGTGAAGGCGAATGTGTGCAAGGTCTGGTGATAAATAAGGTGTGATGGTTGCCATCGCGGAATAATGCGTTTCAGGCAACATCACACCGCGACCTTCCCTCCAAGGGAGTGTTCTTTCCAATGCTGCTGGAGAACGACGCAGCCGTTGTTGGAAGAGAGGGAGCTCGATGAAGATGAATGCCCGTTTTGCCGCTGTAGTTCTTGGCGCCGGCCTGTTCCTGGTACCGGCAGTTACGATTGCGCAGGGACCGCCGCCGGGCGCTGGCTATGGCCAGGGTGGCTACGGTCAAGGCGGCCCCGGCTACGGACAGAGACCGGGTGGGCCCGGAGGCCCGGGTGGATGGGATGCTCCGCCGTCCGACTACACGCGTGATATCCAGCGCAATGGCTTCCGCGACGGAATGCAGGGAGCACAGCGTGACTTCGATAATCGTCGTCGGCCAAATGTAAATAATCGCGACGAGTATCGAAACTACCGTGGACCCGAGCGCCGCGTTTATCGTCAGGCATTTGATCGCGGTTACCGCGCCTGGTGGGATCACTCGCGTATGGGTGGACGTCGGCCTTACTAGGTCGTCCCTGTCAATATCAAGATGCGACGGCCCGTTCTCTTCGGAGAATGGGCCGTTGTCTTTCTAGCGAGGCTTAAAACCTGGCGACCAACCAGACGCCACACACCATCAGGGCGCCACCGAGGAGGCGCATGGGCGACGCTGTATGCGGCCTCATGCCGATCAATCCAAAGTGATCGAGCAGAATACTTACGATGACGGATGCCGTGATGCTGATGCCGGTAAAGACTCCAGATCCGAGCTTCTGGGCGAGCATGAGTCCAACGACGGTCGCGATGATCGAGATCAGGCCGCCCGTCCATGCCCACCATGGCACGGACGATGTCTGCGCAGAGGATGGCAGCGGCTCACGCAGGAATGCCTGCAGCAGCAGTACGCCAAGCAGACCGGTCGCGTAGACCCACAGTGTCGCCCAGAGTGGCTGAGCGAGCTGGGTCTTCAACGCGGCATTGCTGCCTGATTGAAAGGGATTGGCTGCGCCCGCCACCAAGGCAAATACGATCGCGATCCATTGCATGGATGATTGGACGCAGATCTGCTGGCAATTGTCAGGCGTTGATGGTGGCTTATTCGCTGTTAAGATGCGGTCCGCTTCGGCTGATACTCCTCGTTGAAGCGACGTCCTGCGGCCAGGCGTTCCACGGCCTCCAGCATGCGACGCTCACGCGTCTCCGACCGCTTCGCGGTCGTGATCCATTCGAGATACTCGCGCCTGCAACTGGGCGGGAACGCTTCGAAGTTTCTGGAGGCGACCTTTGACTTTGCGAGCAGTGCCGCGAACTCCGGCGGGACCGGGATGGGAGCCTTGGCGGAGGTGCGTGGCCGGCTGGCGACGGGACTGGTCGCAGCGCCCGTTCGAGCGAGGTCGGCGGCATGCCGTATGTAACCAAGCATTTGCGGGCGTGGCGGCAGATCGTCCATTGATGTGATCCGGCCGAACGAGCCGGAGGCATCCATGCCCTCGATGCCATCAGCCTTCAGCAGCGCTGTCATCTCCGGCGACCAGAAGCCAAAGCCACAGTGCTTCGTGAATGCCGACATCTGGCAGACGAGAACGCCGCTCACCGAAAAGAATGGGCGGCTCCACTTCACTTCTTCGACTGCGTCTGGTGCGGCTTCGTGTACGAGCGCTCGCAACTCGCGCAGAATGGGTTGGGCAAACGGTGCGGCCTTCGCGATCAGCGCATCCACGGCAGAATTCGCACCGTCGACTGCAGGCTTTTTGGTGTTTTTTGTTGACGTGACTGTGGGCATGTTGCGCGCAGTATAGATGCCCGCGACTTCGAGAATCACTCAAAATTATTTAACGACTCGATCAGGTATTCAGGCTAATGCCTTGTCACGTCGGTGCCGCGGGCTACAGGAAACTGCCTCCTGTAGCCCATGGCATCTTGTATCAGACTGCGGTCCTGAACTTACAGAGCTGCCGTGGCGGCCGGACGTCCCAGGAAGGTGAGCAGGTCGTCATTCAGCTTCTGCGGTGCGGTGGCGTTAAGGCCGTGCGGCTCTCCGTCGTACTCGATCAGTTCCGCATTGGCGAGCAGAGACACTGCGCGACGTGCGGAGTTGTCGATCGGCACCGTCTTGTCGCCAGTGCCGTGGATGATCAGAGTCGGGATCGTGATCTTGGCGAGGTCGCCACGGAAGTCGGTCTCGCTCCATGCACGGACAAGCTTGATCGTCGCCATCGGCGATGCCGCCAGGGCCATCTCCTGCGAGAACTCCAGGAACGCCTCAGAGACCGGATGACTTACCAAGCCGACGCCGTAGAACGCCTTACCGAAGGTCTTGAGAAAGTCCGGCCGATCCTTTTCGAGCTTCTCCACGATGCCGTCGAAGGTCTCCTTCGGCAGGCCGTCTGGATTGTCTTCGGTCTTGAGCAGGTAGGGCGTCACAGCGCTGATGAGCACTGCCTTGGCGACGCGCGTGCTGCCGTAAGTGGCGAGATAACGTGCAACTTCGCCGCCGCCCATGGAAAAGCCTACGAGCGTGGCGCCCCGTAGATCCAGCGCCTCCATGAGGTCGTTCAGGTCGGAAGCCAGCGTGTTGTATTCGTAGCCTGTCGCTGCCCAGTCGCTGCGTCCAAAGCCGCGGCGGTCGTAGGCGATGACGCGATAGCCGTTGTCTGCCAGAACGCGCGCCTGCGCCTCCCAGCTGGCGGACGAGAGTGGCCAGCCGTGGATGAGTACGACGGGTGTTCCGGTTCCCCAGTCGTAGTAGTAAATCGCGGTCTTGTCCTTAGTCTGCAGGTAGGGCATGTCAATCTCCTCGAAGCTGTTGGATGCTATGCGTGCGCGGTTATGCTTACACCCCAGCCGCGCCATAAGCGACCGCGCTTCAATCACTTCGGCTTTGCGGTGAGGCTTTTTACTTTGCCGAAAGGCAGATGTTCTGCATTGTGAAAACGGTGGCAACTTCGCCGGGGCAGTCACAATGAGGCTCTCCGCTGATCTGGTGCCGTACTGCGCAGGCGCGGGTGTGGAATTCGCTTGCGAAAAGCGTCCTGTTCGGCGCACTATAACTGTCCTCAGCTCTGGTTTTCCGGAGAGGCGTTATGTTTCCCCCAATTAGAACGGCACTGCTCCTTCTTATCGCTACTGTTCCAGCCTTTGCTCAACAGGCTGCTTCTTCGGTAGCAGGCCCGACCGAAACAGCCGTAGCAACGACCGAGATCAAGCCTCCAACGATCGCCGATCCGGCGCTCGTCCAGCCGCCGAGCGAAGGTATCGGTGATCTGCTGATGGCGCGCGGTCGTTACCTGGCAGCAATCCATGTGTACGAGCAACTGACTCCCACCGCGCCCATCCTGAATAAGCTGGGCATGGCGTGTGAGCACATGCTGATGTTTGAACGAGCAAGGCAAAGCTTCGACGGCGCGCTGAAGCTCAATCCGAAGTATGCCGAGGCTTACAACAATATGGGCACGCTGGCCCACAGCCAAGGCGATCTTAGCCGTGCCGAGAAGATGTATAAGAAGTCGCTGAAGCTGAAGCCGAGCTCCGCAAACACCATGCAGAATCTGGGCGCGCTCTATTACGCGGAGCACAAGTACAAGAAGGGCGACGCAGCCTACAAGGAGGCGCTCGCGATCGACCCGCAGATCCTGGAGCACTCAGCGCACACCGGCATCCAGACCAACACGAAGGCAGACGCGGCCAGCGAGCTGCACTATCACATGGCTATGACCTACGCGCAGGCAGGCAGCCGCGCCATGGCTCTTGACTATCTCCGTAAAGCCATCGGCGAAGGCTTCAACGACCGCAACCGGCTGCTGCATGACAAGGAGTTTGCCGACCTGCGGACGACGGATGTCTTTCTGAAGATGGTCGACGATCTGAAGAAGAACTGACCGGCTCCACTACACTCAAAGGCATCCCGCTTCAAGGAGTGCCCTGTGAGCCGCGAGTACTTCGCACGCAATCCCGACTATCCCTTTGCCGACGCTGTACTCATTGACGGCAAGACCCTGTACCTCTCAGGCCGTATCGGCTTTGTGCCCGGAACAACTACCATTCCTGACACCGTGGAAGCGGAGGCTCACGCCGTGTTGCGAGATCTGCGAAGCGTGCTGGCCATGGCGGACATGACGATGGACGATCTTGTCTCCCTGCAGGTCTTCTGCTCGGATGTTTCATTATGGGAGCCATTCAATGCGATTTATCGCACGTACTTCGCCGGTCCGCTGCCGCCGCGGGCGTTCCTTGGCAGTGGCACGCTGCTGTTTGGTGCACGATTTGAACTGATGGGTATTGCGGTCAAGGATAATTAGCCTAACTATCCCAGATGGATGTGAGGTTATGCTCTCAAGACGATCGCTTGTGAAGAACAGTGGTGCTGCCATGATGGCTGCGAAGTCGCTTGTATTTGCGGCACCCGCGGCTGCAGCTACGGCGACCGGTCCAACTGCGCTGCCGGTTCGTGACCAGTTTGTGACACCGCAGTTTGAGGTGTGCCTGAACAATGCGCGGTGGCATCCATTGAGCAACGGCGCACGCAAGGCGACGGAAGCGTACCTGGAGTACAAGGCCCGCGGCGTCTTCAACCAGAGCAGCCTGACCAGCCCAGCTTCTCTTGCGGTGCGCGCAAGTTTTGCGTCGCTCATCAACGCGCATGCGGATGAGATCGCCTTCGTCAACAGCACCACGGCGGGCGAGAATCAAGTGGTTGCTGCGCTTGGGCTAACGCGGCCTGCGACCTCTGGACCGCAGCCTAACATCGTGACCGACGCGATGCACTTCGAGGGATCGCTCTACCTGTATGGCGAACTGAAGAAGCGCGGTGTCGATGTCCGCATCGTCAAGCCGCGCGGTTGGGCCATCGACAAAGAAGACGTGGAGCGTGCAGTCGATAAGAACACACGCCTGATTGCCGTTTCGCAGGTGTCCTGGATCAACGGCTTCACGCACGATGCGAAGTGGCTTGCGGACCTTGCACACGCGCACGGAGCAAAGCTGTTTCTGGATGCCGTGCAGGCCGCAGGCTGCATGCCCATCGATGTGCGCGCCAGCGGCGTGGACTTCATTGCATCGGCCAGCTACAAGTGGCTGATGGGCGACTTCGGCCTTGGCTTTCTGTTTGCGCGAGCGGACGTGTTGCCCACACTCGAACGCACGCAGTGGAGCTTTCGGCAGTTCCGCGAGATGCAATATCACGCACTCCCCGGAGACGCTCCTGGGCCCTTTCCCGCGACCTTTGATCAACTACAAACAGCGGCAGGACACTTTGAGGTGGGCACGTATGCGAACGCGGTGCTGGCGACGCTAAGCGATTCCCTGCCGTGGATTCAGCGCATCGGCGTGACAAACATTCAGGCTCACGCACACCAGTTGAACAGCACGCTGCGCCGCGAGATGCCGCGGCTGGGCTATGAGTGCATCACGCCCGAAGACGCAGGTGCGTCCATCATCAGCTTCCGCGTGAAAGACGATGCGGCCACGGCATCAAGGCTGAAGAAGGCGAACGTGGATGTCTCGTTGAACCCCGGCCGGATGCGTGTGTCGCCGTCTGTGTACAACAATGAATCGGACATCCAGGCGCTGCTGTCTGCGCTCGCCTGAGTCCTATCGTTTGCGCGCTGTGACGAGCAGATAGGTGTTCGGCACAAGCGTCGCATGTTCTGGATCGGCCGCGATGTTGGCCGAACTCCACAGCTTGACCAGGTCCGCCTCAAGCGCTGACTTGCCCGCATCATCCAGCCGTTCGAAGGCCATCTTTGTGGGTCCGAAGTAAGTTCGGAAGGTGTTCACGGCACCCGCAGCGTTCGTATCCATAACGAAGTTCAGCGGGATCAGGTCCGCCTGGATGTTGTTGAAGCCGGGGGTCAGCCGCTCGCGTGCCTTGTCGGGATCGCCCCACTGCACCGGTGGTGGAACGCCCGGTGGGGGCGGCACGTGCTTTGCCCCGGCGCGGAACATGCGGCCGGTGAAGCTCTCAGGATTCCAGTTGGCCATAGCGAGCAAGCCACCCGGTTTTAAAACTCGAGCCAGTTCTGCGGCCACTCGATCCGGACGCGGTGCGAACATGGCACCGAACATCGTCGTCACGGCGTCGAAGGTGTCATCGGCGTAAGGCATCGCCTCCGCGTCTCCCTCGTCGAACTGGATTGACAGGCCGACTTCTGCGGCACGCTCGCGTGCCTGGTCCAGCAGGTTTGGCGCAATGTCCAGACCGGTGACGATACAGCCGGAGCGAGCCAGTGGCAGCGCCACGTTCCCCGTTCCCGTCGCAACATCCAGCACCTTACTTCCGGACGGAATTGCGAGTCGCTGCACAAATTCCTGTGCGCTGCCGTAGATTGTCTTTGCGATGACGCCGAAGTCACCTGCAATCCAGCTGGCTCGCATCGCCTTCTTGATTTGCTCTATGGGGGGCGTTGTTTGAGGCATTGTGCTCATGCATGCTCTCCTTCGTTCGCACCCAAATTACTCCCGGCCGTTCAGCAGGTCACGCAAAAATTCGCGCATACCGTTGGAAATCGGCGGTCGCGAAACTAGTGAACAGCGTCTGCACGGTTCACCAGAGTGACGTTCGAGAAGACGCCCGTATCAAGCTGATCGGCGACGTGCGGACAGAAACCGATCCCGACATAGAACGGACCGTCGAAGTGCGTGGTGATGGGCGGCCCGAGCGGCTGCATGGGTTCGCCCTTCAAACTGACGAAGAGGCGCACCTGGTCACCATGCTTCTCAATGCCGATGCGCTGCGCCATCACACCCTTGAGCAGGCCCCCGAAGGAGTATTCGAGGTCGCGGCTTTGTGCGGCGCGGTCTGGACGCTCTGCCAGGTGAACCATGCCGGTGCCGTGTTCTGCCGCTATAGCTTCCTTACTGTCGTCGTCCAACGTTTGGCGCAAGACGAGCACGAGTTTTCGGTCTGAGTGCGGCTCCGGATTCTCAAAGCGCACATCGGCCGCGAACGAAACATCCCCGGACATACGCTTCCAAAGGAATCGAAACTCGTCGCGTTGATACCAGATGTTGTAACCAGACGAGGTGATGCGATAAGTACCGGTGACTTTGTCGAAGCTCAAAGAACCGGGTACAAGCGGGCCGCCGATCTCCGATATGCCTTCAAAAATGCCCGTTGCAACATTCTCCGTCCGTGTCGGACGATGGAAGTCTGCTGGCGGCGGCACCTGTTTGTGCGTTGCGGAGCCGGGGATCGCCCAGTCCGGGACTGACGGCGTTGCAGGAGTCTGGCCGGCTGCCGTGAGGCCATGGGTCAGGGCAAGAAAGCAAACAGCGACGCACCGGCAAACATGCATGATGCAGAGCAATGTACCGTCTTACCGCGGACTTTCACAACCAACATTGACGTGGCGCATCGCGAGAGACAACGCGCTTATCTGGATACACCGAATTCGCCTCCGCGCGGCATCTGCCATTCGAGCGGTGCAACACACCGCGCGTGTACGCATCTCCCTTTGAATGAGTTTTCTCTCGATGACGCTCTACTGGATTTACAGCATTCCCAACTGGCTCTTCGGCCTGCTCTGCACGATTGCCTTCATTGCCTTTGGTGTTGCCGGCACGTATCTGACGCGCGAGTTTGTAAAGCGCGTGCATCGCGAGGATCACTCGCACAACGACATCGTTGGTTACTTCCTCGCCGCGATTACCGTGTTCTATGGGGTGACGCTTGGCCTCGTCGCGATCGGCACCTGGAACAACTACTCGGCGATCCAGGACAAGGTGGACACCGAGGCGCAGAATGTGGCGTCACTCTATCGCGATGTCAGCAGCTATCCTGAGCCGGTTCGCTCCCAGCTTCGGCTGGACCTGAAACAGTATGTGCGTGAGGTGATCGACCATAGTTGGCCGCAGCAACGCAGAGGCCTGGTGCCCGCCGGCTCCGCCACCTACATCGACCATCTGCAGGAGCACCTGCTGCAATATTCGCCGCAAACGTCAGGCCAGCAGGTGATCTACCAGGAGAGCTACCGGCAGTTCAATGAACTGATCGAGAGCCGCCGCGCACGACTGGATAGCGTCAACACGTCATTGCCACGGTCGATGTGGTGGATGGTGATCCTGGGCGCGCTTGTTTCCATTACGACCACCATGTTCTTCGACCTGCGCAGCTTCCAGATGCACCTGTGGATGACCGCTTTGATGAGCGGCCTGCTGGGCCTAATGATCTTTCTGATCGCTACGCTGGACAATCCGTTCCGCGGTAAGGTGAGCGTCAGTCCGATTGCATTAGAGCGTGTGTATTCGCAGCTGATGCGGTGATTGGTTGGGCACGTAAGAAGGGCCGCCCGAATGGGCGGCCCTTCTTGTTGTGTGCTCGGAAGAACTAGTCGCCTGCGACGAGCTCATCCTTGTTGATCATGTTGACGACTTCGACGTTGGAAGCCGCCGGAGCCGGTGCTGCGGGCTTGATGCCGCCCAGGCCACCGATCTCGCCGATGGCGACGAAGCCGCCGGGCATCTCGGGTTCCTTCAGGATTTCCTTGCGGTAGAGCTTCGCCATGCGGGCGTTCTCTGCTTCCTGCTTCAGCTTTGCATCGCGTGCGCGGATCTTCTCTTCCCGTGCATTCTTTGCAATGCCGCTCTTGTCGAAGGTATCGTTTGCAGCCGAGTTCACGTGCGCCTCGTTGAGAACCAGGTCATACTTCTCCTGCTTCTCGATCGAGACCTTCTTGCCGCCGGCGAAGATCTCGTGACGACCGTGCTCCTCGTACCACTTGGTGAGCGACGACGTCATGTGCATCTTCTCGATGATGTTGCGCCAGCCAACGCCCGTGTTGTACGCGCAGAAGCTGATCTCGCCTTCCTGCGTGGCGTAGGGGATGATGCACTGCTCGGTGCGGCGGAAGTCGTAGTTGAACAGATCCTGGAACCACATGCCTGCGATGAACAGGAAGTTCCAACGATCGGCGCGACGCATCTTGATGTCTTCCATGGTGCGGTCAGCAGTCACCTTGCCGTAGTTGCGGCCGGTGGCGCCAAAGCACTTGTCAAACTTCTGCAGCAGATCCGAGATCTTGAAGTGGGTGGGTGCCTTTGCAGGATCGTAGTTGCGCAGCAGCGCAAGCGATACACCCAGGATCGTGAGGAACTTGCCACGAGCAGCGTCGTTCACCTTCGCTACATCCTTCGCCAGACGGTCGGCGTTGATGAAGGCAGTGACGGGAACGGCTTCCTTAGTTTCCTTATCGATCATCAGCGCCATGCCGATACCGCAGTTCGGGTGGCAACCGCAGGAGAGTTGGCCCCAGTCGTGATCTGGTCCGTGAACCAGGTCGGCCCAGTCAGAGAAGGTCGACATGAACGAGATGGGGAACCAGTCGCGCGTGGACTCGCCGAGGCCGGTCTGGGTCTTGACGTCGTGTGCCAGGTGGCTCAGGGTGTAGCGCTGCGCCATGCGGCGCTCATCACTGACAGCCTCATCGCGGCCCGTGAAGCTGACCGGCTGGAACGAGAGGAAGTTGATCTTCTTTGGGTTGTCCAGAGCGAACTCGATGATGCGGCCAACCTGCTCGTTGTTGATGCCATTGATGATGCAGGTGACGGGAACGATGTCGACACCAGCCTCGTGCAGGTTGTGGATCGCCTGCAGCTTTACGTCGAACGAGTTGCCGACCTTGCGGTGGCTGTTGGCAGCGTTGCCGATGCCGTCAAACTGCAGGTACGCGTAACGCAGACCAGCTTCTGCCGCTGCCTTCGCGAATTCCTTGCTCTTGGCGAACTCGATGCCGTTAGTGGCAGCCTGCACCGAGGTGTAACCGACCTTACGTGCATAAGCGACGGCATCCAGGAAGTACGGGCTCAACGTCGGCTCACCGCCGGAGAACTGTACGGACATCTGGCGCTTCGGCTTGATCTGGACGGCGTTGTCCAGCATGGTCTTGATCTCGTCCCACGTCAGTTCGTGGACGAAGCCGACCTGGTTGGCGTCCATGAAGCAGGGATCGCACATCATGTTGCAGCGGTTCGTCAGATCGATGGTGAGAACCGAACCGCGGCCGTGCGTGACGGTGGACGTACCGTGGTTGTGGAGCTTCTCATCGTTGTGCGCGCGGATGTCGCGGCCCGGGAAGACGTCTTCCAGGTGCTTCATCATCGGCGGATCGATGGACATAAGGTCTTCGAAGTGGCCGTGGATCGGGCAATCCTTCACCATCAGGATCTGGCCGTCGCGCTCGATGATCTGAGCCTTGATTTCGCCGACCTTCTCGTTCAACAGGATCTCGTGGGGCAGCTTGCCGTCAATGATCTGCTGACGGATCTCGGGAACGCAACGCGGGCAGAGGGAGTCAGTGGTACGCGGCCAGCCAAGGGGCGGCTTCTCCTTCTGGTAGCTCTTGAGCAGGGGCTTGTCCGACCAGCGCGGCGTGAATGAGGCATTTGGGCTGATACTGTTCAGCTTTTCAAACACCGCCCAACCTGCCTTTGCGACGAGTGTGAGGGACTTTTCTGCAAGCTTTGTGGCCTTGGACATTGCTTCTCCTGAAATGTGTGGTGCTTCGTACGGTGGTCTCGGATTGTTTCCTATGACGAGGTTAGGATGCTCCGGTTCACACGCGCGTCTCAAATCTTATGGACGAACCCGCTCAGTTACAGCAGTTTGCGTCTCCCTGAGGCTACCCCTCACAAAGGCGAATGAGCAGCCGCATTTATGGAACCGCAACAATCCGCAGCGAAGTGCAAAGATCAGCAGCGAACGGCAAGAGATAGACGGCGTACAAAGCACAGGGCCAGCCCTGTCGGCTGGCCCTGTGGCGCGAGATTTCGCTGAGAGGCTACTTGCGGATATGCACGAGCTTGAGAGCATCGTCCAGGAACTCACTGACTTCAAAGCCCAATGCCGCACCGACCAGGGAGGTCCCCCAGTTCTGCATGGTGTTGCTGGCTCCGCGATCCTGATCCGGGTAGTAGACGTTGTTCAGACCAGCGGTTGCACCGTATCCCAGCAAAAGCGGGACGTTGACCTTGTTCTTCATGCTGTACGACGAGCGTGTGACCACGACCCGCGATGCAGCGTAGAACACACGATTGACGAAGCGGTGACCGTCGCCCAGGGCGTAGTAGCGAGGATCGTCGTGGAACATCGGCGAGAAGAGCGCGTCGGTCGCCATTGTCTGAACGGTACTGCGCAACGCGGCGGCGCCTTCACGCTTGCCGAAGGCTTCCATGTTGGTGCCATAGTGCGGCTGCGAGTCGATCAAGTGCGACCAGCCCGCGGAGACAGTAACGCCTATGAGCTGCGTCAGATTAAAGGAATCGTGCAGGCCGTAGACGACCTTCTCCATGCCGTGCAGCGGTACGGAAGTCTGACCGGGCAGAATGATCGTCGCAAAACGCGGTGCGACCGGGCCCACGCCTACGCCGGAGGGAGCCTGGCCGAAGTCAAATGCGGGTGCGGCGAACGCTGGAGCGTCCGGGGCTGGAGCAGCGGTCGCGACGGCGCTCGGTGCATCCGGAAGGCTGCTGGAGATGGTGCCAGCGTCGGCCGGCAGGAGGATCGGCGTCTCAACGGCAGCGATTTGAAGAGTAGCGGGCGCCGGCGCGGGAACAGCCTGCGCCGCAAGAAGTGGTGCGAACGCAAGTAGAGCGGCGAACGAAAGCGAACGAGTCATGAATTTCCCTTTTGTATTGGTGAGGCATGCCTCGAAGGCCCGCGGATCACGTTATTCAGTACTTTGAGGCCCATTCGAGCAGCTAAGTTGCATAGTAGCGCGGTCCCGCATACCGCACTTTCGGGGGACGCGGGTTTTAAAAGTACCCTTTCGAGCAGTAACCAGCCGGGCACTGTGCCTGCTTTTCCGCCAGGCAAGGCCTGTGGACTTCGCTCTAATTGCAGGTGGATGCGTGCGCCCGGACAACGGCCGGCCGCAGAGGAGAGCACGATGGCGGATTGGAATAAGGAAGTTGCGGATGCCACAGAGCGCGCCGAGGCCGAAGTGCGGCGAGTGATCCGCTACCTGAACGACGAAGTTGTTCCCGAGGTGCGCCAGCAGAGTTCCAGCGCCCTGCGCTCAGCCGCAGAGCAGCTGACGAAGCTGGCGGAGAAGATGGATGATCGTAAGTAACTGCGGCAGCAGCGTGAATCGCGGCCTTCTGCGCCGGTACACGGTTGCGTGCGGCGCGCTGCTTATTCTGCTGATGACCACTGGCTGTCACCACAAGGCAAAGGTCAGCCGCTATCACCCTCCGCCACCACCATTGCGCACACAACCCCGCGCACCGTCGAGTGCAGGCAGCAGCGTTCCGCGCGGCATGCATGGCGGCCCGTTGCCGTCGTACGCCATCCCGGACCCCAACGTTAATGACAATGCGATTGCCTCCGGCCACGTAAGTTCAACGGAGACAGGCCTGGCGAGCTGGTATGGCCCGCCGTATCACAATCGCCAGGCAGCCAACGGTGAGGTCTTTGACCAGAACGCCTTGACCGCCGCACATCGCACGCTGCCGATGGGCACCGTCGTTCGTGTGACCAACCTGACGACACAGCAGAGCGTGACCGTTCGCATTACTGATCGTGGTCCGTTTGTGCATGGCCGCCTGATCGATCTTTCGCTGGCAGCAGCGAAGGAGACGGGCATCTACCGCATGGGCCTGGCAAAGGTACGGGTGGAAGTGCTTCAAGAGCGTCCGGGCGCCGACCTGGGCGGCAAGTGGTGCGTGCAGATTGGGGCGTTCCTCGACAAGAACAACGCCTGGCGATTGCAGAGCGACCTGCAGCGTCGCTACGCGACGAGCGCGAAGGTCATCGAGTTCCAGGGACCGACGGGCCACTGGGTCCGCATCAATCCCATCAGCGCGTCGCGCACGCAGGCACTTCAGATCGCCTCGGCCATCCGTACCGCCGAGCCGGATGCACAGGCTTACCTGGTGCGGCTGGACTGACCTTCTGGAGTTGCCTGTAACGCTATGGCAGACTATGGGCAGCAGATGAGGCCATGAAGGCGTCAGAAGCGCTTGACCTCCACCGTGAGGAAATCCGCCGGATCATCCTGGCGAATAAGGCTGAGAATCCTCGCGTCTTCGGGTCAGTGGCCACGGGACTCGACGACGAAGATAGCGACCTGGACATCCTCCTCGATCCCACGGATGGCATGGATCTGTTCGATCTGAACGGTCTCGCCAACGATCTGGAGGAGTTACTCCATGTTTCGGTGGACGTGATCACGGAACGCAGTATCCGGCCCCGCTTTCGCGACAGCATCTTATCCAGCACGCGGCCGCTGTGAAGCATCCGGATCGCATCGCGCAGCGATCTTGAAGTCGCGTGGCCCGTCGCCACCGTTCGGCTCCCTCGACTGCGTCTGCTGACAGTCCCGGTTCTCCTCCAACTCGATCTCAACTCGCTACACTTCTAAGCATGGCTACTGACTGCATCTTTTGCCGCATCGTTGCGGGGACCATACCGTCGACCAAAGTCTTTGAGGACGACCGCGCGCTTGCGTTTCGCGATCTGCATCCGGCTGCGCCGGTCCATGTGCTGGTCATCCCGAAGGAACACATCGCATCGACCGCGCACGCTGTGGTGACGCACGAGACGCTGCTGGGACACCTGATGCTGACTGCCGCCAAGGTGGCCGATCAGGAGGGCCTTGCGAAGGGATTTCGCATCGTGGCGAACACCGGCGCAGACGGCGGACAGACCGTCGATCATCTGCATCTGCATGTGCTGGGTGGCCGATCGATGACGTGGCCGCCGGGCTAGAGGCAGCGGCGTTGATTCAGGAGAAGCGCGACTAAGAGACGGACTGCAGGCGGAAGGTAATCGTTCCCCACAGCAGCTTGGCGCGGATCTGTACCGGCAGGTGCCGCGCGTCGTCTGAGTACCAGATGGTGATGGTGCCGCGATGCTTCACCACGCCGACATCGGCTGTGGGCTGTACGCGGATGGCACTGAAGGTGCCCGCAGGCGTCTTCACATCCTCGCGCGCTTCGACCTTCATGGTGACGGCGACGGTACGCATGGCATCCGCCAGCGGCAGCTTGAAGTCCTGGCCGACGGTCAGCTTTTGCGAGCCGACGTAGAAGATGCCGGAGAGCGAATCGATCACGCATGCGGGGATCTGTCCGTCTTGATGCTTGACCGTGTTCTTCACTAGATTGCGTTCGTTTAAGCTCTGCGTACCGAGCACCGGTGTGGAGCTGCTGGCAGGTGCGGGTGCTGTGGCGCCAGGCGTAAAGACCAGGTCGCTGGAGACCTTGCGGCGGCCCTCCTGCGTCTGCTTGCTGAAGCCTGCAGAGCATCCTGTCACGGGATTGAAGCTGGACTGGAAGCGGTCGATGACCTGATAGATCATGTTGGTCGCGCCTACGGTATCGGCCGTGGCCTGCACCTTCATCAGCGGTCCCTGCTGATCCAGTTGGAAGGTCACACTGCCGGCGGTGAAGACACGCCAGTCGACCGCGAAGGTCAGTGTCTGGTGTTGCGGAAAGGTGTAGCCCTGCATGGGCGGCGTCACGGGCGGCGCAGAGGCCGGGGGCACGCCCTCTTTCTGCGCCTGCGCACCAGAGGCGAGCAGGCAGGCAGCCAGCAGAAGGGCTTTTCTAAGCGATTGCAAGCCGTCGATGCCCCTTCTCATTGGTCTGGAACTGTCATGCATCAGCGTGCGCCAAAGTGTATCCGCGCCCACATGAGCAAAAGCAGCGTGGCGTACAGGGCAGCCGCGCCCATCACCGAATTGTACTCGCGGTGTTTGCGATAGCGCTCGGGTGAGAACGCGGCGGCAGGTGCACTCTGCCCCGTGGGAGCGGCCGTCAGCCGCGGGAGAAGTCGAGGAACGCGGGCTGCATACGCATCGAAGTCCGGAAAGTGCCCACGGAGAAAGCGCTCCTCCGACAGGATGACAGGCCCGTAGATTACGAGAAAGAGCACTGCCAGCAGGACGATGAGGTACCACTGACGCGACGCGAATGCGAACCCGAACGCAGCCAGGATGGAGCCCAGGTACAGCGGATTGCGAGTGTATGCGTAGGGGCCGGTCTGCGTTAGTTCGGCGTTTTTCTTTACGTAGCCTGCTGCGTAGCCGCGCAGCCATAGGCCCGGGATCACCAGCAGAAGGCTAAGCGCGAGCGACATCAATGAGGGCCGCGCGCGCCATAAGAAAACTGCCGCAAAGACGAATCCCAGCGGCACACGAATGCGCCGCACCAACCGCTCGCCCTTGCTCATCTCTGCTGCCATGCCTCTGTCATTATCCATGCGCGGGCGGCATCAGGCCCACGGCGGCCTTGATAACCTCATCCACACTGATCTGCAAAAGCCCTGCTTCGGGCTCGCGATGACGACGATGGTCGGTGATGCTGGTCGCATGGCGGAGGACGCGCGCGTGGGAACCCCATGGCCCTGTACGCACCGGATCGGTTGGTCCGAAGATGCTGACCACCGGCACGGCAAGCGCTGCAGCGAGATGGAGCGGCCCCGAGTCGCCCGCGATCAACAGGGACGCTCGACGTAGCAGCGCGGTGAGCTGCGGCAGCGTGCAGGGCACCGCCGAGGCCGCACCGTTGCTGAACGAAACAACGCTGCTGGCGACAGCATCCACGTCAAAGGGCGAGGCATTCACGAGCACCGTGCAGCCGCGTGCTGCGAGTGCTTTTGCTACAGCACCGTAGCGCTCGGCTGGCCACTCTTTCGCGCCCCAGCCTGCGGTGGGCGCGAGGATCACCAATGGTCCTGAAGGACGATCGAGTAGCAGCGCTTCGCACCACTGCTCTGCTTGCGGATCGATGGGCAGATCCACCACAGCTGATTGGATTGTCAGGCCCATTACGGCGGAGACGATCTCAGCGGCTTGCTCCACGACGTGCGCGCGCTGAAGTCCGACGCTCTGGCTGTAAAGCCAGCGGGCCTGTGATTCGCGTGTGGTGGCGCTGCCTACGACACGACGCGCGCCGCTCATGCGTGCGATTACGGAAGAGCGGATGGAGCCCTGTAGATCAATGGCGATGTCGTAGTGCTGTGCGCGAAGTTCTCTTCGCAATGCGAGGATGCTGCGGAAGGTAGCGATTGAGAATGGCTTTTTTGACCACGTTTTTGTTGGCACAAAATGCACGCGATCCACGAGCGGCATTGCTGCGGAACGTGGCACCGCATCTTCCGAGGAGCGCAGCAAGGATGACCACTTTGGCTCGATCGCCCACGCGATCTCCGCGTCTGGCGCGGCTTTGCGCAGTGCTGCGACTGCGGGCATGGCATGCAGGACGTCGCCCATGGCGCCTACTCGCACGATGAGGATGCGGAGTTTTTCGGTCATGGTTTTGACCACCATGCTTTTATCTGTGCGACGACTTCGGTTACGCATTGTTCTTCGTTGCGTAGCGTGACGCGGATGTCGCCGATGGCGATGGGTCCTATGGACTCGAGTTGGCGGCGCAGGTTGGGCGTTAGTTTTACTGCGTCTTTTGCGGTTGTGATGAAGCCGTTGGCGTGCGCGGCTTTTGCGCTTGTGATGAGTTTCTGGATGGTGGCTTCGTCGTAGGTCTGATGGTCGCGGAGTGCGGTAAATCCTGCGGGGGAGATGGCTTTTTCGGTGAGGGCGGTGCGGAAACCTTCTGGTCTTGCGATGCCGCAGAAGGCGAGCGGACGGGTGGCCGGAAGGCCGTCAATGACGGCAAATTTGCGCTCTATGAGCCACACTGGGGGCAGTTCTCTGCCGCGTTTGAATCGATTCAGTAGGGGTAGCAGCTTTTCTGCCTCTTCCTCGCGCAAAACTATGACCGACGCCCGACGTAAAGCCCGCATTGGCTCGCGAAGATCCCCTGCGGGCAGCAGGGTGTCGCGCGCGTCGGCAGCTGTGAGGAGGACGATGTCGACGGCGCGGGCGAGTTGCCGGTGCTGAAAGCCGTCGTCGAGCAGATGGAGGGCGAGGGTCTTGTCGTCGCGGAGATGGTGCCGGTCGCGCTCGGCCCATCGGCCGGCGTCGTAGCGGTTGCGAGCGACGTAGACGGGGCAGCCGAGACGTTGGGCGAGGAGCAGGGGTTCGTCGCCGAAGTCGGTGGCGCTGCCGAGCGGGTTGACTCGCAGGACCTCGTCTGGTGTGCGACCTGAGGTGCGGCCGTAGCCTCGCGAGAGGACGTCGATGCCGTGGCCGGCGCGGCGGAGTGCTTCGGCGAGTGCGATGACGAAGGGTGTCTTCCCTGCTCCACCGGCGGAGAGGCTGCCGACGCTGATGACCGGCTGCTGCAGTCGTTGTGCGCGTTCCGGGTGCTGGTCGAAGGCGCGGGACTTCCACGCGACGCCGGCTGCGTAGAGCGGGACCAATGGGAGCAGGAGCGGACGCTTCATTGCGCGCTCCGATTCAGCAACTCCACAAGAGCGGTGACGGTGCGTTCGGTTGCACCGGTCATGGATGCGGCGAAGGCGCGGCCTCGCTCTCCGAGGGCGCTGTCTTGCGGTGCTTTGAGCAGTGCTTGCAGTGTGTCGCAGATGGTCTCGCGTGTGACCAGCCGGATCGCCTGTGCGGTGGCCATGGCGTCGACCATGCCGCGGAAGTTTTCGTAGCTCGGCCCCATGACGACGGGGACGGCGAAGCGTGCAGCCTCTAACGGGTTCTGGCCACCGTGCGGCACGAGCGATCCGCCGATGAAGGCGACGGAGGCGAGGGCGTAGAGCGAGGAGAGTTCGCCGACGGTATCGACCAGCAGGATGGCGCCGAGCGGGATGGGGCCGGGGGCGATGCGCCACCGGCTGAGACGGAAGATCGTCAGCCGCTGATCCTTCGCGATCTGTTCTACCGCTTCGGCGCGTTCGGGATGGCGTGGCGCGAGGATCATCACACGGTCCGTCTGCGGCAGAGACTTCCAGCAGTTGAGGAGGAGCGATTCCTCGTCGTCGTGGGTGCTGCCACAGATGAGGATCCTGCATTGTGCCGGGAGGTGCTTTCGTACTAGGACTGTGAGGGGTGTCTCGGCTGCGATGCGGATGTCGTATTTGAGATTGCCGGCTGCGACGACTCGGTCAGCGGGTGCGCCGATCTTGCGCCAGCGGCGTGCGTCTTCTTCGCTCTGGGAGAGGAGCAGCGAGAGCTTGCCGAGCAAGGGTCTCCAGAGGACGCGCAGTTGCATGTAACGCGGGAGTGAGCGGTCGCTGACACGTGCGTTGACGACGGCGACGGGCACGGCTGAACGTTCGCATTCGACGAGCATGCGCGGCCAGAGTTCACTCTCCATGAGGATGACGAGCTTTGGCTGCAGGGCGCGCAGGTAGGGACGGATGGCGAAGGCGAGGTCGAGCGGGTAGAAGAAAACTCGGTCGACGCCGAAGCGTTCTCGCGCAACCTGTTGGCCGGTGGGCGTGGTGGTGGAGAGGACGATGGCGTGGCCGGGCAGGGCGGCTTCGAGTTCTGCGATGAGGCGGGTGGCGGCGAGTGTTTCGCCGACGGAGACTGCGTGCAGCCAGATGACGGGGCGACCCTGTATAAAGTCGCGCAGACGCAGCGGCACATCGCCCAGACGTTGCTGGAGGCCCTGGCGGTAGCGGCCCTGTCGCAGCATGCGCCAGCCCCAGACCGGCGCGCTGAGCACCAGCGTCACGGTTACGGCGAGGCTGTAGAGAAGCATCATCTTCGGGCAGATCACCAGGCGACCGGAGGGAGTCACGGCTGCTAGGCCACTTTACCCTCTTAGCCGTGGCATTCGATAATGACCGTGCGATACGGCGGGGCGCGTGAACCCGCTGGGCCCACTGTAACGTCATACCGATATGCGCTTCTCCCTTCCCCCAAGTCGACTGCCGCTGCTGGTTGCGCTGCTGCTGGTAAGCCCTGCGGCGTTCGCTGCCGCGAAGAAGGCGCCGCCTGCACTGGCTGCCACGGCTTACCCTGCGCACGAGACGCATGAGAAGGAACACGTGACGATCGCCGCCGATCCGCTCGACGGACGCGGCCAGGGCGACTTCTTCCGGCTTGATTACCTGGGACACAGCGTGTTGCCGGTGCGGCTGGTGATTGCGAATGATGGGGATGCTCCGCTGGACCTGAACCAGGCGCGCATCCAGTTCATTGCGGCGGATGGCACGAAGCTGCCGGCAGCGACGCCGGACGAGCTGAACCGCAGGCTCTTCCGATTTAAAGACATCAAAGAGAAGCGCATTCCAGGCACGCCGATTGCGTACCGGCCGACGCCGGTCGACAAGAAGATTTTGGAAGATGACAAGGATTTTGGCTTCTCGCAGACGGTGATTCCACCGCACACGACGGCGAGCGGATTTCTGTTCTACGACATCAAGGATCTGGACGATCCACCACTGCGCGGGGCGGAGTTGTACGTGAAGATGATCCACACGAAGACGGACGCGAAGGACGTTGAGCTGTTCGGCTTCAGCGTGCCTTTTGACAAGTACCTGGCGATTGCCGACGCGAAGAAGAATGCGGAGAGGGCTGCAGCCCGCGCCAAGGCTGAGGCCGACGCAATGGCTGCCGAAGCGAAGGCCGAGAAGGACAGCAAGGCCGCAGAGAGTACGCCGAAGGACAAGCAGTGAGCCTGACGATTCGTGATGCGGTGCCCGCCGATGTGCGTGAGATGGTTGCGCTGATCCGCGACCTGGCGATCTACGAGAAGGAGCCGGATGCCGCCGTGGCCACCGAGGCGGACCTGCTGCGCGATGGCTTTGGTCCTGAGCCTTACTTCCACTGCGTGATGGCGGAGTGGGATGGTGCTGTGGCCGGGTTTGCGCTGTTCTTCTTTCAGTACTCCACGTGGGAGGGCCGGCCAGCGCTGTACCTGGAGGACCTGTTTGTGCGGGAGCCGTTTCGGAAGCGCGGGATTGGTGTTGCGCTGTTTCAGCGGCTGGCGCAGATTGCGCTGGAGCGGAAGTGCACGCGGTTCCAGTGGGAGTGCCTGGATTGGAACCAGCCGGCGCTGGATTTCTATGAGAGTGCCGGTGCCAAGGTGTTGCGGGAGTGGTTGAATCTGCGGGTTACGGGTGAGGCTTTGGAACGGTTGGCTGGGGCTTCGCGGTAGGCTGCGTTGGTCCGGGTCGCGTGAACGCGGCGCGGACCTTTTGAGAGGGGTCAGGTGGGGTTCTTTCCCTGCCTAGACAAATGAAAGCTAAACCTCAGCGGCTAAAGCCGACCTTCTGTTGAAGATCATGTGGCATCGCTAAGGCGATGCCCTTCCGAACGAAGGAAGCGGTGCCGAGTCAGAGGCCATGCTTCCCCCGTGCCTCGTCAGTAGGTGTGAGCATTTGGGTCGCGCTTCGCGCGAGACCCCACCCTTCGACGGGCTCAGGGCAGGGTCCTTTGCTTCGCAAAGATTGGGGCACCCGGCCCCGGTGGCCCCGGAATGGATGGGTGCCACCGTCGTAGGGCCTGTTAGTACGTGCGGTAGGGCTGGTAGACGTTGCGGTAGCCGTAGTAGCGGGCGTGGCGCCAGTAGGGGTCGTAGTAGCTGTAGGCGCCGTACGGATATGCGTTGAACGGGTAGCCGCTGCAGTAGGGAGCGCCGTAGTAGTTGTATGGCCCGTAGCCGTTCCAGTAGTAGCGGCGGGTGAACAACAGGACGATGAGGATCAGGCAAAGCATCAACGGGCCTCGGTGCGGGTTTCCAGAAGCCTACGTCCGCACAGGTATTCCTACGCTTTCTGCTGGGAAAAGTTCACAAGAAACGTCTGACAATCTTCACGGGTTTTGGGTGGATATATACAATGTCCATACGTGGACGAGCTACATCAGCTAGAGGATATGCGGTTCGTTTGGGATGCGGATAAGGCATTCGCGAATGTGACGAAGCATGGCCTCAGCTTTGAGAAGGCGTGCGAGGTCTTCTTCGACCCGCTGATGCAGCTATGGGACGCCTCCCCAAATGACGACTCGCGGCTAGCGGCCGTTGGCGCCACGATGGATCGTGAAGTTTTGTTTGTAGTTCATGTCGACGTTGAAGACACGCTTGTCCGAATTATCTCGGCGCGTCACGCAACCAGAACGGAGAGAGAACGCTATGAAGAGCATCAGTGAGCGCATCCGGCGCCGGATGGTGAAAGACCGGCCCATGACGACGATTAGTATTCGTTTGCCTGAAGACGTGATTGACGACCTGAAGGAGATTGCCCCTATGCTCGGCTTCTCCGGATATCAGCCGTTGATTCGCTCCTATATCGGCCAGGGACTGCGCGTTGACCTGGAAAAGCTGGGTGGTACCCATGTGCAGTTGCTGACGGACAGCCTGCGCGAACAGGGTATTCCAGACGAAGTTATCTCTAACGCGATTGCTGCTGCCCATTTGCGGGTGGCGTAGGTGAGTTTGAAAACGATCAAAGTAATTGGCGGTGGATTGGCCGGCCCTGAGGCTGCGCTGCAGGCTGCGCGTGCGGGTTGTGACGTTACGTTGTACGAGATGCGACCGCATCGTTCGACCGAGGCGCACCAGACGAGCGATTTTGCCGAGCTGGTTTGCTCCAATTCGCTCAAGAGCGAGAGCGAGAATACGGCACCGTGGCTGCTGAAGCAGGAGATGCGGCTGGCCGGTTCGGTGCTGCTGGCGGAGGCGGATGCGTGCGCTGTGCCTGCGGGCCATGCGCTGGCGGTGGATCGTGTGGAGTTTTCGCGGCGGGTTGCGGAACGAATTGCGGCCGAGCCAAAGATCACGGTTGTTCGCGAAGAGGTTACCTCGATTGAAGAGGACGGCGATCACATCACGATGCTGGCTAGCGGGCCGCTGACTTCGCCTGCGTTGACGGCGGATCTGCAGCGGCTGACGGGCGCGGATCACCTTTCGTTCTATGACTCGATTGCGCCGGTGGTGGATGCGACGACGATCAACATGGACCGCGTGTACTTCAAGGCTCGGTGGGATAAGGGCAGCGCCGACTACATCAACTGTCCGTTTACGAAGGAAGAGTACGACATCTTCTACGATGCGCTGATTGCCGCGCAGGAGGTGGAGGCGAAGGACTGGGAGAAGCTGGATTACTTCGAGGGCTGCCTACCGATTGAAGAGATTGCTCGGCGCGGCAAGGACACGCTGCGGTTTGGCTGCATGAAGCCTGTGGGTCTGCGATATCCGGGCACGGAGATTACGCCGTATGCCGTGGTGCAGCTGCGCCAGGAGAACCTGCGTGCGGACAGCTATAACCTGGTGGGCTTTCAGAACCACATCAAGTATGGCGATCAGCAGAGGATTCTGCGGTTGATTCCGGGGCTGGAGAATGCGACGTTCCTGCGCTTCGGACAGATCCATCGCAACACGTATATCAACAGCCCGACGCTTCTGACGGAGACGCTGCAGTTGCGCGCGCATCCGCAGGTGATGATTGCGGGGCAGTTGAGTGGTGTGGAGGGTTATACGGAGTCGATTGCGGGCGGGATGCTGGCGGGGCGTTTCGCCGCAGCGCTTGCGCGTGGCGAACAACCGACACCGGCGCCTCGGCTGTCCGCGCATGGATCGTTAGTTCACTACATTACCCATACGGATGCGAAGCGCTTTCAGCCGGCGAACGTGACGTTTGACCTGCTGATGCCACTGGAAGAAGAGTTGCGGAAGAAGATTCGCGATAAGAAGGAACGTCACCGGATTCAGTGTGAGCGTGGTTTGAATGCCTGGAAGGCGTGGCTGGCGGGTGTGCCGGAAGACGTCGCTGTTCCTGCTTAGAGGTGGTCTCTGTCTTGCTTTTGAGACCTGGGAGCTAAAGCGGGCGCGAGGTATCGTTAAGCTTTCGGAGGGGCTTGGCTTTCGCTACGCCACCCTTCAGCGCGTTGAAAAGATGGCTTTGGCTGCTGAGACGAAATCCCTCAGGGGCTAAAGCCCAACACTTTTTCGCATGAAGAACGGCATGGCTAAAGCCATGCCCCTCCGAAAGACATAACGTAACGACTTACGGGATCCCACATTCCTTCAGGATGTGGGGCACCCGTCTAAGCGGTAGTAGAGACGAGCGCGAAGTTTCCACCTTGGGGATCGATGCCCTGCACGATGCGTGAGCCGCCGGGGACGTCTGCTGGCCCGTGTGTGATGGTGCCACCGTTGTCCGTGATGCGCTTGGCGCCTGCGTCGGCATCAGGGACCTGGAAGTAGAAGAACCAGCCTGGCTTTGCCTTCATGAAGGGCGCGATGTTCATCATGGCGCCGATGTACTTGTCCGTGTCGGTGCGGAAGGTCTGGTAAGTGCCCATCTCCTTCATGTCTATGGCGAAGTCTTTTTCCCAGCCGTAGTGCTTGCTGTAGAACTCCCATGCCTTCTGCCAGTCGGTGGTGGCGAGTTCGTTCCAGCCCACGTTGCCGACTTCATTTTGTGCGAGCCTGGGCGGTGCGGAGCCGGGGCCGGGTTGGAAGAGCAGGTACTTGGCGCCCTGCGGATCGGTGACGACGGCGAAACGGCCGACGCCGGGGATGTCGCGTGGTGGCTGGATCTGGGTGCCGCCGTCCTTCACAACGGAGGCTACTTCCGCGTCGACGTCGGTGGTGTGGATGTGCGCGACCCACTCGGTCGGCAAGTCCATGCCCACGGACTTCCAACTCATCATGCCGCCGACGTCTTTACCGTCCTTGCCGAAGAGGAGGTATTGCATGCCGGGCATGCCGCTGTCTTTCACATCCCATCCGACCACATTTTTGTAGAACGCGACCTCGGGGTCCAGGTCGCCACTCGTCATCAGTTCGTACCAGACAAAGCCGCTCTTGTTCATTTGCAGTCACTCCTTCGTTTCCGCTGTACGGTCTATGTGTACAACGTCCACAATGTACTCATGCCTGTGTGTTGTGTCCAGCGGTGCGGTTGTGAATTTTGGTTAGACTTGGAAGTAACTGCATGCCACGAGCGATCAAACCGCGCACGGACCTAACGTCAGAGGAAGGCTTGAACGTGGCGGAAGCGCCTTCGACGGCGCGGACGACGTTTCGTCATGGCGATCTTCGGCGCGCGCTGCTGGATGCGGGGATCGACATGGCGCGTGGCGGCGGGCCTGAGGCGGTGGTTCTGCGGGAGGCGACACGTCGTGCCGGCGTGGTGCCGAACGCTGCGTATCGCCACTTTCACAACCAGGCGGAGCTGCTGGCGGCGGTGCGGTCTGCTTCGATCGCAGCGCTGGCGGTTGCGATTGAGACGGAGCTGAATACGGTTCGTCCGGGCAAGGATGCCGCGAGCTTTGCGCGGCGCAGTCTGCGTGCGGTGGGCAAGGCTTACATGGATTTTGCGCTGCGCGAGCCGGGGCTGTTTCACACGGCGTTCAGCGTGCCTGCGCCGGTGTTTCAACCGACGAATCCTGACAATGTCGGGCATACCGGAATGAATCCATTTCAGTTGCTGGGACTGGCGCTGGACCGGATGGTGGAGGCGGGAATTCTGAGGCCGAAGGAGCGTCCGGGCGCGGAGTTCCTGGCGTGGTCGACGGTGCATGGGATGGCGATCCTGATGCTGGATGGGCCGCTGCGCGGGATTGACGAGGCTACGGCGCAGCACTTTGGCAAGCGGCTGCTGGACATGGTGGAACGCGGGCTGGCTTAGCTGATCGACGTACCCGTTACTCGACGCGCGTTATTCGACATACCAAGGGACGTTGATGACCATCATGCGCTTGGTGCCGCGCAGGAAGAGCAGCGCTTTGAGCATGGCGGCTCGCTGGTTATGCAGGATGTGGTGATACCAGCGGCGTTCGACCAGCTCTGGCACCATGACGGCGATGAGGCCCTGCGGGTGTTGCTGCTCAATCTGCCGGACGAAGTGCAGGATGGGCAGAAGGACGAAGCGGTAGGGCGAGGGTACGACGGTGAGCGTCGGCGGATGTACGCCGGCCCGATGCGCCGGGGTTTCGACCATCTCTTCCCATTGGGATTGCAACATGCTGTGCGCGCCCGTGCCGGCGACGTGGACGACTCGGACGTCGTCGGAGATGCGCATGGCGAAGGCGAGTGCCTTGCGAGAGACGCGGGTCCAGCGTTCGATGGGGAGGACGACGATGGGGTCGGCCTTGGAGCGGACGGTGAGTGGTGCGGTGGTGAAGATGGCGGTGGAGATGCGGTGATAGTGGTGGCGGATGGCGACCATGAGGCCGCAGAGCGTGGGCACCAGCAGCAGGATGATCCACGCGCCGTCAACGAACTTGGCCACCATGACGATGCATACGGTGATGCCGGTGGCGACGGCTCCTACGCCGTTGACCAGGGCGAGGCCGGGGCGATTGAGCCTGCGCCAGTGCACGACCATTCCTGCCTGGGACAGGGTGAAGGCGAGGAAGGCTCCCACGGCGAAGAGCGGGATGAGCCGGTCTGTGACGCCGCGGAAGCCGACCAGGAGGAGGCCGGCAAAGATGGTGAGGGCTACGACGCCGTGGGTGTAGACGAGGCGGCGTCCGCGGACGCTGAAGACGGTCGGCAGGAAGCGGTCGAGGGCGATGACGCGGCAGAGGCGCGGGAAGTCTGCGTAGGAGGTGTTGGCAGAGAGGCAGAGCACCAGCGCGATGCTGCACATGGCGACGTAGTAGAAGATGCCTCGGCCGGCGACGGCTGCGAGGAGGATTGAGAGGACGCTTTGGTAGTGCGGGCCGGCGGGGTCGGTGGCGGTGACGTGGTAGCCGGCGACGAGGAATGCGAGGCCTGCCAGCAGCGCCATGAGGATGCCGATGATCATGGTGAGGGAGTGCTTGGCGCGGGCGGTCACGGGCTGTTGAAAGGCGCCGACGCCGTTGCTGACGGCTTCGACACCGGTCATGGCGGTGCAGCCGCTGGCGAAGGCCTTGAGCAGCAGCCAGAGGCCGGGGACTGCGAGTGTGGCGGCGACGGGCACGGGCGGTGCCACGACGGGCACGGGGTGGCCGCCGGAGATGAGAACCTTCCATGCTCCCAGAACGATGAGCGCAAAGAGTGAGGCGACGAAGACGTAGGTGGGGACGACGAAGGCTGCTCCCGTGTCCTTAACGCCGCGCAGGTTGAGGAAAGCGATGAGCAGCAGGATGCCGATGCAGAGCGCGACCATGTGCGGCTGTAGCGACGGGACTGCGGAGACGATTGCGCCTACTCCGGCTGCAATGCCGACGGCGACGTTGAGGATGTAGTCGATCATGAGCGCGGCGCCTGCCAGCAGACCAAAGCCTGAGCCGAGGTTGCTGCCCGCTACGGTGTAGGAGCCACCGCCGCCGGGGTAGGCATCGATGGTCTGCCGGTAGGAGAAGAAGACCACTGCCAGCAGAAGGATGACTACGAGCGTGATGGGGCCGAGATAGACACTGCCCATGACGCCGAGCGGAAGGAGCAGTGTGAGTGCGGCTTCCGGGCCGTAGGCGGCCGAGCTGAGGGCGTCGAGGCCGAAAATCGCGACGCCCTTCTTGGCGGAGATGCGCTGATCGTGCTCATCGGCGGTAGCCAGCGCGGAACCGACGACACGATCGAGGATCGACATGCGGTGTTCGCCTCCTCCGCTCGAATTGCAGCGGACACTCGCAAGCATAGGGAAATGGGCATAAGAAGTTCGTAAAAAGCCTCAGCCCGCCTTGTTCGAGCGAAGCTATACTTTTTCGCATGGACTACGAGATCGAGTTCGAGCAGGAAGACGACGGCCGCTGGATCGCCGAGATCCACTCGCTACCCGGCGTGATGGTCTATGGAGCGACTAAGGCTGAGGCTGAATCAAGGGTTCAGGCGCTTGCGTTGCGCGTTACTGCAGATCAGCTGGAACGAGAGCAGTCTACGACGGATCACGTTGGTTTTGCAGCCGCGTGAGTATCTGGCCTAGTTCCAAGGCAAAGCGGGTACTGCGCGCGTTGAAATCCATCGGCTGGGCCGAGGGGCCGCGTCCTGCGGTGGGATCTCATCTTCAACTTCTGAGGTCCGGTTTCCCGCCATTTACATGGGCCTTTCATGATGGCGAGGAGATCGGCCCTAAGATGCTCGCAAGGATCGCGAAGCAGACCGGTTTGCAGCCTAAAGATCTATAGCTCCACTCCGCGAAGTTTAATCAGCGTGGGCGTGACCCTTCAGCGGGGCGCGTGTCACTGCCGTGGACGTGTTTTCCGAAGACGAGGCCGACGGTTGTGCCGAAGGAGCTTGAGCCTGGGCTTACGCCGAAGCGGGTGCCTCCGTCGATGCCGAAGGAACTGTTGAACGGGTGGTAGAAGCCTGCGAAGACGTAGGTGCCGGGCGGTGTGTTGGACTGTTCGTTGTTCTGCCCGAAGACTTCGCCGTAGAGCCGTGTGGACCTGGTGATGTGGTAGCTGACGGCGAGGGATTGCTGGCCGCCGTAGTGGCATCCGGTGGTGTCGCGGCAGCCCTCCTGCACGATGGAGCCGTTGATCATGATGTCGAGCGCGCCGTTTTTGCCGTAGTGGTGGTTGAGCAGAAGGATTGCCTGTTGCCCGTAGCCCTGCAGGTCGTGCTTTGAGGCCGTGGGCAGTTCTGCTTCGTACTGCACGGCGATGCCGGGCGCCCAGCGGTGGTAGCCCTCTTTTTTGAGGGCCACTTTGCCGCCGAGTTGAATGGTGCTGACGCCGTTGGTGGTGGTGCCGTCGTCGTTGACCTCGTGCGAGAAGGCGGACCAGATGAAGTCGAGGCGCAGGCGGTCGAGCGGGGCGTAGTAGAAGGCGGTGTCGACGGTCTGCATGGCGCCGGGGTAGGCGTCGTAGCCTGTCTCCACCTGGACGGTTCCTTTGCCCTGGATGGCGGCGCTGTTGGCGACGGTGGGGCGCGTCGGATTCATCTCGGTGGACTGGGCGCGGGCAGCGGCTGAGCCCGATGCGATGGAGATCGCGATGAGTGCCAGGGCTCTTGCTGAAGTTCGCTGTGGGCGTCTCATGCTTCGAATCACCTTACAGCGAAGACCGCCCAGATGCCGGAAAGGTCCAAAATCTGCCCTCCGCCACTTCCTGCCAGCCAAAATCCGTAAAATAGAACACATCGTGACACTCGACTTTCTTGGACAGCACCAGCGCACGCACATGTGCGGCGACCTTCGTTCCGCCGACGCCGGCCAGACCGTCACCCTGATGGGGTGGGTCAACCGCCGCCGCGACCACGGCGACCTTATCTTTCTGGACCTGCGCGACCGCACGGGCATTACGCAGATCGTTGTGGACAAGTCACGCTCGGGCCATGCGCTGGAGAAGGCCGAGGCTTCGCGGCCGGAGTTTGTGGTGGCTGCCATCGGTACTGTCCGCACGCGCTTTGAGGGACTTGAGAACCCGAATATGCCGACGGGCGATATCGAGGTCGTCTGCACGGATCTGCTGCTGCTGAGCGACGCGAAGACACCGCCGTTCTCGCCGGCGGAAGACGCGATTGGCAATGAAGAGTTGCGGCTGCAGTATCGCTACCTGGACCTGCGCCGGCCGGAGATGCAGGCGAACTTCCTGCTGCGGCATAAGGTCGCACAGGCCGTGCGTAACCAGCTTTCGAGCGAAGGCTTCCTGGAGATCGAGACGCCGTTCATGACGCGGTCGACGCCTGAAGGTGCACGTGACTACCTGGTTCCTTCGCGCGTTCACCCCGGCGAGTTCTATGCGCTGCCGCAGTCGCCGCAGATCTTCAAGCAGATCCTGATGATCGGCGGGTTCGATCGCTACTTCCAGATTGCGCGCTGCTTCCGCGATGAAGACCTGCGCGCCGACCGCCAGCCGGAGTTTACGCAGATCGATCTGGAGATCAGCTTCCCGACGCAGGAGACGGTTTTCGGCGTGGCCGAGCGCTTCCTGGTGGCTGCGTTTGCTGCTGCGGGAACAACGATCCAGACGCCGTTTCTGCGGATGACGTACGACGAGGCCATCAGCAAGTACGGCATCGACAAGCCGGACATGCGTCTGCCGCACATGGCCGATCTGACGGCTACGCTGACGCCGGAGATCCGCACGACTCTGAAGATTGAGCACGATCTGCCGGTCTATGGCTTCGTGATCCCGAAGGTTGGCGAACTGAGTGGCACCGCACGGAAGGCGCTGCTGAGCGAGATCCGTACGTTCTTTGGTGAGAGCGGTCTGGACATTCTCGACCTGGTCCGGTTGCGTACTGCGGAAGCGTTTATGCCGCTGGCCGAAGAGATCGGCAGCCACCTGAATGCGACGACCATCGCGTTCAACGGCGACAGCTTTACGACGGATGATCTTGCGATCGTGATCACGCCGAAGCTGGGCACGCCGGCGATGTGGAACTTCGATCGCCAGTGGATTCCGAAGCGTGTGGGCGCGCTGCGGCTGGAGCTGGCAAAGAAGTACGCCGACAAGCATAAGCTCTTCGAGAAGAAGGGCACCGCGGAGGACTACAAGTTCCTTTGGGTCACAGACTTCCCCATGTACGAGTTCAACGAGGAGAAGAAGACCTGGGACGCTGCGCACCATCCGTTTACGTCGCCGCATGAGGACGACATCAAGAGCGGCGCGCTGTTCAACGACAAGGGCATTGTGCGCGCGCTGGCGTATGACGTGGTGCTGAACGGTCTTGAGCTTGGGTCGGGGTCGATCCGTATCCATCGGAAGGATGTGCAGCAGGAGATCTTCCGTTCGCTGGGCATGGATGAGGCAGAGGCCAAGGAGCGGTTTGGGTTCTTCCTGGAGGCTCTCGAATACGGAACGCCTCCGCATGGTGGGATCGCGCTGGGTCTGGACCGCATTGTGATGCTGCTGGCCGGGGCTACTTCGCTGCGTGAGGTGATTGCGTTCCCGAAGACTGCCAAGGCCGTGGACATGATGGTGCAGGCGCCGAGCGAGCCTACGGAACAGCAGTTGCGCGAGTTGCATCTGCGGACGGTGGTTCGTAGCTAAGGCCATGGGTGTGGCACGCGACGTTGTGCCACACCCATAGTTTCCTACTTTGTACTGAGCGCCACCTTCACAAGTTCCCGTAATCCGAATACGCCATTCTCTGCGTAGGTTGTGGGCTTCCATAAAGGATTCATCGACAGGTAAGAGCTGTTGTCGGCCAGCAGTATGCCCACGAAGGTCTCTGCCACGATCCTTCCGCCGACTGGCCCGAGTTTTCTAGTGCGGGTGTCCTTTGGGTCCGGCACTGTTTCGGCCAGCACGTAGGTCCATAGCGGACAGTTATCGGCGAAGACCGCGCCAGCAACACTCACGATGTCTCCCTTCACATCTGCATCGTCACCCGTGTCAAATTTGCCGATCAGGATCTCCTTGTCCGCGAGTGGTTCAATTCCCATGGCTCGCGCAACATCCTGACCACTTGGTAGCCTCATGCGCCAACCGCGCAGCAGATTGCGTTCTGCGAGAGACGGGATGGGGCGCCCAAACGCCACCTCGGGCAGTGTTTTCAACGGATCCGCGAGGGATGTATCGATGCGGTAGGCCAACTGCATACGAAGCTTGTTCATGGGATCGTTTTCATTTGTCGATCCGGCGGAGCGCGATTCAAGTGGCAGGAACTTATTCCAATCAATTGCCCAGTTGTCCGGGAACTTACGGAACCCTGTAAGCGAGGGTTTCGCGACTGGATCGTCACTAAAGATCGGGAGCAACGTTTCGGCATTCAGGCGGTAGCCGGGTCGCACCATCGAATGGCCGAAACGATAGGCCGCAGCGGAAAACTCCAGCGGCATAAATGCAAATTCCCTGGCGTGGTAATACGCCAGCACCGGCTTGTCCGTAACGACGTTCGTACCCTTCTGCAGGTGTGGCAGAACCGATTGCAGTGGACCGTCGCTTACGATGCGCGGCAGAAAGTCATTCACCAAGATCCACTGATAGTGAAAGCGCACTATCTGCTGCGCTAACTGGAAGCGCTTCTCTGCGGGGACGCCGTCTTCCTGTAAGTCCGCAATGACTTTGTTATGGAAACGGTGAAAGATGCCCTGCAGTTGCGAGACGATGACGTTCTCGTCATTGCGAGGATCCCCGATGATCGCGCGATGTTCCTCCGGCTTGTTATCCGGGGCGGAGGTCCGAACAAGATCCGTCGCGTGCGGGTTACCTGCTCCACCTTTGAGCGGCAGGCCTCGCTTCAGAGTCATGCCGTCATGCGAATACATGTAGGGCTGATCGTCCGGGCCGCGACCGTAGATATTGTCCAGGTCAAAACGCGGTGTACGGTAGTCCACCAAGGCATCCGGATCGTTCTGCTTTTGCAGACTACTTGCAGGATCGAAGGTAAGGTCGTGGTCGACAAACTGACCAAAGTAAGTGTAGCCGGATGGGATACCGCTCTCCTCGTTGTCGGCAGCGTCCTTCGGCGTGTCAGGGGCCGACACCATGGCTTCAGCAAGTTTGTGCAGAGCCTGCATTGCGTGATGCTCATTGTTGCCGAATCCGGCAGGTGGCAGGGCGCGAAACATGCGTCCGAAAGGTCCTGCAAAGAGTTGCGATGCGGGCGAAAGTGCGATGCCGCGAACGAGCGACCCGTGCGGTCTGACCGTGGTTTGCAGTGCCATACTCACTCCTTAAGGTATAAGTCGCCACGCGGCCAGTATTCGTTGCGGGAGTAACTACAAAACGCGGGGAAGCAGCTGGTTCGGGCTGCAATGCAAACTACGTCCTGCCTAACTGCTCGTCAACATTATTCGCTTGAGTTATTTTTTTCGCAGATCCGTATCGCGAGGCGCAGGAGATTTGGACCCTGGCTCCGAATGAGACCACTTACTTCAGCCCAACATTGGAACGAAATGAGCAGACATTCGCAAGGAGCGAACGCTGCTTTCAGCTCTGGTTCTTGAGGAACGGTATGGGTTAGTAAACGAGCCTGGGCGGCGAGGCTTACTTCGCGGGGCGTCAGACCGACGCTGCAAGTTGCGGTTACGAATGCGTAGCGCGCAGGCCTTTTTCCCGTCGTGTTTCATCACACGTCGACCAGCCGAGTGCTGCGTAGAGGGGGCAGAAGCGGTAGACCGCGCTGAAGAGGGGTGCGAAGCCCAGCAGCGCCAGCCATCGCCAGTCGCCCTGCAGGAAGGTGGCGAGCGTGAAGAGGAGCATTGCCAAGAGGAAACGCACGAACATATCGAGAGCACCGACGTTTACTTTGTCCATGGCACTCACCTCCGCGCGGCCGCATCGGCGACCGGCGGAGATCTTGTACGCCTGCGTGTGAATTGTTGTCCAGTGGCGCGTTCCGGAGCCGGCACGCGTCGCGAGATCTTGTCATGGCGCTTTTGCAGCGATGGCGGCGTGGCCAAAGGGCTGTCGTCATCCGGGAGCGTACAGCGCCGTCGTAGAATCCACCCAGATAAGTGTGGGTGGAACGATCCGTTTGCGGGCAATGCACCGTATCCCAGTGCTTATCCCAAGATTGAACGGGGTACAGGATGCAAGTTTTCAATGTCTGGCACGGCTGGTTCGTGCCCTTCTTTCTGCTGTGCGCGGCGCTGGCTTTTTCGAATGCGATCCACTGGGTGCTGTTTCGCGTTGTGCATCGCAGGCAGGAGAGCGCCTCGCAACCGGGTGGCTTCACACCGGGCCTGGGTCTGCAGCGGCACCTGGGCAAGCCGTCGCGAGCCATCTTCATCACCACGTGCCTGTTCCTGGTGCTGCCGTTTGTGCCCGCAGCGCAGCGTATCCAGGAGAACGTTCGCGAAGTGCTGGCGCTGGTCATGGTCTGCTCCATGGGCTGGTTTGCCGTGGGCGCGGTCTATGTCCTGCAGGGTGTGCTGTATCGCCGGTATGACATCAATGCGGAAAACAACGTGGATGCACGTCGCTTTCGTACGCAGTTCCAGTTGCTGCGCCGCATCGTGGTCGCATTCATCATCGTGGTTACGCTGGCGGCGTGCGCCTACACCTTTCACGACGACCGGCTGTGGCGCGCGGGTACGGGACTGCTGGCGTCTGCCGGGCTGGCTTCGCTGATCCTGGCAAGCGCGGCGAAGTCCACGGTGGGGAACTTTCTGGCGGGCATGCAGATCGCGCTGACGCAGCCGATTCGCATCGACGATGTGGTGGTGGTGAATGGAGAGTGGGGCCGCGTCGAGGAGATCAACTCGGCCTATGTCGTCATTAAGATCTGGGACCTGCGACGGCTGATTGTGCCGCTGAGCTGGTTTATCGAGAACAGCTTTACCAACTGGACGCGGGACTCATCGGACATACTGGGCACGGCGTTTCTTTATCTGGACTACTCCGTTCCCGTGGAGCCGTTGCGGCAGAAGCTGCTGGAGATTGCACGCAGTACCAGGCAGTGGGATGGCAACGTCTGCGGACTGCAGGTGACCGATCTGCGCGAGCACACCATGGAACTTCGCTGCCTGATGAGCGCTCGCAATTCGAGTGAGAGCTTTGACCTGCGTTGCATAGTGCGCGAAGAGATGATGAAGTTCGTGCGCGAGAACTATCCGGATGCGTTCCCGACGGCGCGCTTTGTTGCGCAGGCGAAGGACACGCCGCCGGTGGCTGCGATGTGAGCCCTGTTTAGGAATCTCTTGCTCTACCGAAATCCTGCACCGCGCGTTTGCAGACCCAGCAGACTGTAGAGAGGGCAGAATCGGAAGATTGCTGTCAGCAGTGGCACGAAGCCGATCAACCCAATCCACCGCAGATTTCCTGGCAACAACACGAACAGGCTCAAGAACGCCGCGGCGAGAACCAAGCGCACCACTACATCGATCGGTCCCACATTTTTCATGGTCTATCCCTCCACACCTGTTCTAGGTCTGTGGGGGTGAGAGAGCAGTGATCGGCGTCACCCAGGGCGGGGCTGGCGCGCGGCATGGCAGTCCTACGTTCGCAGCGAGACGTCGTAACATCCTTGCCGCCACGGCACTACAGCTTGTAGGTTTCGCTCTCCACGATCGCTGCGCGCAGCGTGCGGAGATCTTCGGTCATGGTCGCGGATACCCATTCCCTGGATTCGACAAGCTTGTCCTTGCCGTCGCCGGCGGCGCCCTTCATGTGCTCGGGCTGGATTTCCACGGGGCCGTTGAAGCCGATCTCGCGCAGGACGGCGTTGGCTCGCGTTAGCTCTACGTTGCCGTGGCCGAGCGGCAGGTAGTGCGGCAGCCAGCGGCCGTCTGCTGCTTTCTCTGGCAGCGAGTCTTTCCAGGAGACGCCACGGATGTATGGTCCCGCTGTGCGCAGGTTCAGCTCCCAGGTGCGCATGCCGCCGGCGTTGGTCATGTGGCAGCTGTCCCACTGGATGCCCACGAAGCGCGGGTCCTGGTCCTTCAGCACATAGAGCAGGTCCCACATGGGGCCGCTGACGAAAACCTTGTCGTTGACGGTGTGTTCGCCGCCGAAGCAGTGGTACATGGCAGTCATGCCGTACTTCTCATTCAAGCGCGCGAGCTTTGCGACGCGTGGCCGCATGGCCTCAAGCTGCGGCAGGATGGGCTGGCCCTTGACGTACTGGAATGATCCCCACCAGTAGGAATGAATGCCGAGCGATGCAGCCGTCTCCAGGATCTCTTCCGCGTGGGGTGAGTCGGCGTCGGCGATGGGCGCTGTCACCATGTGCACCTCGACCCCGTTGCTGCGGACGGCCTGCACAAATGGCGGCAGATCCTGCTTTACCCTGGCCGGATCGATGTGACCGGGATACGGACGGACCGTAATGTCGAGGCCGTCGTATCCCATGGACTTTGCGGCTAATGCAACCTCATGAGGATCGCGCAGGAACTGCAGGTGCTTGCTGTAGATGTCGATCTTCCAGGGCATTGCGCCGGTGACGGGTGTCGATGCGGCTGGTGGCGGAACGGCATCTGCATACGACGAGCCTGGGAGCGCAGCCGCGGCAACTCCGGCGCCCGCGCCGCGCAACATGAATTCACGACGATTGAACATGCGGGCCATTCTAGTCTCGCAAGGCAAGCCTTTTCGAATGTCTCGCGCCCTCAGGGCAGCAGGCCTGCCTTCGGCTGCTTGCCGTGGTTGACCCAGTCGACTAGCTCATCGAAGGCTCGGCCTGTCTCCTCGCCGGACATGGTGCAGTGTCCGTCGCGGTGGACGTACTGCTGCACGAAGTTCTGTGAGAAGCCTGCGGCTGCGATCATCTGCGGATAGCTTGTGATGGTTGCGGCGGGGATCAGCGGATCGTAGGTGGTGGTGAGCGCGAGCATCGGCTTCAGCACTTTGCCCGTTGGCGTTACGTTGCGGACGAGGTACTGGTGCGCGTTGGAGTCGGCGGCGTAGCGGGCTACGTGATCGTTGAGGTCGTTGTCGCTGGCGGAGTCATCGGGGTCTGTGCCGTTGTAGATGAGGTCGCGATTGTCGAATGGATTGCCGCCGGCCCGCTGCTGGTAGTCCGCGATGATGAAGCCGATGTAGGAGATCATGTGCGCGACGTCTTCGTCGTTGTGCAGATGCATCAGGTTGCGGATCTTGCGCGCCTTGGTGGGGTCGGACTTGAGTGCGGCTGCGACCTTCGCGCGATTCGCGTCGGTGTCCATGTAGTCGGCGGGTGTGGGCACCAGCGGCGGCATGAGGCCCGGGAAGTAATAGTCGAAGGCTGCGCGGAAGGCGAAGCGCTGCTGCATGGGTGGGTCAGTCGGTCCGAGACGTCCGCAGAGTGCGAGTGCGCCGTCGTAGACCTCAGGTCGCTGCTCCAAGGTGACCATGGTGAGAGCGCCGCCCATGCTGCCGCCGGTGACGAAGGTCTGCTTTGGCTTGCCGTAATGCTTTACGAAGTATTCGCGAAGCCGGTCGGTCTCTGGCAAGGCCTGTTCGAGGGCCCAGCCTGTGCGCGAGTAGGCGGACTGCACGATGGCGTAGCCGCGGTCATACTCCGGTGTCTGCTGATTGCTGAGCGGCTTGTCGAGTTCTGGCCCGAAGGGGACGTAGGAATAGCCGTGATAGAAGACGACGAGCGAGCCGTTCCAGTGTGCAGGGATTTCGATGCGATAGGGTACGCCGCCGAGTTCGCCGTGTTCGCTGGTCGCGCCCGCGGCCGGGTGCGTGACGCGCTGGTTGGTCACGAGTGGCGCGAGGGCCGATGCGGGTTGTGCCTGGACACGGCACGCGCCAGCCGCAAGGAACGAAAGCAACAGGGCGAACGAGAGCTTCATAGCTTCGAGTCTAATCAGTCGACTTGGCAGCCATGGTGAGGCGGAGAACTACTTGCGCAACTCCGCACCGCAGGTCTGCACGCCCAACAGATCGTAGAGCGGGCAGAAGCGGAAGAGCGCAGTCATCATGGGCAGGAAGCCTGCGACCGCGATCCAGCGTTGTCCTTCTCCGAGGACGGCGTTGGCGCTGAAGAGAACCGCTGCCAGGGCGAAGCGCAGCAGCATGTCGATCCGTCCTACATTCCTTGCCACTGGTTCCGCTTGCATGGCTTTGTTGTACGGTTCGACACACGCTGGTTGCGGTGACGGTGGTCACACGGCGTCGCACTTTCGCTTTTAGAGGCGCACCACCCAGGCCGTAAACGCGTGCCACCAGGCCCAGCCGTTTGCGAAGTTCGCACCGATGCCGAGTGCGGTGTTCGCGATGAGCGCGACGATGTAGGGCGCACGCACCTTGCCTCGGCGGGCGTCGTCCAGCAGCAGCACGATGAGGATGAGACTCATGAGGCCCATGGCCATGTTGACGTCGGCCGGCATGCTCTTGCGGAAGACAGGAAGAATGGGCATGGCGCGGACGATGGCGGGCGGCATCATCAACAGCACGGTGGATGCGATGTAACGCGCATGCAGGTCTGTGTTGCGACCGTAGTAGATGGCGAGACCCACGTAGGTGGGAAGCAGCAGAAGGGCGCCAACATCAAGGAACGCCAGATGATTGATCATGAACGGCGGGATCGCTGAGGCGATGAGCATACTGCGCATCATGAGGAAGCCCACGACGACGATGGCCGGTACCAGCAGGAATGCACCCCAACGGCCCAGCACGCGGTGCCAATACAGCTTTCCACGCTGGTAGAGGATGGGCTGCACGATCAGAAGCGCAATCCAACCGCCCATGAGCGCGCCGTGGATGTGGTGAAGCAGGGCTTGTGTGCGGATGACCGCGAAGTAACTCTGGGCGAAGCCAAGCCACGTGGTGGCGATGGCTGCGAGGAAGTACCACTGAGCATGCGGATACAAGACGCCGCTACGCTGCCCGATTGCGCGAGGAAGTGCGGTGGTTGCCATCGTACGGACTCCCATACAGACCTAGGGTGTTAGGGGGGTGTGTCCATACTGAGCCGCGCGACGGTGGCCTGCAAGAAGATTTTCTGTTCCGGCGACACATCCTGAGATGTGAGGGACAGCTGTTTTGTTATGAGAAACAGCTGTTCGGCTTCGGGTGACCTACTTTGCAGGCAGTGTTGGCTGCGTGTTCTTCGCCCAGGACGGTCCGGAGAGTTCTACGTCGTAGACCGTGCCGCCGTTGTAGAGTTCGCCGTTCATGCGGATAAAAGTGGGTGCGTCGCCGCCGAGGGCCCAGATGTGCAGATCGCCCGGATCTTTGCCGATGATGGGGGCGATGACGCCGACGATGCCGCCGAGTTCAAAGTGGACCTTGAAGGTGTCCGCCTTGCGGCGTTCGCCACCGATGGTGAAGCCGCTCTGGCCGTCGCGCGAGATAGCGAGTTTGATGAGTCGTGGCTTTGGCGCGCTGGCGACATAGCCGACCTTCACCTCGTCGACGCCGCTTGGGAAGTTCTGGATAACGAGCGGCAGCAGGCCGTTGGCGAGATCGAGTGGCAGGTCCATGTGGTCGGTCTTCACCTCATCTTTGCCGTCTTTCATCTCGTGCCAGGTGACGTTGCCACTGGCTGCGTTGACGGTGGTGTCAATCGGTTTTGGGAACGACGGTCCCTTCTGGATGTGGTGATCGCTGACGACACGAAGATTCTTGCCTTGCGTGTAGACGGTGGTTTCATCATCGAGCGACCCGTCACGAAAGCGCATGGTGAGGCGCGAGACCCAGGTTTTTCCACGCGCGACATTGGTATCGTCGGCCACGCCGACCAGCTTGCCGGCTTCGTTGTAGATCAGAAGCATGGCATGCACGGATCCCTGCCGATGTCGGGCGGGGATAGTTTCGCCGGAGGCGAGGCCAATGGAGAGAAGAGGGCAAAGCAAGAGCGACAGCGATCGGTGCACGTATGTCCGTTCCGGTCCAGGGTTGCACGTCGCGCTGTGCGTACCTGTGGGATGCGTAATTTCATGATTGCGTCTGCCGGCATGGCACATACATTTGGCACGCGGCTTTATCATGGGGCTATGCCTTTTCCTAAGAAGACGTGCGCCGTGTGTGGCGAAGAGTTCGAGCTAAGGCCCGACAAACCGGGTTTTGCCAATCGCTGCCCGGAGTGCACCGCCGAAGAGCTGGAAGCCGCAGCCGAAGCCGCGAAGAAGAGCGGCATGGATGCAGACGAACGCCGCGAAAAGAGTGAGATGGATGCGGCCCGGCGAGAGACGATCCGGAACATGCTGTATCGCAAAGACAGCTAGCGGCAGACTTGATCCAATGAAATCGGCGAAGGCCGCTTCGCGCCAGGCACTTTCCTATACGGTTCGAATCGCATAGATTCGTAGCATGCCGTTTCGTGAGAGTTCGACCCGGCTGCGCCTGTGTGCACTTGCCCTGGTTGCCTGCACCGTGCCTGCAGCCCATGCACAGATCGCCGGGGAACTGCGCGGTCGCGTGGTGGACCGTACCGGCGCATCCGTTGGTGGTGCACGCGTTACGTTGACGCAGACGGCTACATCGGTGCAGCAGTCTTCGACCAGCAGCGCCGACGGCCTGTATAACTTTCCGCAGCTTGTCTCGGGCAGTTACAACCTGCATGTGGAGCACGCCGGTTTCGCCTCGTACGATCGCAACGGCATCACCATTGCAACGGGCGGAACAGTGGGCTTGGATGCGACGCTGGCCGCAGCCGGTTCCGATGCGGTGACCGTGAGCGCAGACGCTGCGCTGCTGCAGTCGCAGACATCGAACATTGCCACCACGATCGCGAGCGGTACCGTGCAGGCGATTCCGCTGAACACGCGCAACTTCATTCAACTGGCGCAGCTGGCGCCGGGTGTGTCGCTGCCGCCGGGAACGCTGCTGCCGCGCATCAATGGCGGACGTCCGCGCACGAACGAATACCTGTTCGACGGCATTAGTGCGTTGCAGCCGGAGCCCGGGCAGGTCGCGTTCTTTCCGATCCTGGACAGCATCAGCGAGTTCACCATTGTGACGAACAATGTGCCTGCGGAGTACGGCCGCTTCAACGGCGGTGTGGTGAATGTGGCGACGCGGAGTGGTTCCAACCAGATCCACGGCAGCGTCTTTGAATACTTCCGCAATGAGGCGCTGAACGCGCGGAACTGGTTTGCGAATTCCACCGCTCGTAAGCCGATGTATCGTCGCAACCTGTTTGGCGCGACGCTGGGCGCGCCCATCCTGCATGACCGGTTGTTCTTCTTTGGCGATTACCAGGGCGTGCTGCAGCGCATTGGTGTGACGCGCATCTCGACTGTGCCCACGGTAGCGCAGCGGGCGGGGATCTTCACCGGCACGCGCATCTATAACCCGAACACGACGACCACGGTGGGTGGGCGTCTGACTCGTACCGAGTTTCCGAACGATGTGATTAATGTGCCGCTGGATCCTGCGGCGGTTGCGCTGCTGGCCCGTTATCCCCTGCCCACGTCCGCGGGTGCGGCGAACAATTACACGCGCGTAGCGAATGATGATGACCATCAGCAGCAGTTTGATGTACGCGTGGATGGCGCACGCGGACAGCATGACCGCGGCTTTGCACGGTACACCTACTACCACGAGGTCGAACAACCGGCGACGCCGCTGCCGGATGGTTCCGGTGCGATCACGGGATCGGTACTGGGTGCGGGGAATGTGACGGGGCTGACGCACATTACGGGACAGCAGGTGGTGCTGAATGAGACGCATACCTTCAACAACGCGCTGCTGAATAACTTCCGGCTGGGATATACGCGGCGCGGAAATACGCAGGCGGGCACAGCGCTGGGCAACACGGCTTCCAACTCGCTTGGCGTTCCGGGTATTCCGACGAATGCTGCGTTCAGCAATGCTTTGCCGCTGTTTACATTGACAGGACTTACGCAACTTGGGTCGAGCGGAAGTACTTTCTCGCAGTACCAGACTTCAGTGGGCGAAGTAGTGGATACGCTGCAGTGGGTGCGCGGGGCGCATAGCGTGAAGGCCGGCTACGATGGCCGCCGCTATGAGTTGAATGCGATTGCGCCGCCGAATCCGACGGGATCGTTTGCCTTCACAACGACGGGCACCAACATCCAGGGCACGACGGGAGCGACGGGCGGCAATGCCCTTGCAAGTTTTCTGCTGGGACAGGTGGATACGTTCTCCATTGACCTGCAGGCGCGCACCATTCGTCCGCGCGATTACATTCATGAGTTCTTCGTGCAGGATGACTGGCGCGCGATGCCGAACCTGACGATCAATGCGGGTTTGCGTTGGTCGCTGCATATGCCTTCGACCGAGGCGCATAACCAGGGTGCGGTCTTCAACCTGGCGACGCAGCAGCTTGACTACCTGGGTGTGAATGGTAATTCGCGCAGCGCGCGTGAACTGCACTGGGGCAACGTGGCGCCGCGCTTCGGCTTTGCTTACTCACCGGATACGAAGACGGTGATTCGCGCAGGCTTTGGCATTGTCTTTATCGATCAGAGCGGCATTACTACCCCGTTCACGACGCCGCAGTATCCATTTATCCAGAACGTGCAGCAGAAGACGACCGACAGTTACTCCGCGCCGTTCAAGCTGTCGAATGGGCCGACGGTTTCGCCCATCGCTTATACGCCGGATGCGGGCCTGGGACAGAGTGTCTACACGGCAACTCGCAAGGCTGGCAGTGGTTATGTGCAGCAGTGGAATTTGGCGGTGCAGCGTGCACTTACGAACAATCTTTCCGTCGAGGTTGCTTACGTTGGATCGCACATTGTGCACGTGGGTATTCCGGACAGCAACCTGAATCAGCTAACTGGAGCACAGTTGGCGCAGGGATCTGCGTTGACGGCAACGGTTGCGAATCCTTACTTCGGGATTCTGCCTGCGTCGAGTCCGCTGGGTACGCGAACCATTGCTGCGGGCCAGTTGCTGAAGCCGTATCCGCGTTTTCAGAATGTGTCGATCTACCGTAACAACACCGGCCAGACGAACTACAACGCGATGGAAGTGAAGGTGGAGCAGCGCATGTCGCACAACCTGTCGGTCTTGTTTGGTTATACGCATTCGAAGCTGATTGATGATGCTTCGTCGGTCTTCTCTTCTACGGTGTTGTCCTCGCCTAACTCCTCTTCGTTAATTGCCGCAGATACTTATCGTCCTTACCTGGAGCGTGACTCTTCCAACGGCGATATGCCCAATGTGCTGACGCTGGCCGCGGTGTATGCGTTGCCGAAGTTTGCGGGTCACGGTTTTGCAACCGTCGCGCTGGGGGGATGGACGGTGAATACCGTGATCACGTTGCAGAGCGGCATGCCCGTGACTGTGACGCAGGCCACCAATACGAACAGCTTCGCCGGTGTGGCGCTGATGCGGCCGAACCTGGTTGCGAATCCATCGTTGCCGAAGGAGCAGCGCACCAAGGCTCGGTTCTTCAACACGGCGGCGTTTGCGACGACGCCTCAGTTCCAGTTCGGTTCCGCGTCGCGTAACCCGGTGCGTGGACCGGCCTATCGCAACGGCGATCTTTCGCTGATTAAGCACACGATGCTTGGCGAGAAGACGGACCTGGAGTTTCGCGCGGAGTTGTTCGATGTGACGAATACACCGGGGTTTGCGCAGCCGAATGGTTCGTTTGGTACGGCTGCCTTTGGAAGCATCACGGCGACGGTTACGGATCCTCGTGTGGCGCAGTTTGCTTTGCGGTTGAGCCGGTAACGCGCGTCGGAACGGGACGTCGATCTTTCCCGATTAAGAAAAGCTCAACCTCAGCGGCTAAAGCCGACTTTCATTTCATGCACTGTTGGCATGGCTAAAGCCATGCCCCTCCGAAAGCGAAATGACGGCTAGATCTGGTTCTACCGTCGGCTGAAGATCAGCCAGAGGATGCCGAGGAGTACCAGCAGGCCGATGCCGCCGGGCCAGATGAAGAAGCCGCCGTTGCTGGAGTAGCCCATCATCACGCAGCCGCTGAGTGCGCTGCAGGCACTGAGTCCGGTGATCAGCAACACCGTCGTACGAATCGATTGCTTCATGCCTGCTCCTTTGCTTCGCGCCAGGCGCGGGTTGGGTCGTCGTCCGGGTCGGGCGTGCCCTGTGCGGGGCGCTGATCTTCCGGCACGTTTCGCAGGTTGATCCGGATGCGGTACCAGACGTAGGCCGATCCGCGCATGCGATCGACCAGCACATCATCCGGCGCGAGCAGCGCAGCCGCTTCGGGGTGCTGCTGCTTCCATCGCTCCAGTCCGGCCTCTGCGGCGGCCTTGTCGGCTGACTGCGCGATGACGATGAGCGGCATCGTGGATTGTCTGCGGCCGGCGGCTGCGCGCTTCTTTGGAGCGGGGCTTTCTTCGGAACTCTCACCCTCTGCGACTGCTTTCTTGGCGGCACTCTTCTTCGCGCCGCTGCGGGCTTTCGAGGGTTGCACGCGGGCGGGCTCGCCTTCCATCTTGCGGAAGTGCGGCGGCCAGGGTGCGTCGCCGATGCCTTCGGCCTCATCGCGCGCGGCCATCTCCAGCAGCGCGTCGAGCGTGCCTGCGTGGTCGTCCATTGCGGCCTGCGGGTCGCCGATCTTTGCGAAGCGGTCGGGCACGGTGTGCACGGTGAAGTCCGCGGGGTCGCAGGACATGACCTCGTCCCAACGCAGCGGCGTGCTCACGCGCGCGTCGGGCAGTGGGCGCACCGAGTAGGCGGAACACGTGGTGCGGTCCTTGGCGTTCTGGTTGTAGTCCAGGAAGACGCCGTGGCGCTCTTCCTTCCACCACTTGCTGCTGGCGAGTGGCGACCGGCGTTCGACCGCACGTGCCAGTGCGAGTGCGGCGCGGCGGACCTCTGTGAAGGTCCATTGCGGCTGGATGCGGACGTTGATGTGGATGCCGCGCGAGCCGCTGGTCTTGGGCCAGCCGACCAGGCCGAGTTCGTCGAGCAGGGCCTTCACTTCCATGGCGACGGAGCGCACATCGTCCCAGGCGATGCCGGGCTGCGGATCAAGATCGACGCGCAGTTCGTTGGGGTGGTCGAGATCGCCGGTGCGGACGGGGTGCGGATGCAGCTCGATGCAGCCGAGGTTGACGATCCAGGCGAGGCCCGCGGCATCGTCCACGACGACTTCTTCCGCCGTGCGGCCGGATGGGAATGAGAGGGTCGCGGTCCGCAGCCAGTCGGGTTTATCGGCTGGGGCACGCTTCTGGTAGAAGGGCTCCTTCTCGGCGCCGTCGACGAAGCGCTTGAGCACGATGGGGCGGTCGCGGATGCCATTCAACGCGCCGGGCGCGACGGAGAGGTAGTAGCGCACGATGTCGATCTTTGAGAGCTGCACGCCGCGCGTGAAGTACGGTTTGCGCGGGTTGGAGACGCGCACGGTGCGCCCTTCGATCTCGAGCAGCTCTTCTTCGCCCTTCGCCACGTTGGCCTCCTGAAATGCAATGAGTGTGATGCGGCACAGCCTGAGATCGTTCGTGACGCTGGCCTATGAAGCCTGCGTATGGGGTGGCTGCTAGCATCGGACTCGGTGATGGTCCCAATGTCCAGACAAATGTTGCAGCAGGCCGGCGTTCGACCCGCATCGCCTGCGTTGGTGCGGGCGTTCGCGGTGATTGCGCGGCGGCGTCTTCGGGGAGGCTTTCGTGCGCTCCGCATGCTGCATGCGGAGCGTCTGGCTCAGGCCGGCACGGGACCGCTGATCGTCTATCTGAACCACCCCTCGTGGTGGGATCCGCTTCTGTGCCTCACGTTGGCAAGGACGCTGTTGCCCGATTGCATGCACCACGCCCCCATGAGCGCCGCATCGCTGCTGCGGTATCCCATGTTCGGCAAGCTGGGTATGTTTCCGGTCGATCAGGGTTCCGCGCGTGGCGCAGCGCAGTTTCTACGCAGCAGCCAGTCGGTGCTGGCAGCAGGGGGCGTACTTTGGATTACCGCACAGGGCCGCTTCAGCGATGTTCGACTTCGCCCCACGACATTGAAGGCAGGCCTTGGAACGCTGTTGCATCGCTTCCATGACACGACATCGATCACGGTGCTGCCGCTGGCAGTGGAGTACACGTTCTGGAACGGAGTGAAGCCGGAGGCACTTGTTGCCGCAGGAACACCGATTCCCGTGCATCGCATGGAGACGACGCACACCGCACGAACCTGGACGCAGCTGCTGGAAGAACACTTACAGACCACACAGGACGAATTAGCTGTTGCAGCCATGGACCGCGATCCGGCGATCTTCCAGACACTGCTGGACTCGGAGGGCGCCAGCCTGTGGCAGCGGCTGCGTGCCCGCATGCGTGGGGAACTCGAAATGCCGGGCGCGGATCACACGACGGAGCCCCACTGATGCTCTTCGCATGGACAATCGCTTCCGCTGTGTGTGCTGCCATCCCCGCCGTGATGACGGTGATGAACCTGCGTGAGTATCGCGAGCCGGCCGCAGCGACAGGCGAACGGCTGCCGGCGGTGACGGTCGTCATCCCCGCGCGCAATGAGGCGGCGGGCATCGCAGCGTGTGTGAGCAGCGTGCTGGCGTCGACTGGTGTGGATCTGCAGGTCGTCGTTGTGAACGATGCATCGACCGACGACACCGCGGAGATTGTGCGTGGCATGGCGAGGCAGGATGCGCGGCTGCGGCTGGTCGAGTCGGTGACGCTGCCGGACGGGTGGAACGGTAAGCAGCACGCCTGCTGGCAGGGCGCACAGGCTGCTACTTCGTCGTTGCTGTGCTTTCTGGACGCCGATGTGCGACTGCATCCGGATGCGCTGGCTCGCACCGTGACGAGTATGGTGCAGGAGCGCGCGGCGTTGCTCAGCGGCTTTCCCCGGCAGATTACCGGTACGTGGCTTGAGGCGCTGCTGCTGCCGTTGATCCACTTTGTGCTGCTGGGGCTGCTGCCGATGCGTGCCCTGCGGCGCACGACCAAGCCCGCCTATGCTGCGGGTTGTGGGCAGTTTCTGCTGGTGGATCGGGAGGCGTACACGAAGAGCGGCGGCCATGAGGCGATTCGTCACACCATGCACGACGGCCTGCTGCTGCCGAAGCTGCTGCGTTCGCACGGCTATGCGACGCGGCTGGTCGACCTGACGGAACTGGCCGAGTGCCGCATGTACACCAGCGCGGCTGCCACCTGGAATGGCCTGAGCAAGAACGCGACCGAGGGCATGGCGGCTCCGGTTCGCATCGTGCCGATGACGTTGCTGCTGGGACTGGGGCAGGTGTTGCCGCTGCCATTGTTGTGGATGGCATGGGAGCGGACGCCTTTCATCATCCCATTCCTGGGACCGCCGATTCGCATTGGCATGGCACCGGTTTGGTGGAGTGCGATCGCCGTTGCGCTGAGTTATCTGCCGCGGGTGATCAATGCCGCGCGCTACCGCCAGAGCTGGCTGAGTGCGCTGCTGCATCCTGTGGGTGTTGCGGTGCTGCTGGTGCTGCAGTGGGTGGCGCTGGGTCGCAAGCTGCTGGGCCGGCCGGCGACCTGGAAGTCGCGGGCTTATCCCTCGAACTGACACCCGGCGGGTGCCGCGAGCTACCGGCGGTAGATTTCGCTGTCTCTCGACCGCAGGGCCACGACGCAGGGCAGGATCAGCACCGCAAAGAAAACAACACCGGCGAAAAAAGAGGGCATGGCACGAAGCTTCACTTTCGCGGAGACGCTCGCGGCCTCCTGATACCAGAAGCATCGGCCAATTTCGCCAGAAGCAACATAGCCCCGCGGTGCAACAGGCGAGACAATTTGGGGATGCCTGGTGCTGCGTTTGGGTGAGGCCAAAACCGCTATCAGATGCCAACGGGATCGCGCGCCGATACAATGACGGTTGTGCCGATGAAGCCAGGCCGACGTGCCTCCACCGCAGTTCGCCCGCTCCTGCTCACCGCCGCGTGTGCCTGTACCGTTTTTCTGACGGGCTGCCCGCAAGCTGGTACCCCCACAGTGGCCGCAAAGACGCCCGCCAATGCCACCGCGCCGGCGCTGCCCAAGACCGTGGGCGGGAACAATGTGCAGACGGCGGAACAGACCTCGACGAACCCGCGGGTGGCCAGCCTAATTGCACAGGTGGACCGCAGCTATCGGAGCGGCGTCACCAACTATCGCAACGGGCAACTGGACGCGGCGCGGCTGGACTTCGACTTTGCCGTGGACCTGATGCTGACCAGCGGCATCGACATCAAGGCGGACAGCACGCTGAGCGACGAGTTTGAGCGCACCGTGGATGCCGTAAGCGCGCTGGAGATGGACGCGCTAAAGCAGGGCAACGGCTTCAGCCCCAAGACGGAAGAGGCACCGATCGACGCGGTGGGCGAGCTGACCTTCCCGGCCGCATCGCCGGAGTTGACGGCCAATCTTAAGAGCACGTTGAACGTCACGTCGGACCTGCCGCTCGTCATCAACGACGAAGTCGCGGGCTACATCAATGCGTTCGCCAACTCGCCCGCCTTCCACGCGCACATGCTGCGTTCGCTGGAACGCGCCGGCAAGTACAAGGACCTGATCCAGTCCGTGCTGAAGCAGGAAGGCGTGCCGCAGGATCTGATCTACCTGGCGGTTGCCGAATCGGGCTTCCAGCCGCAGGCGATGAATGCCAGCAGCGGTGCGGGCGGCATGTGGCAGTTTATGCCGACGGGCGCTTACGGGCTGGCGCGCAACGGTTACTTTGACGAGCGCTTCGATCCGGAGAAGAGTTCGCGTGCGTACGCGCGATATATCAAGGGTCTCTACAACCAGTTTGGCGACTGGTATCTCGCGATGGCCGGGTACAACTGGGGTCCGGGCAACATTCAGAAGGCCGTACAGCGCACGGGTTATGCCGACTTCTGGCAGCTCTACCGCCGCAACGCCATGCCGCGCGAGACGAAGAACTATGTGCCGCAGATCCTGGCCGCCATCATTATGGCGAAGAACCCGGAGAAGTACGGTCTGGACAAGATGAATCCGGATGCGCCGGTACTCTTCGACACGGTGCATGTGGACTACTCCATGGATCTGCGCCTGGCCGCCGATGTGACCGGCACCTCGCTGGCGAATATCGTCAGCCTGAACCCGGCGCTGCTGCGCCTGAGCACGCCGCGCGACATTGGCTATGACCTGCATCTGCCGCAGGGCACCAAGGATAACTTCACGGAGCGCATCGCCGCGATCCCGGAGGAGAAGCGTGTTTCCTGGCGCTTCCACGAGGCTGTCGCGGGCGAGACGCTGGACCAGGTGGCGCAGCTCTTCCACGTGAGTTCCTCGGACCTGCTGGCGGCGAACGATCTGCCGCCGGACGCAACGATCGAGACGGGCGATGACCTGGTGATTCCAGTTGCCAACAGCAGTGGTGGCGGTGGCGCACATCCGTTGCAGTACACCCCGCGCCGTGGCGACACACTGGTCACCGTAGCCGATCGCTTTAATGTGTCCACGGAGAACCTGCGCGACTGGAACCACCTGTCGAGCTCGTACCTGCCGGCGGGACGCAAGATCTATGTGGCGGAGCCGGTGCGACTGGGACCGAGCCGAGGTCGTCGCGGTCGCTCTGCATCCGCGCGCTCCGCAAACAGCCGCGGCAGTTCGCGCGGGGCGTCAGCCCGCGGTGGGAAGACATCTTCCCGCGGTAAGGCGGCGGTGGCCAAGCCTGCGGCGAAGAAGAGACGTCGCTAGGCGCTTTCCTGTCGCTCATGAAAAAGCCGTCCTCCCTGCAAGGAGGACGGCTTTTGATTTGGTTGAGACTGTCTACCCTAACTTCATGGCGGCGATGGCTTCTTCCCTTGCCTTGCGCAGCGTTGTTACGGTGTCGCCCTGCGACATGAACTCCATGCAGATGTAGCGGTCGTACTTCAGTTCGGCCAGCTTGCGGTAGATGTTGTTGTAGTTGACCTCGCCGGTGCCCGGCTGGTGGCGGCCCGGGACGTCGGCGATGTGTACCAGGCCTACCTGGTCGATGTTCTTCTCGAGCTTTTCGATCAGGTTGCCGGTCTGCTTCTGCTCGTGGAAGAAGTCGTAGAGCACCTTGATGCGCGGGCTGCCGACGAGGCGTGTGATCTCAAAGGCCTCGGAGACGCTGGGCACGGCTTCAAGCTTGTACTCGAGTAGATCGATCGGCTCCAGGACGATCTCGATGTCGTCCTTTTCGAGCATGTCGGCCGCGTACTTCAGTGTGTCCACGATGGCGGCGCGCTGGTCTTCCGGCGTTTGTCCCGGGACGCGGGTGTAGGCCGTGTAGATGAACTGCTTGCAGCCAAGCTGCTTGGCGCCGGGGATCGCCTTCTTCAAATCTTCAGTCAGCGCAGGGCGCTTGGACTTGTCGGCCAGGGCATTGCGGCCGGGGACGGCGGAGTCCACCGCGATACCGAGCTCGTGCTGCTTGGCCAGGTTCGTCTTCCACTCTTCCGGCGTCCACTTCTCGTACTCGTTGCCGACCTCAACGCCGGTGAAGCCTGCGTCCGATGCGAGTTGCAGTTGCTGCACGAAGGACAGGCCCTTAGGCAGCGTCCACAGCATGACGGAGAACTTGTGGCCGCCATTGCCGGCGACGGTCGCAGGAGCGTTCGCAGCGAACGCGGGAAGGCTGGGCAGCAGCGACGCGGCAGCAGCGCCCATCGAAAGTTTGTGAAAGTCGCGGCGGTTCATGGGTTCTCCGTAAGTCATGCCCTGCGTGGGCGATTGCAAGTCGATGTCAGTTTACGCGGATTGCATGGCGGTGAGGGCTTCGGCCTTCGCGGCCTTCAACTCTGCCACAGCGTCGCCTTGAAAGTAGAACTCCATGGCGATGTAGCGGTTGTACTTTACCGCTGCCAGCTTGCGATAGATGTTGTCGTAATTCATCTCGCCCGTGCCCGGGCGACGTCGCCCCGGAACGTCCGCGATATGCACCAGGCCTACGAGGTCCGCGTTCTTTTCGAGCGTGTCGATCAGGTTTCCGGTGCCGCGCTGCTCATGGTAGAAGTCGTACAAAACCTTGATGCCAGGATCGTTCACGGAACGCACGATGGCGAAACCGTCCACGACGGAGTTGACGAACTGGCGCTTGTCTTCCAGCACGTCGATGGGCTCCAGCAGCACCTCGATCTTCGCGTCACGGCAGACGTCCGCGGCCACCTTCAGGCCGTCGGCGATGGACTGGCGGCCCTGCTCCGGCGACTGCCCTGCGATACGTGCGCCGGACTTCATGGCGAACTGCCGGCAACCGATCTCCTGCGCGATGGGAATGGCGGCGGCGATCTCCTGCTTGAGCTTTGTGCGCTGCTCCGGATCGACGAGTGTGGTCAGGCTTGGGAACATGACGTCAAAGGTCAGACCGAGTGCGTTCTTCTTCGCGACGATGCGCTTACGGTCTTCGGTGGACCACTTCATCCACTCGTCGACCATCTCGGCGCCTTGGTAGCCGGCGGCGGCGATGGTTTCAAGCCGCTGCTCCATGGTGGAGTTACGGCCCATGATCCAGAGCATCACGGAGAACTTCACGCCCGGTGCCGCTGTCTGCGACCACGCCGTTTTGCGCAACAACGCGCTGCCCGCGCCTGCGATTGCCATCATTCGGCTGAATTCACGCCGGTCCATCGGTACCTCCTACAAGCGGGGCAAGTATAAAGGAGTGCTCCTGACATGAGACGTATCAGGGGCGGCATAATAGCTGAGACGTATGGAAGTCTGCAGGGAGCGGAGCGAGTGAAGAGGTTCGACCACAGAAGAATCATCCTGGCAGTGGCGGCATGTGGCATCGTTGCCCCACTTTCAATGCACGCCCAGTTCCCCAGATCCATCACGGAACCGACGGCTGTCGAGCGTGGCGCGAAGCTGTACGCGAATGCCTGCGCACGCTGCCACGGCGACGACACGCGCGGCATGACGGGTGGAGCGCCGGACCTGCTGCGGTCGACGCTGGTGCTGCATGAGCGGCGCGAATCGCTGCATGGCAAGGAGTTGTCGCCGTATCTGAAGTCCACGCCGCCGCATAAGTTTGATTACAACGACAAGCAGGCAGACGACCTGTCGCAGTTCCTCTCGGCATCGGTCAACAAGATCCTGCGCAGTGGCTATGACGACCATCCCACGCACCTGACCGAGGGCGATGTGAAGGCAGGCGAGGCTTACTTCCACGGCGCAGGCGGCTGCGACAAGTGCCACTCGACCACGGGCGATCTTGCGGGGATCGGCAAGCGTTATTCCGCAGCAGCGCTGCAGCAGAAGTTCCTCTTCCCAAATTCGGGGCTCGGCAAGAAGGCAGCGATCACGGCAGTGGTTAAGTTTCCAAACGGCACGACTGCGACGGGCGATGTGGTTCGCATCGACGACTTCACCGTGCAGTTGCGCGATCACACCACGGGGGCGACGAAGTCGTTCAATCGCACCGCTGGCATGAAGGTCACCACGACCAATCCGTATGCGGGCCACGAAGCGCTGCTGGAAAAGATTACCGACGCCGACATTCACAACCTGACGACCTACCTGGATACGCTGAAATGACGCGCCGCACCCTGCTTGCTTCCCTCTCCGTTGCCGCGCTGTCCGTGAGCCTGTCCGCGCAAACGCCGACGAACGCCACGAACCCGCATGACACCACCAAGCGCGATACACCAGCGCCCGCAGCCGCGAAAGCGCCGGTACCGGCAAGCGGTACCGTGGGCACGCTTGCCGGTGGCGAGTGGACGACGTACAACGGCGACTACAGTGGACGGCGCTTCAGTCCGCTCACCAAGATCACACCCGCCACGATCGACAAGCTGAAGTTGGCGTGGACCTTCCGCGTGACGACGACGACGGGCGGCGGACGGCGCATCTCTGCGACGCCCCTTGAGGTGAATGGTGTGCTGTACTTCACCGTGCCCAGCCATGTGTGGGCAGTGGACGCACGCACCGGCACGCAGCTTTGGCAGTTTGACTGGCCGAGCAAGGGCGGCGAGACCATCGGCAATCGCGGCGTCGCGGTGCAGGGCACCACCGTTTACTTTGAGACGGAAGACTGCAACCTGGTGGCGCTGGACATTGCCACGGGCAAAGAGAAGTGGCACGCGACGATCGGCAATCCGGACCAGTTCTACTTTGGTTCGGTCGCACCCGTCATCGTCAAGAATCATGTGATGGTCGGCGTCAGCGGCGATGATTTCGACATTCCGGGCTACATTGAAGCGCACGATCCGGAGACGGGAGCGCTGCAGTGGCGCTGGTACACGCATCCGGAGCCGGGCACGCCCGAGGCGAAGACATGGCCGAACGACGAGGCCATGCTGCATGGCGGCGGCATGACCTGGGTTGCGGGAACGTACGATCCGCAGTTGAACCTCTACTACTTCGGCACCGGCAACGCGCAACCCGTGATCAACGGCGATGCGCGCCCCGGCGACAACCTGTTCACCAGCACCATCTGCGCGCTGAACCCGGATACCGGCAAGCTGGTCTGGTACTTCCAGCCGAATCCGCATGACACGCACGACTGGGATGCGGTGCAGACACCCGTACTGATCGACACCGTCATCGCCGGCAAGCCGCGCAAACTAGTGGCCCAGGCCAGCCGCAACGGATGGTACTTCCTGCTGGATCGCACGGACGGCAAGGCACTGGTGAGCACGCCCTACGCCATGCAGAACTGGACGCTGGGGCTGAACAGCAAGGGCCAGCCGATTCCGAATCCGGCGAAGGTGGCGAAGCCCAACGGCACGCTGGTGATGCCGAACCAGGCAGGCGCTTCCAACTGGTACCCGCCCAGCTACAGCCCGCAGACCGGCCTGTTCTATGTGCCGGCCTATGACGCGGCCAGTGTGTACTACGTCTTCGACAACAACAAGAAGCCCGAGGGCTGGGCCGGCAATGATCGTGGCGGCTTCTCGCGCGCTTCCCTGCGTGCGCTGGATGCGAAGACCGGCAAGGTTCGGTGGAACCACGAGTGGGCTTCGCCGGGTGCGCGTTCCGGCATTCTGACCACGGCGGGCGGTGTGCTCTTCACAGGTGACCCGTCGTCGAACCTGGTCGGCTTTAACGCTGCGACCGGAGCCGTTTTGTGGCACGCGGGTCTGGGCGGTTCGGTCAGCAACGGGCCGATCACCTTCCAGCTCGACGGCATGCAATATGTCGTTGCGTCATCGGGTGACACGCTGTACTCGTTCGTTCTGAAGTAGAGGCAAGCTGGAACCCACGTCTCAGATGCGAGACGTGGGGCACCACTCCTCTTGCGCGACCACCCCGTTACTGGAAGTCCGACATCTCGTAGAACGGCCTGATTTCGATCTCGCTCGGTCCGGGCATGGGATTGGGGCAGCGCTTGACCCATGCGACAGCCTCATCCATATTCTTTACCTCCCAGATCCAGAAACCGGCGACCAGCTCGCTGGTGGCGACGAAGGGACCGTCGATGACGGTGCGGCCGGTGCCGTCGAAGGCGATACGCTTGCCCTGCGATGTGGGCTTGAGGCCGGCGGCGTCGCGGAGAATGCCAGCCTGCACCAGTTCTTCGTTGAACTTGCCCATTGCCTCGAGCAATTCGGCTGACGGAAGTGTGCCCTTTTCGCTCTCGCCGGTCGCCTTCACAAACACCATGACACGCATGCTTTCTAACCTCTCGTGGGGGATATAGGACTGATGGAGGATGATAGCAAGAGTATGTGGACGCCATCCACATCAGTCGGCGCTCGATTTAGTTCGGGCCCCGGTGATAACCTTCCGCCGGATTGATGACAGGCTCGTCGCGTGTTGCGAAAGTGCGAGCCGTAATGCGGAGGGTGCGTGGGCACTGGTTGGAATCGTCGTAGTTTTCTTGGAGCCATTGGGACCGCGGGCGCAGGCCTGGCGGCAGGCATCGCACCGCGTGAGAGTGTTGCGCAACCTTCGATGGCGCGGCCGACGGGCGTTGCTCCGCTGAAGATTGAAGCCGTCGATCTGCTTGAGCTGCAGGGCCACTACACATCCCGCAGCGGCCTGAACAAGCAGGCGCAGGTGAATCCGGAGGATGTCTACGACAGCCTGCGACCGCCCGTCTACGTCGACAAGCCGGGTAGCGAGAACACCGTGAAGTACGGTGCGATCTACCTGCGCATCCGCGCGACCGGCGGACTGGAGGGTCTGTACGGCCCCATTGAGAAAGAGCCCGCCATCATCGTCTATGAGCGGCTGCGGCCCTTCCTGATCGGCAAGGATGCGCTTGCCGGCGAGGTGCTGTGGGACCAGATGTATCGCAGCGACCGGCACAGCCGCGATGGGTATTACATGATGGCGATCTCCGCCGTGGACAATACGCTGTGGGATCTGCGCGGCAAGCTGTACGGCGTACCCGTCTATCGGCTGCTGGGCGGACCCTCACGCGACAAAGTGGAGATGTATGTCTCGGCGCTGGGGTCGTCGCTTGAGCTGGACAAGGTGCGCACACGCGCGCTGGAGTTGAAGCAGCAGGGCTTCCGCTATCAGAAGTGGTTCGTTGCCTACGGCCCGGGCTCTGGGCCGGAGGGCACGCGCAAGAACGTGGAACTGGTGAAGACGCTGCGCGAGACGGTGGGCGACGACACGGAGCTGATGTTCGATACCTTCAGCGGCTGGGACCAGAACTACGCGCTGGAGTGGGCCCACCGCGTGGAACAGTACCGCCCGCGCTGGATGGAAGAGGTCACCCATCCGGAGAAGATCGGCAGCTTTGCCGAGATGCATCGCAGCACATCGATCCCCATCGCCAGCGGCGAGCACTTCTACGGCCGGTGGGAGGCACATCGTTACCTTCAGGCGAATGCTCTCTCCGTCGTGCAGGCCGATCCGGAGTGGTGCGGCGGCGTCACCGAACTGCTGAAGATCGGCACGGTCTGCTCGCTCTACGATGTGCCGTTGATCCCTCACGGCCACAGCCTGCGCGCGGCAGTGCACACCATCTTCAGCCAGTCACCCATGACGTTTCCGCTGGGCGAGTATCTTGCCATCAAGATGCAGCACTATCACCACTTTGAGAAGAACCCGATGGTGGTGGAGAACGCGCATATTGCGCTGCCTACTGGCGCCGGTTTCGATATCCAGCTCGACCCGGCGAAGATCGATGCGCAACGGGTGATGACAGCGCCGGAGTAAGCGGCTGCCTTTTCGGATTGGGTGTTCCGTGAAGACAGTTGATCGGAAAGGCATGTAGATCGAGCCTTCAAAGGCAGGTAGATCGAGACCTCAGCTGTTCGGAAGGGCAAGCCGATCGGAAGGGTTAGTTGATCGGATAAGTTGGTTCAACGGAAAGGTTAGTTCATTGGAAAGGTCTGTTGATCTGAAAAGTTGGTTCATCGGAAAGGTAGTTGATCGGAAGGGCACAGCTTCAGCTGTGCCAATGACTTCCGGCGAGGCACCGGGCTTTAGCCCCTGAGGTTTAGCTTTTCGTGTGCGGTCGTGACAAGAACGCTGAACCTCAGCGGCTAAAGCCGGTCACGTTCTGACGAGGTATCGGCACAGCTGAAGCTGTGCCCTTCCGAGCGGACAAATTGCAGGCGGCGCATCGAGCAACAAAGGTCAGACGCACGAGCAATGCGATGAGCAGAACAATGCAAGGCGTGAGGGGCCGTGGATGCACCTACATCTGAACCCACGTCTCAAGTGCGAGACGTGGGGCACCCGACTCTATCTTGGGGTGCAGCGCGGTGCTAGATTCATAGCACCGCCCGCGCCTCCAGGATTCCGTTGATGAAGCCTTGCACTGCCGCTGCTGCTCTCTTGTTCGCCGTCGCTGCCACCCCTGCATTCGCGCAAAAGAGCGCGGTGAGTTCCACGATGCCCGAACCCGCACGATGGTCTGCGCACGCAAAGGCCATCACGGTCACGCGCGACAACTGGGGCATTGCGCACGTGCACGGCAAGACCGATGCGGACGCCGTCTTCGGCATGATCTACACGCAGTGCGAGGACGACTTCAATCGCGTGGAGAACAACTATCTCGTCAACCTTGGCCGGTTGGCCGAGGCGGACGGCGAGGCGAAGATCTGGCAGGATCTGCGGCAGCAACTCTTCATCGATCCGCAAGTGTTGAAGCAGGATTATGCCGACAGCCCGCAGTGGCTGAAGGCGTTGATGGATGCGTGGGCCGACGGCGCGAACTTCTACCTGAGCAAACATCCAGAGACGAAGCCGCGCGTCCTGACACACTTTGAACCGTGGATGGCGCTAAGCTTCACCGAAGGTTCGATCGGTGGCGACATCGAACGCGTGAACCTTACCGAGCTGGAGAAGTTCTACGGCGCGAAGAGTACGGCACAACGCAGCATCGACGAACAGAACGCGATGGCTGCGCAGCTCGCGCAGGTCAACCGCGATGTCGAACCCAGTGGATCGAACGGCGCCGCGATTGCGCCGGGGAACACGGCCAATCATCATCCGCTGTTGCTGATCAACCCGCATACCTCGTTCTTCTTTCGCAGCGAACTGCAGATGCAGAGCGATGAAGGCCTCAACGCGTATGGCGCCGTGACCTGGGGACAAATCTTTGTCTACCAGGGCTTCAACGATCGCGCCGGATGGATGCACACCTCGTCGAACGTGGATGCTGTCGATGAGTTCCGCGACACACTGATGCGCGTCGACGGCAAGGTGCTGGGCTATCGCTATGGCAGCGACACGAAGCCATTCAAGACGCGCGCCATTACGCTGCAGTACAAGGCAGCCGACGGCAGCATGAAGTTGCGTAGCTTCGATGCGAAGTTCGATCATCGCGGCCCCATTGTGCGTGCGGATGGCGATGCGTGGGTAAGCATCGAGTTGATGAACAAGCCGGTGCCCGCGCTGCAGCAGAGTTTTCTGCGGACCAAGGCGCGCAGTTATGCCGACTACAAAACGACGATGGAGCTGATGGCGAACTCGTCGAACAACACCATCTTTGCGAGCGCCGACGGCGACATTGCTTACTGGCACGGCAACTATATTCCGGAACGCGATACACGTTACGACTTCACCAAGCCCGTGGATGGCAGTAACCCCGCGACCGACTGGCAGGGCTTGATGCCGCTGGCGCAGATACCGCAACTGCATAATCCGCATAGTGGCTGGCTGGAAAACGTGAACAATGCACCGTGGTCCGGCGCGGGTGAGAGCTCGCTGAAAAAGGCGGACTATCCGCCGTACGTGGAACAGAGCATCGAGACAGCGCGCGGCCTGCACATGGTTAAGGTTCTTAACGATCGCAGGGACTTTACACTCGACAGCCTGCTTGCTGCAGCGTTCGATCCTTACCTGCCATACTTCGCGCGCACCGTACCCGTACTGCTGAAGGCGTACGACGCGCTGCCGCAGGATGACGCGCAACGCAAAGCGCTGGCACCACAGATGGAAGTTCTGCGTAAGTGGGATTACAAGTGGGGCGCGGACTCCGTCGCAACGTCGCTGGCAATCTATTGGGGCGAGGCGACGGGCTCGCCCGTTGCCGGCGAAGCCTATCGCGAACACACGCTGTGGGAGGACTACGTGGCCACCAAGATACCAGCGGCAACACTGTTGACGGGACTGCAGACCGCAACGGACAAGCTGACCGCAGACTTTGGCGCCTGGCAGAAGCCGTGGGGTGAGATCAACCGCTACCAGCGGCTGGATGACAGCATTGTGCCGCATTTCGACGACGCGCAACCAAGCATCGCAATTCCCTTCACCGCATCGGTCTGGGGCTCGCTTGCGTCCTCTGCGGCGCGTGCTTATCCCAATACGAAGAAGCGTTACGGCACGCACGGCAACAGCTTCGTTGCCGTTGTCGAGTTCGGGCCCAAGCGAGTCAGCGCACGCGCCATCACCTGCGGCGGCGAGAGCGGCGACCCCAGCTCAAAGCACTTCAACGATGAGCAGGATCGCTACGCCAGCGGCGACTTCCGCGAGGTGATGTACTACCCTGACCAGCTCAAGGGCCACATCGAACGCACGTATCATCCGGGCGAGTAAGCGCACTTACTCCGAAGCGCTCTCCGCCCCGATGCCGGACCGCGTCATCAGAACGAAGTCGCACTCTGCGGTCGTCTTTCCGCAATAGACGACCGCGTCGCGCAGAACACGAGCCTGTGATGCGGCGGGCACGGCGCCTGGCATTGCCAGCTTCTTCACCGACTCCAGTTCCGCCTTGAGTGGTTCCGCGCCCGTTACCAGGATGGCGTCCGCCACACCGTGGCGGTCGATCTGCAGGCGCACCGTTCCGCCGCCCTGCGCGCCTGCTGCCTTGGGGATGTGAAAGGTACGCATGGCCAGCAACTGTGCCGAGTCGTCCGGTGCCTTCACACCTGCCTTCTCCAATTTCTCGGCGTGTGCGGTAGCCTCCGCAAACTCCTCCTTCGCATTTTTTGCGAATTCCGTCTGAAGGGCGAGCCGGAAGATGCGGAGGGCCTCGGCCTTCTTGCCCTGCGCCTCGTACGCCAATGCAAGGTGATCGCCCTTCACGATGTCCGGCGACTGGAACCAGGCCGCATGCAGATACGGCTCAGCGTCCGCTGCCTTCTTCTCGATGAGGAAGATGTATCCAAGTGTGTCCCACGCTGCCACCATCTCCGCCGACAGGTTGAAGGCTTCCGTGTTCGCTTCCTGCACCGTCCCACTGCCCGTTGCCTTGGCGAACAGATCGATTGACTTCTGCGACTGCTCCTCCGCAAACGGCAGATCCGCCTTCATCTCCGCCAGGAAGTAAGCGTTGTTGTTGATGACGTTCGGATCGTCGGCGCCATCCAGCGCTACATGTGCGGCTTCCACCGCCTCCGCATTCCGGTGCATTTGCTTCAACAGGCTGACCGCACTGGTTTGGAGATTCTTGTCGTCCGGTTTGTTCGCGATGGCACCCCGTATCGTTGCGAGTGCTCCTTCCATGTCGCCACTCGCCTGTTGCGCGGACATCAACAGGCCGAGCAAACGCAAATCGTTACGGCTGGAATATTGCTTCAACAGATCGATCGCGTCAGCATATTTCTTCTGCGTCACGTACGCACCAGCGAGCAGGCTGACGATGTTGCTGTCGTCATCTGGATGTGCCGCCAGTTCCGCCTTGAGGCCTGCAACGGCTTCGTCGTATTTGTGGTCGTGTAAATCCACGTAGGCCAGCATGCTGTCCACATACGGCTCGCTGCTGAATCTCTCCTTCAGACGCGTGGCAAGGCGTCGTGCGCCTGCCCAGTCCTGCGCCTTCTCAAGCGAGAGGATCTGCACTTCCAATTCTTGATGCGTTGCGGTATCCGCGGAGAAGTTCGATGCGGGTGCGGCCTTACCAGCAGCCGGAATCAGTACCGCATACTTTTCGCCATCTTCAAAGCCCGCTTCCTTTGAGAAGGCGAGGTAGTCCTTCCATTGGTCCTTATTCAGCTTCTGCTGCTTGATGACCAGGGTGCGCTCTGCAAGGAACTTGCCATCGGCGAAGCGGTACTTCTTGTCGAAGGTCATGTAAGGCCGCTCGGCATGGACGGCGCTGGGCAGCTCCATTCGGTCGCCCGCTGGCACGGTAAGCGTGCTGCGCGCCACCAGGGTGCGCGGTGCGCCAAGGTTGATGTTGTAGTCCGGGGCTTTGTCCTTATCGAGGGTCACTACTTCCAGCGTGGGAAAGTTAGCGAAGATGCGGTTATTCTTCCAGTCCGCAAAGTCTTCGCGGGTGTAGTCGAAGCCCAGATGCACCGGCCCGGCCGGGTCGTCCTGGCGGAGATCCGCATTGGTCACCTTGCCGCCGAAGTTCAACCCCGCAGCGATATAGCCCATCGCTTCATCCCACTGCGAAGGCGAGAGCCTCTGCATCATGCTGCGAACAGCAAGCTCTGAGTCGGAGCGCACGATCATGGAGATGTGGGTCTTCAGCACTCCCTTGTCGCTGAGCGTCCCCACAGACTCGAAGGTTTCGCTGTAGGGAAATGGCGGATCGGCCGGGGTCTTCATGAGCGTTGCGGGACCGTTGGCGGGCAACACCAGAGCCTCCTGATCACGGATGCTGGGCGACAGAAGCCTGAAGGGCGCAACCTCTGCCGTGGTGTCCAGCCAGATGCGGCCTGTTCCCGGCAGATCGACCGTTGTGATCTCGTGGTTGAAGTTTGTAGGTGACGGCAGATCTACAACCGGTGCGATGCCCGCGCCGATGAGCGCTGGCGCCGTCGTAAAGCCCTTGGCACGCAGCAAAGCCTCAAACAGCGTGTCTTTGTCCTTGCAATCACCATAGCCATTCGCCAATACGTCAGCGGCAGCATGTGGCTGAATGCGACCGACGCCAAAGCCGATGCCGACGTAACGAATGCCCGTGGCCACGAAGCGATACAACGCCTGAACCTGCGCCTCCGGTGACTTGGCTTCCTTCGTCAATTCCTCCGCCTTCGCACGCACCTCCGGTGTCGGCTGCGCCCGGGGATCGATCAGGCCGCGATACCACTTACCTACGTCATCCCAGCTGCGAAACGTGGTCCACGCCACAGACGGCAGCGATCGTCCCTCGGCATCCGTGTCCGGATCCTTGATATCCGCGGGCGTCATCTTGCCGTTCTCGTCGCGCTGCGATGGCTTCAACTGCGATGAGGTCCAGGTCCATACCTTCAGGCCGTCCCGTGTGACCGGCGTGGCCGGATGCTTCGGGCTATAAACCTGCACGTAGGTGTCAACGGGCACAGAGAGAGACACGGCCTGCTGCAGGACTACAGCGCCCGCCGCTACAAAGTGCGTTCCACCCCAGAACTGTCCTGGGGCTTCCGCTTTCGTCAATACGACACGCGCCTGGTAATCCAACGTGTCGCCAACCGACAGGGCGCGCACGGGCAGGTGCTTCTCCTTGAGATCGCTGTAGACCGGCGCCTGCCGCGACACATCCGAAGACATCTCCATGGTGTCAGCCACGGGCGTCTCCACTGTCGTTCCGTCCTTCTTATGCACTCTTACGAAATCGTAAGCAGCCGTCTGAGTCGCAGAAGCGAAGCTGAGGCTTAGTACACTCAGACTCCGCGCCGTGCCCTCCGACTGCACCCGGACCACAAGGTGCGAAATGATTTCGCCCGTGCCGTCCGCCTTCATGCGTGTGTCCGTGTCCAGCCGCTCAAAGACCAGCGGCTCGTCGCGATAGGGATCGGTCGCCGGCGCGGACTTTTGGGGAGCCGGCACGGCTTGCGCCGCCGGATACGTCGTGGCGGCGACGGCCAGAACGGCCGCCGCGAGAGCGCGGATGGGTTGCAGATTCATGGAGTAAGAGCTGGTATAGCAGAAAGATGCACCGCCGAACAGGCTACTTTGGAACCATGCCCGGCGGATGCTGGGCAGCGCCGTCTTCCGTCGTGCATCGTCCCGAATCGGGCGCGACCTGCAGCCATGCGTGCTTTTTCCCGGAATCTGGAGTAACCTTACAGATGGCCTGCGAGGCCTGGGAGCGGGGTGTTTTTACATTGGCAGAAGTTCGTCTGCAAGAGGGTGAGCCCCTCGAGAATGCTCTTCGCCGCTTCAAGCGCAAGGTGCAGCAGGAAGACATCATCAAGGAAGTCAAGCGCCACTCCTTCTACCTGAAGCCCGGCGAGAAGAAGCGCGTCAAGGAAGCCTTGGCACGTAAGCGGAATCGCAAGAAGGTTCGCAAGGAACAGGACTAGTGCTTCGCACCGCTCTCGACGCGCTTTGCGCGTGAGTCTGGTGCCAGTGCTAACAGTCACAGGAAGTCCGGCCTCGCGCCGGGCTTTTCTGCGTTTGTGCCCAGTTGAAAGGGAGAGGCCCGCGATTGCTCGCGGGCCTCTCCTCTTCACAATCCTTGCGATCTGATGCTTGTATGGTTACTGCTTCGGCAGCACCGTCAGCGTGCCACCGGCGATACCGCCCGTGAGTTCGTTGTCGCCATAGGAACCGACGAAGCCTCCGGTGCCGATGCTGATGCCACCGGTATTGAAGAGGATTGTCGATCCCACGATGCGGGCCACGGCGCTTGCGCTCGCGGTGCCGGAGACAGACAGGCCGGGCCCGCCATTGGATGAGGCCGTTGAGTTGACCAGCGTGAGCTGCGCCGCTGCTCCAGTGGCCGTCACCGCGAACCCGCTACCGGAGTTATTGGAAGACACGGAGTTACGGATGGTGACGTTGCTGTTGCTGCCCGCCACCACGCCCGAACCAGCCGTTGTCCCGCTGAAGACCGAATCGGTCGCTGTGACCTTGACGAGGCCACTGGAACCGGCGCCACCGGCCACGAGTCCTGCCGTGCTGTTACCGCTGGTGGTGGCGCGACTGAGCATTGCCTTGGCCGTAGCCGCCGGTGCAATATTCACGCCAGTCGCAAAGCCTGTGATTGTAACGTTCTCAAGCGCGAATGAGCCGACGCTTGTGACGTTGACTCCGTTTGTACCGGTGCCAGCACCGTTGATGGTCAGGTTTCGCAGGGTTACAGTATCGCCGGCCCCTGCGTTGATGTTGACGCCGTTTGTGCTTGAACCCAGGATGGAGCCGATCTGCCCGCCACCGTCGATGACGATGGACTTTGTGATGGTCACGGTGCCGAAGCCTCCGGGATCGAGTGCGTCAATCTCGCCACCGGCCGCCGTCTTGCTGATGGCGCCGGCAAACGTCTTACAAGGGGCGGTCCGGCTGCAGGGGTTCACATCATCACCGACACCGGAAACCCAGGTGCGGCTAGCCTGCGCGGAAGCAAAGGCTGAAGACATGGCAAAGGTAGCGACCACGAGGAAGCTCACGTTGGAACGCATCAAGGGGGATCTCCAAAGCAGGGGGTGTAAGTGCGCTGCAATTATAGGAGCCGACAGTTACACCATGGGCATATACTTCTCGCAAATCTGCATTACCAAGCGCAGGAACGCAATTAAGGAGACCTCCCCCAAATGAAATTGAAGGAAGCGACATCTGTACAGGCTATGACAGCGCACAAGAACACCAAGATCTGGATCGCACCACAGTTAGAGGTGGCCAGGATTGCTGTAGTGACCAAAAGCGGCACCAACAATGCCAGCGACGACTTGTTCACTTTCGCGTCCTAATGAACGGGCATCAGAGTGGAGTGGCTCGCGGATAATTGCGGGCCATTAAATTCGAAAGCCCGGCGCAAGGCCGGGCTTTCTTTATAACGATCGTGGAACCGCAGACAAACATGCCAAGCATGTCGAGAACGGTGCGAAGTCCTAGGCCAGTGCAGCCTTGCAGTACGCCAGGCACTTGGCGACTTCCTTCACTGAGTCGGATCCAGCCGGGATCGGGTACTCGAGTTCGATCGTCGCCGGGAACTTCCAGCCTTCCTTCTTCATCAGTTGCAGCGCCTGCTTGATGGGTGTATCGCCCTCGCCCCAGGGGGTGTTGGCTTCGCCGTGCGCGGCAGACTTGCGGTCCTTCACGTGGAAGCTGGTGATGCGGGCGTGGTTCTTCTTCATGAACTCCAGCGCAGATTCCGGCGAGTTGCCGGCAGCGATGAAGTGGCCGATGTCGAGGTTTGCGCCGTTGTAGGGCGACTGCGCCATGGCCTCATCCCACGTGGTGGGCGTGGCCTGCAGGTGGGCGTGGTAGCCCACCCACAACTTGTACTTGCTGGCGAAGTCGCCGATGCGCTTGGTCAGCTCCGGCTGCCCGTCCGGCATCTCCATGGTGATCTGGTTGGCGCCGCAGGCCTTCGCTGCCTTGAAGGCGTAGTCGAACTCAGCGTCCTTCATCTTCATGTTGAGCGTGATCTTGAACGCGTAGATCTCGACGCCAGCGTCGTTGTACATCTTGCGCAACGCCTCGTACTTGCTCATGGGCACGGAGAGGCGGAAGGCCGTCAGGTCTTCCGCGAACTTCGCCTGTGCGGCCATCTGCTCCGGCGACATCTGCCGGCGTGGCGGCGGTCCACCCGTCGGCGGCCCGGTCTGGGCAGTCTGCCCGCTCGGGGCCGGAGGACGCGGCATCATTGGCCGCTTCGGCGCGCCGGCCCACTCTTCCTGCACATTCTCAAGCTCGACGGCGTTGATGCCGTTCTCAACCGCATAGCGCAGAACGGCATTCGCGTTCTGAGTCTGGAAATCAGGCATCTGCCGGTAGCTGTAGCTGATGACGCCAAGCTGCACGCCGCCAACCTTTGAGTTGGGCTTGGCCGCAGCGAACATCGTTGCTGGATTCGCAAACGCAGCAACAGCGCCGGTAGCGGCTGCAATCTTTCCAAAGTGCCTTCTGGTGACGATCATGATCTTCCGTAACTCCGTGTCGGTATGGGTTGCAAAGTGTAGGCAAAGCGTAGAAGGAGACTTCTCCGACGGGCGCCTTGCATAAAGTGTCGGCGATGAAATGGCCGCATCGTGTGAACGCTGCGGCGCTGCCGTTGAAAAACCGCTGCGCGTCGCATTCTAGGTCGCGCGGAATACGATGCGCAAGCGATTATCAATAATCCAACATTGCCAAACACAAAGAGCCCGTGGAGGAAGTCTCCCGGGCTCTTCGTGTGTGGTGAGGCGGGTTCGTTAGAACTCGTACTTCAGCGCGAACTGGAAGAGGCGCGGCTGGTACGAGGCAATGGTGGAGGTGAGCGCGCCGAAGGTGGACGGCGTGGTTACGCCGGTCGACGGGTTGGCAAAGTTGGTCTGGTTGGCAAGGTTAAAGGCCTCAGCCCGGAACTGCAGCTTGGTCTCGCGATAGACGGTGAAGTCCTTGAAGAGCGACGCATCCCAATGACGGAAGTGTGGTCCGTGATACGGGTTGCGGCGCTCGTTGCCGAAGGTTCCTGCAGCCTGTGGAGCAAATGCAACCGCACCGCGTGCAGGATCCGTATTGCCGTTGAAGAACTGCAGAGCGCCGGAGGTGTTGCCGGTGCCCGGACGGATGTTCGAGAATGGATCGCTAAGTACGTTGAGACGGTCCGCCGATCCACCCGGGCTGGTGCCGCTGATGTTCGAGGCATTCAGCACGGTGAAGGGCAGGCCCGTCGACCACAGGTTCAGCACGTTGACGTGCCAGCCGGCAGTTAGCGCGTTGCGGAAGCCAGAGGTTCCCTTGCCCCACGGAATGGCATAGTTGCCGGTTACGACGACGCGGTTACGAACATCGAGATCGCCGTTGCCGTAGTCATCGAAGTTCTGCGTTGCCAGTATCTGGCCGACACCGTTGCCATTCTGGTTGTTGATGTTTGGAGCGTTATCGAGCAGGTGCGACCAGGTGGTGTTGACGTTGAAGCCAAGGCCATTGGAGAAGCGGCGCTCAAACGTCGCCTGCAGCGAGTGGTAGGAGGAAGCGCCCGTGCTGAACGTCTGCGTGATGGTCGTGACGTTCGGCAACTGTGTGGCAAAGCGGCGAAGCGCCTGGCTGCCGGATACATTGGCAGGTGCGCGGTTGATATCGAACCCGGTGGACAGCTTGCGGCCTACCTGACCAACGTACGAGACCGTGATGGCGTTGCCCTTGAAGTCCTTCTGCACGGTCAGGTTGAACTGCTCCAGGTAGCCCGAGCCGAAGTTGCGGTCGATGGTGGCGGGAATGGAACCAACGATAGCAGCGCCTGCCGTGCCGGGAGTCATGTTCGGCAGCGGAATGCCCTGGCGGAAGAGCCTGAAGTTCTGGTTGCAACCGCTGGTACCTGCCGCGGACTGGAAGGTGGAGCAGTTGCCGTAGATCGAAATGTTGGGCGTGTTCTTCAGGTTTGTTGGCGACTGGTAGTTGCTGGGAAAGAAAGCCAGACCGAAGCCACCGCGGATGACCAGGCTCTGCATGGGCGTATAGGCAAAGCCCACGCGCGGTGCAAGGTTGGTGTAATCCACCTTCACGCCGGCCGAACGGCTGACGCCATTGACACCCGCCTGGAGGATGCAGGCGCATGCCGGATCGAAGTTGGAGATGTGGTTGTTCTTCTCGAGGAAGGGTGTGTAGACGTCATACCGCAGACCCAGGTTCAGGGTCAGGTTCGACGCGACGTGCCAGTCATCCTGGAAGTAAAAGCTGGGCTCCCAGGTGGTGTAGTACGGCGTGTAAAGATTCACGTTGCGGACGGCTGCTGAGAAGATACCTTCCAACAGACCGGGTGCGCCGGCACGGAACGTCCACGAACCGTTGCCGTTGTTGTCCTGCTGGTTGCGTGCGATACGGCGGATACCGGCAGCGCCCATGCGGAAGCTGTGGTTGCCACGGGTGTAGATCACCTGACCGTTCAACTGGTAGCTGTTGTCTTTGTTGAACAGCGGCACGAAGTTACCGCCGTTGCCCAGACCCGTGAGTCCGGTCGGCAGTGCCAGTGCAAGGCCCGAGGTCGCATCGCTGATATTGATGTTGGGCTGCCCGAGCTTGGTGTTCGGGTTTACCTGGTAGTTCAGCGGATTGGAACCACCGTTGATGAACGTCCAGCTTGCACCAAGAGTCGTCAGCAGGTTTGAGGTGAAGGTGTGTGTATAGATCAGCGCGGCATTCCGCGCGATCTGCGGTGACGTGCCGAAACCATTGCCCGTCTGCGGATCGATGGCAAAACCATTCGCCGTAGAGATGGGCAGAGCACCGGGCGACACCGTATACACATCGTTCACGATGTACTTGGCGAAGAGCAGGTTCTTCTCGTTGAAGTGGTAGTCGACGCGAGCGTCGTACACAACGGAATACTGCTCGTTATTGCGGACGTTCACATAGCCGGTGCTGCCAACATTGGGCCGTGGGTACAGGCGGAAGTAGGCAAGACCGATCGGATCAAGGAAAGCAGCCGGGATCTTGTTCCCGACGAGAGGATTTCTCAGGTAGCCGGGCGATGCCGGATTCGGGTCGTAGACGCAGCCTGTGGTCTGGTTCTGCGTGGGATCGGTGACGTTGGCTGCGATGACTGCGCATCCGTTACGCGTAACACCGTCTGTCTGCAGGATTGTGCCGGTAGGGATGGCGTCCGAGAAGTCGCCCGGATTGGCCTGCTGGAACGCGGTTGGCACGTTCAACTGGCTGGGCAGGCTGCCGCGGATCTGGCGGAAGAACTCCGCGTCGCCGTGGAAGAAGGCCTTGTCCTTGAAGATGGGCCCGCCAAGCGATCCGCCGAACTGGTTCTGACGCAGACGCGGCTTGGCGCGGCCGGCACCGTACTGGTACGCGAAGGCGTTCAGCTTATCGTTGCGGAAGAACTCGTACAGCGTGCCGTGGAAGTTGTTGGTGCCGCTCTTAGTGATGACGTTGATGATCGCGCCACCAGCGCGGCCGCCATCCGCCGAGAAGCTGTTGGTGAGGACGCGAACTTCCTGGATGGAATCGATTGAAGGACGAATGCCAATGGTGCCGATGACGCGCTCATTGTTGTCGAGACCGTCCACGAGCTGGTCATTCAACACTTCCGATTGTCCGTTGATGGAGACCGAAGAGCTCTGACGGCGATCGTCCGGACGGGTGCCGGAACTGATGCTGTTGGGGGCGCCTTCCGTGGCGCCCGGGATGATCTGGACCAGGTTGATGAAGTTACGACCGTTCAGCGGAAGATCCTGCACGGCGCGATCCGTCACATTGCTGCCAATGGACGATGCGTCCGTCTGCAGGACCGGTGCTGCCGTGGTGATCTCAACGGTCTCGTTCGCTCCGCCGATCTTCAGCGCGGCGTCGGCACGGCGGCGATCACCGGCGGCAACGACCAGGTTGGAGATAGCGGCCGTCTGAAAACCGGGTGTCTTGATGCTGACGGAGTAAGAACCGGGGTTCAGCTGCGGGACGGAGTATGCGCCGGAGTCCGTGGTGGTGACCACCGTGGTGACGTTGGTCGCCGTGTTGGTGATGGTGACTTCCGCCTTGGGCACGGCGGCGCCCGACGGATCGGTGACGTTTCCGAGGATGGTTGCGGTCGTGTCCTGCGCCACCAGCGCGCGGCCGGCGAAGGCTGCGAGCAGGGTGAAGAGAACCACGCGGATGATGAGGGATGATCTGCTGAAGTTGCCGGCGCTCTTCTTGGGCGCCTCGTGTCCACGTGGGACAGGATTTAGTGTCATTGGTTCCATGTTGTTCTGGCCTCACAACCGCAACGCGATGGTTTACGTTGCGGGCGGCATAATAGGCCCGAGGCGGAACGAAGGGCAACATGATTATTGATAATTATTTTAGATTTGCAGTCTCCCGTTTTTCATAGGCCTCCAGCCCGCCCTGCCGTTGGCTTTAGGAGCGTCAGGTGGCTCAGCTTCGGTCCGTTCGACCGGTGGATAACACCGCCAGCTTTCCCGGCTTACTCCTGACGTAGTCAGCCTAGAATCCGTACCGAAGACCGAACTCAATGCGGCGTCCGGTATCTGCGAAGTAGGGCTTGTCGAAGAGCGGAGAACCCAGGACGCCACCCACCCGGCGGACATTGGTGTGGTTGAGAACGTTGGCCGCGCGTACATTGGCGCTCAGCGTCTGAAGACGGTCTTTCGCGGCGTGCGGCGTCAACGTGAAGCTGCGGCTCAGGTTCATATCGACGTAGGCGGCCCCGGGCATGGTGCCGACGTTCCGTGCGAAGACTGCCGTTCCACCTGTCGTAACGAGGTTGCCGAAGCGGGTTGCGACCGCCCGTGGATCGCCGGGTGCTGCGTACATCGGCCGGTCGTTGAAGTTACCGTCGTTGTTGTTATCGAAGCCAGTGGTCACGTTGTAGCGGCGGCCGCTGCGCAGGTTGGTCTCGGTCGACAGGTCGAGCTTGCCGGGCAGGTGCAGTGTCCCATTCAGAATGAGCTGGTGGCGGTTCTGGTTATCGCGCATAACGTATTCGCCGGCGTCAGAGTATGCGCTCTGCGGCTGCATGAAGGTATCGTTGCCGCCCGTGTCGAAGACCTCTGCAAAGACGTAACCGACAAACAGGTTCATACGCTTGATGCTGTGCTCTTCCGCACTGAAGAAGAGCGCGTGACCGTAGCCTTTGCCGCTGTTCTGCGATTGCAGGATGTTGCTGTTGGGCGCGAGCGGCCGCACACCGTCGATGGGTGTGTTGATGTTACGGACACGCGCTTCGTTCCATAGGTGCAGCCAGTACCAGGCGGCATTGAGATTCCATCCGCGCATGGAGTGCTCCACATTCACCTGCTCCTCACTGAACCATGAGTTACCGAACTTTGGAGCAAAGGTCCGTACCGTCGTAATTGGCACAGCGCCTGCCGAGAACGGGTTGCCGTAGACAGGCGAGTAGACGAGGTTGCTCTGTCTTGCGGTACCGTTCAGGCGTGCCCACTCGGTGGCATCTTCCGTGCTGTAACGGCCGTTGAACATGCCGGCGTGGGCGCGCAGAGTCCACGTCGCTTTCTTGTCCGGCGACCACGCGATGCCGGCGCGCGGCACGAGATCGCCGGTGACGGAGGGCAGACTCTGCGCGTAGTAACGCAGACCGAAGGAGAGCTTAAGATTCTCCAGCAGTTTGTAGTCTTCCTGCACAAAGAGCGAGGTGCGTGTCTGCACGAAATCGATGCGTGGCGAACCGGTCAGGCCGGTGTACGCCGTCGGCGTCCCACCCGCCAGGTTCAGTTTCGCGCGGCGATACTGCTCCAGGCCCGTGATGACGGTGCTGCTGCCTGCGACGGGTTGATTGTTCGCATCCAGCACGGGTGCGGCACCACCGCCGAAGATATAGGTGCCGTTGAAGTCTTGTGTAATCTGCTGGCGCTCGCGCGCGCTGCGCAGGTCCATGCCGAACTTCACAGTGTGTCTGCCGCGTGTGTAGATGGCATCATCCAGTACTTCCAGCAGGATTTCGTGCTGCCGCTGCGCGCCGATGTTAGCGCCGCCACCGGTGAAAGCTCCACTTACCTGCACCTGCGGTGTAAGGCTGGCGGGCGTATCGTCCTCGCCGCCAAAGCGCAGACTGGCGCGTGCTTCATGCATCCAGTGTGCCGAGATGGTGGTGATATCGGTGAACCGCACAATGTGCTCATAGCGCGTCGCGTTGTAGCCTGCCTCCTGCGTCGTGGTTCCACCGACACCCAGGTTCTGAAGGTTATTGACGTTCGCCGAGTAAGTGGCGATGAACGTATTCTTTGGTCCAAGCTGCCAGCCCAGGCGCGCGCTCGCGACCCACAACCGCTCAGTCTTCGGGACACTCGCGGTAAGTGGCACGGCGTTGCCGTTAGCATCCAGCGTGACCGCATTGACGACGGCGATGTTATCGATGCTGCGATGTTCCAGGCTGAGCGCGAAGTCACTGCCCTGCCTGCGGACGGGACCGCTCAGGTCAAAGCCGAAGCGCTGCTTGCCCAGCGTGCCTTTCGCGACGGAGAAAGGATCACGCGCATTCAATGCGGAGCCACCGTAGGTCATGAAGATGTCACCATGCAGCCGCGGCTGGCCCGGCTTGGTATACACCTCGACACGGCCACCCATGTAGGGCGGTTCTTGATACTCCGCTGCGAACTGGTCCGGGTTGATGCGGATATAGGCGATGGAGGATTTCGGCGGCAGCTTGGTTGGTGACTGGAAGCCATCGACAGTAATCATGGCCGATTCAGGATCGCCGCCGCTGCCTGCCGTCATGTTCTGCAGTTGCCGCAACAGATCGTCGGGATCGTCGGCGAGTGCCTTCAGGTCGTTGCCCTGCAACGTGCGTGAGGCGCCGCTGTTCTCAGCATTGTCCACGCCGTGCGGTGTCTCCGCATCACTGACGTCGACGTTCTGCTGGACCTCACTGGGGTGCAGGGTGATGCTCAGCTCGGAACGAAGGCGAGCCGCGGTATTCAGGTCCGTGGGCGCAAAGCTCTCTGCGGCGACATGCAGACGATGGGCAGCGTTGGTCACGCAGCCGAACCGGAATCTTCCGTCGGGAGCGGTTTGAGTGGTGACACCGTTGTCGAGGGTGACCGCAGCCTGCGCGATGGACGCGCCGGTGCCGTCGCGCACCATGCCGATCATGGGCGCGCCGTCCGTGCATGTAGCCTGCAGCGTCTGCAGCGTTTGCAGCGTCTGGGCTGAGGCCGGATTCGAGACGTGCGAGATCGAGAGCGCCGCGAACCATGCCGCGGCGGCAAGTGAAGTCTTCATGATGTGTTCCTCAGGCTGCGAAAACCGGTGCGGCGATGCGTGTCCTACTGCAGCTACGCATCGCGAAAAGTACGGGAACGCAGAATCAACGCGAGCAATCGAAGGCCTGCGCGTCCATGCTGTCTGGTTCTAAAAGCCCTTACGCAGGCGGTTCGATCGTGGTTCCACATTTTTTTGCAGAAGCGCAACGAGCCTGTCCCTGGCAGGAAGCATTACGCTATGCGAATGCCTATCGAGTACCTCGCCACCGACGACGACGAACTGATCCGCGGACGCGCGCGCATCGGCGATGCGGAGATCATCGTCTGCACCGACGGCACCTGCCGCTTCGACGGCGGCGCCATGTTCGGCGTGGTCCCGAAGACGATGTGGTCCAGGCGGATGGAGGCCGACGAACTCAACCGCGTGATGCTTGGCCTGAACTGCGTGGTGGTCCGCATCGGCGGCAAGACCGTACTAATTGAGACCGGCTTCGGCAACAAGCTGACACCCAAGATCAAGGAGATCTGCGCCACGCAGGAGCAGCTGCCCGCATCACTGTCTGCTGCCGGCATCGCACCGGCCGACATCGACCTCGTGATCAACACGCATCTGCACTGGGATCACTGCGGCTGGAACACCGTGCTGCAGCACGACGGCCGAGCCGTCCCCTTCTTCCCGAACGCCGAGTACATCACGCACGTCGGCGAGGTAGAACATGGTCGCCGCCAATTCGAGCGCGACCGTGTCTCCTACGTCGCGGATAACTATGAACCCATGATCGCGAGCGGCCAGATGCGGCTGATCGAAGGCACCGCCGCGGACATCATGCCCGGCATCCGCACCGAATGCTTCCCCGGGCACACCGCGCAATTGATGGCAGTCCATATCGAGAGTGGCGACGATCACGCCTGCTTCATCAGCGATCTGCTGCCGACCACGGCCCACCTCGACGTCAGCTGGGCCATGGCATTCGATCTGGACCCGCTGCGAACCATCGAGGAGCGCAAGCGCTTTTACGCGCGCGCCGTCCCAGAGAAGTGGCTGGTCCTCTACCCGCACGACCATCACGTCCCGATGTCCAACGTTGGAATCGACGAACGCGGACGATTTCATGTCATCAACAATTCCATGCGCCTACCGTAAGAACGTCTGACCCTGGACCCCGGAAGCGTGTCCCGTCTAGCGGTATAACGGTGTGTAAGGCATGTGGAACGAGGCATATTCACGATGACGCCATCTACACTTCTACATTCCGACGAGGTCATCTCGGAGACTCCGCGCGAGGCCCTGCTCAACCTGCTGGGCCTGGCAGACGCTTCGCCCGAGGATGAGTTTGACGAGATTGTCGAGCTGGCCACCGCGATCTGCGGTAAACCGCTTGGCGCCATGTCGCTGCTGACCGATACCGAAAACTTCACCAAGGCGACCGTCGGCCTACCCGCTGCGCGCGTCCCCATGAAGGAATCCGTCTGCCGCTTTACGGTGCTGCAGGACGACGTCATGATGGTCGAAGATACCCACGCTGACCATCGCTTTGACGAGCACGGTCCGATGATCCACAGCGAAGGCGGCATCCGCTTCTACGCCGGCATGCCCTTGGTCACGGTCGATGGCACGCGCATCGGATCACTCTGCGTGATGGACACAGCCCCCTCGACGTTGACGCGGCAGCAGATTCGCGCGCTGAAGGTGCTGGGCCGGCAGATCAGCAGTCGTCTGCAACTGCGCGAGCGCGCCGCGACCGTAGCCAAGATGGCAACTGAACTGGAACGCACCCACGTCATGTTCGACACCATCCTGAACAACGTGCCCGTCGAAATCTATCTGAAGGACAAGACCGGCCGCATCCTCTTCTACAACCAGAAGCTGGCAGACCGCTTCAACGTCTCGCCAGTGGAGTGGATTGGCAAGACCAGCTACGACCTGTGGAACAAGCAGACGGCAGAAGAAATCGTGCGTGAGGACGAGTACGTTCTGCGCAGCGGCAAGCTGCAGGAGAGCTTCGTGGAAATCCCGGAGCCAAACGGCACCGTGAGCTACTGGCGAAGCATGAAGGTCGCGTGCCAGATCCCACCCGACACCAAGCTGCTGGCGTGCTGCTCTGTCGACATGACGGAACACATGGTGCGGGAACGCAAGCTGCAGGAGATCCAGGATGCGTTGGAAGAAGCCAACCGTAAACTCAACTCGCTGGCGCTAACCGACGAGTTGACCGGCCTCTGGAATCGACGCGCCTTCAACGCCCAGGTGGAAACCTTTGTGATGGGTTCGCACCGCAGCAAGCAGCCCATGGCGCTGATGCTGCTGGACGTGGACGACTTCAAGAACGTGAACGATCGCTACGGCCACCCATACGGCGACGTAGTGCTGCAGCATGTCGCCTCCGTCTTACAGCGCGTGAAGAGAGCTGAAGATATTGCCTGCCGCTTTGGCGGTGAGGAGTTCGCCATCCTGTTGCCCGGAACCCCTATGGAAGGTGCGCAGCGGCTGGCCCAACGAATCCTGGACGCGATGCACGCCTTTCCCTGGGAGAAGGAATGCATCACGGTAAGCATGGGCCTGGCCATGTGCAAGGCCCAATGCACCTCCGATGACCTTGTCGACGCCGCCGACGCCGCCCTGTACAGCGCCAAGCACGCGGGCAAGGACCGCATGATGTGCGAAGGCTGCGAGCGCTAACTCGCTGCCCCCGCACAGCCTTATTCGATCGTCACCAGTTTCGTCTTCTTACCCAGCTTCACCGTCAGCGTAACCGGCAGTGCAGGGACAGCGAAGCGCACATCTGCTGCGGTCTCACCATCGATCTTCACGGCATTCTCGCTGCGCTTGCGGCGAGCCTCACCGTTGCTCGCGGCAAGGCCTGCAGCGGCCAGCATACGGTCGGTACCGATGGTCTGCGTCGCCTCGTCAAAGGCAAGATCGTCCTTGCCCAGCGAGACACGTTCCGTATCCTCGCTGACGCCGCCTTTCTGGAACTGCGTACCCCAGTTCTCTTCGGCACGCAGCGCCTGCTCGGCCGATGAGAAGCCCGCCGTAATCGTCCGAGCCATGGACTTCTTGGCTTCCATGGGATGCAGCGTTCCTGCGGCGACTTCCTCCCGCATCGCGTCAATCGCGCTCTGTGGCAGATCGGTCAGCAACGTCCAGTAACGCCACATCAGTTCGTCGCTCACCTGCATCAGTTTGCCGAACATCTCAAATGGCGGCTCGTTGACGCCGATCGCGTTGTTCAGCGACTTCGACATCTTCTGCACGCCATCCAGACCCTCGATGATCGGCATCATCAGCACAATCTGCGGAGGCTGGCCGGCACTGCGCTGCAGGTCGCGGCCACGCATCAGGTTGAACTTCTGGTCGGTGCCACCCAGCTCCACATCACTCTGCAGCGCGACCGAGTCATAGCCCTGCGCAATGGGGTACATCAGCTCATGCAGCGCGATCGGCTCTTCCGCGTTGAAGCGCTTGTGAAAGTCCTCGCGCTCCAGCATCTGGCTCACCGTGAACTGAGCCAGCAGCTTCACCATGTCGTAGTAGTTCAGCGCGTCGAGCCACTCAGAGTTGTAGCGGACCTCGGTCTTGTCCTTGTCCAGGATTCGAAAGACCTGTTCCTGATACGTCTTTGCGTTCTCAGCAATCTGTTCGCGCGTCAGCGGCTTGCGCGTCGCGCTCTTGCCCGTGGGATCGCCGATGAGCGCCGTCGAATCGCCAATGAGGAAGATGACCGTGTGGCCCAGCTGCTGGAAGTGCCGCAGCTTACGCATCAGGACCGTGTGGCCCAGGTGCAGGTCGGGCGCCGTAGGATCAAAGCCGGCCTTGATGCGCATGGGCTTGCCCGTGGCAAGTGACTGCTCAATGCGCTTCTTGAGCTCATCGATGGGAATGATTTCGGCAGCGCCCTTGGTGATGAGGTCCAGTTGTTCCTCAAGCGGCGGAAAATTGTTCGGCGGAAGATTTGACATCGCCATCCAAGTATAGAGTTCATGCCCGACCGCAAACCCAAATCGCAGCACAGCCCCGGTTCCCACGCCGACAAGACCTGTGCCGCATGCGGCCGTACCATCACCTGGCGCAAGAAGTGGGAGCGCGACTGGGACAACGTAAAGTTCTGCAGCGACGCCTGCCGATCGCATAAGCCGGGTGCGCAGGACAAGCTGCTGGAAGAGACAATCCTGCGGATGCTGCACGAACGCGGCGCGGGCAAGACCATCTGCCCCAGCGAAGCCGCGCGCACGGTGGCGGGCGACGGCAAACTATCGGACGAGCGCGAACGGTGGGAGCCGCTGATGGAGCCCGCACGCGCCGCAGCACGCAGGCTGGTGGCCGCGCAGAAGATCGTCATCACGCAGGGCGGACACGTGGTCGATGCTTCCACTGCAAAGGGAGCCATCCGTTTGCGACTGCGCTAAAAGCCATTGCTCACGAAGGGAGAACGCTGGCCGCCTACCGTGCCTCTAAGCTTCCATGGCAACGACGAAGAAGTCCGCAGCGAAGAAATCTCCCGCAAAGAAGTCTCCCGCGAAAAAGACCGCAGCGAAGAAGGCACCAGCGAAGCGCACACCCGCCAAAGGCGCGACGAAGTCTGCCTCCACTAAAACAGCGGCCAGCCGTCGTCACATCACTGGCGCCGACACGAAGAAGACTCCCGGCAAAAAGTCCGCAGCGAAGAAGAGCGGCAAGAAGAGCAGCTCGGCCAATGCCTGCTGGCCCGGGTACGAACCGGTTCCCGGCAAGGCGCAGGGCGAAAAAGGCAGCTGCAAGCCGAAGAAATCGCAAAGCAAGGCAGAGCGCAAGGGCGATCAGAAGGCGGCTGCAGCGAGCAAACTGAGCGGCCAGCGTCAGTAACTTATCTGACAGAACGTTACTGACATTTTGCCCGCAGCGAATCATGTTGGACCAGGCGCGACTTATGGGAAAATTGCGGCGTCATGTGCTCCGCGTCGATTCGCGCGCTGGTCCTCGCTGCCCTGTGGCTGCCGACATCTGCAATGGCACGGCAAGCGCAGACGACACCGACCGCATCCGCGGATGCCGCGGCGGCGCAGGGGCAACTGTTCGTCGCAGCCTCGCGCTATGAGGTGCTTGCCGGGCAAAGCATCGATGTCACTGCTGCCCTGAACAATGGAGCTACGGTCGACCGTACGACTGCCGCGACCACACTCTTCCTCGATGGCACGGCGGTGCGCACCGGTAGCATCGCGAACGCAGACACTGTGACCTTCTCCGGCATCAACATCGCCGCCGGTCCGCATGCACTCTACGTCTCGACGGCCGCCACCGCGACCATGCCTGAGGTCAGGTCAGCGGATGTTGTCGTCGCCGGTGTGACGGATCCGGCCGGCAATCTAGGCGTGGCTGCGGATCCTGCGGAGAAGATCCTTTTGCAGGTGGCCCCGCTGATCAACGTGGGCTCGCAGATCTCGGCACAGGTGGAATGCCGTCTTGCCTCCGGCTCTCTCATCAACGGCAGCCTGCGCATCCTGGACAATGACCGCATCGTCGTCGACAGCCAGGATGCGGGCACGCGAGTGGTCAACGCCACTTTCTTTGCCGCGCCCGGGCCACACATCTATCAGTGCGATTACACCAATGGCATCCATAGCAGCGCCCTGGGCGCACAGATGGTGGCGCCCGTGCTGCAGCCCGAAGGCCTGACCTTCGAGGTCTTCTCTCTGCCGGACCCAACGAAGTACGGCGATCCCGTCACCATCGGCGGAGCTGCCGCGCCATTCTCAAGCAGCATGACGGGCAGGCTCCGCATTACGGAAGGAACCGCCGTCGTCTTGGACCAGGCGCTCGATGCCACCGGCAGAGCGACCACGACCAACGCAACACTGTCGCCCGGGATCCATACCTTCCGCGGTGAATTCACCATCACGGACTCCACCACTTCGATACGCTCAGGGCGCAGCTTCACACAGACCGTGCGCGGCGCGCCTACACAGATCCGTCTGACAGCAAATCCCACGTCGGGCATTGTTGGAATCACACCGGTCACGCTCACCATCGCGACGACTTCCAGCTACGCAGACACACCCATCACAGGCACGGTTCAGTTGCTGCGTGATGGCAAGGCGCTCAGCGTAGCTGGCGTGACCAATGGAAGCGTCCTGCTGCCGCCGGGAACACTGCCCGTCGGTACATCCCTGCTGACCGCCGCCATCCACGGCGGGTCGATCTTCGGTAGCAGCACATCGAACGCAGTCTCGATCGTTATGACAGCCCGCGAGCCTCCAGACTTCAGCGTCACATTGAGTACACCATCGCTCGCCGTGGCACGTGCGCATCACGCCGAGGTCAACATCATGCTGAAGTCGATCAACGGCTTCAACGGTACCGTGCTGCTCTCTTGCAGCAACCTCCCGCCCTTCGCAACCTGCAACTTCAACGCTGCCAGGTACGCACTCTCCTCCTCCGCACCGGCCACACTTACGGTGGAGACATCCGCTGCGCCAACCTACAAGTCGAGCCTCAGACCGCATGCGGGCGCAGTACTCGCCTGCGCTCTGCCCCTTTCACTGCTGCTTTTGTTACGCGGCCGGTCCGCTGCACGGCGTTGCCTGTTGCTATTGCTGACCACAGCTCTCGCACTCGCGAGCACTGCGTGCAGTGTCGCGCCTGTGCCCGCCTACACACCACCAGGCACCTACGCCATCACAATCAGCGCAACGGGCACCAGCGGCGGCACTACCGTAACACACACCATCCCATTACGACTGACGATAACTTCGGACTAAGTGGCTTACTTCTTTGGCTACTTACTCTGTCCAGTTACAGCGTCGACTAGACTGGTAACAGGAGCCACGCAAAATGCCTCTTCGGCGAAGTTGTCTCCAGTGCGAAACTAAGGGCCCCAACTGCTTCTGCTCGCTCGACCGCGTTGCTCTGGGGCGTCTGGAGAGCGTCGGCCACTGGCTGCGGCTGGAAGCCAAACAGGAAGTGCTGCGAGAGGGCTACGCTCCGGACCACGTCTATGTCGTCTGCAGCGGCACTCTGAAGTTGACGACGTCCTCCATGGATGGCCGTCTCCTCCTGCTGCGCATCGTCGGTCCGGGCGATGTGCTCGGACTCTCCGCCGCGCTACAGCGCACACGCTATGAGGCCTCGGCGGAGACGCTTGAGCTATGCCAGCTGAAGGCAATCCCGCGCACGCACTTCCTCCTCTTCATGGAGGAGTTTCAGGCAGTCGCCCGCAACTCGCTGATGGCGGTCACCCGCGAATATGGATCCGCGGTGCTCAGCGCACGTCGCCTTGCACTCTCCACCTCAGCCGCTTCGAAGCTCGGCAGTGTTCTGTTGGATTGGGGCGGACTCGTCCTTGCAGGAGAACATGAGTTGATGGGTGGCAGCGCTCCCAACACCGTAAGCTTCCACATGCCGCTGACCCATGAAGAACTCGGCCACATGGCCGGTATCTCGCGCGAGACAGTTACTCGTACCCTCACGGCGCTGCGGCGCGATGGCCTGCTGTATCTCGAGAACGACCAGATGCAGCTTCGAGACATCGCACGGCTGCAACAACAAGTGGGCTAGGACGTATCGATCAACAGCTTTTCGCTGCGTACACCTGATGAGGCAAACAGTTCCCGCTGCATAACTGCTGATAATAGGTAGGCGGCCTGAAGGCACGCGACTCCCTAGCCCATGTCTGCTTCAGCGAAGTTAGACGCACCCGACTTCTAAGCCCAGGGTGCTTTCTGCGGGCTGAAGGCTCGCGACTTCCTGGCCCAAGGCGAAGCCCTGGGTTACCTTGCGTCTTGGCGCTGCGGGCTGAAGGCCCGCGACAAAGGATTGACTAACCGATACCTCCCGAGCAGCGGAACGACTCGGTCGCCAACCTCAATCCAAAGGGAGGCCGACAGGTCCGCAAAAAAGCGGCCCGCCCCGAAAAGGACGAGCCGTAGGGGTAGCTCACGCGTTTCATGCAGCGCTTCGTGCTGTCTTGCCCTGCTCAGAATCCATCCAACCGTAGTCATAGGCCTCATGCGTAACCGTCGGCGCCGACGCAAAGTTCTGCGTGATGGGCGGTGACAGCGTCTCCCACTCCAGGCCGTAGGCATTCCATGGATTTGGTCCGGCAACTGGCCCGTACTTCAGGGACCACAGCAGGTAGATCATGGTCATGAAGAATCCTGCACCCATCACCGTTGCTCCCGCCGTCGACATAACGTTCAGCACTTGGAACTCTGCTGGATAGGCCGCATACCGCCGCGGCATGCCCATGTAGCCCAGGACAAACTGCGGTCCAAACGTGATGTAGAAACCCACAAAGATGATCACCGCAGAGGCCTTCGCAATGCCCTCCGGATACATGCGCCCGAACATCTTCGGCCACCAGAAGTGGATGCCACCCAGGAAGGCCATCAGCACAAAGCCCACCATCACGAAGTGAAAGTGCGCCACGATGAAGTACGTCTCCGTCAGGTGGACGTCCATGCCCAGTGAGCCAAGGAAGACGCCGGTGCATCCACCCACCACGAACAGCCCCAGGCAGCAGATCGCATAGATCATCGGCGCAGCGAATGTGATGGACCCCTTGTACATGGTGAACGTCCAGTTGAAGACCTTAATCGCAGAAGGCACCGCAACAAGCATGGTCAACATGCTGAAGACCAGCGCTGAGTACTGCGACACTCCCATGATGTACATGTGGTGTTCCCAGACAAAGAACGAGAACATGGCAATCGCAATCGACGAGAACGCAACCGCAGCGTAGCCAAAGATACGTTTACGGCAGAAGCACGCCATGATCTCGCTGATGCAGGCCATGCCCGGCAGCAACATGATGTACACCGCGGGGTGCGAATAGAACCAGAACAGATGCTGGAACAGCAGCGGATCGCCACCCTTAGTGGGATCGAAAAAGCCAAAATTAAAGAGACGCTCCACCGCAACCAGAACAATCGTGATGCTGACCACGGGTGTAGCCAGAACCATGATGACGCTGGCGGAATACATGCTCCAGATGAACAGTGGCAGCCGAAACCACGTAAGCCCCGGCGCGCGCATGCGATGGATCGTCGCAATAAAGTTCAGCCCGGTAAAGATGGACGAAAACCCGGCTACAAACGCCGCCAGCCCCGCGCTGATCACATTCGTATTCACATAGTGCGTGCTCAAGGGCGTCGTGAACGTCCAGCCCGTATCCACACCGCCCGCACCAATCGTGTAGAGCAGCAGCAGGGCCGCAACACAGTACAGGTAGAACGACAGCAGATTGATCTTCGGAAACGCCAAATCCCTCGCGCCAATCATCAGCGGCACCAGAAAGTTTCCAAGGATCGCCGGCACCGCCGGAATCAGCACAAAGAAGACCATCACAATGCCATGCATCGTGAAGGCCTTGTTGTACGTGTCGGGGCTCATCAGATCGGCCTGCGGCGTCAACAACTCAAGCCGCACCGCCATGGCCAGCAAGCCACCCACCATGAAGAAGATCGACACGGCGACCATGTACATAATCGCAATGCGCTTGTGATCGCCGGTCAGCAGCCAGCTCAGCAAGCCGTGTTCCTGATTTAAATAGTTATGTTTGTTGTATCCGGCGGCCGCCTTTGTCTGCGGCGGTAGAACGGCAGTTGCACTCATCGGCACGCCTCCACCGCTTCAAATGCATGCGTCGCCAGCACCGCCAGCACAATCAGCGGAGGGCAGTTAGAAGATGTGCCATAACCCGAGCACTTCCCCATGCAGGGCTGATTCGAATTCGGGCAGACTTTGTTGGTCACGATACGCATCACTGGAAACCTCTGTGCGTATCCTCCAGTCCAGCCCCCGCAAGGGTCTGTGATGACCATCACAAGCTCTGTCAGTCTTCTGTAACAGCAGTGGCAGAACTTATACCCCCTCACCTTTGCACGCCCATCCGCAGATACCGCCGTATGGGTGTTAGCCTTCGTACCATGTGCGGAATCGTTGGTTACATCGGCCCAAAAGATGTCGTGCCCCTCATCGTCGAAGGCCTTCGCCGGCTTGAGTACCGCGGCTATGACTCCGCAGGCATCGCCGTCGCAGGCGACCTCCTGAACCCCACCGCGCTCGACGTCCGACGCGCCCCCGGCAAGCTCGGCAACCTCGAAGCCGTCCTCCGCGACCACCCCCTGCACGGCACCTACGGCATCGGCCACACCCGCTGGGCCACCCACGGCCGCCCCACCGAAGAGAACGCGCACCCCCACCGGGACGGCACCGGCACCCTCGTCGTCGTCCACAACGGCATCGTCGAAAACTACATCGCGCTCAAGAACGACCTCATCAAGCGCGGCCACCGCTTCGTAAGCGAAACCGACACCGAAATCATCGCCCACCTAATCGAAGACGAACTCGAGAAAGCCGCCGCCTCGGCAGACAAAACTCCGGACACCAACAACGAAGCCAACTCCGCCGAAGCCATCCTGACCGCCCCACCCAGCACCATCTCCCTGGAAGAAGCCGTAAGGAGAGCCGTCAAGCGCCTCACCGGCGCCTTCGCCATCGGCGTCCTCTCCGCCCGCGAACCCGACAAGCTCGTCGCCGCCCGCTCCGGACCGCCCGCCGTCATCGGCATCGGCGACGGCGAATACTTCCTCGCCTCCGACGTCCCCGGCATCCTCCACCACACGCGCGACATCATCTTCCTCAACGACGGCGAGTGCGCCATCCTCACCAAGACCGGCGTCACCTTCACCGACTTCGAAGGCGTCCCGCACCCCCGCACGCCCACCCGCATCACCTGGGACCCCATCCAGGCCGAAAAGGCCGGCTACAAGCACTTCATGCTCAAGGAGATCAACGAGCAGCCACGCGCCGTCCGCGACACCACCCTCGGCCGCGTCTCGCTCGACAGCGGCCAGGTCTTCCTGCCCGACCTCAAACTCTCCCAGCAGGACTTCCAGAACGCCACCAGCATGACCATCGCCGCCTGCGGCACCTCATGGCACGCAGGCCTCGCGGGCAAGTTCATGATCGAGCGCCTCGCACGCCTCCCCGTCGACGTCGACTACGCCAGCGAGTATCGCTACCGAGACCCCATCCCCGGCTCCCTCGGCCTCCTCATCACCCAGTCCGGCGAAACCGCCGACACCATCGCCGCACAGGCCGAGATGATCAGCAAGGGCACACCCACCCTCGCCATCTGCAACGTCGTCGGCTCCGCCATCACCCGCAAAGCGCAGGGCGTCATCACCACCAACGCCGGCCCTGAAATCGGAGTAGCCAGCACCAAGGCCTTCACCGCCCAGCTCACCGCACTCTTCACCCTCGCGCTCTACATGGGCCAGCAGCGCGGCCACGTCTCCTCCGAGCAGTCCAAACACTATGTCGATGAGTTAGCCAAAATCCCGCTCAAGTTAGAAGACGTGCTGCGCTCCGTCGACGACCAGTGCGCCAACCTGGCCAAAACCTTCAGCACCGCCAACGACTTCCTTTTCCTCGGCCGCGGCATCCACTACCCCATCGCCCTCGAAGGCGCGCTCAAGCTCAAGGAGATCAGCTACATCCACGCCGAAGGCTACCCCGCCGGCGAGATGAAGCACGGCCCCAACGCCCTCATCGACGAGACGCTCCCCGTAGTCTGCATCGCCACCAAAGACCCCGCAGATCCCACCAGCGTCCTCAAGTACGAAAAGACCCTCAGCAACATCCAGGAAGTAACCGCCCGCAGCGGCCGCGTCATCGCCATCGCCACCGAAGGCGACGAAGAGATCGGCAACTTGGTCGAAGCCGTCATCCACATCCCCGCAGCCCCAGAGCTACTACTCCCTATCCTCGAAGTAGTCCCTCTACAGTTATTGGCCTACCACATAGCAGTCCGCAGGGGCTGCGACGTCGACCAACCGAGGAATCTGGCGAAGAGCGTGACCGTCGAGTAAAGTTCCCTCAGTCCCTTTTGCGAAATGGTATAGTCCGCGCCGACATGAAGATCACGTTCGACTATGACCCGCGCAAGGCAACAACCAACCTCACCAAGCACGGCGTCAGCTTCGAAGAGGCGGTCACCGTCTTCGGTGATCCGCTCCGATCCGCCGTCCCGGACGACCAGCACTCCCTCGACGAGGAGCGCTTCCTGACCGTCGGCCGATCCACCCGGGGACGCATTCTCTTCGTCGTTTACACTGAGACCGACTCCACCGTGCGCCTCATCGGCGCACGCGTCGCCACCGCGACCGAGCGTGAGCAATATGAAGAAAGCGCCTGAACTCGATCCCCTCGCAGAGCGGCCCAACGTCGACTTCCGCAAGGGCGAACGCGGCAAGTACTCCAACCTGCTCGCCAAGGGCACCAACGTGGTCATCCTCGACCCCGCGCTGCTCCCGCACTTCCCGGACTCAGAGTCCGTCAACCAGGCCCTGCACGCGCTCCTCGCGCTGAACAAACAGGTTCAGCACATCACGGCAAAGCCAACCCGCCGCCGCACCACCGCCGCCTAGCAATATCCAAGAAGTAACCGCCCGCAGCGGCCGCGTCACCGCCACCGCCACCGAAGGCGACGAAGAGATCACCAACCTCGTAGAAGCCGTCATCCACATACCCGCAGCACCAGAGCTACTACTCCCCATCCTCGAAGTCGTCCCGCTACAACTCCTCGCCTACCACATAGCCGTCCGCCGGGGTTGCGATGTCGATCAGCCGAGGAATCTGGCCAAGAGCGTCACGGTGGAATAAAAATTAGAGACTATCCGGCCGATAGCCGCTACGCTATGGACGCATGCCTCCAATCGGTATCCAGACCCCGCCAGAATTCTGCCAATACGCCTCCGGTCCTTGCGATCAATCCTTCGCGGACGTCCCGCCGACCCACGCGCACGTTTATTACTCAAGCAAGCCCGAGGTCATTGGTAGCGCAATTGAAGAGGCCGTCCGGCTGCTGTCGATTTCTAGTCCCGATTTGAAAATCAAGACCTGGCGCGACTTACCAATCGCGGGCCAGATCATTTTCTGTCAGATATGCAAGTCTCAACGGTTCACGCAAGTTGCGGTCATCGATGTCACAACGATGAACTTCAACCTAATGTTCGAACTTGGATACGCGCTTGGACTTGGCGTTCCAGTTGTAGCGATTAGGGATACCTCGTGCACCCTGGACGCGATGGAATTTGAAGCGCTTGGCTTAATAGACACACTTGGCTACGTCAATTTTGAAAACAGCCAAGAGCTTGCTAGTAAGCTTCCCGATGCCATAGCGAATGCCAAAATGCCAGTGACTCAGGCATATACGCCCAGCAGAGCGCAACCTCTCTATTTACTTAGGAGCCCAATAGTCACAGACGGCCTCATCAAGGTCATTTCAACAGTCAAGAAGTCCGGACTTCGTTTCCGCGTTTACGATCCTAAAGAGCAGCCCAGACTTTCGTTGCAAGACGCCTTCAAACAAGTGAAAACTTCATTAGGCGTCAGCGTCTATCTGCTTTCTTCTTGGCGAAAGGGCGCCACGGTTCATAATGCCCGAGGCGCCTTTGTTGCTGGCTTAGCGATGGCCTCAGGATGTTCTGTTTTTGTTCTGCAAGAAGGGCCCGATCAGCAGCCAATAGATTACCGTGACGTCGTCCAGAGGCACAGTGATGCGGCACAGGTCCCGCACCTAATGTCCCCTTTCATAAAAGGCCTTTATGAAGAGATCCAAAGTACGCGTTTTGTGCCGATCACGCTACCGCTGCGTCCCTTGGAAACTCTTGACTTTGGGGACGTAGCTGCTGAGAACGAGATTAATGCACTAAAGTCCTATTTCCTTCCCACCGCCCAATACAATGATGCGAAACGCGGACACGCTCGACTGGTCGTCGGCAGGAAAGGGGCAGGAAAGACAGCAATCTTTTATGGCGTTCGGAGCGCATTCTGGTCAAGCCAAAGCCAGTTAGTCTTGGATCTAAAGCCAGAGGGTCACCAGTTTCTCACTTTGCGCGAACGCCTCCTGAGTTCGATCAGCTTGGGTTTGCAAGAACACGTGTTGACCGCTTTCTGGAATTACATCTTGCTCATAGAACTCGCTGCGAAGATTGTCGAACAGGACTCGCGATTCGCCTCGAAGCAACCCCAACGCTTCGAACTATACGAAAAGCTGAGGAGACTGATCGAAGGTGAAGGGGAGGCAGAACAAGGCGACTTCTCTGATCGCCTTCTACTACTCGTCGACCGAGTGCTACTAAGAAAGGACGAGATAGAAAGCCTTATCGGCTCCGGACAAATAAGCAAACTCATTTACGAGAAAGACATTAAGGAGGTTCAAGCGGTACTTAGCGAATACTTGAAGTTCAAAGAAGGTGTTTGGATACTTATTGATAACCTTGATAAGAGTTGGCCCGTCAATGGTGCAACGAAAGAAGACATCTTAATCATTCGGAGCCTCATGGAAGCTACACGGAAGCTCCAGCGTCAACTTGAGCGCAACAACGTTGAGTGTCGGGCTATTGTCTTCATTCGGAATGATGTATACGAGCATCTCTTGGGCGAAACTCCCGACAAGGGTAAAGACAACACCATTCTTCTTGACTGGACCGACGAAGAGGTGTTCAAGCTCCTCATTCACCGCAGAATGATGGCCAGTACGCGTCTTGAGCAGCCATTCGAGGAAATGTGGCCGATGTTTTTCGAGTCCTACATCAAAGGGGAACATTCCTTTAGCTACATCTTAAGTCGGACAATGATGCGACCACGAGACCTCATCAGCTTCTTACGGCAGTGTATAAATGTTGCCGTTAATCGGGGAAATACTAAGGTTTTAGAGGCGGACATCTTGCAAGCTGAGAAGCAATACTCCGAGGATCAGTTGCAAGGAATATTCTTTGAATTGAGCGACACGAAGAGGGAGTTTGCGGAACTCCCTTACGCTTTCATTGGGTCCCCTTCCCTCTTAGACCGAAACGAGATTGAAGCGAAGGTAACCGGTTTTGGAGTGCCACAGGCAATCGTGGAAGAGGCCGTCCAAATTCTCTTGTGGTTTGGTTTCTTAGGAATGATTGGAACGGACGGAGAAGAGAAGTACGCCCATATGTATCAATACGGCGTTCAGCGGATGCTGCGGGAAGCCACCCCCGGAACCAGATGGGTGATCCATCCCGCTTTTCGATCAGTTCTTGGCTGCGAGGCAAATTAGGCGGGCGGGTGGCCCATACATGAAGTACGTGACTCACCGATCCCGTGCACGGCTTCGCCATCTGGGGGCGCCCAGGCCCCTCCATCTGCAATCCCGATCTCTCGCGTCCACAAATCCCCCCAACACAGTGGATGCCCATGCATGACAGCTACATCGTCTTGAAGCGGCCCTGGGCCTGTCGAAGGATGGGCTTTCGCGCGAGAACGCGAACCAGACGTTGACTCAACTCGGAATACAACATCTTCCCTGTTTGGAACGCGCTCGCAGCAACTTTCCCACTCACATCCGCCGCGCCCTCAATTATTCTTCTCCCGAGGTGCGGCGTGGCGGAAGCGGACAAGCAGAATTTCTGGACCACGATTCCCGGCATCCTGACCGGTCTGGCAGCGGTACTGACGGCCGCCAGTGGATTCTGGCTGGCCGTCCATAACCGAGCGGCTGAGGCTTCGGACCCGGCGAACCACGCACCCATCGTCACGGCAGATTCGCGTCCCGCACCGGATGCGCCGGTTGCCACCACGGCGACCAATCCCCTGTCGCCGCCCGCGCCCGTACCCGCCACGGCCAACGCCGGGAAACAGGGCTCGGTGACGCTGCGATCGCGCGCGGGCGACACCACGCAGCTCTCGCTGAAGAGCTTCAAACACAACATGACCGAGGACACCATCCAGCTCACCAGCGGCCAGACCATCGCCTTTGAGAAGATCCACCAGCTCGACTACCTCACGGTGGATGGCGACGCGCACACCATCGGCCTGAAGCTCACATTGACGGATGGCCGCGTGGTCGACGGCACCATCGCCTCAAACTACGCCTACAAGGGCGAGAGCGACCTCGGCCCATTCACCATCTTTGTGCAGGACGTAAAACAGATCGTCTTCAACCGCTGATGCAAATGAGCGGCGCATTTCACTCCGCGAAACGTGTCAAACGAGAGGTTCATGGGATCTCAAAGACAGAATTGACAGAAATAGCGACTGCCGTCGCACCAATCTGCTTTACATTCGGACCGCTCCCCTTAGGTACAAATCCTTCGTCGCGAGGTCTTGGTCCATGCGTTGGCTCATTACGAACCGTGAATACAAAGACGGTAACTTCGGCAGTCACTTCGGCTCACTCACCTACTGGACGCTAAAAGACGGCGGCAGCGCAAAGGACCCCGCGAGCTGGCTGCCGGTCAGCATCGACCAGTTCCGCGACGCACTGCTGGCCGTCGTCAATCGGACCTTCCCGGCTGTCGTCGCCAACGGCGAAAGCACGCCCTCAGACCAGCAGAAACACGTATGCCTCTTCATACACGGCTACAACAACCCCTGGGTCGACGTGATGAGCCGCTACGAAAATGTGGCTGCCGGCCTCTTCGACGGAGCCAACGGTCTGGGCGAGTGCATCGCCTTTGACTGGCCCTCCAAGGGCGCCCTCCTCGGCTATCTCTCCGATCGGTCCGAGGCGCGGCGCACCGGCGAAGACCTGAACAACGTCCTCTCCGAACTCTATGACTGGCTGATGACCATGCAAAGGGTCGCAACAAAAGACCCGTCGAACGCATGCCGTGCAAGGACCTCCATCATCGCGCACAGCATGGGCAACTACGTTCTGGAGTACGCCCTGAACGCCCTTTGGACCCGTAAGAATCGGCCGCTGCTCGTAAGCCTGATGCAGGAGGTTCTGATGGTCGCCGCCGATGTCGACAACGATCTCTTCCGCAACGGCGAACAGGTCAGCCACGGCGACGGCGAAGGTCTCTCCAACATGAGCTATCGCATCACCGCACTCTTCAGCGGCCGCGACGACGTCCTGGGTGGCTCCGCCGGCCTCAAGCACTTCGGCAAACGCCGCCTCGGCCGCTCCGGACTCGACCGCACCGTGCCCGTACCCGACAACGTCTGGGACGTCGACTGCACCAACCTGCTGCCCCAGGTCGACGGCATCAAGATCCACGGCGCCTACTTCGACCCGCAAGCAAAGACCTACGCGCTCATGCGCGGCATCCTGCAGGGCAAAGACCGCTCCATCCTGATCCAGGAAGGAATCGTGCCAGACGGTCTCTCCCGCACACAGCAGTCCTCCGCCCCCGGAGCTGTCCCGGTCGTCCCGGCCCCAGTGCCACCACCCACCCCGCAATAGATCGCACCCAGCTACGCGAGGTGCGGCTTCCCCTCGCGTAGCTCGCCGTGCAGCGCGACACGATCCTTCACGCGCTCGCCTCCAGCAACACGGTACGATCCATCGCGGCCGACCTCCGCCTTCGCTGATCGGAAGAGCAACGCGTAACGTCCCCTCGATCGGAAGGGCAACGCGTAACCTCCCCTTGATCGGAAGGGCAACGCGTAACGTCCCCTCGATCGGAAGGGCAACGCGTAAACGTCCCTTGATCGGAAGGGCACAGCTTAAGCTGTGCCACAAAACCCACCAGGAAGCCCGGCTTTAGCCGCTGAGGTCAGCTTCTTTCGAATTCCGTGCGGAACCTGTCAAGCCCCAGAACAATCTATCCCTAACAAAGCAAAGGAAATAAAGTTGGCGGGTAATTAAGTCGAACTCGCTACAATTGAGATAGGCCTCACCCCGCGCACACGGCATAACGCAAGGCCCGGCGCCGCTAAGTCCTTTGGAATCTAATTTTTGCCCGTAACTCCAATGGAATCTAATTTTTAGCGACACCCCTCCAGCTAAGTCCTTTGTTTTCTAATTTTTGGAAAATTCGGGGGGGGGACCCGACCCACTCCACCCCGCCAACAAGACACAGCCGGAATTCGATCCGGTCGCGAAGTCACCCGCGAGGCATCCCCGAGGGTGGCTGTCCGGCGTCCAAGCAATGAATGCCGATTCCAGCTCCCGCAATCACCACGACCGATGTCGCACGCTTCCCCCAGATCAAGTCGAAGGACCTGAACGGCCACGCGGTGACGCTGCCGCAGGACCTCCCGGGCGAGCGCAGCGTCGTCATCCTTGGCTGGCAGCGAGACCAGCAACCCAGCATCGAAAGCTGGGCAAAGGCCATGGCACCCTCAGCCGGCGCAGCCTGGCTAAGCGTCCCCGTCATCGACACCTCGAACCACTTCCTCCGCATGATCATCAGCAGCAGCATGCGCCACGGCATTCCCAACCACGCCTGGTGGCCCCACATCGTAGCCCTCTACACCCGAAAAGCAGACTTCAACCGAACCGTCGGAGTAGCCGACGAGGCAAAGGTCCAGGCGCTGGTAGTAGACCGAGCCGGCAACATCCTGGAGCGAGTAGTGGGCGACTACACCGAAGCAGGCGCAGACCGCCTAAGAGCAGCCCTCCGCTAGACCATCGGCTCCAACACCACCGCCGGCTCCAGGGCCACCTGCTCCTGCAAAGCTTCGCTACCCTTACGAACACGCATGGCCGTTAGGCGAGAAAGAGAACGGAAATGCCATTGTTTGCCATTTTTTGATGACGTAAAGTGGAAAATTGGTGCCATCGAAATGACAAGCATCGCAACAAACATCAGCGCAGCTGGCAAAAATAGGAAAATCATCGGGAGCTCCTAAGCAGAAAAGTGGAAAGCTAACCCGCGGCTCATGCAAAATGTTTTTTGATTGCATACAACTTCGTCGGATATGAATGCAACCGATTGCATGCTCTTGGCCAAATGTGCGAACGGCAACGTTTATTAACAAGAAGCGTTTTCCCAGAGTTTTAAGCTCCTTCCTCAGCATTCCTTAGTTCGCTGCAGGTCGCCTGGTCTCCCTCGATTCGCAACTATTTCTCGCCAAGTGCGCTGCATAACTATGCGCACGGCCGCATACTTACACATTAAGCCATTCTGAATGTGCGATTTACAGGGAATTCACTGGACTTTGGCGACGCTGCCGGGGAGACTGAACACGTAAGTCAAAGGCTTTGTTATGTTCCACAAAAATGCAGCAAACTCCATCCGCAACAACTTCTCTGACGGTCCTCGTCTCGTCTCCAGCACAACGAACGTAGAAAAGTGCACAGCTTCGGCAATGCCGGAGTTGGTGGCGATCGCATCGCGCCGCTGCTCGTCCTTCTTTGCCGAGGCGGCGGTGTTGGTGCTGGTCTTCGGCATACTGGACTTCTTCCTGCAGCGCGGCCACATGGATCTGGGTTGGGTCGCGGGCGCGCTCGGCATCAGCGTGGCTCTGCTGGCCGCCAGCGTCGCCACGGACTTCGGTGCCCGCCGCTGGCTTGGAGCGCATCCCTAGCGTTCCCAGCGACCACGATGACTGAGCGGGGCGTGGGGCGGTAGAATCGCAGCTATGAGCGACGAGACACCGAAACCGCCCGCGGCACCCGCGAAGATCAAGATTGGCGGCCTTAGCCCCAAGGCGCAGAAACTGCAGGCGCTACGTGACAAGGCTGCCGGCGTGACCGCAGCAAAGGCCCACAGCGCGAACCCCAACTTTGCCTTCAAGGGTAAGGACGCTTTCGCAGGCACCAAGAAGTCCAACTTCCAGCGCAAGGCCACCTAAGAGGCTTGCGCCTTTGCCGCCGTGCGCTTTCAGTAGCGCTTTATCACTGTGTGGTTGCGGCGCAGGTACCAACAGGGTGACATCACTCCCCGATCTGTCAGCATAGGCAACACGCTGCGCGGACAGGCGAGCGTGATGTCGCCGTCGAAGTAGTACTCCTCACGATCACGCTTGAGCGTAGCAATGCTCACGCTGGTTACGGCGACCTCGTCCATGCCGTTGCCGCGAGCGATGCGGACGCGCCACACGGCCCAGTCCGCTGCGTAGAACAGCACTGGCAGCAACAGCAGACCTGCGATGATGCGAATCACGATGCGAGCCATGCCTGTTCCCCAGTCGTAGTTTGCATTGTAGAGAGCAGATTGTGCGGCGCGCCGGCGGCGGTGCGTGCATCGAACGTAGCGTGTCCACGCCTGCCCACACTTCAGCCGCCCCGACCACTCACGAACCTTTTGATTTCGCCGAGTCTGCCGCGCTGGAGATGCAGCGGGAGGGATTCGATCTGTCGCCGGTTGAGGGCAGCGATGCGCAGCTTGCCGCGATCATTGCCGGCCACGTCGACGGGGCCGCAGACCATCGTGAGGATCTTCGGTCGCTCTCGTGGTCGTCAATCGACAACGACAGTTCGCGCGACCTGGACCAGGTGGAGTGGGCGGAGACCATCCCCGGCACTGGCGCGATACGCGTTCGCGTCGGCATTGCCGATGTAGCCGCGACGGTCGCACAGGGTTCGCCCATCGACCTGTTCGCGCAGCGACAGTCACAAACTGTGTACACGGCCGTGCGCAACTTTCCAATGCTTCCCTTCGCGTTATCGACCGGCCTTACGAGTCTGAACCCGGCAGAGGATCGGAACGCGCTGGTCGCGGAATTTGTCGTTGCGCCGGATGGCGGCGTTACCGATCGTCGGCTCTTCGCGGCGAGCGTCCACAACAATGCGCAGCTTGCTTACAGCCACGTTGGGCCGTGGCTGAACGGTGATGAGCATAGCGCGGATTCGGTGCTGAACGCCGCGCCTGCAGTGCAGTTGCAAGTGCGTCTGCAGGATGAAGCGGCGCAACGACTGCGCGCGCATCGGCAGGCGGCCGGCGCGCTGGATTTTCGGCGGGCAGAAGCAATGCCGGTCGTCGCGGATGGCAAAGTGATGTCGCTGGAGAGTGCGGTTCACAACCGCGCGATGGACATGATTGAAGACCTCATGATCGCGGCGAATGAGACGGTCGCAACGGCGCTGTCTGCGGCCAGGCGCAGCGGGTTGCGGCGCGTGGTCAAGAACCCCGAGCGCTGGCAGCGCATCGTGGACCTGGTGCACACGGCGACCGCGAACCTGCCGCAGCCAGTGACGTTGCCCGCTCAGCCCGATGCAAAGGCACTGAACGAATTTCTCTGCGCGGAGCGTGATCGCAATCCCGATCACTATCCGGACCTGGCGCTGGCCATCATCAAGCTGATGGGTGCAGGCGAGTATGTGCTGGCGCGGGGCGATGATCCGGACCCGCCGGGCCACTTTGCGCTGGCCGCGCAGGACTATGCGCATTCGACCGCGCCGAATCGACGGTTTGCGGATCTGGTAACGCAGCGAGTGGTGCATGCGATGCTGGCCAACGCACCGGCGCCCTACACCGATGACGAACTGGCCGCCATCGCACTGCATTGCAATGAGCGCGACAAGGCTGCACGCAAGGTGGAACGAGCCATGCTAAAGCGTGCGCAGGCGCAGGCCTTGAGTCACAGCATCGGACATCACTATAAGGCAATCGTTACGGGCGCAGGACCGAAAGGGATTTTCGTGCGTGTGCTGCAGCCGCCGGTCGAGGGCATGCTGGTACACGGCGGCGCGGGGCTGGATGTGGGCGATCGCGTCAACGTGACGCTGGTGCATACCGACGCGGCGAAGGCCTTCATCGACTTCGCACGCGTGTAACTAGTGGCCCATAGAAAAGCGGAGACGATCGTCGCTCTTCTTCTTGTCCTCTCGCTCCCACACGATGGCCATCACGGTCAGGACCGCAGTGAGTGCGGCAACGACTGCGCTGGCGAGCGATAGGGTCCGATAGCCGAAACCGTGCGTGAGCACCACCGCTCCCAGCGCTGCTCCTAGAGCGTTGCCAAGATTGAAGGCGCCCTGGTTCAGCGTAGAGGCGAGGTTTTGCGCACCGCGCGCCTGATCGACCACGCGCGTTTGCAGTGGCGCTCCAACGGCGAAGTGCAGCATTCCCCATAGCGCAATGACGAACAGCATGGGAATGATGCGCTCTTCCGCCAAGGGCATCAGCAAGAAGAGCACAGTCAGAACCACGAATCCAACAGCCACAGCCCGGAAACCCTGCGAGTCCGCCATGACGCCGCCGAGAAGGTTCCCGACCGTGATCGCGACGCCGAAGAGGACAAGCACACCGGTAACACCGTGCGGCGTAATGTGTGTCACGACTTCGAGGATGGGCGTGATGTAGGTGAGTACGCAGAACATCGCGGCGGAAGACATGGTGCTGATGAGCAGCGTGGTCAGGACCCCGCGGCGCATCACAGACCTGAGTTCGTTCTTGAGGTGGACCGGCTCAGAGTGCTGGTGCGGAACGAGCGCCCACACGCCTGCCCCAGCAAGGATGCCGATAGGAACGATAGCCCAGAAGGCCGCTCGCCAACCGAAGGCCTGCCCCAGCGCGGTGCCGGCGGGCACGCCGAGGACGTTGGCCAGTGTCAGACCGCTGAACATGATGGCGACGGCGCGTGCTCGCTGCTCGCGTGGCACCACGTTCGCCGCGACGATGCTGCCGATGCCGAAGAAGGATCCATGCGAGAGTGCCGTGCAGATGCGCGCGAGCAACAGAAGATGGAAGTTGGGCGCAAGCGCGCAGGCCGCGTTGCCCACGATGAAGATACTCATCAGAAAGATCAGCGCGCGTTTGCGGTCGACCTTCGCCAGCGCAAGCACCAGCAGCGGCGATCCAATGGTCACAGCCAGCGCATAGGCGCTGACGAGCGTGCCCGCCTTCGGAATGCTGACGGCAAAGTCCCGCGCCAGGTCCGGCAGCAGGCCCATGATGATGAACTCTGTTGTGCCAATGCCGAAGGCGGCAATGGCGAGTGCGAGCAGCGGCTTACGCATACTTTAGTGCACGCATGTGGTGCAGGCGCGGCAGAAGGTGTGATTCATCCGGTGCGCCGCAATCATGAGGGAGCTACCCAGGATAGTGATGGCGACCTCGCAAAGATGCGATGGCAAGGCGTCTCCGAACCAGGCTCCGAAGAAGATGCAGGCGAGTCCGAGGGCCATGAGCACCAGGATGCGCGTGCGGCCATGCACACGGAATCCGCGGATGAGAGCGATACCGCCGGCAGCCGCTACCAGCGTAGCCAGCGTCCGGTGAACGCCCTCCTCGCCCGGCAGCAGATGCGCAAACACCGCGGAAGCCGAGACGAGGATGGGCGTCGCGATGCAGTGCACCACGCACATCGCAGACATCCAGATGCCGATGCGATCTGCCAGCGAGGGCTGCTGCACTGCCGCTTGAATCTTAGCCGTCATGCGTCAGGCACTCGCTGTCGCGGGCAGGATCTCTTCCACGTCGACCCACTGCGTCGGATAATTGCCGGTGTAGCAGGCGGTGCAGTAGCCCACGGGCTTTGCGTCGCCGGTAGTGCAGCTATGCACCACGCCTTCGAGAGATAGGTAGGCTAACGAATCCGCTTCAATAAACTGGCGGATCTGCTCGATGGAGTTGTTCGCTGCGATCAGGTCACGTGTGCTTGGCGTGTCGACGCCGTAAAAGCAGGGCGAAATCGTCGGCGGGCAGGAGATGCGCATGTGCACTTCCTTGGCGCCGGCTGCACGCACCATGCGTACAATCTTGCGCGAGGTCGTGCCGCGGATGATCGAGTCATCGATCAGGATGACGCGCTTGCCTTCCAGCAGTGCTCGTACCGGGTTCAGTTTCATACGCACGCCGAAGTCGCGCACGCGCTGCTCCGGCTGGATGAACGTGCGGCCCACGTAGTGATTGCGGATAAGTCCAAAGTTGAACGGGATGCCGCTTTCGCTGGCGTAGCCGATGGCAGCGGTCACACCGCTGTCCGGCACGGGCACGATCACGTCGGCGGGTACGCCGGACTCGCGGGCGAGCGTGCGGCCCATCTCATCGCGGCTCTTCTGCACCCAACGGCCGAAAATCTTCGAATCGGGCCGCGCAAAGTAAACGTGCTCAAAGATGCAGCTCGCCTGCTGGACTTCGCGATTGAAGTAACGCGAGGTAACGCCGTCTTCGCTGACCATGACAAGTTCGCCCGGCTCAACGTCACGCTCGTATTTGGCGTGCAGCAGATCGAAGGCGCAGGTCTCTGACGCGAAGACGAAGGTGTCGGGCATGCCATCCACACCGGGAATGCGGCCCATGGACAAAGGACGGAACCCATGCGGATCGCGCGCCGCGAAGATGCGGTTGCGCGTCATCATGACGATAGAAAACGCGCCATCTACTTGGCCGAGCGAATCGGCGATGCAGTCGACCAGCGTCGTGTGCTTGGAATGCGCGATGAGCTGGACAATGATCTCGGTATCGCTCGTGGTCTGGAAGATCGCGCCATCGCGCTCAAGCCGTTCGCGTGCCGTGCCCAGGTTCACTAGATTGCCGTTGTGCGCAATCGCAATGAGGCCCTTGGTCGACTCCACCTTGATGGGCTGCGCATTCAGCAGCGCGGAATCACCGGTCGTGGAGTAGCGTGTGTGGCCAATGGCAAGATTGCCCGGCAGCTTCGCCAGCACGGGATCGGTAAAGATCTCGCTGACAAGACCCATGCCCTTCAGGTCATGAATGTCTTCGCCGTCGGCAGCGGCAATGCCGCCGGATTCCTGGCCGCGATGCTGCAGCGAGTACAGCCCCCAGTACGTGAGACGCGCTGCGTCGGGATGGTTGTAAATCGCCATCACACCGCATTCTTCGCGCAGTTTGTCGAAGTGGTCGTCGGCTTCGTTGTCTTCGAGTTCGATTGCGTCAGTCACTTGCAGGGGAGTCAACTCCAGTTCATCGATCATGCGAGCACCAGTTCTGCCGCAAGTTGTTCTTCCAGCGAGCCGGTCCAGGCTGCTGCAAGTTCCGATGTGCTCGCATCGATGACGGATTCACCATCGAGCACAATCTCCACGCGATCCGCGATGACCTCGCCCAGCGGCGCAAGGAAGACGCCCGGGATTCCAGCAATCACCGCACGCGCCTCTTCCATCTTGGCGGGATCGAGTGTGGCGATGACAGACGAGCCAATCTCACTGAAGAGACGCTCGATGAACATCGAGCGATCCTTGCCGACCTTCATCTCAACACGGACACCGAGGCTCTTCGGGAAGGCGCCGCGAGCGAAGGCAGTCACACAGCCACCGTCTGAAAGATCTGCCGCGCTGCGCAGCAATCGCTTGTCTGCAAGAGCGATCAGAGCCTTGTGCAGCGCAGCTTCCTCGTTCAGATCGAGTACCGGCGGTGCGCCCCACATCTCACCCAGGACAGCCTGCGCGTATGCCGACGATCCAAGATCCTGCTGCCACTGGCGGCCTGCTCCGCGGAAGGCGGAGAGGAAAACGACGGTGTCGCCAACCTTCTGAAACGCATTCGGTACGGCCTTGCTGGCGTCATCAAGGATGCCGACGATACCAATCACGGGTGTCGGGTAGATCCCCTCGCCCTTCGTCTCGTTGTAGAGCGAGACGTTGCCGCCGGTGATGGGCGTGCCTAGCGCAGTGCAGGCGTCGCTGATGCCGTCGATAGCGTTCGATAGCTGCGCCATGATTTCCGGCTTCATGGGGTTGCCGAAGTTCAGGCAGTTGGTGGCCGAGACGGGTGTTGCGCCAGTGCAGGCGACCTTGCGTGCAGCCTCAGAGACTGCGTGCATCGCACCCAGCTTTGGGTCGAGATAGCACCAGCGACCGTTGCCGGCCAGCGCCATGGCAAGGCCGCGTTCTGGCTTGCCGTCAGCGCCTGTGCCCTTGATGCGGATCACGCCTGCCTCAGAGCCAGGGCCTTGGACGGTGTTGGTCTGCACCATGCTGTCGTACTGCTCGAAGATGTGGCGCTTGTCGCAGATGTTCGAACTGGCCAGCAGCTTCTTCAGGTCGGCGGTGTAATCACGCGGCTTCTTCAGTTCGTCCAGCACCCATGCGGGCGGATCGAGCGAGACCGGCGCCTTCCAGGTGCCGACGGGACGGTGATAGACCGGTGCGTCATCCGTCAGCGATTCATTGCTGAGGTCAGCAACCAGTTCCCCACCTTGGCGAACCTTCATGCGGTTCTCCGGGATCACCGTGCCAATAACAGCAGAGTCGAGTCCCCACTTGTCGAAGACATCGAGAATTTCCTGCTCACGGCCGGCGTGCGCCACCAGCAGCATGCGCTCCTGCGACTCGCTCAGCATGATCTCGTAGCTCGTCATGCCGCTGTCGCGCTGCGGCACCTTGTCGAGCTCGATCTCCAGGCCGACACCGCCGCGTCCGCCCATCTCGCAGGTGGAGCAGGTCAGGCCAGCCGCACCCATGTCCTGAATGCCGCTGACTGCGCCCGTCTTCATCGCTTCCAGGCAGGCTTCCAGCAGCAGCTTTTCCAGGAACGGATCGCCCATCTGGACATTCGGGCGCTTCTGTTCGGAGCCTTCGGTGAACTCCTCGGAGGCCATCGTTGCGCCATGGATACCATCGCGGCCCGTCTTTGCGCCGACGTAGATCACGGGATTGCCGACGCCGGTGGCCTTGGCATAGAAGATTTCGTCGTGGCGAACCAGGCCGAGCGCGAAGGCGTTCAGCAGCGGATTGCCGCTGTAACAGGCCTCAAAGCGCGTCTCGCCACCAACGTTGGGCACGCCAAAGCAGTTGCCGTAACCGGCCACGCCGTGGACGACGCCTTCCATCACGCTGCGGTTCTTCTCGTAATCGATAGATTCCGGTGCGAGCGTGTCATCGTCCAGATCCGGCATGCCCTCCGCAGCGGTCAGGCCCAGCGGGCCGAAACGCAGCGAATCCATCACGGCCATCGGACGTGCGCCCATGGTGAAGATGTCGCGCAGAATGCCGCCAACGCCAGTCGCCGCGCCCTGGTAAGGCTCGATGTACGAAGGGTGGTTGTGGGATTCGATCTTGAAGGCGCAGGCCCAGCCTTCCCCCACGTCGATGATGCCGGCGTTCTCGCCAGGCCCCTGCATCACGGCGCCGGGACCGCTCGTGCGGGTGCCTTTGGTGGGCAGACGCTTCAGGTGCACGCGGCTGCTCTTGTAGCTGCAGTGCTCGCTCCACATGACGGAGTAGATACCCAGCTCCGTCAGCGACGGCGTGCGGCCCATCGTTGCCAGGATCTTGGCGTATTCCTCGTCTGTGATGTTGTGCGTCTTAAGCAGCGCAGGCGTGACGGTGCAGGGCTTCGGCACGTCGTGAGAGATTGCGGCGGATGAGGTCGCGACCTCTGCCTCTTTTGGGATGGCTGTGGGCTGGCTCACGCATCTAGTGTCGCATGGCCATCGAATTAGGTTGGTCGAAAACCGGTGCACAACCACAGCAGCCCGCCGCTTCCGGAACGCATCGGAAGGCTTATGTCCTCGTCCCGCAAGAGCATCTACGCCGCCATTGCTGCAAACGTCGCCATTGCGGCCGCCAAGACGGTGGGCTTCGTCTTCACCGGATCGTCCTCCATGCTGTCCGAGGCGATCCACTCTGCCGTGGACTGCGGCAACGGCGCACTGCTGCTGGTCGGCCTCAACCAGAGCGCCAAACCTGCGGACGAGACGCACCCCTTCGGCTACGGCAAGGAACTCTACTTCTGGTCCCTGATCGTCGCGGTGCTGGTCTTTGTGCTGGGCGGCGGCGTTTCGCTGTGGGAAGGTTTCGAACACGCACGGCATCCCGTGCCGCCATCCAGCCCGGTCTGGAACTACGCAATCCTCGGCTTTGCCTTCCTATTCGAGGGCTACGCCCTGATCGTCAGCGTGCGCGAATTCAAGCAATCGCACCAGGGCACCGGCCTCATCGCTGCCATTCACGCCAGCAAGGACCCCAGCGCCTTCACCGTCATCTTTGAAGACGCCGCCGCGACACTCGGCCTTGTCGCGGCATTCATTGGCGTGTGGCTCAGCAACAGCTTCGGCTGGCACCGCGCGGATGGCATCGCCTCCATGGTGATCGGTGCCCTGCTGGTGACGGTCGCAATCCTCTTAATCGCAGAATGCAAGGCGCTCATCGTAGGCGAAGGTGCGGACCGCGATACGCTACGGGCGATCCGGGCGATTGCAAAAGCCGACCCGGACGTAACATCCGTCGGCCTGCCGCTGACCATGTACTTCGGCCCGCACAACGCCTTGCTCACCATGAATGTGCAGTTTCGCGACGGTCTGGAAGGCGACGCCATGTACACAGTGGTCTGCCGCATCGAGTCCATCATCCAGCAGCGCTACCCCGACATCAAGCAGATCTACCTGGAAGCCGGCTCAATGAGGACATCCTCCGAGCGCTTTCCTACGTCCTCTGCGAACTAGCGCCAGCCAGTAACGTCCGTCCCGCCAAAGACGCGGTCGCGACGCAGCATACCGGTAAAGAACATGTACGGATGCACCAGTTCCAGTGCACTCACTTCGTTCAACTTCGCCATTTGGTCCGACGTCAGCGTCACGGCGAGCGAGGCGATGTTGTCCTCCAACTGCTCCACCTTCGTCGCGCCAAGGATCAGCGACGTGATGCCCGGCTGTGCGGCAGCCCACGCAAGTGCTACCTGCGCCATCGGCTTTCCGACTTCCTCAGCCACATCGCGCAAGGCGTCCAACGTCTTCCAGTTGCGCTCTGTGTACTTCTGGAACGCAGGATTATTACCGCCGGCCAGCAGTGCCAGCCGACCATCGCCACTGCCCTTACCGTCATCGCCGCGCTTGTACTTGCCTGCGAGAAAGCCGCTGGCCAGCGGACTCCACGGCGTGATGCCCATACCGAACTCACGGGCGCAGTCCACGTGCTCACGCTCGATGGTTCGCTCGGTTAACGAGTACTCCAACTGCAGCGCAATCGGTCCCGGCACATTGTGCGCCTGCGCCAGTGTCGCAACCTTCGCCGCGTACCAGGCGGGCACATCGCTGAAGCCGAAGTAACGAATTTTCCCAGCGCGCACCAGGTCGCCCAGTGACTGCAGCACCTCTTCCGCAGGCGTAACACCGTCCCACGCGTGCATCCAGTACAGGTCGATGAAGTCCGTCTTCAGCCGGCGCAGCGATGCGTCCAGCGCCCGGTACAGGTTCTTCCGGCCATTCGCGCTGCCATTGGGATTGCCTGCCTGCTCCCCGGCAGACATGGTGAACTTGGTAGCCAGTACGACCTTGTCGCGCAGCTTGCGTTTGGCAATGTAACCCGCCAGCAGCTCTTCGCTACGCCCAACGGCATAGGCATCGGCCGTATCGATGAAGTTGCCGCCCGCATCGATGTACGCGTTGAAGATCGCCTCGGAGACATCATCGGCCGATCCCCAGCGAGGCGTGCCCATCGTCATGGTGCCAAGGCAAAGCGGCGAAACGATCAGGCCAGACCGGCCAAGCGAGCGGAAATCCGTAAGCTTCATACGCCGCATTCTAAGCGCATCGCTTTGCAGAAGACGTGCGCCTAATTGTGCCCAGTAGAACCAAAGCCGCCTTCGCCGCGATGGGTCGCATCCAGGTCGTCAACCTCTTCAAACCTCGCTTCAATCTTCCGCACCATGCGTAGTTGCGCAATGCGGTCCCCGGCGTTCAGCGCGATGGGCGCGTCCGTGATGTTGATGAGGACGACCTTGATCTCGCCGCGATAGCCGGGATCGATGACACCCGCAAGCGTGGTGATGCCTTTCACGGCAAGACCGCTGCGATCCTCAATCAGCGCGCCGTACTCCGCGGGGAAAGCCATGGCGATGCCGGTGGGCACCAGCGCCGTCTTGTGCGGCTCAATGTAGGCGCCGGCGACGCTGTACAGGTCCGCCGCCAGGTCGCCGAAGGGACCTGTGTGCGCGTACTTGGGCAGCTTTGCTTCCGGGTGAAGACGTTTTACGGGGACGTACGGTTCCATCCGTCCAGAATACCGGCTCGCTACTCTGGCGGCATCTCATTCCACCGCTTGATCACACGCACGCCACGATCGACACCCAGCACGCTGATGCTTGCCGTCGACAACAGCAGGTGTTCGCCGAAGACGCCCTCCTTGATCAGGAACATACCCGCAAGCACGCGAAAGACGTGCGCATGCGCGATCAGGGCGCAGCGGCCGCCGTTGTCCATGCAGCGTTCAATGACGCGCTCCGTGCGAGCCTCAACCTGCGCAAGCGTTTCACCACCCGGATTCTCACTGCGCCACACGTTCCAGGTGGGATCGGTCTCACGCACCTGCGCTGTGGTCACGCCTTCGTGAATGCCGTAGTTCCACTCCTGCAGATCTTCATCGATCTCCGCACGATGATGAACGCCAGCAAGTTCCGCAGTTACGGTAGCGCGCTGACGCGGGCTGGTCAGGACCAGATCGAAGTCCACCTTGCCCAGAACGGGTTGCAGACGCTTGGCCTGCTCGACCCCGAACGGAGTCAGCGGCAGATCGGTGAAGCTGGTGTGCTGGCCGCTCTTCGACCACTCAGTTTCGCCGTGGCGGATGAGCCACAGCTCGGGGGTTCTCTCACTCATGTGTTGTCTCTGTCCCGTTCTTCTAGCGGTGTGCGATGACGTCGATGGCAACGCGACTATCGCGTGGCAGAACGGCGGCAACGGTGGTGCGGGCCGGTGGATTGGCGCCGAAACGGCCGACATACAGCTCGTTTAGCGCATCCCAGTCGTCAATGTTCCGCAGATAAACCGTCACCTTCAGCACCTGCTCCATGCTGGATCCGGCGTTGATCAATTCCTTCTCGATCTGATCCAGCACATGCTTCGTGCAGCTGCGAATGTCCATGGGGTCCGGCGCATTCCACGACGTCTTGCCCGCGACAAACACCAGATCTCCAAAGGCCACGGCCGGCGTGTAAACGGCGGCGTTCGGAAAAGGGTTCGTCGCGCTGAAATACTCCCGCTTGGGGCTGCTCTCGTTCGACATACTTCGATTCTCTCGCCGGACGAGCCGCACGTCTATCGCACGGCTCCTTCCTCGGCATTAGAGATACGCGACGACGTCGATCTCAACCAGGCTCTCCCGCGGAATGATGGCCGCCACCGTGGTGCGTGCGGGAGGCTCCTTCGCAAAGGTCGCGGCAAACACCTCATTCATCGCGGCATAGTCGTCAATGTTGCGCAGGAACACCTGAACCTTCAGCACGTTATCCATCGAAGAGCCCGCGTTCTTCAACTCCTTCGCCACCTCATCCAGCGCGTACTTTGTGCAGACGCGGATGTCCTTCGGATCGGTCGCGTTGTAGCTCGCCTTACCCGAGACGAAGACAAGGTTTCCGTAGGCCACTGCGGGCGAATACGGCGGCTTTGGTGTTGCATTCGGGTTGGCCGCAAGCACCTTCTTGCGCAACGTCGCAGCAGCGCGAGCAAAGGGCGTAAAAGCGACCGCACCAAGGGCGGCGGCAGAGCTGGCAAGCGTGCGGCGTGTCATGGACATGGACTGTCCCTCCGGAAGAATCTACAACGTGCGCAGAGCGCGGTTGATCTGTACTGACTCCGATTGCAGCTTACCGATCATCGACTCGTCACCCCGGCGTTCGGCCTCTGCGAGCATCGACTTCAACTCACGCTGACGGCGCTCCAGACGCCGGCGCTCCAGCGTATGCAGCACGTTACCGACCTCGACCAGCATCATCGACGGGTCGCTGACCTGATCCTCGCTCAACAAACGCGCCAGCAGTTCACGGCTACGATCATCGGGCGCCACATCGAGTGGATTGCCCTCGACTGGAGCACCGGCCAGCGCCTCCATCAAATCCGCCGCGGCCATGCCCTCGAGCCATTCGGGATGCGCGGCCAGTTCGCTCGCCGCACGTTGCCGCGCCTTATCCGTCTCCGGCAGGACTAACGCACGCAGCAGAATCCGCTCCGTCTCATGCATCTGCTGTGCCGACGTGCTGCGAACACTCTCCAGCCGGTGTGTCGCTGCGTGCTGCAACTCCTGTCGCATCAACGACGAATCGATGCCGAGCTTCTGCGCCGCATCATCTACAAACTGCGTGCGCTGAATCGCGGATGGCAGGCGGCGAATGTGCGGCAGCAGAAAGTTCACCGCCTTTACCTTCGCCTCAGCCGTGCGCTGCGGGAAGAGCGCGCGCGCACGATCGACCAGATACTCCGCGTGCGGCTTCGCGGTCTTCAGCGCATCTGCGTAAGCAACGATGCCCTTCTCCTGCACAAAACGATCGGGATCGAGTCCGCCATCCAACGTAACGATGCGCACCTCGAACTCCGCTTCCGTTAACAAAGCTAATGACTTCTCCGCAGCATTCGCTCCGGCAGTATCTGGGTCGAAGTTAACGACGACCCGCTTCGTGAACCGCCCCAGCAGGCGCACCTGGTGCTCCGTAAAGGCCGTTCCACTGGTTGCTATCACCGGCTGAATGCCCGACGTAAACACGCGAATGCAGTCCATCTGTCCTTCCACCAGCAACGCATAGTCCTGCGTGCGAATGGCAGACTTCGCCTTATCAAGATTGAAGAGGACCTGGCCCTTCGTATACAGCGGCGTCTCGGGCGAATTCATGTACTTCGGCCCGCTTTTCTCGTCACTGTCCAGAGCACGCGCGGTGAAGGCAATCGTCTTGCCCGCCTCATTGCAGATGGGGAAGGTGATGCGCTTGCGAAATCGAGAGTACATGTTGCCGGTGGGACGGCCTTCGTCATTCTGTTCCTTGCTGCTGAACAGGCCGCTGGCGCGCATGGTCTCGTCGTTGAAATGCTTCCCCAACGCATCGCGCATATGGTTGAAGTCATCCGGCGCGTAGCCGATGCGGAACTGCGCAATCGTCTCCGATGTGATCGCGCGGCTGCTGATGTACTCACGCGCGCGCGCCGCCTCCGGTGACTGCAGCGCCTGCTGAAAGTACTGCGTCGCAGCCTCGTGGATGTCGATCAACTGCCGACGAAGGCCCGCCTGCGCCGCCTCTTCGGGCGAGTTCCACTCGCGCTTCGGCAGCGGGATACCGCTCTTCTGCGCAACCGCGCGGACCGCCTCCGGAAAACTGATGTTCTCAATCTTCTGCACGAAGGTGAAGACATCGCCCTTGGCGTGACAGCCGAAACAGTAAAAATAACTGTGCTGCACATTCACGCTGAACGACGGTGACTTCTCCTGGTGGAACGGACACAGACCGCTGAAGTTCTGCGCGCCACTCTTGCGCAGGCGCACGTACTCGCCGATCACCTTCACGATGTCGGTCGCCTGCTTCACGGTCTGTGCAAAGTTGTCAGCCACGGCTCACTGCAAGGGTAACAATCAATCGACGTCGGAAAAGCCGTAACGAATGGGAATAGAGAGGAAGGGCGCAGCTACAGCTGCGCCGATGCCTTCCCTTAAATGAGACCGGCTTTAGCCGCTGAGGTTAAGCTTTCTTGTAGCCGAGTAGATTTCCCGGCCTGAAACCCAACGTTCTCGCTCAATTCATTCGACTTCTACGCGGGAGTACGGTCACCATGGCTCGGCGGCTGGCTGGTAACAACCATCCGAACCGGCGCTCCACTACGGTTGAGCGCCTGGTGCGCCTGCCCGGGATGCACCTCAACGCCCTTGCCCGCTGCGATCACAAAGTCGTGATACTCAACCTCAAGGGTTAACTCGCCTTCCAGCACAAAGAAGAACTGCCGGGACCGTGCGTGGGCATGCCGTTCCTCCCTCGTCCCCGGTGGCATCAATTCCTCAATGACGCTCAGGGTCTCGGTCTTCACCAGGTGCCAGCCGTCGCAATCTGTGCCAGACGGTCCGCCCCACTTATAGTGCTCCGCGTTGGTGGTGTCGATGATCTTAGTCGGCATGAGTCCCCTCATCTCTCCCGAAGCCGTGGCATCAGGTCAACCAGATTGCATGGCGTGTTGCGACTATCCAGCAGCGGCAGTAGTAACTCATCCCACGCATCAACCACTGCGCCCGGCGAGCCGGGCAGAGCGAACAAGTAAGTGCCGGCAGCAACACCGGCGACTGCCCGGGATAACATCGCGCTCGGCCCGATCTTATGAAATGAGATCATCCGGAATAGCTCGGAAAATCCTTCGATCTGCTTCTCCAGCACACGGGCGAAGGCTTCCGGTGTCACATCACGACCAGTGATTCCCGTACCTCCGGTGCTGATAACGACGTCAATGGACGAGTCCTCGATCCATCGCTTCAGAAGCACTTCGATCACGTCCGCATCATCGCGTACCAGCTCCCGAACGGCCAGCGTATGACCCGCTTCCGTAATGCGCTGCACCAGAACATCACCGGAGCGATCTGTCGCCGCCGTGCGTGTGTCACTTACCGTAAGTGCCGCGATACGAACAGGCGTGAAGCTACGTTCGGGACTAAGTGCCATGAGTTCTTTCTATCTCAGAAATAAGTGAGGGCACCCGAAAACGGGTGCCCTCCTGTAAGTCAGCACAAATTACTGGTTGAAGTTCGGCTCGTGCTCATCCTCAGCACCGTAGCGGCGCAACAGGTTGGGCAAATTCTGTGAGAAGGCCGCGCGCGGCATCACCGAATCACAACCAGCCTCCACCGCCTTCGCCTTCAGGTCACCCTGCAGATGCGAGAGGAAGCCGACGATGGATGTGCCCTTCTTCAGCTTGCTCTTCAGCTTCGGAATCAACGTCAACGGCTTTGCAGCAACGTTATTCAGATCGAACACAATCAGCGACGGGTGCTCAGGATCGGGCAGTTCTGCCAGGTGCGCCACGATGTCCTTATCCGGCTTCATGAACGCAACCTTCACGCCCTGCTGACGCGCGGCTTCCTGGATCTTCGCGGTGAAAAACAGGTCTTCAATGAAGAAGTAGATGTGCGTTGGCGCGCCTTCTGGAATCGCCACTGCGCGATAGTTCGTCAGCAGCTCCGGCGGCATCCGGTCTTCATTGTGATGATTGTTATTCCGATGGTTGCTCGGACGGCGACCGCCGTTGCCGTGCAGCTCAATCGTGCTGGCCGGCACGTCGGCGTAGTTACCGTTCGCCTCGCGATAGCTGTGATCCATGGGGCCAACAAAGGCACGGGGACCACGGCTCTGCTGCTTGCGATTCCGGCCACGTGCGCCCATGGAGCTGGTGCTGCCCTGCACGCTGTTGCCGGGCTCGGGACGCGGCTGACCATCGCCACCACCGGCGCGACCGCCAAACTTCTTCTTCTTCCAGCGCTTGCCCTGGCTCTGCGCCTGGCCCTGCCCCTGCTGATTGTTCGCGTTCTGCTGGCGCGGACGCTGCTGCTGTCCGTTCGCAGGCTGCGGCTGACTGTTTTCTGCTGCCGCAACCGGAGCAGCGGCTTCGCCACCTTCAGCACTTGCGGCCGCCTGGGGAGCGGCGCCAGCTTCACCGCCGGGGCGGTTCTTGCGCTTACGACGACGGCGACGGCTCTTTCCCGGGGCCGCACTCTGTGATCCGTTGGTGGCGCCCTCCTCAGAATCGTGCGAGGGAGGCGGCGGAGGCGCAACGGAGACGTGCGACTCAGGAAGGTTCTGCTCTGCGTTCATGCTTCTTCTTTCTTCTCTTCAGGCCATTTGCGCAGGCACGCGCGGAAGGCCTTTTTTCTGGTCACGTCAGCAACCGCTTGTCGGGCGGGCGGCGAACGGCCGGCAGATTCGGGATGCGGTAAGAAGGGAGGTGCTCAAGCTCTCACTCGAAATCCGAGCGCACGCCAAAGGCTTTTCGTCTGGGCGGGCAATCTCTTGGTGCAGCGTGCTGCCTGGCCGGCATTCTTGCCGCGGGGCAGCGTGATCACTACGGAATTGCAGACCATGGTCGCCTTGGAACGGAGGGCCTGCAGAATGTGCCTGCGAGCCGGGTGCGATCCTCTGCGCCTCGATCCTCTTGTCTTCGCGCCAGGCATGACCAAACCCGGATCGGAAGGAATCAACTTTCTTTGTCGATGTCGTTCGGCCTGCAGGCTCTTTGAGCCACCGTTTTAGCGAGCGGTCGTTCGCGGCTATTGGCGAACCGTGCGTCAGCATCTTCGTCAGGCAATGCTGATGCTACTCCAGGTGCCGCTACCGGTCAAGCGGGCAGTTTTGCACAGAGACCGATGCACCCCAGCCCAACGCACTCCCCAAATGGAAAAACGGCCACCGCTGAAGTGGCCGTTCCTGTCCATAGTTCGAATGGCCTGTCACGGCCTCCTGAAATTGTCCTGCCCTCCGGTGAGTCCGCCGTCTGCTCAGTTCTGGCTCTTGGCCCGAATCTGGCGCGGTCTGCAACTCCCCGGCCTGGTTCTCTCGTACATTGGAACCGCTGAATCATGTCAGCAGCACCTATCCGCACGCTCTTCCCGCAATGCCTTATAGCAGTTCGCGTGCCAAAGCCATGAATCGCTGTTTTCACTGGAATTTGAGGTTTCCGCGCCTCCATCAAAACCGAAGATTCCAGATTTAATACAGGGCAATCTATAGAAAACCGTAGATTGAATCGCCTGGCGGAACGCCAGCAAAACCGGATCCCCACTGCGCCCTCTGCAAACTGCGATAATGAGTTGCGATGCGCATTACCCCTGCCGACCTTATTCCCGATCCTTTGCCGATTGCTGAAGTCATTCAGCCCGGCGCCATCGACTACGCCCCGGACGTCCGCCAGACCACTCCCCTGACTGTGAAAGGCGAGGCTGACCGGATCGAGGAGCATCGTGGCCCGAAGGATGTTGTGGAAGACATCCGCATACGGGCAAGCTTCGTCGGCGACTTCGAGCTCCTCTGCGCTCGCTGCCTCGAACCCATCTCCTATCACGCGGACCAGGATTTCGACCTGATCTTCCGGCCCTCCGGCGTCGACGCTGAGATGGGCGAACGTGCCATCAGTGAAGCGGAGACAGAAATCGGGTATTATGAAAAGAACGGCCTTCTCCTGGAGGACGTGGTGCGCGAGCAGGTGTTGCTTTCCCTGCCCGATCGCTCACTTTGCCGGGACGATTGCAAGGGTATTTGCGCACGCTGTGGCGGAAACCTGAATGAAACAGTCTGTAACTGTGTTGAGACGGAAGTCGACACACGGTGGGCTGGGCTTCAGGGATTCGGTGCGGCGGCCAAGTCCGAAAGCAAGTAACTCGACGCGCAGCCACTAAGCGCGGGAAGCCGATCAAGGTTTGAAGCACTCAGCTTTCGAACACGCGAACGATTTTTTGCGTGAACGGGAGTGATTGTGCTGATTTTTAGCGTTTCTGAAAGGTAATACGATGCCGAATCCCAAGCGTCGCCATTCCAAGCAGCGGACCGCCAAGCGCCGCTCGCACGACTTCCTCACTGTTCCCAACTCGGGTAACTGCCCCAACTGTGGCGAGCGCAAGCTGCCGCACCACGCCTGCCCCAAGTGCGGCGAGTACCGCGGCCGCGCCGTGGTTGCCGCTGCAACGAAGGAAGCGTAAAGAGTCGAATCCCACCGGATGCTGACTGACATTGTTCTAGACGCCATGGGCTCTGATAAGGGCCCGGACCCGGAGATACGCGGCGCCATCGCCGCGTGCCGCCAGTTCCCAGTCCGTGTGCACCTCGTCGGGCCGGAGAACATGATCCGGCCGCTGCTGGAGGAACATCTCCGCGGCGAACGCCTGCCCATTCACGTGGTTCACGCCAGTGAGTGGATCAGCATGGACGACAAGGCTGCAGCGTCGGTTCGCTCCAAGAAAGACTCGAGCATGCGCGTGGGCCTTAAGCTGGTCCGCGAGGGCAAAGCTCGGGGTTTTGTCACAGCCGGCAACACCGGCGCCGCCATGGCCACGGCCAAAATGGTGCTTGGCACGCTTGACGGCGTCGATAGGCCAGCGCTCGCGACCATTCTGCCCACGCAGACTGGTTCGCCATGCGTCATGCTAGATGTTGGCGCCAACGTCGACAGCGATCCGCAGAATCTGGTGCAGTTCGCCCTGATGGGTCAGATCTATGCGCAGAACGTGCTTGGCATCCCCAAGCCGCGCGTCGGCCTGCTCTCCATCGGCGAGGAAGACAGCAAGGGAAACGCGCTAACCCGCGAAACCCTTCCCCTTCTCCGCGCGCTTGAGGGCGAGCAAATCTACCACTTCATCGGCAACGTGGAAGGCCGCGACCTCTTCAACGGCCGTTGCGACGTCGTCGTCTGCGACGGTTTCGTCGGCAACGTGGCCATCAAGACCACCGAAGGTGTCGCCAAGCTCGTCTCCGAAATCCTGAAGCAGACGCTCAAGGCGACGATCACCTCACAGGTCGGTGCCCTTCTCAGCCGCAAGGCCTTCAAAAACTTCAAGCGCCGGCTCGATTACTCCGAGTACGGCGGAGCGCCACTATTGGGCGTGCGTGGTGCCTGCATCATCGGCCACGGATCGTCGAACGAAATCGCGATCCTGAACGCGATCCGCGTCGCGTCGCAGTTCGCACAGGCAGATGTGGCACGCCACATTGAAGCCTCGTTGAGCCGCATCAAGTAGCTACACCCCCTATGTAGATTTTTGTAGTCGGCGATGCAGTGCGTCCGGCACAATCCTGTGCATGACGCAGGATTCCCGCTCGACCGATCCCCGCTCGCTGCAGTGGCAGTCCTGGGCCATCCCCATGGCGGCTGGCTTTGTCTTCTCGTCGCTCGTGGTCCTGCTGGCTGTACCGGGCCCGGCGCACATCTTGTCGTGGCGAGGACTCTTCTCGCGCTCGGCGGGTTTGATGGCGCTGGCGGCTGCGGCCTCGCTCGCGATGCTCTGGGCCGTCGCGCGCACCTTTCGCGATCAGATCGCCGAACCCACCGCATCCCTGCGCGCCTATGCGTGGAGCGCCGCCATCTGGCTGCCGCTGCTCTTCATCCTCTGGTCGGAGCATGCAGTGTGGGTCATCCTCGCACCCGTCCCCATCGCCGCCATCCTCACGCACTTCACGCGGCGCCAGTGTCTCGCTGCAGAAGTCGCGCCCGTCCAGGACGACATGGAGACTGGCTATCCTGCCGCAACCGCGCAGACTGGCAGCGTCTCACTCACACGCTTCCGCAGCGCGATCTTCTCCGCGGCCGGTAGCGGAGCGGACGCTCTCTTCGCCGCAGCGACTGCGCCACGAACCATGATCGTCGGCTTGCCGGCCGTGGTCATCGCACTGCTGCTGCAAGCCGTCGCGTTCACCTTCGCCATCGGTCTGCCCGCACTCTCCGAGACGCTGTTGATCCTTCTCACGGCGGCAACCGTCTGGCTCTTCACCACCGTGGCGCCGCAAGAACCAGGTTCCACCTCGCTCGCAGGCACACGCGGTCGCCGAGCTGCCGTGCTTCCCTGCTTCCTGCTGACATGCCTGGCACTGACGCCGCTGCTGCAGGCTGGACTGAACGCAAGCGCCTTCAGCCACGCCGTCATGGCGGGTGCACGAGCAGTCACGCCGCCGGCAATCCAACGCGATCCAGGTCATGCCTACACCGGTGTCGTCCTGCTCGCGCCGCCGATGCCCCGGCGCAAGATCCTGACGCCCGCACCCGTCAGTCTGCAGACACACAGCTTCCGGCCGGCACGTCCGCTCGTCATTCCGTTCGACGGTGCCTACCGCTATCTGGCGCTCTATCCGCAACGCGGCGCACATGAACTGCTCACACAACGCGGCGATCCCGTCATCGCCAACGTCCACACCACCGATAACTCACCGCTCACCATGGAGGCACGTCAGCGGCTCGGCGGCCGCATCCAGGCAAGCTGCTGCCGCGGCATCGACGTAGACGTAGTCAACGGCGACGACCGCTTCGGCCGCATCGACATCGAGATGCTGCTGGAAGACGTGACACCCGGAGGCAAGACGGTGACACGATCCCTCGGCACGGCGCCCGTACGCTCCAGCCTCGAGAAACGCATCTCTATCAACCGCGCACCGATCAACGAAACGCTGCACTTTGACATCGCCGCCAATGCGTCTCAGATGCAGTTCAACAACATCCTTCTACGCTTCAAACTCTCAGAACACCGCAACCGCGCAGGAGCGAAGGTTCGCATCAAGGACTTCCGACTAACTCCATAAGTGAAGTGCATCCTGTAACCGCAACACCAAGGCCAGAGCGAATGCTCTGGCCTTGTCTTCTCAGACACCGAGTAACTTACTTCACCGCCTCAATCATCGCTTCCACCTGCAGATGCCGCGTACTGCCCACAATGTCGATCTCCCCCAGTGATACGGACTTACCGTCGGCAAGCGTCGTTACGCCCTCCAGCAGCGTTTGACGAATCATAGGATCTTCGCTGGCACCGGTCTTTTCGTCGGCTAGTGAAGACTGCTCCACCTTCGACTTCAAGCGGACGCCACCGCCGTACTCTTCGACCTGAGAATCGAAGTTGAGGCCGACGTCCAGATACGCAATCTGCCTTCCGGGATCGGCCGCCTGCGCCCCCTTCGTCACGGTCAACGGCACACGGCTGCCCTGCTTCATCTGCATGCGCTGCCCCGGTGCCAGCGTCATGGTGTAGCGAGCCACCCCAATGCGCTTACCGCCGTCACTGTCAGTAAACGTGTAAGTCAGCCGGTAGAGCTTGCTCGGCACGTCCAGCTTGGCCACCAGATCTTCAGTGAGTTTTAGATCTTCCGGGCCTCCCACGGCAGCAATTTCACCACGAGACGGAACCAGCATAATGCGCAGTTGCGGCGACACCAGGTTTCGTATGGCTGTGACTATCTCGTTCTGCTCTGCCTGGGTACTGGCGTAATGAAGAGGGTAAGTGCGCAGAATATGTGGCCCCGCCTGCTGCGGCGGCGCTGGTGCGTTGGTGCCGGCAGTTGGTGACTGCGACAACGCCGCGCCACATGGGGACAGCAGCGCGCAAAGCGCAGCAGTAGCAAGAGAGATCTTCATTGGGTTCCTCCTCCGGATTCCATCAAGGTCGTGTCAGTCCTGTCAGGTTGAGCGATTGGCGGAGCGGGCTTGAAGAACTCGCTCACCTGATCTTTTTCCGCCTGGTAGCGGTCGTCACGCGGACCGGGGCCCAGTCGCGCAAGTTGCACGGGATCATCCCGATGCGCCAGCCGTATCAACAGGCGCTCCTGCTCGGTAAGTGGCAGGGGTGGCGCCGGAAAGCTCTGCGGCTGTGCCGTGGCGTTCGCTGTGTCGTGCGGAATAGTTACGTCAGGCACCAAGCGGCGAGACGGCGCACCTTCTCGCCGCTTGATCACCACAGCAACCCGGGCCGGCGGCTGCGTTGCAATCATCGGTTCCACCAACGGCGCATGATGCGCAACCTTGCTCGTCCGCCGCTCGTGTGAAGGACGCATCACGATAGCGACAAGCACCGCACACACAGCCACAGCACCTGCGAGCCGCAGAGCATGCGACCAGTCTCCAAACCAGCGCACACTCGTAGCTTCCGGCTGTGCCTCACGCAGCGCTTGCGCAATGCGCACTTCCAGCGAAGCATCCGGCGCAACTTCACGCAGACCACGCAATACCCTTTCAAGATTCTTGTCGATGTCGTTCATCGCGCCGACCTCCGATTCAAACGTTCGCGCAGCCGTGTTCGCGCACGGAACAGCAGTGCACGCACAGCCGATTCACTGCGGCCCAGCACGGCCGCCATCTCTGCGTGATTCATCTCTTCCACTGCGGCCAGCAACAACACATGCCGCTCCGCCTTCGGTAGCCGCTCAATCTCCGCGAGCACCGCCTTCAACTCCAGCGCCTCTGCAACGGCACGATCCGCCGGCAGCTCTGCCGATACCAGCGACTGCGCAAAGGCATCCTCCATCTGATCCGGCCGCAACTTACGGCGACGGTCCAGCGCCAGGTTCCACGCGATCCGTACCAGCCACACGCGCATGTCACGGACATCGGGCAACGACATGCGATGTTGCACGACACGCAGGAACGTCTCCTGCACCACGTCATCCGCCTCAGCCCGGTTGCGCAGTACAGCATGCGCCATGCGGAACAGCAGCGGCGTATACGCGGGCACCAGCGACTCCACCGTGATGACCGGCGCGGCTTCTTCTGCTTCAGACAACGACAGGCCGCACCCTTCCGCGTAGATCATGATTACTCTCTACAGGGAAAGACGGTGCGGCCGACATCGCGCTCGAATTATTTTTAGGACTTCGACAGGCTTACTTGCCGTGCGTGACCCGGTACAGGATGCCGTTCTGTTCGTCGCCCAGCAGGATGCTGCCATCCTGCATCTGCGCCAGGCCAAATGGCCGTGCAAAGCGAGCCCATCCACTTCCGCCCTTCACGGGCATCAGGAAGCCTTCGACGAATGGTGTCATCGTCTTCGCACTCCCACCTTCAAAGTGGATACGTACGACCTCGTAACCACTGGGCGGATTCGCTCCCCAGGATCCGTGCATCGTCGCAAGCGCATCGCCGTTGTAGTCCGCGGGCAGGCCCGTGCCACTCAGAAAGATCAACTGCATACCGGACGCGTGCGCCGCCCACGTCAGCACAGGCCGCGTCGACTTCGCATCCCACTGATCCAACGTCACGCCGTGCGGCGGAGTCAGGTACAGGTTGCGCTCGCCGTCGCCCAGAATGTACGGCCAGCCGTAGTCCTTCCCCATCTCCAGCTTATTCAGCTCCTCCCGCTGCGCTTTATCACCCTGCCAGTCGACACCGTCATCCCAGCCATACAGCGCACCCGTTGCCGGCTGAAACGCAAAGCCAATGGTATTGCGCAGACCGGTTGCAAAGGTCTCTTTGCCGCTACCGTCCAGGTTGAAACGCTGCATGGTGGCGTTGGCCTTGTTGTGCTCCTCGCAGGTGTTGCAGGTACTGCCGACGGAGACATACAGCTTGTTATCCGGCCCAACGGCCAGCGTGCGGTCGACGTGCTGGCCCGCGTCCGGCAGGTCCTTGATCAGCAGCTTCGACGTACCCAGCGTTCCATCGGCTTGGATGGGAGCACTGTAAACCTCTTTGATCGTCACGTAGTACATCGTGCCGTCATGGATCACCATGCCATGCACATCTTCCAGCGCCACCACCTGCTTCTTCGTGGCGCCGTCCGGCGACAACATCGTGATGGTGCCGGCGTCGCGGCTGCTCACATAGATATTTCCAGCACGCGAGATCACGATCACGCGCGGACTCTCAAGCCCTTCGGCAAACTTCGCAATATGAAATCCCGCAGGCAGCTTCAGCTTCGCAAGGTTCTCCGGCGTAGCCTTCAGCGGTGCGGGCAGAACCACGTTGACCTGGTGCGTCTCCCTGCTCGGGTTGGGCATTGCCTGCGCATGCACCATGGCAGAAGAGATCAGTACGGCGGCGGAGGCGATCGAAGCAAGCGTGCGTTTCATATCTCTACGGATGCCTCCGAACCTTGCGCTGGATGCTGCATCCGCTAGGTTCGACACCGAACATGGCGCAATTCTGCCTACCCGGATGCGTGTTACTGCGTCCTACAGAAGCGGAGTAGTACTGAGGTGAAAACGATGAAACACCCGCTTGCAATCACCGCTCTATGCGCCGGACTTGCATTGGCGCCATCCATGGGTTGGGCGCAGTCAAACGCTGCGGCGACGCAGCCGAACGCGACAACCCCACAGGACTACAACAGCAAGACCTGGTCCCAGGAGGACGCCGGCCGCATCGTGCAGGAAGTACGCCACCGCCTCCTGAGCCTACCCAACTACAGCGTCTTTGACTCGCTCTCGTTCGGCATCCAGGGCCGCACCATCGTGCTGCGCGGCTTTGCCTCACGACCCACACTCAAGCAGGACGCACAACGCGCCGTGAAGGACATTCCAGGCGTGGAGACGGTCAACAACCAGATCAAGGTACTGCCGCTCTCCCCGATGGATGACCGCATACGGGTCGCCGTCTACGTCCGCATCTACACGCAACCCGCGCTGCGCAGATACACCGGCGCACCCGTTGGCTTTGGCATGGCGCCGTCCGTCGCGCTGCAGGCCGGCGGCATCACGAACGATCCACCGCGCGGCTACCACGCCATCCACATCATCGTGGACCATGGCCACGTCACACTCACCGGCGTAGTCGATCGCGAGTCCGACGCGAACATCGCCTCCATGCAGGCCAACGGCACACCCGGCGTCTTCTCCGTCGACAACGACATCGTGATCGCCGGACAAGCGCCGCGAGAAAAAATGGACTAGCCGCGGTTCTGGTCGTCCTTACCTTCAAACAAGGTAAGGACGACCTACCGGCTCAACCCAACCGCAGCCTTCATCTTGCCCCAGACCCACTTCGGCATCGTCGACCGCACCATGTGGTTCCGCAGCGCCTCATACGTCGACATACCCATGCTGTATCCAAGAATCAGGCGCAGCAGCTCTGGATCTTCCTTCGACTTACGCACCAGCGCATCGATGCGGTCGCTGCCATTGAACAACCGGCTCTGAATGTCCACCGAGTGCTGCAGATCGCTGCCAATCTCCCGCTGCCATGCCACCTGGTAACCGCTCAGCGATCGCGCGTCATACCTCTTGGATCGGATAGCCGTCAGCGCCGCATCCGCTGCCAGTGAGCCGCTGGTCATCGCGTAGTAGATCCCCTCGGCCGTGAACGCATTCACAAACCCGCCCGCATCCCCCGCCAGCAGAACACGATCCGTATAAGTCTTCTCCAGCGGCCCGCTGATCGGAATGGGAAATGCTTTGTATCCCTCAGGGTTGGTCTCGCCAGTCACATCGCCCTTGGCCTTCAACTGATCGACCCACTCCCCATGAAACTCCGCACCCTTGCCGCGCAGCTTCGTCAGGTACCAATCCAGCTTGCATGCATACCCCAGGTTCAGGTGCTCGGTCTTCGGGAAGATGTAGCCATACCCAAAGGCCTCCTTCAGCGTAAGGAAGATGTAGATGCTCTCGCGATCCTTCACATCCAGCCGGTCGTAGGTCGTCTCTTCCATCATGTCGATGGCGTACAGCTTGTGCGCCGCCTCATCCCGCAGCCCCGTATGTCGCGCAATCACAGAGTTCGCAGAGTCCGCACCAATGATCATCGGCGCCGTAAACAGCTCGCCCGTACTGCTCTCCAACTCGACATGGTCCGGCTTCACAATGCAGCGGCGAATCATCACGCCAGTGCGCACCGTGCAGACACTCTCCGCTCGCCGAAACAACGCCGCATCAAACTCCCATCGGCGAATCAGATGCAGACACGTGCTGTCCGCCTGATACGTCGCGCGCGTACCGTCCGGCGACTCCAGGTGGATACGGCTCAGCGGATTTACAGAAACCTCGCCCGCATCCAGAAACTCCCGCACATACGGAAACCTGTCCAGCAGACGAGCCGTCAGGCCGCCACCACAGGGCTTCTCACGCGGAAACGCCGCCGCCTTGTCCAGCAGCAGAACCCTTACGCCGGCCAGTCCCAGTTGATACGCAGCAGTAGCACCTGCAGGGCCACCGCCCACAATGATGATGTCGAAGGTGTTGTCCATCAAATCCATTGTAGGCAATGCGCCTTCCGCCAACGCCCGCATCGCGTATAACCATTGCGTACTTCTGTTTCTCCACTTACAAAAGCTGTTGAGGAAACAATGCGATTTGCAGTAGCTGCACTGGCAGTCATGATGGTTTCAACGAGCACGGCGCTCGCGCAGACGTCCACCACGCTCACCTCGGACGAAACCGCAAAAGTCGACGCCGCCGTCAAGGCCGCCTTCGACAAAAGCGGCGTTCCCAGCGCCGTCGTCGGCATCCGCCGCGGAGGCTCCCTCGTCTACACCAGGGCCTTCGGCAACGCCATCGTGGAGAAAGCTCTCCCCGCACAGACGACCATGGCCTACCCGGTCGGCTCCATCTCCAAACAGTTCACCGCAGCCTGCATTCTTCTCCTCCAGGAGCAGGGCAAGCTCAAACTCGACGACCCAGTCTCCAAGTGGTTTCCCGAATTCACGCGTGCCAACGAAGTCACCATCCGCAACCTGCTGACCCACACAAGCGGCTACAGCGACTACGCCCCCCAGGACTACACCATCCCTGCGTGGACGAAGCCGATCGACAGCTACAAGCTCATCCGCGAGTGGGCAACAAAACCCCTCGACTTCGACCCCGGCACCAGGTGGCAGTACAGCAACACCAACTTCCAGATGGCCGCACTCATCGTCGAAAAGATCACCGGCCAGCCCTTCCACAACTACCTCTGGGCCAACGTCATCCAGCCGCTCAAACTCGAAGGCGTACTCGACCTCGACACCGACCGCACCAAGCTCAAGCCGCACGGCTACGAGCGCCACGCACTAAGCCCGCCGCGCCCCGCCATTCTTGAAGCACCCGGCTGGTACAGTGGCGACGCCATCCTCGCCATGCCCGTCGCCACACTGCTCGCATGGGACGAGAGCATCGTCCACCGCACACTGCTGAAGCCCGAAAGCTACGACGCCATGGAGACCGACTTCAAGCTCAAAGACGGCAGCAGCTCCCACTACGGCCTCGGCGTCTTCGTCGCGCACTCCGGCGGCAAAACCATCCTCTTCCACGGCGGCGAAGTCGGCGGCTTCGTCTCAAACAACGTCGTCGATCTCACCGACGACATCGCCTACGCCGCACTCACCAACTTCGAAGGCCCCGGTGCAGACGCCATCACCAGCGCCATCCGTCCCATCCTCATCGCATCGCCGCCACGTGCCGTCAGACCCGCAGCAGCACCTGAACAGACCAGCGTACCCGCCGCCCCCGTCTACACACCCGCACCCGCCGAACAGGCCAAGGCAATCCTCACCAGCTTGCAGACAGGCAAGATCGATCGATCCCTCTTCACACCCGACGCCAACTTCTACTTCAGCAACGGCACGCTCTCGGACTTCGCCACAAGCCTCGCACCACTTGGCCCCATCGTCACCATCGCCCAGACCAGCGAAGCGCTGCGTGGCGGCATGACCTACCGCACCTATGACGTGAAGTTCGCCACACGCACACTGTCGTTGAACTCTTACACACAGAAGGACGGCAGGATCGAACAGTTCCTCGTAAACGGCGACTAACGGAATACCGCGCGCGTCCAATCAGGCGTGAGGTTTCGCATGTTCGCTCGTTCGATCCGTTTCGCCGTCCTCGCCACCACACTTGCCCTGCCGCTATGCGGCTACGCGTTGGATCGCGGCACCTTCCCGGTGCCCACGCAGGACGTCGCAAAAGCTCCCGGCAAGCTGCAAGTGGCCGTCTTCGCCGGCGGCTGCTTCTGGGGCACGCAGAGCGTCTTCGAACGCGTCAAGGGCGTGAAGAAAACCGTCGTCGGCTATGCGGGAGGCAAAGCCAACACCGCCACCTACGACCAGGTCACCACCGAGACCACCGGCCACGCCGAATCCGTCGAAGTCACCTACGATCCCGCCGTCATCACCTACGGCGGCCTGCTGCGCATCTTCTTCTCCGTCGCGCACGACCCCACACAACTCAACCGCCAGGGACCGGACGAAGGCACGTCCTACCGCTCGGCCATCTTCTTCAACACGCCCGACCAGCAACGCATCGCGCAGGCCTACATCGCGCAGCTGAACGCCGCGCACGCCTTCAAGTCAAAGATCGTCACCGATGTCACACCGCTGAAAGGCTTCTACCGCGGCGAAGACTACCACCAGGACTACGCCCTGCATAACCCGAACAACCCCTACATCCAGACCTGCGACCGCCCAAAGATCGAAGCACTCAAGCGCGAGTACCCAGACCTCTTCGTCGATTACAAAGGCCAGTAAAAGCAGTAAAAACAAGAATCCCGGGTGCCCGCTCAACCAAGTACCCAAACAATCGGGTGCCCCAACAATCGGGTGCCCCATTCTTTGCGAAGCAAAGGGTGGGTTATCGCGCAAAGCGCGACCTACGATCCCCAGGCCGCACGAATGTCTGTGCCACACGGATGCATGTGCCACGGGGATAAATGTGCCGCACGAATCTTCGCGCCGCACAGATTCCGCGCCTCACAGATATTCGGGCCACACAGATCCCAGCGCCGCACAGATCCCAGGCCGCACGAATGTCTGCGCCGCACGAATGAGGGTCATTCGGAAGGGCACAGCTTCAGCTGTGCCAACAACGCCCCTAAAACAGACCGGGCTTTAGCCCCTGAGGTCAGCGTTCTTCCGCGATAGCACGAATGCAAACCAGTAAAGCCAGATTCCTTAACCCGAATAACGGCACAACGCAATCTATGCCGTTACAACCAACGATCCGTCTGCAGCGATTACATCTTCCCAATACTGATCAAAGCAGGCGCACTCCGCTGCGTAGGCACACGCCGCGTCCAGTCCGGAAACCCAAGCTCCGGCATCGGCTTCGCCACAAACAACTTATGACACTGCGCCGCCGTCCACCGGGCCCACGCCTTGCTCTTCTTCTTCCGCGCGCTGTCCGTAGAGATACCGGTACCCGCATACATCTGCCGGTAAAGCTTCGACAGAAACATAAACGCCACACGAGCCTTCAAATTCGGCGTGCATGCACTGCGTTCCCAGATGGCAGGCCAGTCATAGAATTTATCCCACACCTTCTGCGTGCGCTCGCTGATCTCGCCGGAACTCATCGTCGGGTGCGGCGTAAACATCTTCGGCCGCGACTCCGTCGGAATCAGCCAGTACCGCGTGATCGGCACACCATCGATCACCGTCGGATTCTTCGCCTGCTCCTTCTCCCAGCGGCCGAAGTCCACCGTCCCGGGAAAGGGCGTCATCATCACGAACTGCGCAAACGTAACGCCCGCCTTCAGAGCCATGGCTACCGTCGCGTCAAAGGTCGCAGGCTTATCCGTTGGCAGGCCAAAGATGAACGACCCCAGCACGTGTACGCCATGTTGCTTGAACGTCTGTAACTGCTTCGCCAGCGCGTCGCCGGAGTAGTTCCAATCCTTGAAGACAGCCTTCAAACCCTCAGGAGTGACAGCCTCCACCCCCACCAGCGCGCCCTTGATATTCGCGCGCTTCATCGCATCCAAATACTCAGTGTCCTCGCCCGCTTCCATGGTGATCTGCGTGAAGAAAACCATGTCCTTCGGTAACTTGCTCAGCTCGTCCATCAGCTCAAAACGCTCGTTGCGTATCGCCGTCAACTCCGCGATGCGCGCCTCGTTGTTCTGCTCACGCGCCAGTCGCAGATCGGTCAGCGTCACCGGGTAGAAGTTATCGTCCGCGAGGGCAATAAATCGGAAACCGATGCGGCGCAGGTTCACAATCTCATCGATCACGCTCTGGAACTTGCGCTGTCGCGGCTGCTGCCCATCCGTACGCCACACACTGCAGAACGAGCAATGCTTCGGGCATCCACGAATCGTCTGCACCGACGCCCACATGTAGTGATCGCGATTCATCAGGTCCCAGCGTCCCGCCAAAAACTCATTGCCCTGGATGCGTCCGCCTTCGTAGATCCGCGTGCTCTCTGCAAGCCCCATCGAAGGCGATCCCGCAGCGATACAGTCGCGCACCACGTTGCCCCACGCAATATCGCCATCGCCCTTCACCACGGCATGCGCCTCGCCAATCTCCAGGCACTCCTCCGGGAACAGCGTCGCGTGAATGCCGCCATAAACCACCCACGCGCCACGAGCCCGCGCCATGCGGCCAACGGCGTATCCACGCAGTGCATTGCCGGTATGGACACTGACACCGACAATGTCCCCCGGCTTAATCGTCTCCGGGTTAACCTGCTCGATCGATTCGTCCACCAGGATCGGATCGCCCGCAACCTCTGGTGTTGCCGCTGCCAGAACAAAGAGCCAGCGCGGCGTAATGACCGCAGTGCCAAAGGAGTTATCGCTGGGGTTAATGAGGTGAACGCTCAAATCGGATCCCTTTCCTCGTACGAAGTACGTGGTACGTGGCATCCAAGAGCATCCCCTCTGGCCGACCGGTCAGGAACCGGGCAGCGGCGAACGTGGGGAACGTCCTAAGTTGTCCCCAGAATCATACGCTTTTGTGTTCTACCCGACATTTCCCGAACAGACGGGTTCCCCATTCTTTGCGAAGCAAAGAATGGTATCGCCCGTCAGCGCGACCACTTTTTTCTGCCGAGGTGTCGCACCATGCGCGACTCGATCGCGTCGCGCCTTGCAGATCTTCCGTCAGAGGCAACCAGGCACGACAAACTCCTGCCCCCGGGAGTAAGATTTTCGCCGCTGCGATCTCTCCGGGGCCTGCGCGCCCTGATTCGCAAAGAAGGAGCCCTCCGACATGGCCACAACACCCGCACTGAATCCCGCCACCGGCGACCATCCACTCCACCTGCGCAAGCAGTACGACAACTACATCGGCGGCCGTTGGATCGCGCCCGCCAGCGGCCAGTACTTCGATAACGTCACACCCGTCACCGGCGAAGTCCTCTGCCAGATCGCACGCTCCAACGCAGCCGATGTCGACAAGGCGCTCGACGCGGCACACGCCGCGCGTGCCGCATGGGGACGCACCAGCACCACGGAACGCGGCCGCCTGCTCGAGCGGATCGCCCAGCGCATCGAAGACAATCTCGAACTGCTCGCAACCGTCGAGACCTGGGACAACGGCAAGCCCATCCGCGAAACCATGGCCGCCGACCTTCCGCTGATGGTCGATCACTTCCGCTACTTCGCCGGTGTCATCCGCGCCGAAGAAGGCACCATCTCCGAGATCGACGCAACCACCGTCGCCTACCACTACAACGAACCTCTCGGCGTCGTAGGCCTCATCATCCCGTGGAACTTCCCGCTGCTCATGGCCGCATGGAAACTCGCGCCCACACTCGCCGCCGGCAACACCGTCGTGCTGAAGCCCGCAGAACAGACACCGCTCTCGATCCTCGTCTTCATGGGTCTCATCGAAGACATCCTGCCGCCGGGCGTCCTCAACGTCGTGAACGGCTTCGGCCTCGAAGCAGGCAAGCCGCTCGCATCGTCGCCGCGCATCAAGAAAATCGCCTTCACCGGCGAGACGACCACCGGCCGCCTCATCATGCAGTACGCCTCGCAGAATCTCATCCCGGTCACGCTCGAACTCGGCGGCAAGAGCCCCAACATCTTCTTCGAAGACGTCATGCGCGAAGACGATGCCTTCTTCGACAAGGCACTCGAAGGCTTCGCAATGTTCGCCCTCAACCAGGGCGAAGTCTGCACCTGCCCCTCACGCGCACTCGTCCAGCAGAGCATCTACGACCGCTTCATGGAGCGCGCCATCCAGCGTGTCGAAGCCATCAAGCAGGGCTCACCACTCGACAAGACCACCATGATCGGCGCGCAGGCCTCGTCCGAGCAGCTTGAAAAGATCCTGAGCTACATGGACATCGGCAAACAGGAAGGGGCAAAGGTCCTCACCGGCGGCAAGCGCGCCGAGATGTCCGGCGATCTCGCCAACGGCTTCTACGTGCAGCCCACAGTCTTTGAAGGCAACAACAAGATGCGCATCTTCCAGGAGGAGATCTTCGGACCGGTCGTCTCGGTCACGACCTTCAAGACGGAAGACGAGGCGCTCGAGATCGCGAACGACACGCTCTACGGCCTGGGAGCCGGCGTGTGGACACGCGACATGAACCGCGCCTTCAACTTCGGCCGGGGCATTGAAGCAGGCCGCGTCTGGACCAACTGCTACCACCTCTACCCCGCCCACGCAGCCTTCGGCGGCTACAAACAGAGCGGCATCGGCCGCGAGAACCACAAGATGATGATTCATCACTACCAGCAGACGAAGAACGTCCTCGTCAGCTACAGCCCGAACAAGCTCGGCTTCTTTTAAACGGTTTGCCCTCCCGTAGCGCAGTATCGGGCCTGCACGAATGCTGATCCGCCAAGCTGATGCTCCGGATCACTGAAGCAGGCATGCAGCCAACTCGATGCTGCGCTGCGGGAGGGTAAAGTTACGACACCGATGAGCGACACAACCACCATCCCCGAACAAGTTCACCGCACCCCCGCGGCCACAGCACTCATGGAACAACTCGAAGCAAAACACGGCCCACTCATGTTCCACCAGAGTGGCGGCTGCTGCGACGGCTCCTCGCCGATGTGCTACCCACGAGGCGAATTTCTTGTAGGCGATCAGGACGTCCTGCTCGGCACGCTCGGCGAAACCCCGTTCTACATCTCCGGTCCGCAGTTCGAATACTGGAAACACACCGAACTGACACTCGACGTAGTTCCCGGCCGAGGCGGCATGTTCTCACTCGACAATGGCGAAGGCGTCCGCTTCCACATCCGCTCCCGCGTGTTTAACGATGCAGAGATCGCCGCTCTGCGCTCCGCCGGGCGCATCTAGACTCTCCAACGCTTGTCATCCCGCAGCGCGTCTCCCGCGTTCCGCACCCAGCCGCAAATGCCAGGCGCCCGGAAGGGCACAGCTTCAGCTGTGCCAAGGACCTCCCCAACAAGACGGGCTTTAGCCCCTGAGGTTTA